>ENA-UEYF01000909-UEYF01000909.1-human-gut-metagenome-genome-assembly--contig:-NODE-909-length-27549-cov-10.851849_pt1 | contig 27549 bp, 23 predicted proteins | sample MGYA00242902_ERZ507920 | MGnify/ENA primary metagenome ERZ507920 (study PRJEB26167, sample SAMN06115402) | human gut metagenome | host: Homo sapiens | place: China:Jiangxi | collected 2016-07-05...
CAGCCGCTTATCTTCTTCGGGGTGCGGGGTATAAAATAAGCCCGCCTCCTCCGGGCGGGCAGGTCGGATATGAAATTTCATATTCTCCGCGGGATAGGGGATCTGATGCGCCTCGCAGAACTCACGGAGCGTCATGTCGCCTTCATCGAGAAAACCGAGTTCATCCCGCACATCCAGCCGTCCGGACTTAGGCATCGCCAGCTTTTCCGGCATCAGCACCGAGCCTGCGTGGTTGACCACAACATTTTCTTCCATGTAACACAGCTCGCCGGGATCATCGTCAGAGCCGCGAATGTCATAGCAGTACCAGCCCTGCGGCACGGTATCACGGGCGATGCGCCCGTTGGTGAACAGCGCGGGCTTATCAAATACTTCAAGGTGCTGGAATTTATCTGTTCTTGCGTTGACTTTCAAAATTTCATGCCTCCCATCTGCGGCGTGTACGATTCATCCCGCCAGTTGTTTTTACATCCTTCGAAACGGTTGACCAGTTCTGTGGCAGTAAGGGCTACAGTAGGCGGTTCTATCGTTTCTGAGAAGCAGTCCTCATCCAGCTCGAACCAGCAGTGATCCACCGCAGGATCATACCGGTCGAAGCGGCGTTCCGGCAGTCCTACTTGCCTTGGAATGAAGTATTCGCCCATTTCGCAGCTATCTTTGATGGTACGAGCCTGTTCCGTAGTCAGCGTACCGGCAATGACACATTTATTGTGCATCTTGTAGTTATCGGCATCTCTGTACAGATATGAGATCTTGGTGTTCATAGGTATCGCTCCCTTCTTTTGGGCAACGGCAAACATACTACACATCTGCCGCAAAGTCTACTGAAACATCTGCTGCCCCTGCGTCTGCTCCTGGAAGGGCGGGTCCAAGCGCCGCAGCAGGCCGAACTCTGTTTTTGTCACGCAGTCGTTTTCCATGCAGTCCTGACCGTATTGCTCAAAATCCATGTAGCCGTCCAGCTCATAGATGGCTTCATTGTCCAGCCCCAGCGTTTCCTGCAATCGCTGCTGACCGTAACCGTAGGCGCCCTCCGTGATGCGCTGATAGTTATCCAGATCTTGCAGGAGCTCACAGGCTCTGCGCAGGGTGTCTGGCTTCTCCGCCTCCAGCACGGCGGCGTAGGTCAGGAGCGCACCGTCCTGCTGCCAGATGTCCTCCAAGGCTTCGGCAAAATCGTTGTAATCCTCCACGGCGGGGCAATCCGTATCACGGATCAGCTCGCCGATGTAAGGCACCTTGAAGCGAATATCGCAGAGCATGGCATCCGCGAAAACATCAATATCAAGGTAAGCCTTCACCGCGTCCAGGTATTCCTCATCAGCGGGGAGGACGAGGGTGTAGTCCGGCTTTCCATCGACGCGCAGCGTCATGCGGAGGATTTCATCTCGATTTTCATTGCGCCACGGCTCTGCCGGCGAAAGATAGCTGCGGTCGATCTCCATATCCGGTGTCAGCAAACTGCGGGCGTTGGGGACAAAGGCGCTGTACCAGGCGTAGTTGTGCCCCTGTGGGTCAACAAGGAAACCGTCCGTTCCCTCCGCATCGAGGATGAGCAGACAGTGCCTGGCAGCCTCATCGTGTCGGATGGCATTTTTGTTCTCTGCGATGAAATCATAGTCAGCCAGCAGTGCGCGGCTGAACTGCTGGAACCGCGGGCTTGGCAGCTCGATGACCTTATCCACGGCACAGGGATCTGCCTCACACTCGGTCTGCTTACACTTCAGTTCTGCCTGAATGATCATTGTGAAAGCCCTCCCATCACCATGTGGTTGCTTTGACCACCGTTCATCACTTCTTCCATGCTGATATAGCCCTTATAGGCGATGTAACCCCGGTCGGTGAACATCCCGTCCTCCGCGTTCATGCGCTCCGTGCCATACTTTTCATAGTCGTAAAAAGCGTCGAGATTTTCGTCATAGTCGAAGCGACCGGACTGCTGGATCATGTACTTGCCGTACTCCTGCGGCGTATGCGCGCCGGGAGCGAAGTCAAAGAGGTCGAGGTTTTCCGCAAGGTTTTTGATCTGCGCCGCAGACTTTGGCTTTGCCAGCATGACCACGGCGCCCAGCTTTTCCATATCCGCTTTTGATAACCCATCTGTCGCCTCTGCCAGTTCGTTGAGGTCAGAGAGGGTTTCGTACTCCATATCCAGAAGAACATCCACCTCGTTGGGGAGCTGGCTGTCCTCCAGCCGCAGGCGGACATTGGCGGAGTCTGTGATGCCCCCGCGGAGGAGGGCGCGGTCGATCTCCTCCTGGACCATGGGGAGGAACAGCCATGTGATATGCTCCGTATCCTCCGGTTCGGCTTTAGAGGTCACCGCAACGGTGATGACATTCGGCTTGTAGTAATAGCAGGGGAAGAAGCGGCCATCGTAGACCTGTTCTAATTTCATACCGTTGTCGTAGAGCACACCGTAGGGCGTCACCGTGCCGCTGCCGCTTTCGATGAGCCGCCGCGCGGTTTCCTCGCCATCCAGCGCATCCAGTTCCTCTGTTTTGGCGCTGCCGCCGTGCAGGTTCATGTAGTGGTCACGGCCAACAGCGGCGAGGTCGGAAAAGTCGGTGATGACCGTGGCCTGCTGGCAGCAGAAGGTCAGGTTGATGAGATCCTTCAGCTCGAACAGCTCCAGCTTGTGAGCCATCGCCTGAAACTGCGCGGCCTCGCCGCTGTCGAAGCTGTCCAGCCGTTTGGCGAGGTAGTTCAGCTCCTCCACGTTGACCGTGAGCATTTCCGTGCGCTTGAGTACAGAGAAAAAGCTATCAACCTCCGCCACCTTGCAGTCCGCCTTGACCGCGTCGCCGATCTCCAACGCCTCCAACAGCTCCACGCAGTGCGCGTACTGGTCGCGGGGGATGGGGAACGGGATGGTCGCCACGCCGTATTCTGGGTGATTGGGGTTACCGAGAACCGCTCGAATCATCATGTTATCTCCTCCGTTTTTCTTTCAAGATTTAAGACCACCTCGCCATACCTGCACAGCAGGAGTGCTCCGAGGATGAGCCGAAAGGCCCTGTCACTGACCAGCTCGGAAAAAGCAAGGTCTTCTATCACGATGTTGTCACCGCCAACGGAAATGGTCTTCGCCGCCTGATAAATGCTGTACAGCTCCGGGTGAATACCGGAGAGGCGAATGGCGGAGAAGTCGAAGCCGCTGCTGTCGAAATGCCATAGGACTCTTTGCCAAAGCTCCTCATCGGCGGTAAGCAGAAACAGCGCAGCCGCGTTGCGCCCGGACATACCGTAGCAGCGGTTTTTCCAATGCGTCCATCGTTCTCTGTGGGCGTCACCGAGGAAGAAGCGAAAGGGCTGCCTGTTCAGCTCATCTCGCAGCCGTCTTTGCAGCGGACGGAACATCCTCCCGCCGAAGCACTCCCGCGCCAGAGTGTTCAGCTCCACCACGCCGGCCTCGATGCGCTCCTCCAGACAGACGCACTCATTCAGGTGACAGGGTTGCCCGCTGTCATATCTCGTGCAGTCTTTGCAGCGCACATCGTCGGCACTGTAGCGAAAGCTGCTGCGGATGCGTCCGCTTCTGCGAGGATGATGACGAGGTGGCGTCATCATCTGCACCTCTGCGGCGAACAGGGGTGTGAACTTCATAAAGTATCGCGTCAAGCAAATCAAACTCCTTTTTTGAAAATAAAAAAGGGCCGGAGTCTTATTGCTAAAACTCCGGCCCATGCCATACTGCTATTACATTGTCTGTTCCTGTGAGGCTCGTTCCAATGCTTCATCCTGCTGACGGACGCGCTCGTCCAGATCCGGTACGCACACCCTGATCTGCTGCTGGATTCCGCGGATCATTTCTTCCTGTGTATCCGTAAGCTCAAAGAAGTCCTCATCCACGGAATCGGCGCAGCAGCGGAATATCTCAGTCAGCTGCTCTGGGCTGAAAAGCTGCTCCTTTTGGATAAGCCCGGAGCGTGTGGCGAAGTCCTGCTTGGCGGCATCGTAGTTCTCCGTGAAGTAGTGTCCGTGTACCACACCCGTGCGGTCATAGTCCCAATCCCATGTGACGAATTGAACGCCGTATTTGCTTGGAGTACCTGCCAGCACCGTGCCGCCAAAGTCAGCGAGGATGCGGTAGTCTCCATCCAGTCCGCTGGCTTTAAGCTGCGGGGCGGTTTCCATAGCGGTCATATACTCCAGCGTCTTCGCGGCGATGTCCTCGACGCGATATAGGGCATCCTCTGCCTGGGGCGTGTCCGCGTCCTCTCGCCGATAGAATACGCTGCCCTTGCCGGTGATGCGGCAGAGGGGTGCGCCGTTCCAAAGGACAGGCAACTGCTCTCCCTCCACCGGCAGGGTTCCAAATCCTGCACGGTGCAGGGGAGTACGGACTTCTTCGAGGTAGCGAAGCTGACGGCTTGTGTTTTGGGTGTCCATGTGAGAGATCCTCCTGTTGTGAAAAAATAAGGCCGAAGTATAAAAACTCCGGTCTGTAGCTTGGAATATTATTTTTTTGTATGACAGCTTGCAATGAGGGTATGCTTCTAATTGCATTTTTGAGAGCAATCGCAGAAATGCTGTTCTACCAGTTCCCTATGTGTTATTGATAGGCGAGAGGGATTTTTGATGGTATATCTTACGGTAAAGTCAATCAGCCATTCCTTCGCAGTTACTTGTATGCCACAGGGAATCCTTGTGCTACGAAGCTCTTTTCGCAGTATCCATTGCCTAATCGTTCCAGCGCTATACCCCAGCAATACCTGCACATCTGAGATTCGTAGGATGTCCGCTTCATCTCTCCATATATTGTAGAGGAACCGTTGAAACTCCTTTTGGCATATCTGAGCGACCGGATTGAGTTGCTTGCGCTTGACATTGAATGCTCCCACGGGTGTCGCAACCAAATCCGGTGCAGCCTCAATTGTGCGGAGATAGTCTATTACGTCATTCAGTCGGATTTTATACCGTCGGGTCTTTTTTCCACTGTCCTCGCAGGGGATATATCCATGCTCCAGAAGCCATTTCGCTTTGCGCTTGCTGATATGACAAATTCGGTAAAGCTGGTCGGCGCTGATGACCTCCGGGTATTCTTCGTATAGGTAGGTGTAGTCTGTTGCCATATGCTTCTCCTTATCATTTGGGAGCTGAGATACTTGTCAATGACGGGCAATCGACCACATTTGCTCCCGTATGGGAGCCTGAAACTATCGTTACTCAAAGGGTTATTTGTCCTTCTTACTTCTACACTTTTTCTACACTTTGCGGGAAGTTCATGCTTTTACTGGCTCAAGCCCTACATACTGTATGCCCTGGAATCGTTGTGATATCAGGGATTTGACCTTCCTATAAGCACCTATATTATCCCGAAAGCACCTTGTCCATACGATTCGAAATCGTGTGGAGCGTTTGGCTTTCCGTCCTCGGAAATCCTTGACATTTGGTGCTTTTTAGACTATGCTGTGTCCAGCAGACTTGACTCCATCTACGCATTTTCTACGCTTTGTGCAGAGTAGTGAGTGCGAGTGGATTGCGGTTTTAAGGGTCACGAGAGGAACGCATCAATTTTCATTGGATTTCCTCTCCAAATGGCTCGAAATCAGTTTGAGGGAAACCTCACGAGGGTTCGAATCCCTCCCGCTGCGCCAAGGAAAAACCTCTTTTGTCTGTTACGGCAAAAGAGGTTTTTCGTAAAGAGAGGGACTGAAAATGCTGATTGACAGTTCGATCGCACAGGCATATATCGAGAGCAGCTGCGTCGACGCTTTTCGTGCTTCATGGCTCTTTGAACACACCTCGGTTTCGTCAGATCTTGGCAGGAATGCATTTACTCCGCCGCCTGAGGATCTTGCTCTCCGAGAGACTGTGCGCAAGCTCGAACGCCGTATCTGTGAAGCGGCTGCGCACTTTGTCCCCGTCAACCGCCCGATTTGGGACGCGCTTTTCCCCGATTGGGAAGCGGTACAGCCGACACTTGATTTGATCGTCGGTTATCCCGAGCCTTACGACGCCGTTGCGGCACACTCGCCCGACGGGCAGGCACATCTCATCTTTGACCTCATCCGTTGGTGCAATTATGCGGAGCTCGACCAGCTCGACAGCATCATTCGGAATCTGCTGACGCATGAGATTACGCATCTCTTGATTGGACACCGCTATCCGGCGGCAGATGCCGCATTGGAAAGTACAGACTATTTGAGAAGATTGGATGCTTACACATTTCATGAGGGATTCGCCCATCTTCTCTCCTATCAGGCGACAGAAATCGACTGTGTGGACTGGCATACACCGCAGCTTACCGAGGTCGCAGCAGCAAGCCGTGCCAAACTGCGCCTCGCGCTTACGGAGACGGACCCAGACAGGCAAAAGCAGTTTCTCGAAGAGGCGGTCTGCGGATCGTACTATGAAAAGTTTGCCTGTATGTGCGGTATGCTGTATCTGGCAGACCGATGGGAAACGCAGGGAATCAACGGCCTGCAAAGCGCATTTGCGGACTATCACGGCTTTGCTCAAAGGGCCTTGAGCATTCGAATTTGATTGCAAAAGAGGAAGAGACGCAAATGCGTCTCTTCCTCTTTTACACCTTCTCCCGCTTCTGCCGCCAGAGGTTGATCGCCAGCATGACCGCGGCGTAGATCAGCGCGGCGGCGAGGATAATGAGCGAGAAGTCGCGCTGCATCTGGTAGCTCGTCGTCGTGAAACCCTTGACGAGTAGATGACCGGCAAGATAGCTCGCGGGAATCAGCGCGAGATAGCCGAGCGCTTTGCCCTTTTTCTTCCTGCGGCAGGCGAAAAATGCAATACCCAGCGTAATAAGGAGTGCTAACGATAGCAAAACGTAATAGCCCAACGCCAGCCGCGGCAGAGAAATGATGCCGCCGTTCATGCTGCCGCAGAGCAGCACATCGTCCTGCCCGTTGTTCTGAGAATAGCAGACTGCCGCGCAGTTCGCGGCGTCGAGCGTGAAGAGCGTGCGCGCGGACTCCGCCTTGGCGAGCACGCCTTGCAGTGCGTCCGCCTCGCGCCGTGTGCGATCATTTGCGCTGTGTGTGTTCGGGGCGCCCCCGGTTTTGTCGAATGCGCCGCGCCATGTGTCGAGCGGCGTGCGCCATGCGGTGATGAAGTAGATGGTTTTGCCGCTGTTGGGGTCCTGCGTGTTCGTGACCTCTGCGCCGGAGACCGGCACGAGCAGGCTGACGGAGATGCTCTCCGCGCCGCTGAGATCAGAAAGCCCATCCGCTGCCGAGCCGTCGTCCGCGAGCGCTCGGGGCGAGCGCGAGATTGCCCACTCTGTCTCGCTGTACGGCAAATACTGCGGCGCGGTGAGATACGCGAATCCCGCCGTCGTCAGCGTCAGCGCAAGCGTGACGGCCAGCAGCACGGCGGTCAGCTTCTTGCGTCGAAGCTGCCGCTTCAAGTCGCGTAGCGGCTGCGCGCTGACGGGCGCGGGCTTCACGTCCGCCTTCAGCGCGTCGAGCTCGGCGCGGCAGGCCGCGCACTGCGATAAATGCCCGTCCACAAATTCCTTCGTCTCCTCGCGCAGCATATCCTCCTCATAGAGCGGCAGAAGATCCTGCACGATGCTGCAAGTTTTGTCCATTTCAGTCGTCCTCCAATCCCTCGCGGATCATGCGCTTGGCGCGGTGATACGTCACGCATGCCCAGTTTTCCGTCTTGCCGAAGAGCGCGCCGATGTCGCGGAAGCTCTTCTCACCGTACACGCGCCACATGAAGACCTCCTTGTACGGCTCTCTGAGCCCGTGCAGCAATTCCTGGATGCGCGCGGCCTCGCTGTGATCTTCTAACTCCTCCTCGTGGCGCTCCTCGGCAATCTGGCAGTCTTCGAGCGGGGCAAGCCGCTTCTCGCGCCGCAGGTGCGAATAATAGAGATTCTTCGCGATCTGGCACAGCCAGACGCGCACGCTGCACTCGCCCCGAAAGCGGTCGAGGGCGTCCATCGCGCGGAAAAACGTCTCGCTCGTCAGCTCCTCGGCGACGCTCTCGCTCCCGGACAGCGAGAGAAGATAGCGGTACACATCGTCGAAGTACACGGCGTACACCTCTTCAAAATTCGTCAGCGCCCTCACCCCCTTCTGTCTATTAGACGGCGGAGAATTGATTTTCTTACAAAAAAATCCGTCCCGCGGGACGGATTTTTTCTTTCACGTTTTGACGACTCTTTTCTTGCCGCACTTCGGGCACGTGAGCTCGACCTTGCCGATGTTTTTCGGCACGCGGCAGTACGCGCCGCAGGAGCAGCGGACGTATTTGTGCGCCTTGTCGGCGCGGCGGGCCTGCGCGCCGCGAATGGCGTTCGCCTTCGGCGTCCACCAGGTCAAAAATTTCGCATTCTCGGCCTGACGGCGCGCGAGATTGCGCGAAAAGATGCGGATGAGCACAATGAACATCAGCACCATCGACACAAAGTACAGCGCTTGGGAAACGCCCTGCACGCGGATGATCGAGCTCAGAATGCTCACGATCAGCTCAAGGATCACGAGCGCCCAGTTCAGCGCATCTACGCCGTTGCGGCCATACATAAAGCGGTAAAGGGCATCGCGGAATTTGTTCACAAAAAACACTCCTAAAATCTTGATGCTGCCATTCTACACGCTTTTTGAACCCCCGTAAAGGCGTTTGAACAAAAGTTTACAGAATAGAAAAGAGTAAACGCAAACCGCAAGTGTGGAATTTGCCCGCCTGCGGCGGGCAAATTATGCGCGCAGCGGCCTGCAAAAAATAAAAAGTGCCGTCCCGAAAGGGACGGCATTTTTTAAGTTACTTTACCCCGTTGACGTAACGATACAGGAACGTCACGGCCTCGCCGCGCGTGCAGGAGGCGTAGGGGGAGAAGGTGGTCGTGCTGGTGCCCTGGGTGATGCCCTTGCCGACAGCCCACAGGATGGCGTTATAGTAGCTCGCCTCGTTCACGGAGCTGACATCCTTGAACGGGTTGGAGTAGTAGCCGCTGGGCTTGCCCGCGTAGCGGTACAGGAACGTCACGATCTGAGAGCGCGTGCACTCCTGATACGGGGAGAAGGTCGTCGCGTTGGTACCGGCGGTGATGCCCTTCTGGCTGGCCCACAGGATGGCCTTGTAATAGCTGGCGTCTCTGACGGAGTTCACATCGGTGAACGGGTTGCGGGTGCTGGTCGGCTCGGGAGAACCGGCGGCGCGCCACAGGAAGGTCACGATCTCGGCACGGTTGCAGTTCTTGTACGGGGAGAAGGTCGTGCTGGACGTGCCGTTGGTGATCTTGTTGTTCACCGCCCACTTGACCGGCTCATAGAAGAAGTCGCTCGCCTTGACGTCGATGAAGTTCATCGTCTGGGCGATGGTGATAGCCATCGTACCGGAGGCCTCTTCGTTCTTGGTGCCGTAAACGGTGAAGGGGATGTAGACGGTCTTGCCGGCCTCGGCCCATCTGGTGGTGTGGTAGGCGACGTCCGCAAGGTCATACTGCGTGCGGGAGGGCTCATAGTAGAACTTGTCGGTGCTGTCGGCCAGCTTGCCGGTGGAGTAGCTGCTGTAAGAGCGGTACAGACCGCCGTAAGCGTAGGAGGAGACGTTCTTGCCGCTCACGTCGAACTTGACATAGTCGAGCTCAGCCTTGCGGTAAGAGGTCTTGGCGTCCTGCAGGAAGTTGACAAAGTCGCGCGCGGTCAGCTGGACGGTATCGTCGATGCCGACGGTGTAGACGATGTCTTCCTTGACGACGGAGATCACGACGTTGACGTCATAGTTGACCTTGTCGGGCTTTCTGCTGTTGGGCTTTTCGATCTCGCCATAGACGCGGAAGGTCAGGGTGACGGTGTCCTTGCTGGGCTTGGAGACGGAGTCGAAGCTGACCTTGTCCATGTCGGTCATGTCAGTCTTGCTCTTGTTGGAAGAGGTGATCTCGGTGCTGCCATAGTACAGCGTGCCCTCGCTCTTGGCGCTGGGGATGGAGGAGGTCAGGACGGCGTGGTCAAAGGTTATCTCGTCCTTCTTGGGGTTGTAATTGCCATTGTCCTCGGCGTAATCCTCGAGGAAGCTCTCGAAGTCCTTCTGGTTGAAGGTCACGCTCTTGCCCGCGACAACATTGTAGTTGATGTCGTAGGACTTCTGAGAAACGGTGATCGTACCGGTGGAAGCGATGTCGTCATCAACAGCGACAACATAGAGGGTAGCCTTGCCATTTCTGTCGAACGCACTGGAGGAAACAGTGTAGTCCTTGTTCTGAGCAACGGGCTTCCAACTTCTGGGGGCGTAAGAGGTTCTGCTCCAGTCACCGTTGTACATGTCGGACTTGAAGCTGGTGCTGCCCTCATAGATGTAGAGGTAATCGTAATCGCTGTTGGTGAAGGTCACGGACTTGCCAGCAGAAGTGCCGGTCACAGTATCCTTGATTTCGCCCTTGCTGTCGACAGTCAGGTACATGGTGACAACATAATTGTTGTTGACCTTGAGCTGGAAGCTGGCATCGCCAATATAGGCTTCGTCAGCATAGATGGTGAAACCATCAGTGACAGAGCTGCCATTGCTCAGCGTGGTCTTGCCATCTTTGAGGGTGACGCGGCTGGGCGTACCAACAACAGTGATGGTATTAACATTGTTGTAGCGGAAGCTGCTGTCCTGCTTCTTGATTGCATCAGCGAGTTTATCCTGAATGTCGGACTGGCGGTAACTATCGCTGTCGCCATTGACGATGGAGCTCAGCTTCACATCAAGAGCAGAGATATCAACGGTGTAATCAAGCGCGGGGTACTGCTTGCCCATGTAGGTGATGGTAGCGGTAACAACAGCCGTACCGGACTTAGCACTGCTCTTTGCAGTCACAGTAGCGCTGCCGTTGGAGTTCTTTGTAGGCGTGTTGATGAGGTTACTGCCGCTCTTTACAGCCCAAGTAATATCAAAGTTTGCCGTATTGCTGCTCTGGTAATAAACGGTATCGTTGGTGCTCTTCAGAACCGGCGCTGCGATGGTGCAAGAAGCGCTATTGTTGGTAGCAATGGTCTTAGTTGCATCTTCACCGTTGCGGCTGGGGGAGTAGGGGTCAGGCTTAACCGTGATGGTGACAGTCTTACGAATAGATTCAGAAGAACCTTCCTTAGCAATGCAGGTGACAGTATAAATCGTATTGGCATTGACATCAGGCGCAATAAAGGTCGAGGTCTGAGAATCGGTATTGTTCAGCGTTGCACCAGCCGGAGTAGAAGACCATGCATAACCGACGCTTTTACTTCCGGTACGCGCATAGCTGGCTGTCAGTTTAAGGCTCTGGCCAGAGTAGACGGTAGCAGCGTAATTATCGCCACTGGCCGTAACGCCAGTGCCAGAGATGCTAAGGGTCTGACCAGTGACAGGAGTGTAATTCACAGTAACGGAGACAGACAGTGCGTCAGCTGCACTGCTGGACTTGACAGCCCAATTATAACCATTTTTGGTAATGACAGCGCTATTATAACCGGTGACGTTGAGCCTTAAGTCTTCTGCTGAAAGCGTTTCGCTGTCGGCGCTAAACTTATCGATGGTAACAGAAGTGGAGTTGTTAAATGAATAGGTTCTGCCCTTGTAGGTCACAGTGGCTTGTTTGACAGCAGCTTCAAAAGCAGCCTGCTTGGTGGTAACGATAACACTCTTCGCTGTGGTCAAAGTGGAATTTTCCACCGTTACCTGTGTAGCCGATTCGCCTGAACCAACGGTTGCATTCAGCGTAACTGTGCAGTTAATCGACAGATTTTGATTGCCAACGGTGCCAGAGTAGGTTTCGGTATTGGCGGTAACACTATCGCCCAAACCAGTCCATTGATAGTTGGAAACTGTCGCAGCATAATCCGTTCCGTTATAGGTAATCTTCGGATTGGTAATGCTAAAGCTGACGGTATCTCCTTCACTTGCCGTGGTCGGACCACTGATAGTGAAAGAACCTGTTGCTCCTACGGTTGTCGCGGCGTTCGCCGGAACGATGACCAGACTCAAGATCATAGTCAACGCCAGCAGCGATGAGAGAAATTTCTTCATAATTTTCTTCATCCTTTCTCATTTTTGTGATCTGGCCCCGCGCGCACAGAGCCGTTCTCATACATCGGCATTTTACCATGCCGCGGGGAATAAGGGAACAGAAAAATGCAAAATTCATAAATTCTTCATCTTCCTGTCTGCCGCCTCCCCCTTGTGTTACTTATTAGACGCAAAAAGCGTCGATTTTGTTTCACAAAATCTCAAATTTTTCAAAATTTTTTATGCCGCGAAAAACCGCACGTACACATATACTCCCGCCGCGATCTGACAGAGTAAGATCGCCGGAATGCCGAATTTGAAGTACCAGTGCCGCGTCTTGTGGTGAAAGACCCTCATTGCGAAAAGAGCACCCGCGCTGCCGAGCAGCAGCGCGAGTGCAAATAAGGTCTTTTCGGGCACGCGCCGCGCGCCCGATATCTTGGCGCGGCGCTTGTCTGCGCCGTAGACGCAGAAAGTAATTAGATTGATCGCGGCGAGATAGATGACAAAATATCTCACTTTTCGAGCTTGCTGAGCTCCACAGCCGCCGCCGCGCCGAGGCGCGCGTTGTTGAACACGAGCTGGATGTTGGAATCCAGGCTGTCGCCGCCGGTCAGGTCCTTGATCTTGGCGAGCAGATACGGCGTCGTGGCCTTGCCGTGGATGCCGTCCTTCTTCGCGTCCTCGACGGCCTCGGCAATGGCCTTGTCGATGACTTCCTTGTCCATGGAGTACTCCTCGGGGATCGGGTTCGTGACCAGCAGACCGCCGCGCAGACCCAGCTCGCGCTTGACGTGGAACGCCCTGGCCAGCTGCTCCGGCGTGTCGAGCTCGTAGTCGACGCCGAAGCCCGACTTGCGCGTATAGAACGCGGGCAGCTCGCTCGTGCCGTAGCCGATGACGGTCACGCCGTGGGTCTCGAGGTATTCGAGCGTGAGGCCGAGGTCGAGAATGGATTTCGCGCCCGCGCAGATGACCATGACGGAGGTGTTTGCCAGCTCCTCGAGGTCGGCGGAGATGTCGAAGGTCTCCTGCGCGCCGCGGTGCACGCCGCCGATGCCGCCGGTGGCGAACACGCGGATGCCCGCCATGTCGGCGATCATCATCGTGGTGGTGACGGTGCACGCGCCGTCCTTGCCCTGCGCGACGAGCACGGGCAGGTCGCGGCGGGAAGCCTTCGGGATGCCCGCGCCGGTGCGGCCGAGGTAGTCGATCTCTTCCTTGGAAAGGCCCGCCTTGAGGCGGCCGCCGATGATGGCGATGGTCGCGGGCACGGCGCCCGCGTCGCGGATGATCTGCTCGACCTTGAGGGCGGTCTCCACGTTCTGCGGGTAGGGCATGCCGTGGGAAATGATGGTGGATTCGAGCGCCACGACGGGCTTGCCGGCGGCAAGGGCCTCAGCAACCTCGGGGGCGATATCCAGATACTTGTTCATAGTTAAAAATCCTCCTGTAAAGTAATAGGTGAAAGTTTCACGTTTACCTTTTGAGGTAAGTTTGCATCATAACATACAACTTGTCAAAAGTCAATACAAAGCGGGGCTTGAATTTGCACGGGAAGTGGCATATAATACCTCTATTATCCCGTGAAAACCCACAAAAGGAAGGAAAATTATTATGGAACGAGTGAGAATTGCCGCGCTCTTCGCCGACAAAGAGCAGTACGGCGGCGCAAGCGTCACCGTATGCGGCTGGGCGAAGACCATCCGCGATATGAAGACCTTCGGATTCATCGAGCTGAACGACGGCTCGTGCTTCCGCAATTTGCAGGTCGTGATGGATGCGAATTCTCTTTCTAATTATAAGGAGATCGCCGCGCAGAACGTGGGCGCCGCCCTCATCGTGCACGGCACCGTCGTGCTGACGCCCGAGGCCAAGCAGCCGCTCGAGGTCAAGGCGACGGCGATCGAGGTCGAGGGCGTGTCCTCCCCCGACTATCCCTTACAGAAAAAGCGCCACAGCGTCGAATATCTGCGCACCATCCAGCATCTTCGTCCGCGCACGAACCTCTTCTCCGCGGCTTTCCGCGTGAGAAGCGCGGCGGCCTACGCCGTGCACGAGTTCTTCCAGAGCCGCGGCTTCGTCTATGTCAACACCCCCATCATCACCGGCTCTGACTGCGAGGGCGCGGGCGAGATGTTCCAGGTCACGACGCTGGATTTGGAGAACCCGCCGAGAACGCCCGACGGCAAGGTCGATTACAGCAAGGACTTTTTCGGCAAAAAGACGAGCCTGACCGTCTCCGGCCAGCTCAACGCCGAAAACTTCGCTATGGCGTTCGGCGACGTTTACACCTTCGGCCCCACGTTCCGCGCCGAGAATTCCAACACCGCGCGCCACGCCGCCGAGTTCTGGATGATCGAGCCGGAGATGGCGTTCTGCGACCTCAACGGCGACATGGAAGTGGCGGAAGCGATGATCAAGCACATCATTCGCCGCGTGATGGAGCGCTGCCCGGACGATCTTGCGTTTTTCAACAGCTTTGTCGACAAGGGCCTGCTGGAGCGTCTCCAGCACGTCGAGAGCTCTGACTTTGGCCGCGTGACGTATACCGAGGCCGTCAAGCTCTTAAAGGAGAGCGGCCAGAAGTTCGACTACCCCGTCGAGTGGGGCATCGACCTGCAGACTGAGCACGAGCGTTACCTCACCGAGCAGATCTTCAAGCGCCCCGTGTTCGTCACGGACTATCCGCAGGAGATCAAGGCGTTCTATATGCGCCTCAACGACGACGGCAAGACCGTCGCCGCGGCGGACTGCCTCGTTCCGGGCATCGGCGAGATCATCGGCGGCAGCCAGCGCGAGGAGCGCATCGAGCTGCTCGAAAAGCGCATCCGCGAGCTCGGCATGAATCCCGAGGACTACTGGTGGTACTGCGACCTGCGCCGCTACGGCTCCTGCCGTCACGCGGGCTTCGGCCTCGGCTTCGAGCGCATGGTGATGTATTTAACGGGCATCGGCAACATCCGCGACGTGGAGCTGCATCCCCGCACCGTGGGCAACGCAGACTTCTAATTCTTCAAAAAACAAGGGACACGGAAACCGTGTCCCTTGTTTTTTGAGAATTACACTCCGCTTCGTGCCTTGCCGCCCAAAGGGCGGCTTCGACACGCGCGGAGCGAGAAGAGTTTTTTGGCACGCGCATGTCGCGCCAAAAAACGATTAAGATTATTTGCCGCCTGCGGGCGGCAAAGTCTGCGACGCCTTTTGGTGCGTGATGAAAGTCTCTGCTTCTATTTTTCATTTTTGGCGCAAAATGCGCGGCGGGGGTGCGTTAGCTGTTTCGTGCGGAGCACGAAATGCGCGTGGGGGACGTTGGCTGTTTCGAGCCGGAGGCTCGAAATGCGCCTCCACTGAATTTAGACTGAAGTAAAACAGCCCTCAAAGAGGGCCGTTTTCGTTTTGCAAGTTTGCTGTCATTTTAGTGCGATAAAGCGCAATTTTTTGCACGAACGGATGCTTCGAATGTTTCAAATGTATGGAATATTTGGAGAAGTTAGACAAATGTTTTTCGCCGTTTTTGTCTGTTTTGCACACATTTGTACAATAAAGTTCAGCTACCTTTTTCCCGAAAAGGGGAAGACAAAAAAATACGCCATGATATAATGATTTTGCAATGACGGGGCGTGAGCTCCGAACAATACGATCACATTTTCTGTGGAGGATTATCATTATGGCTATCAAAGTGGGCATCAACGGCTTCGGCCGCATCGGCCGCGTCGTGCTGCGCATCATGATCGAGCATCCGGAGCAGTTCGACATCTGCGGTATCAACCTGCGCAAAGCGGATCTGGATTACATGGTCTATATGATCAAATACGATTCCGTGTTCCGTCAGTTCAACGGCACGGTGGAGCACAAGGACAAGAACCTGATCGTCAACGGTCACACCATTCAGGTCTTCAGCGAGTCCGACGCGGCGATGATCCCCTGGTCCAACTGCGGCGCGGAGTACATCATCGAGTCCACCGGCGCTTACAACACCACCGAGAAGGCCTCCCGCCACTTCAAGGGCGGCGCGAAGAAGGTCATCCTGACCGCGCCCGGCAAGGATGAGGTCACCCCCACGTTCGTCATGGGCGTGAACCACATGCTGCTCCATTCTGACATGAAGGTCGTCTCCAACGCCTCGTGCACCACCAACTGCTTAGCGCCCCTTGCCAAGGTCGTCAACGACGAGTTCGGCATCGAGCAGGCGCTCATGTCCACCATCCACGCCGCCACCGCCAAGCAGAAGGCCGTCGACTCCCGCGGTGGCAGCGATTGGCGCACGGGCCGCTCTATCCTCAACAACATCATTCCCTCTTCCACGGGTGCCGCCAAGGCCGTCGGCCGCGTCATCCCCGAGCTCTACGGCAAGATGACCGGCATGAGCTTCCGCGTCCCCACGGCGGACGTCTCCGTCGTTGACCTGACCGCCCACCTCAAGGTCAAGACCACCTACGCCGATATCTGCTACGCCATCCGCCACGCCAGCGAAACCTATATGAAGGGCATCATTGGCTACACCGCGGACCAGGTCGTCTCCACGGACCTGATCGGCAATTCCTGCCCCTGCATCTTCGACGAGACCGCCGGCATCATGCTCGACAACGACTTTGTCAAGCTGATCGCGTGGTACGACAACGAATGGGGCTACTCCAACATGGTCGTCCGCCTGCTTGAGCACATGGTCGCGGTGGACGAGGGCCGCGTGACGCCTGAAAAGCGCGTCGTCCCCAAGGATAAGCCGAAGGAAGAGCCCGCCGCCAAGGAAGCGTAACAACGAAATAAAAAAGGAAGGACGCTGCGCGTCCTTCCTTTTTTATTCGTCCTTTTTTTCTTCTGCTTTTGCTTCGAGCTCGGCGACGGTCGTGTTGTCTTCCATGCCGCGGGCGTGGAGGACATCGTCGCGCGTGAGGGTCATCAAATCATCCTTTGTAAAGCTCTCCATCTTCGCGAGGCGGTTGGCCTGCGCGGTCAAGATCTGCTCGAAGAGGTTGCGCACGCCGCGCGCGTTGCCGAACGTCACACCGTCGGCGTTCTCATCGTAGATGAAGTCCTTGACGTCCTGCTCGGCGTCGGGAGAGAGGGTGTAGAGCGACTTGCGGCACTGCATTTTGAAAATCTCGAGCATCTCGTCGAGCGTGTAGTCGTCAAAGTGCAGGTAGCGGTTGAAGCGGGACTCAAGGCCGGGGTTCGAATGGATGAACTTTTCCATCAAGCCATCGTAGCCCGCGACGATCACGACGAGGTCGTCGCGGTGGTCCTCCATCGCCTTGAGCAGCGTGTCGATGGCCTCCTGACCGAAGTCGTTGTCACCCTTGCCGTTGAGTGCGTAGGCCTCGTCGATAAACAGCACGCCGCCGAGCGCCTTTTCGATGACCTTGCTCGTCTTGATGGCCGTCTGACCGACGTAGCCCGCGACGAGCCCGCTGCGGTCGACCTCGACAAGCTGACCCTTGGAAAGGATCCCGAGTGAGCGGTAGACGCGCGCCATCAAACGCGCGATCATCGTCTTACCTGTACCGGGGTTGCCGGTAAAGACCATGTGGAGCGAGAAGTCCGCGTTCGGCAGTCCCGCCTCCTCGCGCCGCTTGAAGACAGTCGCCATGTTGATGAGGTTATTCACCTCGCGCTTGACCTCGCCAAGGCCGATGTAGGTGTCAAGCTCTTTTTTAAGGTCCTCGATCTTCTCGGGCGGGGGAAGCGGCGCTTCCTCTTCCTTTTTCTCGTCCGCGCCGGTGGAGGCGGCGGGCTTGTTCGGCTTTGCGCCGTCCGCGCTCTTCGGCGCGTTTGCTTTGGGCGCAACTTCCTTCGGGACGGCAGATTTCGGCGCGTCCGGCGTCAGCGGCGCGCCCCAGAAGTCGCTGCCCATGCGATTCAGGTTGTTCTGCGTCATCGTGCGGATGACGTCGAGCTGCTGGAGAATGATCTCGTCCTTTTTATCCATGTTGATTCTCTCCCTTCGTTCCGTAGGGCGTGTGCGCCATTGCGCGGAACAAGAATGCCGTGATCAGGCCGCTGAGCGCGCCCGTGAAGAGCGACACCAGCAGCAAAAACGGCAGATAGTAGAGCGGCGTGGTCGAGCCGAGCGTGATGAGCGCGGCGCAGACCTGCCCGCAGTTGTGCGCCGCCGCGCCCGCGATCGAGACGCCGAAGATGCTGAGCTTTTTCGACTTGCTGAGCAGCGCCATCACGAAAAGCGCCGACAGCCCGCCGAGCAGCGAGAATAAAAGCGCCGAGGCATTCCCCGCAAACAGCGCGCCGAGCGTGCAGCGCACAAGCAGGATGGCGAGCGCGCTCGGAAATCCGATGGCATAGAGCGCGTAGAGCGTAACGATATTCGCAAGACCCAGCTTGACGCCCGGCAGCGGCACAATGAGCGCGAGCGGAAAAAACGACTCCATGTAGGACAACGCAAGCGCGAGCGCCGCGAGCACCGCGCAGAGCGTCAACTCTCTTGTTTTGATCTTCATGCGCTCACCCCGCGATCAGATCGTAGTCGGACGCCGCGCCCTCGAGCGTGACGGCCACGCGGGCGGGAAGGCAGACGATGCTCTGTCCCGCGCGCGAGATCGCGCCGGAGTGCACGCAGTCCTGATTCGGGCAGTCGCTTTCGCTCACGCGCACCGCACCGTTTTCCACAGCGACGGTGAGCGTGTAGCCGCGGCTCTCGTACGTGCCGCCTTCATAATTGCTGAGTGCACAGCGCTCGACGGTCTCGCCGTCGATGGCGATGCTGATCGTCAGCTCGCCCGCCGATCTGGCCGCAAAATACGGCCTTGCGGCGAGCCCGAGCGTGAGCAGCAGCACCGCGAGCACAACGAGTGCGTCCCACTTTGTCGGCTTCAGCTTAGGCGAGTGCTTCATACGTGTACCCGCTTTCGTCGTTCGGCGTGAAGGCATCGGCAAGGCCGTCGGTGTAAAGCACGCGGCCATCGTCGGTGACTAAAATGAGCTCAAAATCCGTCCCCTGGTCGGCAAGATCGTCGCGCAGCGCAAGCGCGCCGTCGGGGCCAAGGACGAAGCACGCCGTCGAGAGCGCGTCCGCCCACGCGCCGTTCTCGCACAGCACGGTCACGCTGACGAGCCCGCTCTCCGCGGGGCAGCCGGTCTTGGGGTCGAGGATATGGTGGTAACGCACGCCGTTTTCTTCAAAATAGCGCTCGTACACACCGGAGGTCACGATGAACTTATCCGCCGCCGATACGATGCCAAGGTAGCTCTCCGTGTCCGCAGGGTCCTTGACGGCGATGCGCCAATCGCTGCCGTCGGTCTTTCGCCCCATGACGAACACATCACCGCCGAGGTCGAGTGTCGCGGACGTGACGCCCTCCTTTTCAAGCTGCGCGCGCAGAAGATCCGCCGCGTAGCCCTTGGCGATGCCGCCGAGGTCGAGCTGCGCGCCGCCGGAGAGTGTGACGGTGTATCCGTCCGCCGTTTTTTCGAGCGCGACCTTGCCGCAGCCCGTATGACTCAGCAATTCTTTGAGCTCGTCTGCGGACGGCACGCGGTGCTCATCCTTCGTAAAGCCCCACGCGTCGAGCACGGGGGCAAGCGTCGGGTCGAACGCGCCGTCCGTCGTGTCAGAGATCGTCAGCGCCGTTTCGATCAGCGCGGGTAAGATATCGTCCGCGCCGTATTCAACCGTTTCGCCGTTCGACGTGTTGAGTGCATAGAGCTCACTGCCCTCCGCCGTGCGCGAGAGGACGGCTTCGTCCAACGTGTGCAGTTCCTTTTCCGCGCTCTCCAGCGCGGCAGCGGCGTTCTCGCCGTAAACCGTCAGGTTCATCACCGTGTCCATCGCGTACACCGTGCGCGTCTCGCTCTCGGCAGCCGTTTCGCCGCAGGCAGTGAGGGACAGGGCAAAAATCGTCAGCAGCAGCGCTGCAAGTTGTCTTTTCATAGGTTCTCCTGCGAAAGCAATTTATCAAGCGTAGCTTATCAAATGTATTTTACCCGCGTCTGTGCGGTCTGTCAAAAGAAAAAATTTGAACCGCCGTGCAGAACGTCTATAAAAGGGGAGAGCCTCTTCTATAATAAGAGACTCTCCCCGATCTGCGTCTGCGCGCAGGCAGAATTATTTTCTCTCGAGCGAGGCGCGGTACGTGAGCCGCAGGAACGTGGCGTTCAGGATGACGCTCACGACCTCCGCGATCGGGAAGGCAAGCCACACAAGCTCGAGCCGCCCCGTGAGCGAGAGCAGATATGCCGCCGGCAGCAGCACGACGATCTGGCGGCAGACGGAATTGATGAGCGCATAGATGGGCTTGCCGAGCGCCTGACACGCGCTGCCCGCGATGATGCTGAAGCCCGCGAGCGGGAAATGTACGCCGATGATGCGCAGAGCGACCCTGCCGATGGAGAGCATTTCGTCCGTCGGCGAGAACATCCCCAGCAGCGTTTCGGGGATGAGCTCGAAGAGCGCACAGCCGACGCACATGATGCCGATGGCCGTGAAGACTGTCAGGCGGACGGTCTTGCGCACGCGGTCGAATTTCTGCGCGCCGTAGTTGTACGACACGATGGGCACCATCGCGTTGTTGAGGCCGAAGCACGGCATGAAGATGAAGCTCTGGAGCTTGAAGTAAGCACCGAACACCGCGGTCGCCGCCTCGGTGAACGAGATGAGAATTTTGTTCATGCCGAACATCATCACCGAGCCGATGGACTGCATGATGATCGACGGAATGCCGATGGCGTAGATGTCCGCAACCGTCGCGCGGTGGGGACGGATGTCCTTGAGGTGGATCTGCACCTCGGGATTTTTCTTGAGGTTCAGGAAAAGGCCGAGGCCCGCGCCGACGAACTGGCCGACGATCGTGGCGACCGCCGCGCCCGCGACCTCCATGCGGGGAAAGCCCAGAAGGCCGAAAATCAAAATCGGGTCGAGCACGATGTTGCACACCGCGCCCGCGATCTGCGAGATCATCGAAAGGTCCGTCCGCCCCGTGGACTGGAGCAGGCGCTCGCCGTAAATTTGCAGGAACAGTCCGAGCGAGCCGCCGATGCAGATCATCACATAGTCGCTGCCGTAGACGATGATCTGCGCGTTTTCCGTCTGGAAGCGGAAAAATGGCGTGGCGAGCGAAAAGCCGAGGACAGCAAAGACAGCGGCGGTGCAGAGCGTCAGGAAAAGTCCCGTGCCCGCGGCGCGGTCGACCGCCTGCATGTTCTTTTCACCCAGCGAACGCGCGAGCAGCGCGTTCATACCGACGCCCGTGCCCACGGCGAACGCGATGCACAGCGTTTGCAGCGGGAAAGCGAGCGATACGGCGTTCATTGCGTCCTGACTGAGCCGCGCGACGAACACGCTGTCGACAATGTTGTAGAGCGCCTGAAAGAGCATCGATATCATCACGGGCCCCGCCATATTGGCCAGCAGCTTGCCGATGGGCATCGTGCCCATCTTGTTTTCTCTGACGTTTTCCTCCATGTTTTTTCCCCTTTGAATCAGTGTTTCGGCAATAAAATTCCGGCGCTTGCCGCGTCGGAATCAAAATCTAATCATTTTTTCCAACGACATGTGCGTTGGAAAAAATACCCCTTAGAGCGCAAGCGTGCGAACGGAGTGAGTGCGACGCAGCGCTCGGCAAAACCCAAATCAAAAATGCACCGCAGTGCATTTTTGAATTATTTCTTCAGTTCGCCGTTCGCGGACTTCGTCAGATACGCGTTGATGAAGCCGTCGAGGTCGCCGTCCATGACGGACTGGATGTTGCCGGTCTCGTAGTCGGTGCGCGTGTCCTTGACAAGCTGGTAGGGCATGAAGACGTAGGAGCGGATCTGGCTGCCCCATTCGATCTTGAGCTGCACGCCCTTGATGTCGGAAATCTTCTCCGCGTGCTGCTGAATTTTGAGTTCCATGAGCTTGGATTTGAGCATCTGCATGGCGTAGTCGCGGTTCTGGAACTGCGAGCGCTGCGTCTGGCAGGCGGTGACGATGCCCGTGGGCTTGTGGATGAGTCGAACGGCGGAGGACGTCTTGTTGACGTGCTGGCCGCCGGCGCCGGACGCGCGGTAGACCTGCATTTCAATATCCTCGGGACGAATTTCGACCTCAATGTCGTCGGGCAGCTCAGGCATGACCTCGAGGGCTGCAAAGCTCGTCTGGCGGCGGGCGTTCGCGTCGAACGGGGAAACGCGCACCAAGCGGTGCACGCCGTTTTCGCCCTTTAAGTAGCCGTAGGCATTCTCGCCCTTGACCATGACCGTCGCGCTCTTGAGACCGGCCTCGTCGCCGTCGAGATAGTCGAGCATCTCGAATTCAAAGCCGTGCTTGTTCGCCCACTGCATATACATGCGGTAGAGCATCTGCGCCCAGTCCTGCGCCTCGGTGCCGCCCGCGCCAGCGTGGAACGTCAAAATCGCGTTGCAGTTGTCGTATTCGCCGGAAAGGAGCGTCGTGAGGCGCGCCTGCTCCACATCGGCTTCGAGTTTACTGTAGCCCTCTTCGAGCTCTGGCAGCAGGCTCGCGTCGTCCATCTCCGTTCCCATGTCGATCAGCGCGAGCAGATCGTCGCGCGTGGAAACGAGCTTTTCGTAGCGGTGAATTTTATTTTGCAGCTGCTTGGAGCGCATCTGGTTTTTCTGCGAGCGCTCCAGATCGTTCCAGAAGCCGTCCTCGTGCGCCTCGAGCTCGAGGCGGTTCAGCTCCTGACGGGCCTGCTCGATCTCCAGCGCCTTGAAGAGGTTTTCAAATGTTTCGTCCATCGCAAGCAGCTTCTGCTTGTAGGAATCGTATTCGATCACAGCCATGGCGTTCTCTCTCCTTACTTTTATCCTTCATTAGCCGAAAAAGTATATCACACACACCGTGCAAAGGCAAGAAAAATCCGCCTCTCGGGACGAAAATTCCCGTGGAAGCGGCCCTTTTTCGCCTTTCCGGCGATAAAAACAAAAAAGCCACGCTTTCGCGTGGTCGATACAACGGATCTCAGCGCTCGCTGATGATCTGCTTGGTGCTGCCGAAGATCATGTCGTCAACATCCTGCTTGATGAAGTTCTCAAACATATTCGTTTTCACGCTCCTTTCCTTCATTTACTTCAGTTTGTATTATAAGCGCGGAAAAGGCAAATTTCAATCGTCAGCTCTCATGGTTTTGCCTAAAAAATTAGCGGCTTTTTCATGCAAGTTGCTATATCTACACTTGCATTTCCGTTATTTTCCACTTATAATAAATTAGAAATGATATTTGAAGCGGAGGAGTCGGACTATGGCGGCTTTCGTCACATTTGAGGATGTTTCCAAGGTTTACCACAGCGGGGAGATCGAAATTCGCGCGGTGGACCACATCAGCTTTACGATCGAAAAGGGTGAATTCTGCGTCATCGTCGGCCCCTCGGGCGCGGGAAAGACGACGGTTTTAAACATGCTCGGCGGCATGGACGCCTGTTCGGGCGGCACCATCACGGTCGACGGGACGCGCGTGAGCGGCTTCAACGCCCGTCAGCTCACGACCTATCGCCGCCACGACATCGGTTTTGTCTTCCAGTTCTATAACCTCGTCGGCAACCTGACGGCGCTTGAAAACGTCGAGCTCGCCGCGCAGATCTGCAAGGACCCGCTCAACGCGGCGACGGTCTTAAACGAGGTCGGCCTGTCCGCGCGCGCGAACAACTTCCCCGGTCAGCTCTCCGGCGGCGAGCAGCAGCGCGTGGCCATCGCCCGCGCGCTCGCGAAAAATCCAAAGCTCCTGCTCTGCGACGAGCCGACCGGCGCGCTCGACTATGTGACGGGCAAGCAGATTCTAAAGCTCTTGCAGGACACCTGCCGGCAAAAGGGTGTGACGGTCGTGGTCATCACGCACAACAGCGCCATCACGCCGATGGCCGACCGCGTCATCCACATCAAAAACGGCACGGTGGAGAGCATGCAGTGCAATGAGCATCCGACCAGCGTGGAACTGATCGAATGGTAACGAAGAAATCGGAACGAAAGGGGGCGGCGCGATGAAAAACGCCATGCAGAAGGACTTCTGGCGCGAGATCAAACACACGCGCAGCCGCTTTTTCTCCATTATGATTTTAGTGGCGCTCTCGGTCGCGTTTCTCTCCGGTCTCAAGGCGACCGCGCCGGACATGAAGCGCACGGGCGACGACTATCTCGATTCGCTGCATCTGGCGGACATTCAAGTGCTTTCAACGCTCGGCCTGACCGACGAGGACATTGCCGCACTGCGCGCGCAGGACAAGGTCGAGGATGCCGAGGGCGAGTACGTCATCGACGCGTTTGCCTCGTCCGACTCGCTCGACGCGGTGGTCAAGGTCCTCTCCCTCACGGGCCGCGGCATCAACGAGGTGCTGCTGCGCGATGGACGCATGCCCGAGCGCGCGGACGAGTGCGTGGTGGAGGAAAATATGCTCTCACTGATGAGCATTTCCATCGGTGATACGATCACACTCACGCCGGGGGACGATCTCTCCGACGCGCTCGCGCAGGACACGTATACGGTCGTCGGCACGGTGCGCTCGCCGGTGTACCTCGCGGTGGAGCGCGGCACGTCGACGCTCGGCAGCGGCACGGTCAAGGCATATCTGTACCTGCCGCGCGAGGCGTTCACGCTCGACTACTATACGGCGGCCTATGTGCGCGTTTCCGGCGCGGCGGAGATGACCGCGTTTTACAGCGACTATGACGACGATATCGACGCCGTCATCGATGAGCTGGAGCCGTTCGGCGACGCACGCTCTCAGCTGCGGCACGACGATCTTGTCGACGAGGCGACGGAAAAGCTCGACGATGCACAGAAAGAGCTGGACGACGCGAAGGCCGAGGCCGACGAAAAGCTCGGCGACGCGCAAAAAGAACTGAGCGACGCGCGCAGGAAGCTCGACGACGGCTGGAAGGACTACTACGACGGCCAGCAGGAGCTCAAGGACGCGCGCGTCGAGCTGGACGACGCGAAAATCGAACTCGACGACGGCGAAATGCAATACCTCAACGGCATGGAGGAGTACGAAGACGCGCTGGACGAGTACGAAAAGGGCAGGGCAGAGTATGAAGACGGCCTCGCCCAGTACGAGGACGGCGTCAAGGAGCTTGAAAGCGGCGAAAAAGAGCTTGCCGCGGGCCGGAGACAGCTGGAAAGCGGCGAGCGCCAGCTTGAAGAACTCGCCAAGACCGTGACGGACGCGCTCGCGGCCGCGGGCTCACCCTACGGGGGCGCGCCCGAGAAGCTGCTCGAAGACCTCGGCCGCGGCGACAGCGCGGCCATCGCCGCGACGGACGGCGCGCTCAACAATATGCGCGCACAGATCGCAGAGGCACAGGCGGGGCTGAAGCGTCTTGACGCGGGAATCGCACAGCTCGATGCAGGGATCGCAGAAATCGATGCAAGACTGGAAGAACTGAATGCTTACCCAGAAGAAGCGGTCGCAGACCAGAAAGCGCTGCTTCTTGCGCAGCGGGAGACGCTGACGGCAGAACGCGCGGGCTATCAGCAGCAGCGCGATGCCCTTGCTGCGCAGATTCCCGACGAGGAGAGCATCGCACAGTTGAACAGCATCAGCGCCGAGAGTCTAGCTGCAAGCAAACGTGAGCTGGACGAGGGCTGGGACGAGTATTACGCGGGCGAGGCCGAGCTCGACGCGGGCAGAAAGGAGCTGCGCGACGCGAAAATGGAGCTCGACGACGCCAAGGCCCAGCTTGATGACGCGCCCGCGCAGCTCGCGGACGCGAAAAAGGAGCTTTCTGACGCGCGCAAAAAGCTCGACGACGGCTGGAAGGACTACTACGACGGCGAAGCGCAGTACGCCGACGGCGTCAAGGAGCTCTCGGACGCCTACACCGAACTGACGGACGGCGAGCGCGACTACCGCAAGGGCCTTCGTGAATACGCGGACGGCAAGGCGGAGGCCGACGAGAAGATCGCCGACGCGCAGGAGAAGATCACCGACGCGCGCCGCAAGGTCGCGGATATCGACAGCTGCGAGTGGTATATCTTCAGCCGCAGCTACAACCCCGGCTACACGGGCTTCGGCCAGGACGCCGACCGCATGGCGAACCTCGCGAGCGTGCTGCCGATCATCTTTTTCCTCGTCGCGGCGCTCGTGTGCCTGACGACAATGACGCGCATGGTCGAAGAGCAGCGCGTGCAGATCGGCGCGCTCAAGGCGCTCGGTTACAGCCGCCTTTCGATCTCGTGGAAGTACATCGGCTACGGGCTGCTGCCAAGCCTTGTCGGCGGCGTTTTGGGCCTTGTCATCGGCTATATCCTGTTCCCGAAGATGATCTTCACGGCCTATCAGATCATGTATCAGATGCCGGATATCGAGCTGCACGCCTACACGGATATTTCGCTCTTTTCCGTGCTCGCGGCGGTCGCGTGCACGACAGTCGCGACGCTCTGGGCCTGCCTTGCCACGCTGCGCGAGACGCCTGCGAGCCTGATGCGCCCTCGCACGCCGAAGGCGGGCAAGCGCGTGTTCCTTGAGTATATCAAGCCCCTGTGGAGACGTATGTCGTTCATCCACAAGGTCACGGCGCGCAATCTTTTCCGCTACCAAAAGCGCTTCTGGATGACGGTCATCGGCATCGGCGGCTGCACGGCGCTCATCATCGCGGGCTTTGGCATGCGCTCATCGCTTCTCTTCACGATGTCGCGCCAGTATGACGAGCTGTTCCACTACTCGGCACAGGTGACGCTTGCCGACAACGCCCTGCCCGAGGAGCGCGCGGCGGTGGAGGACTTTCTTGCAGGCGACTCCCGCGTTGTGAACTACATCCCCTGTGCGGCCTCGTCCGCGACGGCGATGACCTCGCGCTATTCGACCACCGCCTATGTCGAGGTCATGGAGTCGGGCGAGATCGGCAAGGTCGTGGACCTTTTCGACTACAAGAGCGGAGATCCCATCACAATGGGCGATGAGGGCGTATACATCGACCAGAAGCTCTCCGAGCTTTTGAAGGTCTCGGTGGGCGACACCTTCTTCCTCGACGGCGACGTGCGCGGCGATGTGACGGTCGCGGGCATCTACGAGCACTATACGGGCCACTTCATCTATATGACGCCCGGCTACTATGAAAATGCGCTCCACGCCGACGGCGAGCCGAACGCCTACCTTCTGAACTTCACGAGCGACGATACCGACACCTGCAACGCCATTTTTGAAAAGCTGCTCGACATGAGCGGCGTGGCGACGACCTCGCGCATGCGCGACACGCAGGACACCTACACCCACAGCATGGAGCGCGTGGACTTTGTCGTGGTCATCATCATTCTGGCCGCGGCGGCGCTCGCGATGGTCGTGCTCTTCAACCTTTCGAACATCAACATCACTGAGCGCCAGCGCGAGCTCGCCACCATCAAGCTGCTGGGCTTTTACGACGGCGAGGTCTCGGCCTATGTGTATCGCGAAAACATCGTGCTCACGCTGTTCGGCATCCTGCTCGGCTGCTTCATGGGCCACTGGCTGCACATTTACCTCGTCCGTTCGACGGAGATCGACCTCATGATGTTCGGGCGGCAGACGGAGTGGACGGCCTATGTCTACGCGGCGATATTGACGATGCTCTTCTCCGTGCTTGTCAATGTGCTTGCACACTTCAAGATGAAGAAGATCGACATGGTCGAAAGTCTCAAGAGCGCGGAATAAATTTCTTGTTTCGCGGCGGTGCATTGTGCTACAATAAGG
>ENA-UEYF01000913-UEYF01000913.1-human-gut-metagenome-genome-assembly--contig:-NODE-913-length-27493-cov-22.199190_pt1 | contig 27493 bp, 14 predicted proteins | sample MGYA00242902_ERZ507920 | MGnify/ENA primary metagenome ERZ507920 (study PRJEB26167, sample SAMN06115402) | human gut metagenome | host: Homo sapiens | place: China:Jiangxi | collected 2016-07-05...
ATTTCGGTTACTTTTTTCAAGGGATCTCCCAGACTGCTTGTAAGCAATGCTGTTACTACTGACAAGCCAACGAATCCCACTCCCACAAGAAGTCCGCTCTTTAACGCCTTTCCGAATTTAATACCGATGCATACTCCCAAAATGGTAAAAATAATAGGCATCATCACCGCTGCTCCCAGACCGATGATATAGCTAAAAACTTGTTCCATAAAATGTCTTATTTAATAGTTACTTGTAATGGATGATTTACCTTACAGGCATATTCTTTTAGATATTGTTTCCAGGCATCCATTCCGGCTATTCCACCTTTGCTCCATCCACTTCCCCAATAATATGTATAAGTCGTTTCTGGAGTGTAGTTACTGATTCCCAAAACATGACCCAATGCTCCCGGATGAAGAGGTTTTTCAGTGTCCTGGAACCATTGTACAAATGTATTCTGAAGCGATTTTGTAAATACAGCTCCTAAATACATAACTCCGTTATTCTGACTGGTATTATTGGTTGAATCGGCATAAGCGATATACTGTTCCTCCTTACAGCATTCATATCCATCCGGATTTTCAGGATGGATTACAATACCTGAAACAACGGGGACATCCTGAGATAAGTTATGGTATGTTATTTCTGTATAGTTCAGATGAGAACCCTTGTCGAGAGTAATGATACGGGTTTCTATTACATTCGAATCATTTTTTACTATAAGAGACGGATAAGTCAGCTTTACAGTAAAGCGAAGAGGGCCGTTATCCAGAATATCATAATCCTTGTAACAATACGGATAAATGATGCAGGAATCAACCATTAAGGCAGCAGTTCCTCCTCCTAAAGTTGCGCCTACACTATAACAGTCCATACCATTACCATGATCAATGTGATAGGAGATAGCATTGGCAATACTGTCGGCTTCCTGTATTTTCCCCTCTTCCTTAAGTTGTTGTATGCGTTTTCGCATTATAGTATCAATATCCATTTTATAACGGTACTCTACTACCGGTTCAGATACAGATTTGGTAAAGACATCATATCCGAAAGCTCTTTCTCCATTTGCTTGCAGAGCCGGACCATAAGCACGGTAAGCGGCCTTATCATTTTCCCAGGCTATATCATCGAGGCGTTCCGGGTAATATTTCCCGCATGAAATGGTTGCGATACTATCAGGAATACCTTTGGTAACTATATATTCAGCGTTTCCTTTACTCGCTACTGAGACCGGAAATATTAGTAAACTGTCATGTGTTACCTGATAGGGAACCTGCCTGTTTTCTACATCGAGCACAACAAACTGTTCATTGGCTTTTAGAGCCAATGCTTGCAATGACTGCATAGGCACTTCTATAAATTCATTATTCCGGTCCAAATCTATCGGATTACTGACCTGAATATGTATTGCCTGATTAAAAGAACATCCTGCCAGGCAAGATGCTGCCAGCAGGATGTTCATTGCTTTTGTAAGAGTATTCATTTCAACAAATATTTTACTTTGATTTATTTAGGCTGCTTTCCGATATAAGCCAGAATACCACCGTCTACGTAAAGTACATGACCGTTTACGAAGTTTGAAGCATCCGAAGCAAGGAAAATAGCCGGCCCCATCAGGTCTTCTGGATTTCCCCAGCGTGCAGCAGGAGTCTTGGCAACGATGAAAGCATCGAAAGGATGACGGGAACCGTCTGCCTGACGTTCACGCAAAGGAGCAGTCTGAGGAGTAGCGATATAACCCGGACCGATACCGTTACACTGGATATTGAATTCACCATATTCAGATGCGATGTTGCGGGTAAGCATCTTCAAGCCGCCTTTTGCTGCTGCATAAGCCGATACTGTTTCACGGCCAAGTTCACTCATCATTGAACAGATGTTGATAATCTTTCCGTGACCTTTCTTGATCATGCTCGGAATAACAGCTTTTGATACGATGAACGGAGCATTCAAATCAACATCGATTACCTGACGGAATTCGGCTGCAGACATCTCACACATCGGAATACGCTTGATGATACCTGCATTGTTTACTAGAATATCGATAACACCTACTTCCTTTTCAATCTGGGCAACCAGAGCATTTACAGCTTCTTCGTTGGTTACATCACAAACATAACCACGAGCATCAATACCCAGTTCCTTATATGCTGCAAGACCTTTGTCTACCAGTTCCTGCTTGATGTCATTGAATACAATTTTTGCACCAGCCTGTGCAAAACCTGTTGCAATTGCAAAACCGATACCGTAAGAAGCTCCTGTTACAAGAGCTACTTTACCTTCGAGTGAAAAATTAACCATAATCTATAATTTTTATAACAATTCATTTCTAATTATCCAATACATCTTTTCCTTCATATACCCGTTTAAGACGCAACAATGCCTCTATATAATAATAATCAGCATAAATAATAGAAGCATCAATTTCCGAATTATTCGGATAGTGCCCTGTAGAATGAAGCAAAAAAGAAGATGCTCTATCCCCAGAACGATAAGCAGGAGAAGCAAGAGAAACTAACATTTTTTCAGCAGCTTCACTGTATCGTCTAGCATTTTCAGGCTCACAATATTCAGACAATTCCAAAAGTGCAGAAGCAACAACACAAGCAGCAGAAGCATCTTTAGGAGCATTAGGTATATCAGGAGCATCAAAGTCCCAATATGGAATATAATCTTCGGGCAAACGTTTCAGATATACATCCGTAACTTTTTGCACAAAATCCAAATATTTGGGATCCTTTGTTTCACGATATACCATGGTAAATCCATAAATGGCCCATGCTTGTCCTCTGGCCCACATGCTATCATCCGAATATCCCTGATGTGTACAACGCTTAATACATTTTCCAGTTAAAGTATCATATACAGCTACATGAAAAGAGGAATAGTCAGAACGGAAATGATTTTGCATCGTCTTATCAGCATGCGAAACAGCTATATCATACAAATTCTTATTACCTCCATTCTTAGCAGCCCAAAAAAGCATTTCCAAATTAATCATATTATCCATAATTGTATTATGCCCCCCTAACATTTCAATATTGCGAGGCCATGACAGAATAGTTCCGACTTTGGGATTATATAGTGTAGCCAAAGAATCAGCGACTGCCAAAATCACTTTTTTATACTCTGGATTACGAGTTAAGCGATATCCGTTACCATAACTACAAAATATCAAAAAGCCCAAATCATGATCATAAGCTGGAATTTCTGCAAAGAACTTGAGTGAAGCTGTATATTTTTCAGCCTCCTCTTTTATACTATCATTCTGAGTAGCCTCATAATCATACCATAACACACCCGGCCAAAATCCTCCAGTCCATTCTTCCTTATCTGCAGGTTTACAGAACCAAGTGTTCTGTCCCGAAAGTATATTCTTCGGCATCAATGTATAGTCAATACTATCACCATTATGAAATTCAGACAGTGCACGATGTACCTGTTCATCACAATAATTCAACGCTTCATCTACATCTACTTTTCTTTCTTGTTGCTTCCCTGTACATGCGACACACATACAGAACGAAAGGCCATACAATATATTCTTTAATCGCATAATTATATTGCTTATTTATTTTTCAACAATTATTTATTTCTCAAAATATATTCTAACTGACAATATTTCCATCTCAGAGCATCTGTCCCCTATATTTCTTATATAACTTCAATGTATTTCTATCCGCAGGAAGTAACTGTAAAGCAGCTCCTCCTCTTGGTTTTAATTTAAATTTCAATATCTGACTTGCATCTACCAGCAGATATGTACATTTCACATGAGTTCGAGTTTTGACCTCTTCGCCTCCATCAGTATAAATACGTGCCAAATACACATTGTCCTTATCCAGGAAAGACAAATCGACCGTCTCCATTGAACCCTCGTTATTAGTCATTGCTCCAACAAACCATTCATTTCCTTTTCGACGTGCCATAATTATATGTTTTCCGGGAGTACCAGCCAAGACACGTGAATCATCGAATACAGTCTGCAAATTTTCAAACCACTCAACTTCAGGTTCTCCCTGATAGGATTCAGCCTTATCATACCAAAATATAGTCTGTAACGGGCTATAAAAAACAAGCGATGCAGCCAATTGATGTGCATGTGTATTCTTCAACCTTCTATCGTAGTAACATATCGTATAATCTGCTGCACCATTAATCATACGTGTAAAAGGCAGAATTGTATTATGCGTAGCATCTGGAAATTCTTCATTACCCCTAATACCTTCCTGAGTCAATAAATTCGGATAAGTACGGCTGAATCCAGATGGACGAAACTCATCATGAATATTTATCATCAATTTATTTTCGGCAGCTAAACGTACCATATCATGCAGCCAGGTTGCCCAACGGTGACTTGCATATTGTACAAATCCAGACTTAACACCGACAACTCCCCATTTATGCAACAATGGAAAAAGTTCACGCATTTGTTTTTGAAGTGCATGCTGATTAACATAAAGCCAAACGCCAACTCCTTTTTCTTTTCCATAAGCAATAACTTTTTGCATATCGACATGAGGCACAACTTTAGTTGCATCACCATCGTGCGAAGTGCAAGGCATATACCATTGCCAGTCAAACAGCATGTAAGGAATATGATGTTCGGCACAAAAATCAATTGTAGCCAGACCAGCTTCAGTTGAAATAGCCGATCGCATAATTTTACCTGGTTGAATCCATGAAACATCAGCAATCTGACAAGAAGGATTCAAATTCTGTATAATATCATTATTTTCCAGCAGATCTCCCGGCTTTTCAGCTGTCATAATCACTTTCCAGGGAGTTGCATAATAGGTAACAATATCTACCGGACTATACATTACAGAAGTCAAAGTATTCTGCTTATCCACAGAACTCTGGAACTTTGTCAGACACCAATCATCAGTATCAGCATCAGCCAATGCCACCCATAATCCATTAGATAATTCTAATGTTAATGCACGTTCTACCGGCTTTTTTATAGCATTAACATCCAAATATTCAAAAGGTCCCTGTGCCCATTGTTCAGCCCATGCCTTTGTATTCTCCGGAAATGAATATTCCGTCAAGTCACCTACCACTTTATGGAATATCGCCTGCGGATGTTCAGGGAAAAAGTACCGGAAAGCAATTCCTTCATCATAAGCACGGACTTCAATATTCAAACGATATCCTGAGCCATCCTTCTTCGATAAATACAGAATTCCCTCATTAAAGGCATCTCTTACAACACTTCGTTCTCCATAAACCGGTGTCCAAATCGTATCTCTAGCAGTATATGACACAGAATCTATTTCAAGATTATCCATCCAGCAAGACGGTTGTTCTACCTTACGTGCCAATGCCAACTCCCAAACTCGATTGTCTAGTTCTAAGCCAGCACGCGATTCTTCTAATACAGTTTCATTATGATACTTCAGTTGATAAAAAATACCGTTTTTACCTGAAGCATCTTGCTTACCATAGAAACAAACATTTTGACTTCCATCAGGTGAAGTCAACTCAAGTACCACAGGCTCAGAAGCTACCATCCATCCACTTAATGAGCATGCTACTAATGACAATATAATACCCTTCATAATTAGAATCTTTTGCCATTAATACGAATGAAATCTGCCGTCTACCTAATCAAAATAAAAAAAAGATGGACAAATTCTTTTTATTGAATCCGCCCATCCATTACATTACCTAAAAACACAAGTATAAATTATCTATTCTGTAATATAAAAACATCGTTCCACAGGTATTGCTGTTTGATATTTGCCGGCAATACCATACTGCCATGCAACAACCGTTACTTTTACCGGCATTCTAGCACGCAAAGGTATAGAAGTAAAATATAATCTATTTCCTTCTACTCTGGCAGGTCCTTCTTTCACATAGTAAGATACAGGCAAATTACTGTCGGCTACTGCATCAAGTAGAATACTTTCTGTACCTTTTTTCACATCATTTATTCCAGGAAACAAAATATACTGCCGTTTTCCTTCCGTTATACAATAAGGTATTCTAACTTCCATTTCCTGTACAGCCCCTTTATAGTATTTATCACCCGGATGACTGGCCAACAAATAGATACTTCCTGTACGTCGAGGATTATTCATCCCCATCTGATAAAAACTGACAACAAAAGTCGTATCATTCACCTTTTTCACCGGTCCACAAATCCGGTCTATACAAATTTCTCCTTCTCCATGACGATTCGATATACTTTTCCGTAAGCTGTCAGTAAAGCAAGGCTTTAAATAAAAAGTCAGTCCATCAGAACTCGGACGGAAAGGTACTGATAAACGCACATGTGATTTTACATTATAACAAACCAAACTATCCTCTTGTGTCACACTAAGATATTGTGGCAATTTTTTTCGATGCTTTCGATAACGTTCTTCTGTCAATCTAGCCATTTCTTCATCAAAATACCAAAAGGCATCGTGACTGTCACCTTTATACTTTACATAAGGAGCAGCATCCGGACGTTTCCCTTCTTTCGGACTCCATCTAGCAGCCAACCAACCTTCACGTACGTCAACAGGCTTCAACTCTATTCTCTTTTCAAATGAATAAGAAGTCGGGTAACGCCATTCCAATGCTTTTTGCAAGAACAAAGCGATATAATCAGCAGTTTCTTCGGCAATATCAAAATGCCCTCTTCCCGTATCACATAAAAAAGAGATGCAACTTTTCGGATACATCATTCGAAAAGCTAATGCCGGATTTACACGTTCTTCCCACCATTCATACTCACCTTCTATCATCAGTCCAGGAATGCCATCGATATTTCTCGTTCGTCCCCATTCCAAGTTCTCTCTCCCATAACCAGTAAGATTAGTTCGAGGTGCATCTCCATGCAATGAAACAACAGCTAATGTACGTTCTGGATTCCATGCTGCAAAATTCCACGGAAAAGTAGTCTGTGCAGAGTGCCCAATAGGAATAATAGGAATTCGCTTCAATTCATCATATCCGCTGACATCAGCCAAATCTGATAATACCATATCAAAGACTTTCTGAACACCTGTAGAAACATCCCAACGCTGATCCAATTCTGGCGCTATCCAAATGAGAGCAATACCCAATTGTTCCATTTTCTGACGAAAAGAAGGTAATTCAAACAATGTTTCTTCCGACATATTCTGTTGTCCTACCATAACAGCTTTTATGACACTGCAGGTTGGAGGTATCCACAAAAAAGCTTCTTGAGGCTTTTGTGTTTCTTTTGAAACTCTTCCCTTTACCGTTACCGACCACTGCCATTCTCCTCCAAACAATAAAGTCATCGAGAAAAAACAAATAAACAGCAAACAGATTCTTTTCATCTTTTTACTTTTTAGTTCAAACTATAGTTTTATAAACAGTAGCAGATATTATCGACCGCCAATCTCCTACTCTGTATATTTGACTTTTACATTACCTTTCTGATAATTTACAATCATACTCTTATCGTTAACAGACAGATGTATAGGTCGTTTTTCTACCCGAAAAGTAGCATTTACAAAAGGCTGACCGTTAATCCACAAATCCAATCCTTTTTCTGTATCTTTTCTAATAAAAAACAGTTTCGACATAGAAGCAAAATAAGAAACATCATTCCGGCGTAAAGCACTTCCATAAGCCATGAATATATCTTTAGTTTCAGCTGGATCTGTTCCTTCAGCATAAGTCACAGCAAACATATATGCATCTGTTGTCCATCCGTCAGCCTCAATCCATGAATTACTATGCATCAGTCGTCCGTCTGCTAACTGATTTATATACAAGTCTGTCACTTTCCCTTTATACACAATACGAAGTCCTATCCAGTCCTTACCCTCTCTACGCTCCATTACCGGCAAATCTTTCTGGGTAATGCTATCTTTCAAAATTACAGCAGTAAGACCTTTTATCTGATTAAACTTACCCGGCAAATGAAGTGAATAATAAGTTTCCGTAGCTTTCAAATCTTCTGTTGGAGCGGTAATCTCCTCCCAATACAAATCATCCGGATAGTCATGAACAAAATCCGACAAAGCCAACAGACGAGGATAAAGCGGACGTACCACTACCGATGATTCACCACTAGTAATTGTCACATCAGCACCACGCTTTTTCCATTCTCCTCCCGGATGCCATAACCATTCAAACTCTCCACTTTCATGAGTTTTCAAATCATCGATAATATAAACCACATTATCCATCCACAAGAAATGACGGAAGTTACGGCTAAAATGATCCGATACAGGTCCGGTTCCATTGGCCAAAACGTATTTCACATTTCCACCGTCGAGCAAATGATGCAAATATCCTCTCAACGTAGAACCGTGATATTGCTGTTCACGGCTTTGTCCTTGCCCATTGAAAAGCACTACATTATGTGCCTGACTTTGGAAGAAATAATTCCGATAAGCAGGATTTGGATACCAGCAGTTACCCGCATCCTTGATAATATCTACTCCTTTATGAAAAAGAATAAACGAATTGGCATCCGCATGCGAATGATTCCATGTGTGTCCACTTTTCACAGCAAGCATCGTTGCATCTTTTTTCCATGAATTACGCATCGTGGCCCAACCGAAATCGGCAAACAACTGCGATTGTTTCAAATCAGGGACTTCCGGAGCTGATTTCAAACTAGGAGTATAAAGAAAGCCCATCGGACGATTCAAGAAATATCCATCACGATGTTGTCCAGACTCAACCTGACTGATATACCACAACATATTCTTATCCTGAATACCTAAAGCATAAAGCAACATCAGACTACTTTCTGCGGCAACATTCTTATGACTGTCACCAAAATTGATATTATACAAAATACCTGTGCGTGGATAAGATACATAAGCAAAAAAACTAGAAAGGTCTTTCAGCTGCGGAACATCAGGAAGAGAAGCTGACGGATGCATATTTTTCCATGCAACCCAAAACTGTAAAGCTTCCTGTATACCGAAATTTGCATAATTCAAACTTTCATACATGCCTCCAGCCTCATCAAAAGTCTTTGCTTTCTGCTGTAATACATCACCGGCAAAAAGGAACCATTCCGGTAAATAATCGTAAACTGCTTGTGCACCTTCTTTAGCATCCTCCAATTCATTCTGTAAACTCAGAGCCAGTATACCTCCCATACATACACACGAAGTCCACCAATTATGACCCATAGAATTAAGAGAATGAATTCTAGTTGGCTCCAACAACCAGTCACCCAACGAAGGCTCTACACCCAAACGATACAATCCTTCAGCTATTTTCTTCTTCTCCGTAGTTGACAAATCATTATAAACCGCATCATAAGCGATAGCAGACAAGTAAGACTTATGCGCTACTCCCAAATCGGCATGCCATGCCGGACGACGAGCAAGCATTTCACTACTTCCCCATGTTTTACTCTTTATTACATCCAACAATATTTCCTTTAGCTTATCAGAATATTGTTTATCACCAGTCATCAGATAAGCGAGAGACAAATAGTCAGCTTTATTCAGACTCTTTCCTTTCAACTCCTTATCTGCTGTCTGTTTAATATCTTTCCAAGCCGCAGCCAACTGTGGTTCATGCTGCATACGTTGTTTTACTTGCGATATACGTTCCGGTGTATAAAGCAGTGAAGGATGCTTCACCTTTTGAGCATAGCCTATACACATCCAACAAATCATTCCTACTACTAATACAATACGTTTCATATTTTATTCAAAATTTATATTCTTTATTCCATCCTATCCATTCTTCTTATAATAAAGAAAAAGGTTATGTGCAGCAAATACAAGAATACACTTCTTCAGCGTTATCTTATAATTTTCTCTAATATACGATTAACCAGCCACATCTACCTAAGCACTTCATTCTTTTATTTACATTCTTTCATTATTTCGTATCTTCACTCATCATAAAAAAGCCTCTTTACACGTTTGCATCGTAATCTCAAGATTCAATATAATCCTTTGAAAACAAAGCCAAACTGTGCAAAGAGGCATAATAGACAACTTATCCTAACCTTTTTACCTGATTTTTTATATAACAAAAAATAAATCTTTCGTTATATCAAACTAACTATTGATAAACCTTACCTATTGCTAACAAGTTTTATTTTATAACTATAAATGTATTTCTTATCAAATAAACGATACTCTTTATGAGGGTACATTCCCCAACTGTTATCTCCTCCAAGCCCTCTCTGCTTCAAATCAACATGCAGAAAAATATTCTTCCGAGAAAAAACATCTATTACATGCTGTAATTTACGAGTTAACCCTGGATCTAAATCTTCTGGAGCAAAATGCAATGCAGAAAAAGCTAATGGTTGAAGACCTGTTATTTCTATACCAAAACCATTATCATCCGACAATGAAAGCCATCGTACATCTGTTTTATTTCCAGTTTCCTGAGGACGTATATACGGATAAAACTGATTTGCTACCTTATCTTTATAACATCCAATAAACGTATTATCACATCTGTCTATATAATTCTCCTGAGGGCCTCTTCCGTAATATTCAAGATTATCATAATTTCCATTCAATTCCATTCTCATACCGAAACGAGGCAATTCAGGCAATTTTCTTCCCGTCATATCAATACTAGCCGTCAAAATCACAGCCCCATCATTACACACATGATATTCCACGATGTAAGGAACCATAATATCATCAAGCATCCATTCCATTTTGACAGAAAGAGTCTTATCTGCATTTTCCGTTACAACAGCATTCTGTAACGAACGATTTACGTGTGCTGTACGCCAAACTCCACAAAGCCAGGGCATTTTATTACCAAAGTCATTATCAGTCGGCACGCGCCAGAAAGCTGGCTCCGGATATTGAACAAACGGTGATTTACCATCCAAAGTATAATCAAATAATCTTCCTTTTTTTAAATCTATCTTACCAGAAATCTTACCCGATTTAAACGAAATCACATTTCCTGTCTGCTCATACGATAATGTACCCGCTGTTTGACACTCCAACACAAAGAAATTACCCTCACTCAGTTTCAGCTGTTCCTTTGCAATTTCAAAATGTTCAGGAACCAAATCTGTTCTTTTACGAGTATATGCATACAAGTTCAAAAAGTATTCATCTTTGCCCTGTGATATTTCAGGAAGTTTCAGTTTGATGCTTTCAGATGAATGAGGTTTCAGATCGACAGAGAAGCTGGCAGAATCTACCGGCTCACCATTCTTAATAAGCTTCCATTGAAAATCAAAATCTTTAAGATCCGTAAAGTCATAAAGATTCCGGATTTCAACAAGCCCCTTCTGCAAATCTTTCTCCTTAAACTGAATATACTGATAAACCTTCTTCACCTCATAAGCCTGCGGCTTAGGAATACCATTTGCCGATATAATGCCATCCGTTCCCGTATTCCATTCACTTTCCTTATCTTCGAGCCATTTATAACTTCCAAGTTCTCCGTTATACATCCAGTATGTTCTGCCATCCTGTCCGTCTTTACGTATCTTGATACCCTGATCCATGAAATCCCAAATAAATCCTCCCTGCAAATTAGGGCTATCGTATATGACATTCCACAAATCTTTTAAGTTGCCGTTACTGTTTCCTTGTGCATGGGCATATTCACACATGATATACGGACGTTTTTTCCCTGAGTTACGATATTCTATCATTCTTCCAAAACTTGGATACATCGGACATACGACATCCGTATTCCAATCCTCCCAAGCCTGTTCAAACTGTACAAAACGGCTTGGATCATACTGCTTGAGCCACTTGTATTCATCATGAAAAACCTTTCCATTACCACATTCATTACCTAACGACCATCCAATAATACAAGCATGATTTTTATCTCTTTCAACCATTCGGGTAATACGGTCTACATGCGCATCATACCATTCGGGGCGATAAGCAGGATGAGAAATTGTATCCTTAAAATAAGGGACCGATCCCATGCCGTGAGTTTCTATATTGGCCTCATCCACTACATAAATTCCATACTTATCACATAATTTATAGAAGAAGGGATGATTGGGATAGTGACAGGTACGAATCGCATTCATATTCAAACGCTTAATAACTTTCAGGTCATTCAGAATGATCTCTTTCGTCTGCACATGTCCCAAACTGTCATTATGTTCATGACGGTTTACTCCTTTTATGTAAACAGGTACTCCATTTACATGTAATTTTGAATCCTTTATTTCTATTTTACGGAAACCTACTTTATAGGAAGTCACGGCCAACTGTTTACCTGTAAGATCATGCAAAGTCAGTACACAGTCGTACAAATAAGGAGATTCAGCATTCCATTTATTCACATTCTTCACAATCCCCTCAAAAGATAAAGTAGTCAACTCCTTTTCGATGCTGAATTCTCGAGATACAGACAATACATTCTTACCACTTGCATCAAACAAACCTAAATTTAACTTACCCTCTTTTACTTTATTACCAGTAAACTCACGTAGGTCGACAGTTCCCCGAAACACTCCATTTTTATAGTGACTATCAAGGTCAGGTTTAAAGAAAAAGTCCCAAACAGTCAACTTCGGATAAGCTTGTAAAAAGACATCCCGTTCAATGCCAGACAATCTCCAAAAGTCCTGATCTTCCATATAACTTCCGTCATGCCATCTATACACCTGAACAGCAAGCAGATTCTCACCTTCCTGAATGTATGAAGTAACATTGAACTCTACAGGAGATTTAGCTGCCTTACTCATTCCCACCTCTTTGCCATTGATATAAATGCGAGCATATCCACTGATAGAGCCAAAGTGAATAAAAATTTCTCTATCTGACCAGTTTTGAGGAACTGTAAAATAGGTACGATATGTACCCACAGGATTATCTACATCAATATAAGGAGGATTAGGAGAAAATACGTATTGAATATTACGCATTACAGGCTCTCCAAAACCTTCCAATTCCCAATTTGAAGGAACATCGATTTCATTCCAGTCCGCATCCGATAAGTCTGTGCGATAAAATTCCCGATTGCTTTTTTCAATGGAAGGAGCATAATCAAACTTCCATTTTCCATTCAACGATTTATACCAAGGAGAAGATTCAATATTTTCGGATTTAGCGTCAACAGCCGATTCATAAATTCCGAAGTCCGCATGCGGCTTTTCTTTGTTTCTCTCGTATATAGTAGGACATTCCCACTCATTCTGCTGTGCCTTAAAAGAAACACAGATATTTACGAGCAAGAAAGTTAAAATCAAGTTTTTTAAATTCATCAGTATTCTATAAACTAACTAATAATACAACTAAACTTTTCCATTTTAGATATAAAACAATACTATCATCTCCGTTGTAGAAATGCAAAAACAATCCTCTGTAAAATATTTTACAATTCTTCTTTAGAATAATTTTTTTCTAAAATCAAATGCCCCTCTACATATTCATAACTCATCTGAAGTTTAAACCATACACATCAAATGGAGAATACGAATAATGTAAAAGGGCATTCCCGAATTATATTCCAATCTTTCTAACTTATTCTTGATACAACATCAATGTTCCCCATCCCAGCTGATCAAATGCACCGCTGTTACTGCCATAACGAGCATCACCAGCACCACCTTCTGGACGTATTTTATCAGCAAACTGCTTCGTATATATATAACCACTGCTCAAGCCTTTAACTTTTGCATAATGATTATACAGAATTTCCCATCCTGGACGAACAGTTCCACGACTATCATCATCAGCCACTGAAATCTGATCTACTCCATGATTTTTATCCTTACAACTGCAATCTAAACAATATTTATATTCCTGAAATGGCATCTTAGATGCACTGATAATCCACTGTCCTGTAGCATTCGCATTATCTGTACCATCTTTCAAATTGAAAAGAGCAACGTATTCACCCATTTTCATTATAGCGTTATCATCAGCTGCAAAGAAATCAAGTTCAGAAACAGACTGATTATCACGATATAAAGTATATGCCATTTGACATAGATTAGCAGCAACAGCAAGTGACATGGTAGCATGTCCCTGGTCACGTCCACTCTCCTGATTTTGAGCAATCTGTTCTCCACTTCCCAATGGATCGTCAAATGTTGCCTGAATCAAATTATTAAGACATCCATTTCCTACACCAGAATAAAAATAATTCACTACAAAATTCACCATATCATCATTTTCTGTCAATACTCCAATAGACAGGTATGAACACATATTTACTAAATCCCAATTCGACCAATAATGAAGTGAACAATTATTCGTACCTTGATGATTATCCAAAAAATCTTTATTTTTTGAAGCAAAGACATCTACAATCCATTTCTTAAAATCGGCAACATCATTGGCAGCCCAGCCCGCATAAGTTTGCATGATTTCAGCTGCATTAGCAAATGTATATCCCTGACATCCAGCTGCCAGCATCTGGTTAGCATCATTTGATGTGATTCTTTTACAGACATCAGCCCACGCATTCAATATTTTTACAGAAAGATCAGCATACTTTGTATCACCAGTAAGCTTCCAAAGCATAGCCGTTTGAAAAGCAGCAGCAGCATCTTTCATTGCATAGCTATAATTTTCTTTTCCAGGAATAGTTCCTGTCGCTTCACCACGAACAATTTCTTCCTGAGGCTCAGGCGTATACGAAAGCATTGTATACGAATTATTCTTCAAGTTAGTAAATTCTTTTTTTACAGTTTCAGGAGCAGTACCATTATCCAGCATTGTCTTTACGCGGGTAAAGTCTGCTTCATTATACATTGCACACGGATGATTATATACATACTTCTGTTCCGTAATATTATCTTCAGGCATCGTAAGATCTACTACACCATATTCATTTTTGTAGCAGGAAGACAACGCTATTGTAAGTAGCGTTGCACCTGTTAATATTTTTATTGTTTGTATCATAATAGTATCCTTAATTTAAAACTCAACTCTTATTTTTCATAAGTTAATCCTTCACCATCCAAATATGCTTCCAATTCATCAAGATTCTTGAATGTCTGTACCCAGTAAACATTATACTGAACCTGATGGTCGATAGTAGCAATATCAGCATACTTAAACTGCAAAGTAGTAAACTCAGCTACAGAACTTGTTGGTAAGACACCGCCTTTTGCCCATGATTGAGAAGACAAATCATAAACAAATACACGGCTACCATCACTACATTTATAATTGTATTTATATTTATTGTTAGATCCACCAAGATTTCCACTGAAAGCTGTGCCACCACAAGTTCCAGCTGCATCTAAGTTGATGTTACGTGCAGTCACGCCTTCATCTTTATACTTATCGGCTACATCATCCATACGGATAGCAAAAATAGGATATTTACCAGCATGCAACCAAGTCTTCGGACTCCAGCACTTAAAGTCACCACGTTGTTTAGTTCCTGCTGTTTGCGTATAAGTTGTAACAGTAAGATATCCATCATGCCATACATGAGAAGATTCTGTTCCATTACCCGACTGTTTAGCGTTATACCAAGTATAATTATTTTCATTATGGAACAATTCACGAACCAAACCTTCTTCCAACCGTAACTTTATAGAAGATGATTTTCCTGTTTCAGGACAAGTTGCAGTAATCGTAACGTCACCAAAGACTCCATTCTGATTGAAGTTAACAACACCCTGACTAACAGTTGCAATATCTTCGTTGCTTGAAGTCCATTCAATCAAAGAAGTTGTACAATCAGATGGGACTGTTGTATATGGCAACTTAATCGTCTTATCTGTAATAGCCCATACATAATTCTGATCGATTGAATAACTTTGATCTATAGTTATATCTTCAGGCTGGACAACCTTCATAACAGTCAGTTCCTTACTAGCATATACCTGAGAGTCATCCAAAGCTGAGGCTGTAATTGTTACTGTTTCTGTATTTGTATCAATAACCTGAGCAGTAACCAAGCCATTTTCATCAACAGTAGCTATCTTTTCGTCAGAGCTAGACCATTTAACAGTCTTATAAGTTGTGTTTTCTGGGAATATAGTATACTGTAATTGCATACTTTCCCCCATATAAACTTGATCAGACGCAGCCGATAGCGAAATATTTTCAGCTTGTATCATCTCATTAGATACCATTACTTTCAATGTTCCATAAATACCACTACCTGCATAAAAAGCAGAAGGAGAAACCTGTATGACAGAATATGTAGAACCATTTCCATTAAGTGCTTTCACCACCCCATTCTGATCAACTTCTGCAACATTCTTATCACTTGAAGACCAGACAACCTCATCAAAAGTTATATCTTCGGGAAGAATCGTACAGCCCAACTGAACTTCCTCGCCTTTCAACAAGGGCAATACATTCGCTCCATTTTCATCCTTATAAATCAAAGGTTGTACCTCTTTCGGAATATTGAGTGTAATAGACTCAGGATAAACAGACCGATATAATTCTGACGTTTCATCATCTTGACATGCAACCATTGTGACAGAAATTGCAGCAAGTAATAAACTACCAAATTTTCTATATAAATTATATGTCATCATAGGATTTTTCTAAAATGAGTAAACATGTTTTTTAATTATTGCTCCAACCAGGATTCTGTCCTAACTGTGGATTCAGCTGTAACTGATCAGAAGGAAGAGGATAAAGATAAAGCTTATCATCCCATACACGTCCATCGTATAAGATAATACATCCATCACTATTCAACTGACGAGATTGTGCCGACCAGTTCGTTTCAAACCAAGTTCCTTTTACTTTTACTCCCAATTGATCTTGCGGCATTTCTTCAGGTGCCGTAGCCCAGCGTTTTAAGTCATCAATACGGAATCCCTCAAGGAATAATTCAACAGTACGTTCTCGACGTATTTCTTCACGCATTGACAAGCCATATTTAGAAGCAAATTCATTAGTCAGCTCAGGCATATCCGGATTAACACGCGTACGTACATCATTCAGATATTGCAAATCATCATCACTAATATTTCCTTGTAATTCGTATACAGCTTCTACATAGTTCAACAGAACTTCAGCGTATCGGATAACTGGATAATCCATAGATTCATAAGAATCGGCCACCTGACGTTCTACGCACCATTTATAATTCTGATAGCCGCTATTTGAGCGTACATTCGCCTCCAGGGCATTATTCAAGTCCTCATCATTCCATGCTGTACGCCATTTACCATCATTATTCCAGTATTTCTGACCTTGCTGTAACAACGTATTTGTCATACGGTTATCACGGTTCTGAAACTCAGTAGTCGCACCTGAGTATCCTTTAAAGGTATCACCAGCCTTTTCTATCGGCAATCCGTTAGAGCACAAATACATATTAGCCATTTTACGAGTAACATAACATACATTTGCCAGCATTCCATGAGTGATGTTTGTTCCTTTATCGCCATCTCTGTGACGATGTGACAAGATATACTCTGTATTGTCAGTCTTATGTAAATTAGCAGGATTACATTGAGCTGCATCCTCTAAAATAAACATATAACGATAACTCTGATTTCCTAATGTTGCATTATAAAACAATTTATATTTATTGTCCTTAATAACATTGTATGCAGCATTTTTTGCAATTGTCAGCAATTCAGTACTACGGCTCGTATTAGCATCAGTGTCGGCCCCGTTGGTATGAAATTTCTGCCAAGTTCCTTCATATAGAGCTACACGTGACAACATTGCGTATGCCGCATATTTAGTAAGTCTACCTGCTTCAGCCGTTTCTGGCAGAGCTTCGGCTGCCTCCTGTAAATCAGTAATTATCTGATCTATAACTTCACCACGATCATTACGTGAAGCATACAATTCGCCAGAGTCCAAATCTAAAGGCTGAGTCAATAAAATAACATTTCCCCAAATCTGTACAAGTTCAAAGTGGCAATATGCACGGAAGAATTTAGCTTCTGCCACTGGTACAGCAATAGCAGTTTTATCACTAAAAGAAACAGCGTTACTCAACAACAGATTAGTATAATAAATCTGTTTATACAATGTTGTATAATTCTCATCTTCGGCAGGTATCACATTAGTACCCTGACTGTAAGTGTTGATAGAAGAAGTTGCTATCAAATCCGAACGATAATCACTATGAGGTCCATCACTTACTCCATTACCGTAAGTATTGGTCGTTGACAACTGGAAATCACGAGTCCAACTATAAAACTGATTGGCAAACAGTTGGAAATTATCAGCCTTATCCCATACCAGGTTATCTCCCATCTGTGCTTTGGGTTCCAAGTCAAGACATGAAACAGCAAACAAACTCAATATTGACAGGCAAGCTGCTTTGATATAATATTTCTTATTCATAAAATAATCTTTTTAGAAAGTTAAATTAACTCCAAATGTAATATTACGAGTAAATGGATAACGCTTCAATCCTGTTGCATCGCGTGCAGCTTCCGGATCCCATCCATCTTTAATTTTTGTATATTCCCATAAGTCTGTACCAGTAGCATAAATACGTGCTCCTTGCAAGAACTTGATCTTTTGTAGAAGTTTATCTGTAAATGTATAACCGATAGTCAAGTTCTTTAAACGAAGATAACGTCCATCTTGTGAGGTAAGAGAAGAAGCCTGATAGTTATAATTATTAATATTTGTATCATTCGTATAAGGTGCATAGTAAGCATCCGGATTCTCTGGACTCCACACATTACCAATAGAAGAAGTAATGGTATTAGTGTAATTAGACCGGAAAGGAACTGTCCAGTTATCTATTCCACGATATACAAAACGATTGGCAGATCCTTGGAAAATTACGCTTACATCAAATCCTTTGTAAGAAGCTCCGGCATTGAAAGAATAAGAAATTTCAGGAGAATCACTTCCTAAATAGATATAATCTTTTTCATCTAATGCTCCATCACCGTTTTCATCACAATACATATTATCACCTACACGCAGATTGCTTGGCATATTAATACCATTGTTTTCATAATATTTAGCCAGATAAGCCTTCAACTGTTCTTCATTCTGTATCTTACCTCCATAGCGTAATCCAAAAATGGAATTCAACGCATATCCTTGTTGAGTTTTAGTGTATCCTGACTTTAAGACTGTCGTACCCCCATAATCAACAAGTTCATTACGTGCGAAAGTAAATGTTCCCCCTACATAATAATTTACACCAGCTACATTTCCACGATAAGTCATTTGTCCTTCGAATCCCCAGTCCTTAAACTTTCCAGCATTTGCCTTAGGAGCTTCATCTCCCAAAGTTCCAGGGAATGTAATGCTGACCAGCATATTGTTGTTTTTCTTCATGAATGCTTCAACTGTTCCGCTCAAAGCTCCATTAAACAATCCGAAATCGACACCTACATTATAGTTTTTAATGCGTTCCCAGCTACGAGAGTTGGAAGCCAACTTACCATTAGTCTTGATATAAGAAAGTTTGCCATCACCAACATAAGCACCTGTTCCGGTTTCCATGTTATACAACTGAACTCCATCGTAATTATCAATGCCACTTTGGTTACCCATTTCGGCATACGATATACGTAACTTCAAGTCACTCAGCCAGTCCACATTCTGCATGAATGCTTCTTGTTTAACTCTCCATCCTAAAGATGCACCATAGAATAAATCCCAACGGTTTTCCGGCTGGAATTTGGACGAACCATCATAACGCCCGTTTACTTCCAACAGATATTTGTCTTTATAGCTGTAATTGAAACGTCCGAAATAAGACATATTAGCATTCTGATACTTATCTTCGTCACCGCTTAAGGTTATCTCACCCGATCCATTGATTATTTCCAAACCGTTTTGTGTATCCTTTACTTTTGCACCAAAATAAGTATATTCCTTAAACTCATACTGAGCACCTAATGTCAAACTTAAATCATGGTCATTATTAAAGGTCTTATGCGCATTTAAGAAACCAGTCACAGAATAGAAATCTGTTCTTGAACTAGTCTGTTTATATGAAGAGTTTGCCTGTATCGGATCGACAAGTGTCGGAATATCACCTAAATAATTATAATAAGTTATTGCATTTTCCACTTGATTTCTTGTCGCCGTACTAGTATTATAACCTACATTAGCATTAGCTGTCAACCAGTCTGTCAATACCCAGTTCAACGTTTCACTCACATTGAAAGCTGAAACAGACAAACGGTTATCTCCTCCTTCTGAAACTTTTCCAACAGGCGATCCCCATGTACCCCATGCGTATGGTTTTCCATCTATAGATGTAAGAGGCAGACCAGGCATCGGCATCAATACCGTAAGAACTGAAGAAATCATCGAAGGAGCAACCTGTTCCTGACGATTATACGAAATAGAGGAATCTAATGTCAAGTTATCTGTTAGCTTAAATGTATTGTTCAAGCGGAAATTATAACGGTTATTGTTGTTATTGCCGTATTGAAGTGTAGAGCCATCATACAAATAACTTAAAGAAAGACGGTAAGATGAACGTTCTGTTCCTCCAGAAACGCTCAAATTCTGTTCTGTAGACCAAGTGCTTCCAAACAAAGATCCTAACCAGTCAACAGAATCATCGAAAACAAAGTCTGCTACATCGCCAAACTTATCAGTACCAAAGGGACTACCTCCATAGCGTTTATCCAAATAGGAACCTTTCATTTTTTTAGCCAACTGTGCATAAGCATACCACTCATTCGACGTATTATTATCGTTTTCAAGAGCAGTCATAACACCGTCAGCCCACTGATCTATGTTCATCATCTGAGGCATCAGACCCACCGTTTTTAAAGTAGCCGTACCACTATATTCTACTTTAGTTTTTCCTTCTTTACCTTTTTTCGTAGTAATCAGCACAACGCCACCAGCTGCACGCGAACCATAAATAGCAGCGGCTCCATCTTTCAAGAAGTTGATAGATTCTATATCGTTTGAGTTAATCAAACGTAAGTCATTCACACTAGTATAAGCCACTCCGTCCACAACAATCAAAGGTTCGATTGAGTTAACAGAAACAGAACCACGTAAATTCATGCTCCAGCTTTCATCACCAGGTGCCGAAGAAGAACGTGAAATCATAACTCCTGGAACCTGTCCTTGAAGAGCTGCAAGCGGACTGGAAAGACTTCCTTTCTCCTTAAAGGCCTTTGAATCCACCACTGTTACTGCTCCTGTCAAAGATTCCTTTTTCTGAGTACCATAACCTACAACAACAACTTCATCCAATACTTCTGTATCTTCTTTCAACTGTATTTTCGACAAACGAGCATCAGAAGCAGGAAGCTCTATCGTTTTATATCCAATATAAGATATAACAATAACTGCATTGCGAGAAGACACTTTCAACTGGAAATTACCATCCATATCGGTAATTACACCATTAGTCGTTCCCTTCTCCAAGATACTAGCACCAATTACAGGAATACCATCGGCATCCAACACTTGTCCTTTCACACTAACACCTTCTACTACAGCCTGCATATCGGAATTAGCATAAACAGGAGTAATACTCCCAGCTGCCATAGACGAAAGAAGCAAAGCTGAAAAAAGGATTCTTCTTGATGAAATCTTTAGAAAGTCATTCTTCATAAGATTAAATTTGAAATTAACTTATATACACTTCTTTATAAATTCACGAATTTCACGTCGACCGATCAACAGATGATTTTCGACAGTACGGGGAGACAGATTTAAAACTTCAGCAATATCACCAACCGACTTTTCTTCGAAACGACTCATACAATAAACTTTACGACGCTGCACTGGTAAAGTAGCAAGCTTTTCTTTTTCTACTTGCTCTAAATTGTCAGCAATAATACGGCTTTCACAATCATTACTGCCAATAGGAGTAACTTCATACATATACGAAGATATTTCCTGCCACTTATAATAACGACGGAGATAATCATTCACCAAATTCCGGACTATAGTAAACAAAAAATACTTAACTGTATCCGGACGAAGCATCAACTGATAATCCAGCAGGCGAAAAAAAGAATCCTGTGTCAAATCTTCGGCTTCTTCTTTATTATTTACCTTTTTATAAATATAGAAGAATACCGACTGCCGATATTTTTCATAGGATTCGGCTACTAACTGATGAGATGTTTTTGCTTGGTCTTTCATAAAATTAGTCATTTCCGGTTTTGATTACACCGCAAAATTAACAGACATTTACCTTGATGTATAAATTTTTAAGTCCAAAGCTATCTCACAGAATCAGAATAGACACAAAGTTACATACAATGTTAATAATCAACAAATTACAAGGAATAACATACAATTTCAAATAATAATTTGAGACTGTTATTCTAATATAAATTCAATAAAAAGCCCTCTAACTGCTCAATACGAACATTATATATAAAAGAAAAAGTACAAAAAAGCCTGCCGTATGATAAATTGATCTTCTTTCATACGGCAGACTTTTATAATACGATTACTAATTAAAATAGATTCTATAAAACTTCAATTACACCTTCAATAAAATAAATTTATTTCTCTAACTGCTTGATATATTCATTAGGAGTAACTCCTGTCATTTTCTTGAAATGTCGGAAAAAAGAGGCACGTGAACTAAACCCACAATGTTCGGCTAATGCACTCAATGTATATCTGGCATATTCTTCTTTAGCTATCAGTTGCTTGAATTCTGCTACACGATAATCATTTACATAATCATAAAAATTCCTATTAAGATATTGGTTAAATAAATAGGAAAGCACATGTGATGAAGTTCCGATAAGATCTGCCAGATCGGCTATTTTCAAAGCTGGGTTTTTATAAGGTTTCTTTTGTTGCATTACAGCTTCCAGCAACTTAAACAAGCGCTTGCACTCCTCTGGACTAACCTTATTTGTCTTATATTTATCTTCTGAAGTTTTAATATCTTTCGCTATTTCAAAAGAAACAGCCTGTTCAACAACTGCTGGCTCCGGCACATCAACGGTTTCACGCATATCAGCTAATACTACCGGCTGCTGTTTCCGTCTTCTAATGCGAATATAAAATACTACTCCGACTAATATTATCAGAACTCCTCCACCAATAATCCATAACAAAGGAAATCCTTCTACAACAATGTTTAGCTTAGCTTCAGAATCCGGATAGCCAATACGCCTCATTTTAAATATATACTTGCCTGCCTGAAGATTGTAAAATGAAACTTCAGAAGTACCCAACAAAGGCTTCCAGTTATCATTTTCCCCTTCGAGCATGTATTCATAAGAAACATTCGACGGATCTGTATAGGTAAAGCCCGAAAATCTGAAGGTCAGACTGGAAGCCGTTCTATCAAGTCGGATATCATTTCCACAGTTCTCGGGATAAAACTCTTTACCGTTAACTAAAATTTCTGATATGGACAATCTGTACGGATGACTATGAAGAAGCTTAGTCCCCTGTGTGCCTAGATAAACCAACCCTTTAGAATTCCCAAACCATAATCCTCCCGCATCATCTTTCACTGGAAAACAATTTATAAAAATAGGGCTCGGTATACCATCGGTAAAATTATATGGTATGCATGTTTCTTTCTTGTCGTAACGATATAATCCATTATTAGTTGTTATCCATAACCATCTTTTATCATCTTCTACAATACCCATCAAAGCTTTATCTTTCAACAGACTGACGGAAATTCTATTGAAACGGCTCATATTCAATGTCGAAACAAATAAATCTCCTTTTTCTGGCAAAAAATAAAGATTGTGTTCAGAATCCTCATAAATGGATCGTATTTTTTCCTTATCGACAAATCCTTCCGGAAAGACATCTAATTTCAAACTTTTACTGGAAGGCTCCCAGATACAGAGCCCTGTTTCGGTACAAATCCATCCCTTGTGAGTGGAATCAAAATAAATTTCGTACACATTCCCTTCCGGCAATTTAGAATTTGATGCGGTATAATGAGCAACCTGCTTCCCATCGCGATAACAATAAACTCCCACAGAAGTACCTATCCAAAGATTGTTTTCATTATCAGAGCGGATACAAAAAACATGTCCACTAAGAAAAGGATTGGGTTCACTATAGTCAAAATTACTCAATGTCAACGTTTCCGGATTGAAAACGTACATTCCTCCCCCATAAGTTCCAATATAATAGTTACCCTCGAAATAGCAACTCGACAAGATCAGACTAGCACGTAATTCAGGAGAATGATAGTTACGATAAATTTTACGTGACTCATCGATATAAAATAAACCGTCGCGAGTTCCTATCAACTTCTCATCGCCATGAAAGGCAATTGTACGAATCGGCATGTCTTTCGTATCAAAATAAGGAGGGTATTTATACGTTTCGAACAATCCACTCTGAAACAATGTATAGTCAACCCCTTGTTGATAATAGCCAATCCACAACAATCCGTCACGATCCAGCATCAGTGAATAAACGGAATTAGAACGAATACTATTTTCATTGCCTACTTCATGCCGGAATGATTTCACAACCTGTTGCTGACTGGTAGATATAAAATGTACACCATTTCCATCGGTACCCACATACAATAAATCTTTTCCGTCTGACGATAATGATGAAATAACACCACAACCGACATCTATATACCGACGATACTGCCTGCTGGAAATATCAAATGCTATGATGCCTTCACTCATTGTACCAAGATATAAAGTCTTACCGATACAACAAACAGAATGGAATGCTCTATCATATGGATAAAACGCTATCGAATTATCAATCAAATTCAAGGAAGCAACTCCCTTGCGTGTTGCTATCCACAACAAATGTTGTTCACCAAAACTCAAACCAGTTATACTATTTTTTAAAGAAAAGACATTTTTATCGAGTAATAATAGTTTGAAATTACCATTTTTATATACGTAAAGTCCTTTATCTGTACCTATATAAAGAATTCCTTTTCCATCGGATAACAAAACCTTAACAGGAGTTTCTATTATATCAGATGCAACGTGCTCTATGTCATGTATTCTATTATTCACACGCCAAAGCCCATTTCCAGTCCCTACCCATATTTCCTTCTCAGGCATTTCGGCTATAGCATATACTCGCTTCAGATTTTCAGTACTACCCTTTATCATATAATGTTTCAGATAAACCCCATCAAAACGCTCCAAAGAAGTGTTGGTACCAAACCAAACATAACCAGAACTATCTTTATAAAGGGCATTCACAACCAAATCTGGTAAACCGTCTGCAACTGAAAGATTACGGAAATGATAGGAAGAAGCCATCACCTGACCGGTCAAAAAAAACAATATTATGAAACAAATAAACCTTATCTTCATAAAAGCATAAAAAATCCATCTATTTATCATTACAAAGATAGAAAATTAAAAACATAACAAAATATGCTATAAAATTAAATTTATATCAACATAATAATCTAACAACAAACGGTAGAGAACAAAATATCTCCAAAAAAAGTATGACTAAAAAAAGACACAGTCAACTTATAGAAAATATTGCAGGAAATAACAGATAAAATTTGTACAAAAAATTTTTTCTTTTGTACAAATTCTAAAAAAACGTCCCGACAAATTCCACCAGATACGGGCAGAACTTCTTGTAAACAATTCATCCAGTACATACGATTTGATGCGATACATTCAGACAATTGACGGGCGTAACTTCTTATAAACAGTTCACCCCCTTCACATCCGGTCGGTGTGAAGGGGGTGAAGGGCAAAAAAAAGTAAAAAATTTCTTTATCAGCGTATCGCAGCAATCAATTCTTCCGGAGCCAACAGGCTTTGTTCACCTGTCGCCATATTCTTCAAGGTTACTTTTCCTTCGTTCATCTCATTTTCACCTACGATAGCAACAAAAGGAATTGCCTTGGCATTGGCGTAACTCATCTGTTTCTTCATCTTCGTACTGTCGGGATAAATCTCGGCACGGATACCTGCTGCACGAACCTTTGCCAGTATCGGAAGCACGTAAGCAGCCTCAGCCTCACCAAAGTTGACGAACAGAAGCTGAGTACCCAGTGCAGCATCTTTCGGATATAAATCGAGCTGGTTTAATACATCGTATATACGGTCTGCACCAAAAGAAATGCCAACTCCCGACATACCATCCATACCAAACACGCCTGTCAAGTTGTCATAACGTCCACCACCACTGATACTACCGATCTGTACATCGAGCGCCTTTACTTCGAAGATGGCACCGGTATAATAATTCAATCCACGTGCCAGCGTCAAATCCAGCTCAACTTCCGACTTGATTCCCAATGTAGAAATAGTTTTCAAGATGAATTCACTCTCTTCTACGCCTTTCAGTCCGGTTTCGCTGGCAGCAAGAACCGACTTCAGCGTTTCAAGTTTTTCATCATTCGAACCGCTCAGCAAGATAATCGGCTGCAGCTTGTCGATAGCTTCCTGCGGAATGCCTTTCGAAGCCAATTCAGCATTCACATTTTCCAAGCCTATCTTATCCAGTTTATCGATGGCTACCGTAATATCCACAATCTTATCTGCTTCTCCGATAATTTCGGCAATACCTGTCAGAATCTTACGGTTGTTTATCTTGATAGACACCCGGATACCGAACTTATTGAACACCGCATCAATCATCTGCACCAGTTCTACTTCGTTCAGCAGCGAGTTGCTTCCTACAACATCGGCATCGCACTGATAAAACTCACGGTAACGTCCTTTCTGAGGACGGTCGGCACGCCATACCGGTTGTATCTGAAAACGTTTGAAAGGGAAACTTATTTCGTCGCGATGCATTACCACATAACGAGCAAATGGTACGGTCAAGTCGTAGCGTAACCCCTTTTCACAAAACTTACTTGCCAGTTTTGCAGCATTACGGCTCAGCAGTTCTTCATCGGTCAACCCAGAGAAATAATCTCCAGAGTTCTGTATCTTAAACAACAGTTTGTCACCTTCTTCACCATACTTTCCCATCAGCGTAGACAAGTTTTCCATCGATGGAGTTTCAATCTGCTGGAATCCATACAAATAAAATACTTCGCGGATAGTATTGAATATATAATTACGTTTCGCCATTTCTACAGGCGAAAAGTCTCTTGTTCCTTTGGGTATACTGGGTTTTGTAGCCATAATAAATCAAGATTTATAAATTTCGTTGCAAAAATACATGAAATATTTGAATTTGAAAGCTGGTAGAAAAGAAGTATTTACTAAAACAGAGAACAAAAAAGCGCGGAAGTGTCACATCTCCCCACACAAAAGGGCGTTATACACTTCCGCGCACTATTATATTTTACTCCGTTTTATCAATCACGACGATTGGTAAATATCATAATGTAATAAACTAATGTAGCCAGTGAACTCAGCGCTGCTACGACATAAGTATATGCAGCAGACTTCAATGCATCCTGTGCCTGACGATGATTTGAGGAATTGGTTACTCCGGCACTGCTCAACCAAACCAGTGCCCGTCGGCTTGCATCAATCTCTACCGGCAAAGTAATGAAACTAAATAAGGTCGTCATGGCAAAAAGACAAATACCTATCAACAGAAGCTGTGGAAAAGTATTAATCATAAACATACCGGCCAATAAAACCCACTGTACTATAGAAGAAGAGAATTGTACAACCGGAACCAGTGCCGAGCGCATCTGCAACGGTGCATATGCTCTGGCATGCTGGACTGCGTGCCCGCATTCATGAGCGGCAACAGCTGCTGCGGCAACACTACATGTATTATAAACTCCTTCACTCAAATTGACAGTTTTGTTTGCCGGATTATAATGGTCG
>ENA-UEYF01000915-UEYF01000915.1-human-gut-metagenome-genome-assembly--contig:-NODE-915-length-27434-cov-56.874072_pt1 | contig 27434 bp, 26 predicted proteins | sample MGYA00242902_ERZ507920 | MGnify/ENA primary metagenome ERZ507920 (study PRJEB26167, sample SAMN06115402) | human gut metagenome | host: Homo sapiens | place: China:Jiangxi | collected 2016-07-05...
ACTGACTGTACAACCGAATTAAAGGTCCGTGTCGTTTATTCCAAATAAATGAATTTATAAAAAGAAAGATAGTTATGAAAATAATAATAGCAGCCTTTCTGCTTTTATCGTGCTTTATGGCAAAAGCAGAAAGCATCTCTTCTCCGTCGGGCAATATTACACTTGAGTTTTCAATAAATGAGAGAGGAATCCCGACTTATCAGGTAACTTATAAGGGCATTCCTGTGATAAAGCCTAGTACACTAGGGATTGAATTGAACGAAGAAAATTCATTAATGGATTCTTTCCGGATAAATAATACATCTACATCGACTTTTGATGAGACTTGGGAACCTGTATGGGGAGAAAACAGTCATATCCGTAACCGCTATAATGAACTTTTTGTGGAATTGGAGAAACCATCGAACGGACGCTTCATGAATCTCCGTTTTCGTGTGTATGATGACGGCGTGGGATTCCGCTATGAGTTCCCTTCGCAACAATATTTGCCCTACTTCGTTGTAAAAAAAGAACATACTCAATTTGCCATGACCGGTGATCATACAGCTTGGTGGATTCCGGGAGATTATGATACACAAGAATATGACTATACCGAGTCGAAACTGTCAGAAATTCGTAGTTTGCTGAGCGGTGCTGTTGACGGGAACCTGTCGCAAAGTATTTTTTCATCCACAGGCGTACAGACTTCCTTGCAGATGAAGACAGCCGAAGGTCTTTACATCAACCTGCATGAGGCTGCTTTGGTGGATTATTCTTGCATGCATTTAGTCCTAGATGACAAGAATTTTGTATTTACTTCGCAACTTACTCCTGATGCACAAGGAAATATGGCTTATATGCAGACTCCTTGCCGTACTCCCTGGCGTACTGTCATGGTGAGTGATGATGCACGCGATATTCTTGCTTCAAACCTTATCTTGAATTTGAATGAACCTTGCAAATACAAAGATACCTCCTGGATTAAACCGGTGAAATATATCGGTGTATGGTGGGAAATGATTGCCGGTGGAAAGCCTTGGGCATATACCTGGGATGTACCTTCTGTGAGATTAGGAGAAACGGATTATAACAAGGTCAAGCCCAACGGACAACACCCGGCTAATAATGAGAACGTAAAAAAATACATAGACTTTGCTGCTAAGCATGGATTCGACCAAGTGTTGGTGGAAGGATGGAATATCGGGTGGGAAGACTGGTTTGGCCATTCCAAAGATTACGTGTTTGACTTTGTGACTCCTTACCCGGATTTTGATATCAAGATGCTGAACGAGTATGCCCAGTCTAAAGGGGTGAAACTAATGATGCATCATGAAACATCGGCTTCTATCCGTAACTATGAACGTCATATGGAAGCTGCTTATCAATTGATGAACGATTATGGATATAATGCTGTAAAGAGTGGATATGTGGGCAATATGATTCCGCGTGGCGAACATCATTATGGACAATGGTTGAATAACCACTATCTATATGCCGTAACCGAGGCTGCCAAACACCATATCATGGTAAACGCACATGAGGCCGTACGTCCTACCGGGTTGTGCCGTACATATCCTAACTTGATTGGCAACGAATCTGCTCGTGGTACGGAATATGAGGCATTCAGCGGAAACAAGCCGTTTCATACTACCGTCTTACCGTTTACCCGCCTGCAAGGTGGTCCTATGGATTACACTCCGGGAATCTTTGAAATGGATATGAGTAAACTCAATCCAAATAGTAAATCACACGTGAACTCCACACTTGCCCGCCAACTCGCGCTTTATGTCACCATGTATAGTCCACTCCAAATGGCAGCCGATATACCAGAAAACTACGAACGGTTCATGGATGCTTTCCAGTTTATCAAGGATGTGCCCGTGGATTGGGATGAGAGTAAATATCTGGAAGCCGAACCAGGACGCTATATTGTAGCGGCACGTAAAGCAAAAGGTTCAAATAATTGGTTCATAGGTTGTACCAGTGGTGAAGAAGGACATTTATCCACGCTGAAACTTGATTTTCTTGACAATGACAAGAAATACATTGCAACTGTTTATGAAGATGGTAAAGATGCGCATTATCGGAACAATCCGCAATCTTATGGCATTCGTAAAGGTATTGTTACTGCCAAATCGGCTTTAAAGATGAAAGCTGTGGCAGGTGGTGGCTACGCCATCAGTATTATTGAAATAACTGATAAAACTGTTCTGAGAGACCTGAAGAACTTGAAATAATCTATTAAATATTTTTCAAATAATCCTTACATAAGTTGCACTAAAACCTAGGTAGGGATTATTTTTTATATGTATATTATTGGCACGGGCCAATAATTGATTTATAGGTTCGGATGATTCATAATCATGTGGTTAAAGTTAAAAATATTTCTGGGTTATGCCATTTTGGTCCTGCTGTCGGCCTTCATTGTCTATCAGTTCCGTCAGGAGCAGATGTTAAGACATACGTTGCGCAAGGAGGAAAAGGAGCTGGTGGCGATACACAGTCTGACGGAAAATAGCTACATCGGCCTACTGGACCTCTCCACCCATGCGGAGACTGCCGTCACATGGGATGATGACGACCTGAGAGAATACAGCCGCAAATGCCATAGGGTCTGTGACAATCTGCAATTTCTGAAAGAATATGTCCATACTCCGTTACAGAAAAAACATATCGACTCGTTGTGTCTTCTTCTTTGGAATAAGGAACTACTTCTTTCCAAGGCGATGCATACTTTCAAGGAACTGCAGGGTATAGGTGACATTGTGCAGGAAAGTATCCCGTCCATTGTCTCAACAGCTCGGAAACAAACTGTGCAGCAAAAGGAAAATGTGATGATTCCGAGTACTGGAGCGGAAGATTCCCCCAAAAAGAAAGGAAATATTTGGAATATCTTCCGTAGAAAAGAGAACAAATCCGCTTACCTGCAACAGCGGGAAGAGGCAGAACGTAAACGGCAATCTCTATCCGCCACTTCTCCAACTGGGATAACAACACGCATGCTCCATTCCCTAAATGAAAGGATCATTCTGGAACAGACTGAAAGACAGGAACGGCTGCTGGTACAGATGGACAGCTTATACATCGGCAGCGTGGAACTAAACGAAAGAATGAACAGCATGGTCTCTGAATTCGAGCGGGAGAACAACGAGCGTTTTACTGAACGCTACCGGGCCTTCATCCTTGAGCGGGACAACTCCTACTATATGGTAGCCGGCCTTGCCTTGTCCGTCTCCCTGCTGGCAATCATGCTGTACACCGTCGTACATCGAGACCTGAACCACCGTATCCGATACGAGAGGAAGCTTGAACAGTCCGACAAGCGGAATAGGGAACTGCTCCGCTCACGCAAGGAGCTGATGGCTTCGGTGGCCCATGACCTGCGTACCCCACTGGCGGCCATTAGGGGCTGTGCGAAATTGATGCCCTCGGAAAACGATGTCAGCCGTAGGACCGACTATCTGGACAACATCCTGCACTCGTCCGATTACATGCTCGGCCTGGTAAACACACTGATGGAATACCACCAGCTGGATGAAAGCGGGGTCCGTTCCAATAACACGGTCTTCAACCTTGAAGCCCTATTCGAGGAAATAGCGGACAGCCACCGTCTTGCCGCCCTGCAGAAGGATCTGGCATTCACCGCGTCCTTCTCCGGTTTAGACGCCATTGTCTGCTGTGACAGCTCGCATATCCGGCAGATAGCCGGCAACCTGCTGTCCAACGCTCTGAAGTTCACGTTCCACGGGGAGGTGCGTCTTGAGGCGGAATACCGGCCGGGAAATCTCCGTATTGTTGTCCGGGATACCGGTGTGGGAATAAACGCAAAAGAAAGAGAACGGATATTCGGAGCGTTCGAAAGGCTGGATAGCGCACGTAACATTCCCGGATTCGGGCTGGGACTGGCGATCACGGTCCGGCTCGTATATGAAATGCAGGGCCGTGTGGAAGTGGAGAGCGTCCCCAGTGAAGGCAGCCGCTTCTCCGTTTTCCTTCCCGTGCCACCGGCCGGACACCCCGTCTGTCCGGAAGAGAAGTTTTCTCCTGTTTGTGAATTGCCTGTTGATATCCGTGTGCTGGTCATTGACGACAACCGTGTTCAGCTGGGAATCATCAGTAAAATACTCTCCCGCAATCAGATTCACTGTGACTGTTGCACGGATGTCCGGGAATTGACGGACTGTCTGAACAGGCAGGAATACGACCTTCTGCTGACCGACATACAGATGCCGGGCGCGGATGGATTCTCGGTCCTTGAACTGCTGAGGACCTCGAACATTCCCCGGATATGGAAAATTCCTGTCATAGCCATCACGGCACGTTCCGACAACAAGGAAGAGTATCTTGCCGCAGGTTTTGCCGACTGTCTGTACAAGCCTTTCTCTGAGGAAGAATTGCTGGCAGCAGTCTCACAAACGGGCAGACCGAATTTTGCTGCTATCATGGAAGGTGAGGAAAACGGGGAAGAGATGCTCGATCTGTTCATAGAGGATACCACAGAGGAACTTTCCGGAATGCGGGACGCTTTTTCCACGGGAGATTATAAGAAGTTGGGGAGTATCATACACAAAGCCGCACCGCTTTGGAAAATGATCCGCATAAACATTCCCCAAAGTGAACTGAGGGAAATGGCTTCCATGCCTTCCGAAAAATGGGGTGGCTTATCGGATAAAAGGATAGAGGAACTGATTAAAGCTGTGGAACATGCTGTAGAGAAAGCAAAAAGAATAAAGAAAAGAGTATATGGCAACCGTATTGATAGTAGAGGATGACCGTGTGTATGCACGCACTACCACAAACTGGCTGGTGAAAAACGGCATCAATGCCCGTTATGTGTTATCCGTGGACAATGCAAAGGAGTTTTTAGGCAATCATGATGTGGATCTGGTATTGTCGGATTACCGTCTCAACAACGGCAATGGCATGGAACTGCTGGGATGGATGAATACACATGGCTATCGTATTCCTTTCCTCATCATGACAGGTTACGGGGACATACCCGGTGCCGTGGAAGCGGTTAAAAAAGGTGCCGTGGACTATCTGCCCAAACCTGTGCAGACAGAAAAGGTACTCGGTATTATCCGGAAAGCATTGGAACGTAAGAGAAGGGACGGCAATACAAAACAAAGATTCTATACAAGCAAAAGCCCTTTGGCATTGAGATTGCAGGAGCATATCCGGCTGGTGGCTCCGGTGGATACGTTAGCCGTGCTGATACGTGGCGCATCAGGGACAGGCAAGGAGTATGTGGCCCGGCAGATACATGTGTTGAGCGGTCGGTCGGATGCTTCTTTCATCGCAGTGGATTGCGGGGTACTTCCGAAGGAACTGGCGGCATCGGAACTGTTCGGTCATGTGAAGGGTGCCTTTACCGGAGCGACGGAAAACAAGACGGGCATGTTTGCTGCCGCCAACCATGGGACACTGTTTCTGGACGAGGTGGGCAATCTGAATGCCGAAGTACAAAGGGCACTGTTGCGTGCCTTGCAGGAAAAACGCTACCGCCCCGTAGGCGGTAAAGAGGAGATTCAGACGGACATCCGTCTGGTAGCCGCTACCAATGAGGACCTGGAGAAGGCGATAGCCGAAGGACGTTTCAGGGAAGACCTGTTTCATCGTCTGAATGAATTTCCATTGCATGTACCATTGCTGGCAGAGTGCATTGAGGATATAATTCCGTTGGCAGAATTCATGCTGGATGCCGCCAATCAAGAGTTCTCAAGGAAAGTGAAAGGCTTTGACCGCGAAGTACAGAAACGGTTGAAATCTTATTCGTGGCCGGGAAACATACGGGAACTGAGGATGGTTGTCAGACGGGCCACCTTATTGGCGAAAGATGACTGGATAACCACCGGGGAGATAGACATTCCCGATAAAGGCAGGCAACCGGGAGAGTATTCACTTAATGACGAGCGGATGGAACGGGCAACCATTCTGAAAGCATTGGAGGCAACGGGCAATGACAGGAAGGCTGCCGCACGGCTGCTGGGCATCAGCCGGAGCACGCTTTATCTGAAACTGAGGAAGTATCGTCTGGATTAGAATATGTCCGAAATTCGGACACATCATGTCCAATCCACAATGCTTTTATGTACACATCATTTTTACTGCTTTCTATATGGTTTATTTCCAATGTTTTATCTGTGTACTGTTTCAGGCATGGCACTTGTCTTTATTCCGGTAGGATGAGTGGAGAGTTGAATTGTGGAACCTAAAAACATGATACGATGAAGACATTGGTGGAAACCTCTCTTTTTAATCTGTTCGCCTCTTATACAAACGGTGCCGGACCTGCGGCAGGTGAGTTGCCGGCCGCCTATAACGATTTCGTTAACTGCCTTGCTACGCTTTCACCGGCAGGGGACCTGACGGGACAGCTACGTTGTCTGAACTACACAAAAATAGAGCTGGCCTTTATGCGGCAGGCCTGCAACGGAATGGCTGAAGATTGCCGCAATATCCTGTATGACGTGTTCATTGACAAGACGTTGGCGTTGCTGGATGCGGAAGCGGAAATACTGAAGGAGATGCTTCGTCATGGTACCGTGTCTGCCGGATTCCATGCGGAAGCGGTGCGTGGAAGCGGAAGCAAAAGTTCCGTCACACTGACATGGAACGGTACGGACAGCGACCTGATTGAACTGGTGGCCGCACTGATGGCAGCCGGTGCGATAGGTACGGCTGAAGGCCGGAATTTGAAAATTGTGGATGTTATCCGCGTTTTCGAGGAAGTGTTCCATCTGAAAATCAATGCGCTGTACACCAAGCGTGGCAAGGTGTTCGACCGTTGTACGGACACCACTCCGTTCATCGACTCCCTGCGCAAAAGTTATAACCGGATGCTGGACGCACGGCTGGCGTAAAGGTTGTACGCCAACAGCCGCCAACGGATGACTCGTATGTATGAGGTATTGCAGATTGGCGGCTGAATGCTTTTCTTTGTCGCCGGTTATCATGTCTAAAAATACAAGCTATGTCAATCCTGAATGATATTTGGAACCGCATTGCCCAGAAACCGGACAGGCGGAAAGCGGCGGTAACGGAAACTTCCGGGACGGAAAACCGGGTATATGCGGTGGTTACGGAAGAGGGCGTGATGCTGTTTTCCGACACCCCCAAGGGTATGAAGGCACGGAACAGCTATCTGCAACATCTGGCCGACGGCTTCTTCAACGTGACCAAAGTACCCGAAACTTTGCGGATATATGAGATTGACCTGCCTATCAAACGGGTGGCCGGGCTGGCGGACAACTGCATCGAAAAGCTGTCCAAAGCGGATTTGCGAAGTACAGATGCACAATTGCGCAGGTCGGTGGTGAACTTCACTTCCGACAAGTTTGCGGATAGAAGTGTGCTGGATGGCGGGGTGTGCAGGGCAAAGTTCGACCTGCGGCCCGATTTCCATAACTTCGACCGGCTGACAAAAGAATTCGGTTTGGGTATCTCACCCCGGAACTATGATGTGGCGGCATTACTGTATATTTCGGAAAACGGGTACGCCGGGATTGTTGCGGCAGACAAGGTGCATCCGTTCAGCTATGAGTATGAGTTCAGGGAACTGGCGGAGAAGCTGGGAGACAGCATGAGGGCACGGATGAACGCGCCTTTGTCGGCACACGACTTCGGCTATGCCGCCTTACAGAAAGAGGCAAAGGAGATGGCGGCGGATTTGTTGCAATCGGAGTTTCATATTACGGATGGGGAGTTCAGGTTGGGCGCACGGATAAGCCGGACAAAAAGGATGGAAATGTCACATCCGGTGTCGTATCCGCATTCGGAAGAGGAACAGACCGGCGGGTTACCGGAAACACACTACAGGCAGGAAGCTCCTGAACAGCGGATGTCTGACAGCCAACGGCAGGTGAAGCATGCAGCTTCCATTACCCCACAGAAGAAGGAGAAGAAACAATTAATCCTATAGAATCTATGGAAGAAAAGAAAAAGCAAGCGGTGGAAAGCGGCAGTCTGTATATGACATTGGACGCCTTTTACAGACCCGTGTATCTGAGTATGCGCGGACAGGGGGAAGAGGGATTTTCCCGTTATATCAGTAACAACGTGCGGTCTCATACGACCGGTCGGGAATTTATTCCCGACCACTGAATGTTCCGTTTCGACTTTAAAGACAAAAGTCTGATTCCTCCCATATTCGGTACGGACAATGCGGATTATCTGGAACGGCTCTGTCCTGTACTGGAACGGGAGAATATATATCCGTCGGGGGTGGTGAGACTCCGGGATGCGGCATTCTGTGAGGAACGGGGGATTGTACATCTGTCATTATCAGCGGAACATACGGCTTTGCTGGAAAATGAGGATTACAGGCGGCTGCGACATCGTTTCGGAATGGACGGGGATGTGATACGCAGCGGGCTGGCTGCTTTTCCCACCTACATGGCGGTGGAACACGGGCGGAAGGTATTGCTGTTTGACAAGACAGACGGTGGGAACAGGATGCTGGATGAGTTTCTGAGTGGGCTGGCCGAACGTTTTTTTGACGGCAAGCGGAAACCTGAGAGCTTGAGGTTTTATGAGGTGGCTCCGCTGAATGCCGCATGCCGGGCAAAAATAGGTGACGGGCAGACGGTTTCTTCGGATATGGTGAGATATGGGATTTGTGTGGCATGTTGCGACATGGCACCTACGCTGAGGAACTTTAACAGGCTGAGAAAATTGCAACGGCAGCCTATGCCGCTGACCGGAGAACAGGAACGGATAGTCTCGTCACTGGTGGCACGACCGGATAATGTACGGTTCCCGAACGTGGAAATGAGGGTGCGGATTCCGGCAAAGAGAAAAGGACAAGGAATGAACATTTAATTTTTTGATGAATGGAAAAAGAGAATACGAACAGTGGCAGTGTGTATGTCACAGTGGACGGACATCTCAACCCGGTGCATGTCAGTATGAAAGGTACGGGTGAGGAAGGTTTTCTGGAGTTTATGCTGGAAGATGTGGAGAAGGCGCTCAAGGAAACGGAAATGCCTACCATGGGCATGATGTACTATAATGTGCCTGATATGGGGATTGTTCCGCGTTTGCGGGAAGGGAATAATGATGATTATCTGCGAAGACTGGAAAAGGTGATGGACGGACATGGGATTAAGCTGCATAGATACCTGGCTCTGTCGGAAGTGGTGTATTGCCTGTGAAAGTACATGGACCCGCTTTCAAGGGACGAGAACTATCCCCGACAACTTACACCGGAGATGTGGCGGGAGATAAAGTCCGCACCACCCGAAGTGATAGCGGAGATGCAGGATGATTTGAAGCATGGGAACACGTATTATACAGGTGTTGAGACGGGTAAAGGGGTGCTGCTGTTCGGTAGGGATTACGTAGGAAACCGTCAATACGGGGATTTTATGGCAACGAATATAGAGAAGCGTTTCTTTGAACCGGACTTTGAGGAAAAGTATCTGAATGTGTATGAGTTACGGGGATGGCCTTCATTGATGGAAGGGAAAGTAAACCGCTGTTGCGATGATTACGGCTGTTTGTTGCCGTTGGAGAAGATTCCGGCAGATGCTTTTGTGGACAAATCGGTATCGAAAAGTATAACGGACAGTGAGCGTTATGACCTTGCTCCTACATGGGAGAACTATTATAAGCTGACTGATTCCGGAAAGGGGCTGGGCCTTACTCGGAGTCCGTATAATTATGACCGGATGACACTGCTGTATATCATGGATAAAGGCTATCCGAGAGACGGACTGATAGATGAATACCCGGACAATTTCAGTTTTTACGATAAATTCGAGAAGATAGAAAACAAGCTGCTGGGCCGCAACAGATGGGATGTGTATGATGTGATGCAGGAGAAGGCGAAGAAACTGGCAGGGAAATTGTTTAAAGAGCACTTTCCGGAAACACGGCAGAAAGCGGACATGAAGGAAAAGGCGGCTGTGCGGAAAAGTAAAAGCATGAAGATGTAGGATTATGGAAGACAAGTAAGGGGATGGAAGGCCCGTTGCCGCATAGATGCAGGTAACGGGCCCTTCTCTTTTATCGTTGGATACGCCAATGCACGCCAACGGAAGACTCTGATACGATCTGTTTGGATAGGATATAGGATATGCTTTACTTTGCCTCATATTCAGAAACTTAAAAAGAATTTTAGTATGGAACTGACGATTATTGAAACAAGCGCGTATCAGGAGTTGAGAAAACTGGTCAGCACGCTGGCCGTACAAATGAGTGACTTCCAGAAAAAGATTGCACCGCCTGCGTCGGACAAGTGAATGGATGCGCAGGACGTATGTCTGGCTTTGGGCATATCGAAACGATGCCTGCAAAATTACCGTGACAACGGGCTAATCCCCCACTCGAACGTAGGGGGAAAATTCTTCTACCGGGAAACGGATATTCAGGAGATACTGGAAAACGGACTGATCAAAAGGAAGTAAAGTATGGCGGAGATTATCACAAGGGATTCGGAAGAGTTCAAGGAACTGGCCGGATGGATAAAAAAAGCGGGGAAAGCGGTGGAAGAGGCTACGGCACGGATACGCCCGACAGTTGCGGACGAGCATTACATGACGGGAGATGAGATATGCACCCTATTGCATATCTCACGACGGACGTTGCAGACGTTGAGAGATGAAAGGCTGGTGCCTTATACCACTATCGGGGGGAAACTGCTCTACCCGGAGAGTGCCCTATACGAAGTGTTGAAAAAAAATTACAGGGATTTCAGACGGTTCAGAAAATAAACAAGTAAAATAAAAAACGTCCTTCGGCTTATCGGCTTCCGGACGTTTTTTTATTGCCGTGTTACATGGCAAGTTTGTAAACGTGACCGATTTTCTCGCTAATTTTGTCGGTATCCTCGCCTACCTTCGGGTTAATCAGTTCGGCATAAACCTGTGTGGAGAGAATGGACTTATGCCCCAACACTTTCTGAAGGGTTTCCAACGGCATTCCCTTAAGTATAGCCAGAACGGCAAATGTGTGGCGCCCGATATGCGGAGTGACCTCGGCCCGGCAGTTGCATTTCCTGCCTATGATTCCAAGACTGAGCCGCATGGCATTGTATTCGCCTACCGGAAAGACACATTCGGGAGAGTCTTTCTTTTCATCCGCACCCCTGTATTTTTCAATCAGCTCGATGGCAATGGGTAATAATTTTACGACATACGCCACTCCTGTTTTTATACGGTTGCCCATCAGCCATGTACCGCCGTCGGAGTCGGTATGAATATTATCGTAGGTTATGGCTTTCAGGTCGGCGTAGGAAAGACCGGTGAAACACATAAATAAAAACATATCGCGCATGGCACGCTGGCGCTTGTATCTCAGTTCCAGACGGATTATCCTTTGCAGTTCCTCTTCGGAAAGGAAAGAGCGCCTCTTGTATTCGGGCATACACTCGAATGATGCGAACGGATGAACCCGTATCCAGCCTTTTTCCTGTGCGATATACATCAGCCATTTCAGGGTATTGACACGCCCGAAGGCAGTGGAGTTCGCCAGAGCACAGGTACCGAGCATCCAGTTGTAGTAATCCTCGATGAAGGATTTATCAAGTTCTTCAATGACAATATCCTCTGTATTCTTTTTGCTTTTCATGAAAAGCAGAAGGTTCTTGTAATCGGCAACCAGACCGCGATAGGTGCTTTCGGCCTTTTCTTTGCCGACTTTCTCTTTATACGATTCCAGCTGTTCCCTGAAAAGACTCATAAGGGTATGGTATTCCTCTGAGAAGCCGACATAGCGGTTATAGACTTTTTTGGCTGTGACAAAACTGTCGTGGTCGCAGATATACTGGTAGTGCCTGGTGATTTGTGCCTTGATATTGTCAAGTTCCTGATTGAGTGTACGGGCTTCTTCGGACTTGCCTCTGGCCCGGTTGGCTTTGACATCCCACAATGCGAGGGATACTTCTTTCTTACAACTGAAACCGGCTTGGGTTCCATTGATGGTGATACGGCCCATTATCGGTGCCTTTCCGCTTTTTACAGACTGTTTCTTCACGTAAAATAATACTTTGAATGTACTTTTCATAACTCAACTTTTTTTAGTTACAAATTTAATTACTATTGAGTTATTAAAGATTATGCAAAGTTGTGCAAGTCGCTGTAATATAATATATTAATAGTGTATTTGACGCATTTTGGGCTGAGTTACGATTTGGTAACTTAACTCTCACCCAAATATGCTTTTTCTTGCTTCCTTTTCTACCCTTGCTAAGAAAATATGTTTTATAACCATTTGATTTTTAGCAAGATTACATTATCTTTGCGCATCTGTTTGAAATATTTAGTTTCCTTTCATAAAACCAATAGTTTCATGCATTGGAACCTTTGGTTTCGCCGTACAGAAACCATAGTTTCACCGGTGGGAAACTTTAGTTTCAGACGCTTGAAACTTTTGTTCCCAAGGCTTGAAACTTCCAGTTTCATTACGGGAAACAAATAGTTTTAAACCTTTGAAACAAAATTGAATAGGGTGCGTCTCTGCCTTGTCAATGAGAGACATACCCTATTCCGTATAACTTATGTTGATAACTGTTTATTTCGCTTGTAACTTGGTGACAATCGTTGCCGTAACCGTCGGATCGTCAGTACTGCCGGCATTACCAGTCAGGTTTTGAATATATACCACTCCTTTTTGTCCATCTTGCGTCTGGTATGCATATACTTTTCCATTCTCTATTTCAATACTTTCTGTTGTTGGTGACAAATTCTTTAGAGGAGTGTCATCAATTCTGCTGATTGCGTTGAACTGTTCTAAGGTCATATTCGTAACTCCGAATTTAGTATTGCGAGCACCGTTAAAGGTTAAGCTATGCTTGGCAGGAGAGATTAATACTGCTTTTCCATTCTTATTTTCCATACCTATATTAACTTCAGCAGCATATTTACCCGCTTCACGGCTCTTATAGATGCGGCCATATAACCATTCAGCATAGAATACTCCCCAATATTTGTCAACTGATTCCAATTTCTTATCACTATGTTCAGAAAAGATAACAGCAGGAGTGATTTCTACTACAAAGTTTTTCTGAAAGTCTTCTCCTTCAGCATCAGTTACACTAATTTTGATCGCTTTGTTTTCTGACAGGTTTGTTATAGTATATGAAAAATCATAATTACTTTTAGGTTCGTCAAATGTTTGTCTGGTACTCTCGATGACAGATATCGCCGCACCGGTTTCAGCATTGGCTGTGCTGATAACGAAGGAGGTAAGTCCTGCTGTAGAAGTGATGCTTCCTTTTACCGTATATTCTTTGATACCTTTCGGAGTAGTTACCAAGTTCGTTCCTCCTTCAAAATTGAATAGTACAGTAGGAACATAATCAATATTAGCTTCATTTTCACAAGAGGTAAGTGAAAACAGGAAGATAAATAACGTATAAAATAAATGTTTTGCTTTCATATTATTGTAAAATTATTGGTTTATAAATCTGATTACCACCCGGCGTTTTGTTCAATATTCTGACTGTTGTCAACTTCTTGCTGCGGGATTGGGAAATGGTAACATTTGGAAAGAAAAATACGTTCTTCCAGCAGGCTTCTGGTATATGTAGGATTTTCTAGGCTGCCTGTTACAGTAACCTTGTATACTGGTTTAGAGAACCATTCTTCCGCTTTGGCCCATCGGCGGGCATCGAAGAAACGATTGTCTTCGAATGCAAATTCTACACGATATTCTTTGTAGATGCGCTGTCTGAGTTCGTCCTTATTCCAATTTTTGTTTTCATCTAATTCTCCTACACCGGCACGTTTGCGTATCAGGTTGACTGTTTTTACTGCATTTTTGCTGTCACCCAATTCATTAAGTGTCTCTGCATACCCCAGTAATATTTCCGCATAACGTATCATTTGGGGGTTACAGTCATAATTGGAGTTTCCCGAACTTTTGTGTCCGATTCTATCGTCGAGATATTTCAGGACGAGATAACCGGATGATTTGCTTTTATCATCTACGTCAGTCATATCCAACGCTTGTTGGGAACCATTAAGATCGAATGTGTTGCCATGATAAAAGATTGTCATTTTAAGGCGTGGATCCCGGTTTTCATAAGGATTCTTATCGTCATATCCTGAATTTTTATTAATGATAGGCTGGCCATTGGCATCGTATCCGGTGATTGGTTCAGTACCGTCTTTCATGTCGTAAGCATCTACCAGATTCTGAGTGGGAGTACATCCCACATAAGATTTTTCATTCCAGGGAGCTCCTTGGGGAAGATTACTATGCATGGTGGCATTGGCAGCGAGTAGATATGTATATATATTTTCTTTGGTTTTACGCTCGCAGAAATAATGTGCATAACTTAATTCCGGATTTTGCGTGTCATAATATAAATCATAGATATTCAATCCCATGACTGCTGATAATGCGTCTCTGGCATCTTCCCATTTCTTACGATCCATAGACGGGTTGTTTAGTTTGCTGGCAGCATAAAGTTTGGTACGGGCTATGTAGGCCAGTGCCGCTCCTTTGGTAGCACGCCCGTAATTGGGGGCGTCCCATTCTAATGGAAGTTGTGATGCAACATCTGCCAGTTCGGAAACGATATAGTCGACGGTTGCTTCTGCAGTTGAACGCGAACGGTCCAAGTCGGTAGGAGAGATGATTTCATCTCCCAGCAACACGACTCCTCCGTACCAACGGTATAATTCTGCATAATACAGCGCCCGTAAGAAACGCGCTTGTAATTTTGAGGAGGCTTTTTCTTCATCAGACAGTACCGATTTGTCTACTTTTTGTATAAATAGAGTTGCGTTACGGATACTATTGTAATAGAAGGTCCAGGGATGTCCTCCGTTCATTGCAATATCAGAGGCAGACATGGTTGACTTACCATGCGTATGTGCTGATGAATATTCAATAGGTGCATATGCGTTGTCTGTTGCACAGTCAAGGAAAGTTACTCCATCTCCGGAGAAACTGGAGAAGCTACCTTGTGTTAGACGCGTGCGGGCATATAGGTTATTTAAAATCTGCCTTGTCTTTGCTGCGTCTGCATAGATTAATTCTTCCGTATTTGTTCCTGTCTGGATTCGTTCCATATCACCGGTACATCCGTATAGGAGCAGTAGGGAAAAGGCTGTTAGAATAATATTTTTCTTCATATATCGAATTGTTATCAGAGGTTAGAATGTAACGTTTACTCCAAGATTATAGATTCTTTGCTGAGGGTAGAAGTTTCCGCGATTGGCAGGTTGTGCTTCCGGGTCGATCACTTTTAACTTATCCCAAGTAAGCAGGTTGAATCCGTTGACATACATCCTTAATGCGGATATCGGGGTGTGGGTAAACCACTTTTTAGGGAAGTTGTAGGATAACTCTACATTCTTCAGTCGCAGATAAGAAGCGTCATACAAATACATTGAAGATGATTTGAAGTTGTTCTGATTGGAGCCTGAAGAATTGCTCATACGATGATAAGTCGCAGTTTGCTGTGTTTCGGGAGTCCATCTGGCCAAATGTCTGTCGGCAAGAGCAGAACCAAGATTGAAGAACTCCCATGCAACTTCACCTGTCAGTGGAATTGTTACACGTGTTGCTCCCTGGAACATAACGGTCAGGTCGAAGTTTTTGTAAGACAGACCAACTTGGAATGAGCCGGTTATTTCGGGTACATCCGAGAAACCGAAAGGTGCTATGTCGTAATCATTGATAACACCGTCTCCGTTGATATCACGGAAACGGACGTCTCCAGGTTGTAAGGTGCCGTATTGCGTCGGGCCGGCTGCGATTTCGGCATATGTATTGTAGAATCCGTCGGCTATCAGTGAGAACTGTTGTCCGATAGAACCTCCGGTACGGTTCATATAAGGATATTTACGTATCTGTTCATTTTGTTCGATAATCTCATTGTGGTTGTAGGCAATGTTTGCTTTGATGCGATAGCCGAAGTCTTTGATCTTATGATCCCATCCTACTTCTACTTCTACACCTTGATTTTTTACTTCCATTAGATTTTGTGGAGAAAAACTTGTCACTCCGGAAATGATGTTGGTGCGTGAGGGAGTTTTCAAGATGTTGGTACGGTTTTCGCGGAAGTATTCGGCATTCAAGGTTAATTTACCTTCAAACCAGCGTGTGTCCATACCGATATTGAATTTGGTAGAACGTTCCCAACTTACAATCTGTGCTGCTTTTCCTTCCAAGAGTCCTCCACTGGCTGCAGTTGGAGATTCACCGAAATTGTAATTGGTGCCTGCGGCATAGGTCGCTTCCGAATAATAGGCAAAATTACTTCCGAATTTGTCATTACCGACTTGTCCTAATGAAGCTCTTATTTTCCAGTAAGGTAATAGTTTGCTGTCTTTTAGGAAAGATTCGTTAGTAACAATCCAGCCTACGGATGCGGAAGGGAATAATGCATATCGTTCGCCTTCAACAAATCTGTTGGAACCATTGTATCCTAAATTGATTTCTACTAAGTATTTACCTTCAAAATCATAGTTGGCACGGGCTACCAGTCCTTGATATACCTGCGGTAGCCCTCCATATTCACCATCGCCCGGTGCTTGGTGAGAGTTATAGTTGTATAAAATAAGTCCCGAAACATTATGTTTTTCTGCAAATTGATGTGAATAATTCACGAATGCTTCCCAGTATACACGTTTTTTTGCTCCGGATGCAAAATTGATGAGAGAAGGGAATACTTTGGCAAGTAGGCGTTGGTATGTTCCATTCTCATTATATTTCCATACAGGTTCCACCACATTCAAGCCCATACCGTTGTCTTCGATATAACTATTGTAGGAGAATTTACCTCCGATACTCAATCCTTTAGTAATAGCATGTAAATCGTAGTTCAGTTTTACAGTTCCTTCCAAAGCACTGTCGTTGTCCTTTCTATATCCCTGATAGAGGAATGCGTGTAGTGGGTTGGCTCTCACAAGATTTGGAACGGCTGCAAAAGTTCCGTTTTCGTTGACTAGCGGGAATGCATTGGCAGGTGTACGGGTCATATTGTTAAATGCACGGCTGGCATCTCCTTCGGAGTTGGGACGGTTCTTGCTTCCGGTACGATAGCTGAAGTCAACGCCAATACTGAAGTCTTTAGTAACTTGTATATCTAGGTTGGTTCGTACGTTGAAACGATTATAGTAGTAGGCAGAGTTGTAGTCTGGTTGCTGGAGTAAATTATCCAGTTCCGGGTTAATGGCAATCAATTTGGCCAGATCCGGTTTCTTTTTTAATTTTTCGATATCAGTTTCGTAGGTTCCGTTCTGATGAAAATAGCCTAATGACACAAAATATTTAAGCCGTTCGTTTCCTCCCGATACATTGACATTGTACTTTTGTTGTGTACCTAGTTTGGTAAACATATCTATATAGTCGTTGTCCGGATGAGTAAACGGGCTGGACTGGTCGCGGTATAATTGCATATCATGCTCTGTATATTTCGGTGCTTGCCCTTCATTCACCAAACCTTCATTCATCAATGTTGCATATTCTTCGGCATTCACCATTTTTGTAATACGGTTGATTTGTGTAATACCGAACTCACCGGAGAAAGAAACTTTAGCTTTACCGGAATTACCACGTTTTGTAGTCACAAGGATAACTCCGTTCGCTCCACGTACACCATAAACGGCAGTAGCAGATGCATCTTTCAATACGGAAATACTTTCTATTTCGTCCGGGTCGATTTGTGAAAAGTCACGTTCGATGCCATCTACCATAATCAACGGAGAAGCATCGTTCACCGTAGCACGGCCACGAATATAGAGTGCGGCAGCGTCTTCACCGGGACGTCCGCTGGTTTGACGTGTTACCAGTCCGGGAATACGTCCTGTCAGACTGTTTGTGACACTGGAAGTAGGACCTTGTTTCAGTTCCCGATTGCCCACAGCAGAAATAGATCCGGTAACCGATACCTTTTTCTGTTGCCCATAAGCTACAACCACTACTTCGTCCAAGGTTTGTGTGTCATCATGGAGTCTTACGGTAAGTGTCTTTCCATCTTTGGGAACGGTAACTTCCACAGTTTTCATTCCTATCATTGAAATAGCAATAATAGCCTTGTTACTGGTTACCTTTAATGTGAATTTGCCGTCAAGATTTGTAATTGTTCCATTACTGGGTTGTCCTTTTTCTACCACATTGGCACCAATTAATGGTTCGCCGGCGGCATCTGTAACAACACCTCTTACGGTTTCTTGTGCTTGCGCTCCTATGAACCATAAGCTCATTAGTAGCATTAATATATACCATTTTTTCATATTATACGATTTTTAGATTGTTATCTCCAACCGGGATTCTGTACTAAATTTGTATTTAACTGCATTTCTGAGTAGGGGATAGGAGAATAATACATCTTTGTATTAAATTTCCTTTGTCCGTCGACAACAAACTCATGTGTGGACACAACTCCATTATCTTGCCGCTCTATTCTGAATCCCATTAGTGGCTGGTTCAAATCTTTTTCGGCTGTTTTCCATCTTCTCAAGTCAAAATAGCGTTGATCTTCGAATGCCAGTTCAACCCGTCTTTCATTTCTTATTTTCTTTGTCATTTCCGTTTGAGAAGTTGTAGTGTATGGGACTGTTATTCCTGCACGTGTTCTTACTTTATTCAAAGCTTCGAGAGCTGTCCACCCCAAATCGGCTGCATCATTCGGTCCGTATGCTTCGTTCATGGCTTCGGCGTATAGCAAATAGATGTCTGCCAAGCGAATGACAGGGAAGTAGTGGTAGGTACTCGTTATTGTTTGAGCTGACAGATTTATATTCGTATCAAGGAATTTGCGTAAATAATAACCTGTAACGGTAGAACGAAGATTGACTTTGCCGATAGCATCCTGACTGTTGGGGTCGCTGATGTCGATTGCTCCTCTTGCTCCCAAAATACTTCCGTCACGAACGATCGTAACATCAAAACGAGGATCCATATTCTCGAATCGGGTATCTGATTGCATATCGTTGGCACTACCATCCTTCTTCTCGAAAGCGCATACCAGATTATGGGAAGGACAAGTACCTCCCGAACCCAACAGTGAAGGAGGGTAATTGTAAAGTTCCAGCATATAGTTTTTTGGATTTCCGGTATATACTATATATTCAGTATTTTGGTTTGGCTGTATGATAAACAGTTTTTCAAAGTTTGGGTATAAATACAATTTACTCGGAGCAAGGTCAATTACGGTTTTCAAAGCTTTAGCAGCAAGTTTCCACCTTTCTTGTACGTTTCCGTCAGTATAGCCGAGTATCGGATTTTGTACATTGTTGAATAATGGACTCGCTGCGTACGCCAGCGTTTTTGCCTTAATAGCCAACGGGCATGTACTGGCTGATAAAAAACCAAAACCACGATATTGATTGGTGATATAATTGTAGCGCGTAAATATTTCGCTGGCTTCATTGCATAAATTTACAATATAATCGACGCAATCGCTGAAATTATTGCGGGGTAATGTTATAATCTCTTTATCATCAAGAGTATATGTCTTTTTCACGAGCGGAACTCCTCCATACCTTTTGATTAACTCGAAGTAATAGAGTGCACGGACCGATTTACTCTCTGCTATGGCCAGTTCTTTATAACTTTCAACTTGTGCATCTGTCCAACCTGCATTGTTTTGTAGGAGAGGAATGTACTGCTCGAAATAAAGTGTACGCCGGATACCGATGTATAAATCGGCCCAACGGTTTTCTATCGGACTAATTTCGGTTGCGTATCCTTGTCCCAGTTTATACATTGCATTGGCGGGGTCTACATAAGCACCGTCATCTGTAGACGCGTCGAGGAATGCTGTATAGTTGCTTTGGTATCCATTGGGCATGGAAACGTAAACGCTATTCAGCATTTGGATTGTTTTGTTATAATCAATAAATGTCTCTTCCGGTTGCCAGTATTCATAAGGTTGTTGGTCCAGATAGTCGCATGAAGAAACTGCAAGAGCAATACAACCTGTTATGAGTATATGTTTAATCGTTCTCATAGTTAGTTAAAATTTAATGTTTATTCCGGCGCTGAATGAGCGTTGGAGCGGATAAGCGACACCATTGCCATAGGCCTCTGGGTCAATAACGTCTAGTTTATCAAATGTGAGCAGGTTCTGGCCATTTAAGAAGATACGGAGTTCTTCAAGACCAATGGAACGGACCACTTTGGTTGGTAGATTATACGACAGTTCTACATTCTTTAGTCTTAGATAAGAGGCGTCCCGTTGCCAATAGGTAGACGAAAGACTGTTGTTGCTTGACCCCGCAGCTTTAGTTGTAAATCTTGGGTTGTTGACAGAAGGGTTTTCCGGTGTCCATCTATTTCTTTGGTGTTCATACATATTTCCGTTATTGTAGAATGCAAACGCTGTGTATGAAGATAGCATTTTAGATACTTTAGCTGCCCCTTGGAATAGTACGGACAGAGAAAATCCTTTATAGCTTCCTCCAAGACTGAAGCCATAGAACACTTGAGGAACGTCCGTGTATCCGTAACGTACCCGATCTTTTTCATCTATCTTACCGTCTCCGTTGATATCTTTATATCGTATGTCTCCGGGAACGACGCTGTTCAATGTGTGAACAGGAGCTGCCGCAATTTCTTCATACGATTGGAAAATACCATCGGCAATATAGACCAGTGAAGTACCATAAGGATGTCCTTTGGAATACATATAGTCATACGGTTGCAAGGCTTCGTCCATATCAATGACTTTGTTTTTGCTGTATGAAATGTTACCACTAAGGAAATATGCGAAATCTTTACCTATGTTATCTTTCCAGTTTAGGCTGGCTTCCCAACCTTTGGTTTCCATTTTTCCGATATTCTTGCCTGGCATATAGATAGTAGTATATCCCAACATGGATGAAAATGTGGAGGGAATGGTGTATACACCGGTGCGACGATCCTTCCAAATGTCGAATGTTGCGTTCAAACGATTAGAAAACATTCCTAAGTCTGCACCTAGATTCATTTGAGTAGATTCCTCGTAGGTAGCAGAAGGATTGGCTTGTTGGGTTTCCAATAGAGAAGTATATTGTACCATGTCATTACCAAAATAGATTCCTTCATTCAAATTCTGAAGACGGCTCATATACATATACGCAGATACTGCACGGTCATTATTGATCTTACCGATACTACCGCGTATCTTTAGATTAGAAATAGCGGGCTTTAACACATCAAAGAATTTCTCATTGGATACATACCATGCTAAAGAAACAGTAGGAGACAATCCCCAGCGGTTTTCATTATTGAATTTGTAAGAACCTTGATAACCGAAAGTGGCATCTATCTGGTATCTATTATCGTATTTATATGCAAACCAGCCACCAACTGTTTGATAGCGATAGGGAAGCACAATACTTTGATTGTATTCATATTGGTCGTAAAACATCATTCCCGAGACATTGTGCCTACCGAAAATACGATTGTAGCTAAGCTTAAAATTTAATGTGGTGTTACGTGCATCACCATATTTCATGGCAGCATTTGATATCATTTCTTCACTAGTTCCATATTTTTGGAGTACTCCGTTATTTTGAAGTGTGTAATAATTGAAAGAGCGGGTACGGTTTTGTTTTTGTAAGTTGTATACGTCCATAGAGATCTGTCCGTAGAGCGATAAACCCTTCAGAAGGAAATCCAGATCCTGTTTCAGTGATACAGAAAAGGCGCCATAACGTTTATCGATCGCTGTGTAGCCACCTCTGTTCAAGATAGCCCACGGATTAATATATTTATCATTGCCTGCTACAATACGGTCTCCCGGTTGTGATTTGATAGGATTCCCTGACTGGTCTACATAGTTATGAGTATCTTTATAGTACATTGGGAATGCCGTAGCCGGCGTTTTCAACAAATTTTGGAATATATATTGTTGTGCTTGGTCGTAATAAGGTGAGTTTTCACTTTGCATCCAACCGTCTAATTTAACAGATAAAAGGGTTGTGGAGGTAATGTCGAAGTCTACGTTCGAGCGAAAGTTGATTCGGGAAAATTCTGTGTTGGTACTGTAATTCTGCTCTTTTTCAGTATTAAACATTCCTGCTTGTCCGGTATATCCCAATGAGACGAAATAACGGGTACGCCCGGAACCTCCTTCTACTGTGGCATTATATCGCTGCATGAAAGTTCCTTTTTTAAGCAAGTTTCCTATCCAGTCGACATCTGGGTAGCGCTCCGGGTCTGAATGATTGGCGAATTTATTGATCTCCGTTTCCGTGTAGAAAGGATTCAAACCGTCATTAATGTTCGCTTCATTGTAGGATTGAGCATATTCTGCCGCGTTAACAGCTTTGGGAACTCTCATGTTCTGCTGATATATCCCTTGGATGTTAAGGCTGACTCTAGGTTTTCCGAGACGTCCGGATTTGGTTTCAATCAGGATAACTCCGTTCGCGCCTCGCATACCATAAAGAGCGATAGCAGAAGCATCTTTTAATATGGTCACTCTTTCAATTTCCTGAGTTTGTACCATACCGTAGTAATTGCGTTCTTGTCCATCGATTAGTACAAGTGCGCCATTTCCATTGCTACGTATTCCACGTATATAAATGGAAGCTTCGTCATTGCCCGGTTCTCCTCGAACACTTCCCGGTACTGGCGACCACCGAAGTAGTTGTTCAGTCTTTGGAGTGTTCCTTTCAACTGGGCGATATCCCGGAGAAGCTGCCGTTCCTCCTCGGTGTACCTCTCCCTTGGACGACCTCCAAGGGACAAACTCCGGCAGTACTCCGATACGCTTAGACTGCACCGGGTTGCCTGCTCCGCAAGAGCGTCCTTCTCAAGTTCGGTACACCGGAATGTAATCTTTTCGTTCCGTCTTAGTTCCATGCCACAAAGGTAATCTTAAAATCTTTTTGAGCAAAGCGAGAAAAGCAAGAATTGTCCGACAAGGACACTTCTTGCTATATATACACATACCGCATTGGAATACATCCACACTAACCGCCCGGCAAAAAAGCCCCGGCGTGTTAGAAAATCCCCCACAGCCTAACAAAATCTACCCCATTTCTACCCAAGGGGATTACACGCCGCAGAAGTCATCCGGGAACATGTCTTCCAGTTCGTCCAAATCAATGGCTTCTTCTTCGGACACCTCCACCCATTCAACGTTTTCTTTCCCTCTTATCGCACATGAGTACATCTCGGCGGCGGCAAGGTTAGAGAACACCTCGTGCATAGGCTCGCCGTTCTCTAACCAGTAAACACAATATTCGACCATAACAGTTTTATCATTTATCGTTGTAATGCCCCTCTACCTCCAAAATGTAGACCTCTACCACTTCCTCGTAAATGTCATAGATTATCCGGTCATGGGCGGTAATGTGTCGAGACCATGTAATATCCCCACCGCCCCTTAACGCTTCGGGATGCCCAAGCCCAGTCTTAGGGTGCTCTAACAATTCTTTGTAGATTTTCTTATACTTCTTGAACAAATTGGGGTTTGATTTCTTCCATTTGGCAATCACCTTATCCACCCCGTCGGAAACCCTAATTGTGTACATCATAGACTGTCGAAATAAGCATCAATATCCTCACTGCTTTTGAGGGTAACACACTTTCCGGATTTGATTTCTTCCCTTGCCTTGTCAATCCTTGCTTGCAGTTCCGGGGTTATCATCAAATCTTCACGACCAACTTTTACCAAAGCGTAAATCTCGTTTTTCCTGCGAATTAGTACCTGCTCGCCATTGTCAGCTTTGGTGAAAGACGCTGCGAGGTTGTTACGGTATTCTCTTACTGATAATGCTTCCATATCTGTTTGCTTTTAAATTCAGTACAAAGATAGCTATATTTCAATAAAATACAAACTTTTTGTACACAAATGTGTACACGCCATAAAAAGCCGTTCACAGTCCTACCGCCCGTTGGTTGGTTTTGCTTTGCTTTTTTTCCCTATTGTTTTTCTTTTTCCGACAGTAAATCAACCACTTATCCGTAAAAAATCAATGACTTGTTATAAAGCATAACTTGTTTATATGCTTATCAGCTTTTTTTTTTAACTAAAAATCACGCTGAAATCCAACCGCTTACACAATTCATTTAACACATTACTACGACTTTTTGAATGCTATTTAACACATTACTACGACTTTTTGAATGTTATTTTCTCTTCCAAATACGACTTTTTGAATGTTATTTTGCATCATCTACGATTTCCATTTGCACAAGTCGTAATTACTTATTATATTTGCGCAACATACTAATAATCAATAAAGGATGAAGAAAATCATAGTTCATTTTAAGAAAGAAGAATTTGAAAGGGTAAAAAACGCAATTTCTATCCTCGCAAAATTTTCTGAAATATACGCTCCTCACATAGATAAAGCCAACAGTATTTTATCCTTTCGTGTAGATGATGAAAACGAAACAACAGAAGAACAACAGTGTAACAGTCGTCAATAAAGACCAAATACAAAGCTATATTATGACGACAGCCAAGTATGACTTTTCCGTTTATGAGAAGCGCATACTTTATAGAATTGTAGAAATGGCTCAAGGTGAACTCCAAGGAGTTAGGTTTGCAACTGATTGTAAAAAAATAGAACACACACTTTTTGATACCGTTCACATCACAATGCCTATTGCTTCATTGCTAAATGGAGAAAGTGATGAAAACTACACACGTGTAAAACAAGCACTGTTATCTCTACAAAAGAAAATCTTTACCTATGAGGATGAAAAAGAATGGATAAGCATTTCTATTATTGCATTGCCAAAGATAAAGAAGCGTTCATCTGTTGTATCATTCCAAATAGACTCACACATATGGGACTGCTGCTTAGATTTTTCAAAAGGGTTTCGCAAATACGAATTAGCCACTGCGATGAAGTTTAAGAGTGTATATTCTATGCGGTTCTACGAACTTTTAAGCGGTCAGAAAACAAAACTAATCTATCCACTTGAACAGCTCAAAGAAATGTTTAAAGTACAAGATAAATACGCAAAGACAAACGATTTTGTCCGGAAAGTAATTGAACCTGCAAAAAATGAGCTGGACGAACTAAGTCCTTATACATTCGAATGGTCCGCAAACAAGGAGGGGAAAAAAATTGTAAGTTTCAACTTCTATCCAATATTCAAGCCAGAGCATCGTGATGCAGAGCTATACAAAAAAGAGCTACAAAAGCAAACCGGGCTTTCATGGGATTTAGGTAGGCAAGTGATAAGTTACTTAAAAACATCTTTGGAGTTCTCCGATAAAGAAATCAAAAACAACCGGGATTTATTTGTAACAGCACAAATGGAACTTCCAGACATCATGACAGAACTCGCCATACTTAGAGGAAAATCAAGGACAAAAACAAATCCAAAAGGGTGGATTATAAACGCCCTTAAAGGGAAAATCAAGGATAAGTGACAAGATTACCCCGGTATATTTCAGCCGGGGTAATCTTGTCAAATCAGAGGAACGATTTCCATTTCTACACCAAGCTCTTTCATCTGCCGCTGTATTTCCTCGCTGCTTAGTTTCTCTTTCGCCAGTACAAGCCCATGAAAGGCGTCCCAGCCTGCCGGCTTCGAAACGATACTACCGTTTAGGACAGCATGGGTGATTTCGCCGCCGGACTTCGCACCCTTGTTCAGTATGAAGAAGAACCGGGGTTCTTCGTGTTCCGTTGTTCCCATAATTCGTAAAGTTAGAGTTTATTTGTTTCCCTTTTGTTCCCTTGCCTGCTCTTGGAAGTATTCATAATACTGCTTGTAGTTGTCCCGGTCTTTGGCTGCATCCGTCCAAAGATAGCACATGAAACAAGCGAACAATAGGGAGATAACAGCACAAAGGATTGAGTAGAACGAAATCCGTTTGTCCACATAACCGCCGTTTTTCATTCTGTACCCCTGCCGTTCAAAGTCCGACAATACGTTTTTTAGGCGATTTTCGGCACTTTCGAGGCTTTTCCCGTCTATTTGTACCTTTCGGGATGTTGCATCCTCTATGCGCTTTGTATAGGCTTCAATACGTCCCATTTCTTGAAAAAACAGTTCTATCGCAAGCTGCGGGTTAACCTTTGGTGCTGTGTCTTTTCTTTTCCGGGGGCTGTACTGTCCCTGCTTAACGGTGGAAGCTACCGCTTCCGGATGTGAGTTTGTTTCCATGAGATATGTTCATTGAGTTATATTTCAGTTTGCTTTGTGTCCGCTCGATATGGGCGAGAGTGTAGCCTTTCCCTATCTCGCTCGCCTTATACTCCGTACCGCTTCGGGCTGTGACGTAGTAGCCGTTAAGTTTTCCGGTGCTTGCCCTGGCTTCCCGAACTTTAAAACCTCTCCTACCAAGTTCTTCCTTGAATTTAGTCAAGTCAAAGCCCTGCATCTTCTTCAATACGTCGTCCATGGCTTCCTTGATTTCCGCTTTGTTGGCTTTGCCGATGTCCTGCGACTGTACAAAGTTCCGTTCCTTGGCTATGGCGTTGGCGGCTTCCGTTGCCTTTTTCCCTATCCAGTTATCCCGGTACAGTTCCCCGGAAAGGGAAACCCGGTTTGCTAGTATATGCAGGTGGGCTTGTTCTTTTTTGCTCTCCGTACCGCTGTGCCGGATGATGATGTACTGGTGGTTCGCCAGCCCCATGCGCTGCATGAAGTCGTTACCAAGTTCCGCCCAGTCCGCATCCGTAAAGGTGGCGCTTTCCTCTATCGAAGGACTGACCTCGAAACGTAGGCAATTGTTTTTTACGTTCGGAAAATCAGCGTGGTATGGTTTCATTTCCTGTACCATTTCCGCACCCGTACACCCGTAAAGTTCATGCCGGGCTATCTCGATGGCTGCTGTCTGTCCGTCTATCTCTTTGGCAAGGTCATACTCCAGTGCAGCCGTACCATGCGATATGCTCTTTCCTTTCCCTATCATCGTGAAAGTATTTTTTTAAGTTCGGTGATTAGTGCCTGATTCTCTTCAAATACCTCCCGGTACTGGCGACCACCGAAGTAGTTGTTCAGCCGTTGGAGCGTTCCTTTCAACTGGGCTATGTCCCGGAGAAGCTGCCGTTCCTCCTCGGTGTACCTTTCCCTTGGGCGACCTCCAAGGGACAAACTCCGGCAATACTCCGATGTGCTCATGCTACATCGGGCTGCCTGCTCCGCAAGTGCCAGCTTTTCATACCGGGTACAGCGGAATGTAATCTTTTCGTTCCGTCTTACTTCCATGTCACAAAGGTAATCTTAAAATCTTTTTGAGCAAAGCGAGAAAAGCAAGAATTGTCCGACAAGGACACTTCTTGCTATATATACACATACCGCATTGGAATACATCCACACTAACCGCCCGGCAAAAAAGCCCCGGCGTGTTAGAAAATCCCCCACAGCCTAACAAAATCTACCCCATTTCTACCCAAGGGGATTACACGCCGCAGAAGTCATCCGGGAACATGTCTTCCAGTTCGTCCAAATCAATGGCTTCTTCTTCGGACACCTCCACCCATTCAACGTTTTCTTTCCCTCTTATCGCACATGAGTACATCTCGGCGGCGGCAAGGTTAGAGAACACCTCGTGCATAGGCTCGCCGTTCTCTAACCAGTAAACACAATATTCGACCATA
>ENA-UEYF01000943-UEYF01000943.1-human-gut-metagenome-genome-assembly--contig:-NODE-943-length-26761-cov-23.403688_pt1 | contig 26761 bp, 23 predicted proteins | sample MGYA00242902_ERZ507920 | MGnify/ENA primary metagenome ERZ507920 (study PRJEB26167, sample SAMN06115402) | human gut metagenome | host: Homo sapiens | place: China:Jiangxi | collected 2016-07-05...
TGCAAGGAGGGACAGTATTCGTCCGCAAAGGTGCATCGAAGCGTCCATGTCACGCCCAAGAATCCGGAAGGGATCCCGACATGTGTGGACGACTATGAGATCACGCTCGATGAGCTGCCCGGCCTTGTTCCGGAGATCATAGATGGCGTATAACGAGGACGAGTATCTCCAGCTTTCCGGGATCCAGCATTTCCGGTTCTGCCGCAGACAGTGGGCTTTGATCCATATCGAAAATCTGTGGGCGGAGAATGTCAGGACCGTGGACGGGGAGCTTATGCACGAACGGGCGCACGACTCCGGCCTGCGGGAAAAGCGCGCCGGCGTGATCGTGACGCGCGATCTGGCGATCTCGTCTCCGACGCTGGGCGCCTCCGGGGCATGCGATGTCGTGGAGTTCCGAAAGTCGGCTGACGGGATCCCGCTTCCGGGCGAGGAGGGCCGCTTCCGGCCCTATCCGGTCGAGTACAAGCACGGCTCGCCGCGGGAAGACCTGGCCAATGAGCTGCAGCTCTGCGGGCAGGCGATGTGTCTGGAAGAAATGCTTTGCTGCGATATCCAAAAGGGCGCGCTGTATTTCGGCGAAATGCGGCACCGGATCGAGGTAGAGTTCACGCCGGAGCTGCGCCGGGAGGTGGTGGATACCATGAAGGAAATGCACAGCCTCTACCGGCGCGGCCATACGCCGAAGGTGAAGCCGACGAAGTCCTGCAATGCCTGTTCCCTGAAAGACCTGTGCCTGCCGAGAATGTCGCGCTGCGGTTCCGTGAAAAGCTACCTGCAGAGACATATGGAGGAAATACCATGAGACGACTGCTCAACACGCTGTTTGTCACCTCGGAGGATGCCTATCTGACACTCGACGGCGAAAATATCGTTGTCCGCCGGGAAAAGGAGGAGGCAGGGCGGTTTCCTCTGCACAATCTGGAAGAGATCGTCAGCTTCTCCTATGCCGGGGCTTCGCCTGCCCTGATGGGGGCCTGTACCAAACGCAATATCGGCCTGAGCTTCTGCACGCCGAGCGGCAGATTTCTGGCGCGGACGGCGGGCGTGGAAACCGGGAATGTGCTGCTGCGCAGAGAGCAGTACCGGGTGGCGGATGATCCGGCCGCCAGCTGCCGGATCGCAAAACTCATGATCTGGGGTAAGCTGTATAACGGCCGATGGAGTATTGAGCGGACCAAGCGCGACCATAAGCTGCGCATCGATGCGGAGCGGTTCGAAAATGCCTCTGCAGCGATCCGCGATATCCTGCCGCAGGTCATGGAGGCGGGTTCACTCGATTCTCTGCGTGGTCTGGAGGGCGCGGCTGCGTCGGTTTACTTTGAGGTATTCGACGATATGATCCTGCGCAGCAAGGAGACGTTCTATTATCGCGGCCGAAACCGGCGGCCGCCGCTGGACAATGTCAATGCAATGCTCTCCTTTTCCTACAGTCTGCTGGCCGGAAGCTGCGCTTCCGCGCTGGAGAGCGTCGGTCTGGATGCCTATGTCGGCTTTCTGCACCGGGATCGTCCCGGCAGAACATCGCTTGCGCTGGACCTTATGGAGGAGCTGCGGCCGTGCATGGCGGACCGGTTCGTGCTGACGCTCATCAACAATCAGGTCATGCGGGCGGAGGATTTTGAAACGGCAGAGAACGGCGCAGTGCTTATGACGGATATGGGCCGCCGAAAATTCCTGAAAAGCTGGCAGGAGCGCAAGCAGGAGACGATAACGCATCCTTATCTGGGAGAAAAGCTCCCGTGGGGACTGGTTCCCTACATGCAGGCCCTGCTGCTGGCGCGGTATCTGCGCCGCGATCTGGATGCCTATCCGCCGTTTCTCTGGAAGTGAGCCTATGCTGGTTCTGATCTCTTATGATGTGAACACACAGGATGCGGCAGGAAGGAGGCGGCTCTGCCTGATTGCAAAGCAATGCGTGAACTATGGGCAGCGCGTCCAGAATTCCGTGTTCGAGTGCATATTGGATGCTGCGCAGTGCAGGCAGCTTCAGCATAAGCTCTGTTCCCTGATGGACAAGGAGAAGGACAGCCTGCGGTTTTATTATCTGGGCAATCGCTATGAAGCCAAGGTGGAACACTTCGGCATCAATGCCGGCTATCAGCCGGAGGGGGTCCTGATGGTATAAGCGTGCGAACGGGGAGCGAGCAGCGATTCTTCGGAAGGTTCGCACCGAAATTTGTGCACGTTTGGCAGAAAAAATGGCCGCATCAAAGCCAGAAAACCGCTCAATACGGCCAGGGTAAATGCACTTTTTGTGCAATATGCGATGTTTTGCACAGTTTTTTTGTGCAAGATCGCTGTCCCGCCCCGCAAGGAGCGGGTGGATTGAAATGCCGGATGAATCCCGCAATCAAATCGCTCGATGAGTCCCGCCCCGCAAGGAGCGGGTGGATTGAAATGCCGATGCGGTGCGTCGAGGCAACAACTACGTCGGTCCCGCCCCGCAAGGAGCGGGTGGATTGAAATATATTTGTACCGGTAGACTAGCATAAATTTTTCAGTCCCGCCCCGCAAGGGGCGGGTGGATTGAAATGTGCCGGTGTCAAGCACCGGCCGCGGAATAAGTGGTCCCGCCCCGCAAGGGGCGGGTGGATTGAAATGTGGACATCCCGATCACGACGGCCAGCACGGCGGTCCCGCCCCGCAAGGGGCGGGTGGATTGAAATCAGATACCTTATATAAATTATCAGGAAGGGTTGGTCCCGCCCCGCAAGGGGCGGGTGGATTGAAATTGGCCCGGCGTATGCTGCTGGAAGATGCGCAGTGGTCCCGCCCCGCAAGGGGCGGGTGGATTGAAATTTCATCGTCGTCAATTGCGCCGAGGAGATCGGGAGTCCCGCCCCGCAAGGGGCGGGTGGATTGAAATACCGATTCCGTGTTCCGCGTACTGTTGGAGCATAGTCCCGCCCCGCAAGGGGCGGGTGGATTGAAATAAGCTGATCGAAAAGATTTACATGGACTGCGAGGTCCCGCCCCGCAAGGGGCGGGTGGATTGAAATCAGCATGGTAATCTGAGCATCCATGCCCTGAATGTCCCGCCCCGCAAGGGGCGGGTGGATTGAAATTTCCGCCAGTCGGTACAGCAAACGGCCGCCCGCGTCCCGCCCCACAAGGGGCGGGTGGATTGAAATCGCGACATGTAAGGATGTTGCTTTATGGGACTCGTCCCGCCCCGCAAGGGGCGGGTGGATTGAAATGCCGGGGCGGAAATCGTCGCGCCATCGTCAACGGTCCCGCCCCGCAAGGGGCGGGTGGATTGAAATGCGGAAAGGATACCATGCGGGGGAGCGGATTGCAGTCCCGCCCCGCAAGGGGCGGGTGGATTGAAATCCTATTGCGAAGATACCAAGATTGAAATGGATAGTCCCGCCCCGCAAGGGGCGGGTGGATTGAAATATCCCTACTCGCGGCCGCAGTCTCAAGAGCAGCGGTCCCGCCCCGCAAGGGGCGGGTGGATTGAAATCTTGCCAAATATACAGCTATACAGGGCAGATATGTCCCGCCCCGCAAGGGGCGGGTGGATTGAAATACCGTGCGGCATCCCTACATCCGGGAGATCGATGTCCCGCCCCGCAAGGGGCGGGTGGATTGAAATACAGGACAAGCTCCGCCAAATGATGACGGCGCTGTCCCGCCCCGCAAGGGGCGGGTGGATTGAAATTGGAAACAACTGGGGCAACAACGGCAACAACGGGGGTCCCGCCCCGCAAGGGGCGGGTGGATTGAAATCCGTTTGTCGCCCTTCCGGCGAGGCCCGATCCCGTCCCGCCCCGCAAGGGGCGGGTGGATTGAAATACCCCGAGAACTAAAGACGTGACAGCTAGAGCCGGTCCCGCCCCGCAAGGGGCGGGTGGATTGAAATCATCACGCGCACGATTGTCACTGAAGACGTGACGGTCCCGCCCCGCAAGGGGCGGGTGGATTGAAATGGCCGATCCTGCGCAAAATGCGCGTTTGGCTGGGTCCCGCCCCGCAAGGGGCGGGTGGATTGAAATGCAGAACGACAACAAAATCAGCGTTTTGTTGCGGTCCCGCCCCGCAAGGGGCGGGTGGATTGAAATCGCTCTCCGCCGCGATCTGCCGGAACTGCCGCGGTCCCGCCCCGCAAGGGGCGGGTGGATTGAAATCAACGTCAGATCGATATCAATGTCTCCATATTTGTCCCGCCCCGCAAGGGGCGGGTGGATTGAAATAACGCAAATACGCCCCTGAGCGGGTACATCCCGGGTCCCGCCCCGCAAGGGGCGGGTGGATTGAAATTGCCGGAAGATGGTAATCCGGCTCATAGTACCGGGTCCCGCCCCGCAAGGGGCGGGTGGATTGAAATCGTTTCGCGCCCGGCTGGACGTGTCTCTCAAAACGGTCCCGCCCCGCAAGGGGCGGGTGGATTGAAATGCCCGCAACAGCAAGGGACGGCCGGAGGCGGTCGGTCCCGCCCCGCAAGGGGCGGGTGGATTGAAATGCTTTCCCGCAACTAATCCCGGCCCTCCGGAGGGGTCCCGCCCCGCAAGGGGCGGGTGGATTGAAATGGCGACCGCATCGTGCTGATGCCCGCGAAAAAGGTCCCGCCCCGCGTGGGGCGGGATCACTATCTTTTGGCAGTTTTTTCCCTGCAATGTACGGCACAGAATATCGGAGACGGCGCATTATGAGATTTGGACCGCGGCAGGGATCTGCCGCGGTCCGGAGTCTTACTTCATGCTGCGCTCGTAGGCCTCGATCATTTTCTTAGACGTGTGACCCATAGAATCGTCAGAGTCGAAAACCCTTGCGGCGTCTGGCTTTTCTGACTGTTCAGCCAAATCACGGGTGATGTGACCCGTGCGGCTTTCGAGTTTCCGGAGGTACTTTTCCGTCGTTTCCCCGGTGAAGATCTTGACCTGAAGCAGCATAGTCGTGTCGTCCTTCGGTGTCACGAAAATCTTGCTGATATACTTGTCGATGAACTCCTTCGTGATGATTCCCTGCGCCGCGTCGCGCTGGGCATTCGTCAGGACTCTGCGGATCTCATCGATCTTCTGCTTGAAGGCGTCGCCCTCTGCGGCTGTCTGCTCCAGTTCTGCGATTTCCTTTTCGGCTTCTTCTATTTCACGATTGCAGTCAGCAGTCATCTTCTTGAAATCCGCGTTCGTAATACTGTCGTCTGCGGCAAGCTGCAGGAGCTTATTCTTCTTCCGATTTGCCTGATCGATGATGTTATTCTGCTGTTCGATCTTTTTCCGGAGCGAGCCGTGCTGCGTCAGCTCGTTATACATACGGATGTATTCTTCCACCATTGCGTCGGCGTCTGCCGCCGTGTCGCGGAACACCTCGAACAGCAGCGGCTTAATCTCGCTTTCGTAGATGGCAAAGGATTTACAGGAATCCGCGCCGTTTTTGATCTTGCCGGAGCAGAGCCATTTACTGTTCTTTCTCCCGCGCTTGTCCTCGGATTCGCGGCGGTAGTAGGGCTGCCCGCACTCCGTACACCATAGCTTTCCTGTCAGGAGATTGGCGTGGTTGCAGACGCCCTGCCGAGCCTTCACATCCTCGCTGCGCTTTTTCAGGACAGCATTCGCAGCGTCCCAGATTTCCTCAGACACGATCGCCGGTACGATCTCGCCTGTTTCGTCCTTGAACATGACCCATTCCTCCGGCGGGAGGAATTTCTGCTTCTTCGTGAACATATCCACGACCTTGACCTTGTTGCCAACGTAGTAGCCCTTGTATTTGGGATTTGAAATGATGTTGGACATGGTGGTGTGCGCGATTTTCTTGCCGTTGTGGTTGCGATAGCCTTTTTCCCAGAACAGCGCTTCCAGCTGCTTCATGGAGTATTCGCCGGTCGCGTAAAGTTCAAACAGTTCCCGCACCATCGGCGCTTCCGTTTCGTCAATGACCAGCTTCCCGTCCGCTTTTGTGTAGCCGAAAATGCGGCTGTTGCCGAGTACGACACTCGACTTGATGGCCTGCTGGTGGCCAAATTTCACGCGCGAGGACAGCTTGCGCAGCTCGTCCTGCGCGATAGACGACATGATGGACAGGCGCAGTTCGGCATCCTCATCGAACGTGTTGATGTTGTCGTTCTGGAAGAATACACCGACACCGTAGCTCAGAAGCTGGCGCGTGTACTGGATAGAGTCGAGCGTGTTTCGGGCGAAGCGGGAGATTTCTTTGGTGATGATCAAGTCGAATTGGCCTTCGGCGGCGTCTTCGATCATGCGGTTGAAGTTTTCACGCTTTTTCGTGGAGATACCGGACAAGCCCTCGTCAATGTACCCCGGCACGAATGTCCACTGGAGATTCCTTCGGATCAGATCCTCATAGTAGGAAACCTGATTGCCCAGTGAGTTCAGCTGCTCGTCACTCTCAGACGACACACGCGCATAGTAGGTCACGCGCAGCGGCAAATCGTAAATGGACTTTGTTCTTAGCTCCATTCTGATCGTATGTATGTCCATTTGACTAGCTCCTTCGTTTTTCGTTTTATCATGTTTTTTCTACTATATCACACCTGCGTGAAACAAGCAAGTGTGAGTTTCTGACAGGAGCATCACGTCAGGACGCTCCTGTCAACTCCATTGGAGGCGGACGGCGCCAATGCGCTGATTTTGTTTTTCATGCGGTTGCGTTCCGTCTCCGTAATCAGTCCGGCTTCAAACAGAACCTGATTGTAGTAGCTCAGCCAGAGCTGTTCAGCAAGCTCTTTCTTTGCCTGCTCCGGCGCCGGTTTCCTCTGGGTGCTGATGCTGTCCACCTCCTTTTTTGTTGTAAGTATTCCCAGCGGGAATTGGAATCATGCAGTTCTTCTTCGCCACCCCCAACGTCTACATCGTGTCCATTCGCATTTCTTCATGGTCGTCCTCGGCGTGATCGAGGGCGGTTTTCTTTTGCCGGAGCTTCTTGCGGCGCTTGCTGTCAATATGCAGCGGCATAGTCGTTCCGTCGCGTGTCGGTGCATCGACCGTCATCTGCTCCACAGCACGGCCAAGGCGCACAGCGCCGCGCACAAGATCACCGCCGTAATCGAGATCCATACGCACAGATGAATTTTCTTCCTCGCTGCCTGTGCCATATTGGAAAGCTGCTGATTCGTTTCTCTCGTCACTGTACTCAGTGCCGTTTTGGTACTCTCGGTCAGTTCTTTGCAGACGGAAGAATACCTCGCGCTCAGGTTCCCAGCCTGTCTCGTAAATTCTGCGGCGCTCGTTTGCATCTTGATCAGAGATTCCTGCGCTTCTGCTTTCGTCAGAAGCATACTACGAAACAGAGCATCTACAAACCCTTCTGAAGCTGGATTTTTATAAAGGGCTGGAAGCCAGGCATCTGATTCGGAAGTGCGAACTGTGCGGCAGGCTCTTTCTGCTGCAAAAGGGCTATCATACAAAATACTGCGATTCCCCGAATCCGGATAACCCGCGCTATTCCTGTGCGCAGCTCGGTTATCGGATGCGCGGCGTCAAAGAAACAGCGGCGGACAGTCCACTGACGCAGGCGCTTTCTCGCTGCTATCAGCGTATCGATATGGATAAAGCCCGCGGCATTATCACGGCAGAGGAGCAGATGCGCCTGCACGCAAAGGCAGAAGAACTTTACCACGAAGCACGAACGCAGCCCGGTATGCCCTATGAAGCCTTCAACGAATCCCTGGCAACCAAAAATCTCTATCCGCTCTGCGATGTGCAGCGCAAAAGTAAGCCCGTAGGACGCCCAAGAAAGCAAAGCTGACGGTGCTGCGTGAGGAGGTGACAGCTTATGACGAACGAAGAACTGTACCGGCAATATCTCAGCGGCGACACGGAAGCCTTTGAGCAGCTTTATCTTCAAATGCAGGGGTTCATCGCTTCTGTTGCAAAAGACGCGGCGCAGAGCTTTGGCTGTTCGGACAAAGAAACGCTGGACGAGCTGTGTGCCGAAGGTGCTTTGGAACTTTGTGAGTGTCTTTCCATCGGGGTGTATGACGAGGATCGCGGAAAATTGACCACATATCTGCATCCGTTTCTGCGCGGGAAAATGTACCGCTATTTGGAGGCAAATCTCGGTGCAGCGGCGTTGCCAAAAGACGAAATGCAGCGCGTAAAGCAGGCGCAGCGGCTGCACAAGGAGGAGTTGCTTCCTCTGGATGAAGTTGCACAGACGCTCAGCGCGAAAGACCGCGCAATTCTCGGTCATACCTATGGCGTGTTCGGCTACGAAAAGCTGTCTGCGGACGAGCTGGGCCTGCGTGAAATGCTCTCGCCGGATGGCGTAACAAAAGCCAGAAAAGCTGCACTGGAGCGCCTGCGCAGCCGATACCCCGGCAGCGGCCTGCACCTCTGGCGGGATGTGTATCATGCACTGAAGGATATTTCAGATATCTGACAAATATACTGTTTCTCGACAGAGTCTTTGGTATTCAAAAAGAAAAGGGCCAGAGGAACTTCCTCTGGCCCCGATGGTTTATTCGCGCGGATATGAAGTATTTATCAGCGGCATCTGTCTCAAAAAGCTCCGGAGCGAGCAGCATGAAGCAAATTTAAAATAGTCAAAAGATCCACTAAAAACTGTGGATCTTTTGCGCTGCAAGGGTATGATTGTGTGCCGGATTCTAAAGAAATCTGACATTTGCCCCGCCCATGCCGAGCGCGGTCTTGATGCCGATGCCGCTGTAATCTGCCCAGAGCAGGATGGCGTGCCACAACTCCGCCAACGGGACAGGAAGTCTGGAGTCCAGCGTAACCTTTCCGACAAATGCCGGAATATATACATTTTTTAGATGATATCGAACGGATTTCAATGCGTAATCGCGGATATAAATGCCGCTTTCCAGCATACACAGTGCGTCCGGGTCACAAAGCGGATATTCCTCACAAAAACTGTTCCAACGATTCACAAGACTTTGCAGAATCAGCTTTTCCTGTGGAAAAATCACATAGCGTCCGTTTTGCTTGAACGAAGCGGCGCTCCGAAACTGAATTTCCGTGCACAAGGAAGTGGTCTGGCGCGCCTGTCGGATGATGTCTTCAAATTGAATCTCTGTTTTTGGCTGTTTGGAAACAACAGAAATTTCACCTGTGTGCAGGGAAATCGTTTCAATCGATTCTATCGCCGGAGCAAACAGCGCAGAAGCCTCCGTACTCAGAAGATGGATATTCCATATAGACGTATCCTTTTCTTTATCAAACGTTACGAACTGAGAAATCGGATGGTCCTGCTGACTGTGAAGCGCTTCTGCTACGTCAGAAGGAATCTGCGTCAGCAACCACGCATACAGCTTATAGCCATCCGACGGCATAAGCCGGGCGGACAGTTCTAACTGGTAAGTCGTTATCAAGAGAGCTTCACCTCGCACAGACCATATGGATACAATTCACCTTCGTAAAGCGCATATTTTGTGGTTCTCGGCGAGATACCATCCGCGCGGTCTTCTTCGTGCCGGTGCTTGCGGAACGAGCGGTTCAGCTCGTTGATTGCCGCTTGCAGTCCGTCCTTTTCGCCGAGGTACGGATATGTAAGCGTTTTGGAAAAGAAGCCCACGCCGCCGCCCAAAAAGAGCGTGTTGTCATAGGAAACTTCTGCCGCATGACGCGGTGCTGTAAAATGGCGTAAATAGGCTTTCTCATAGAAGCTGTCAAACGTCCGAATGCTGCGCATCAGGCCCTCTGCCGTAATTTTCTGATGCAGTACCGACTGGTCGAGCGTCAGTTTAAAATGAAGCGCTGTTCCGGGGCGAATACATTCACGGCAGAGGTTGATCCGGTGCGTCTGCCCATCCGGATCTGCATCTATTTTACCGGCAAGGATCATGCAGGTGTCACTGACCGGCAGGCTGTCCGAAATACTGAGGCCGCGCAGGATACTATTTACTGCGTCATCCAGCACAGCGCCGTTCCGATCCTTCTTGAGTTTCAGCGTATGGAGATATGTCCCTTCCGGAAAGCCCTTGCGCGTATCGCCAAACGCAGAATGCGGAGAATTGTCCGAAAGAATCCAATCAGTAAGAATCGCGGTACGGAGCGCACCTTTTACACTGCTTCCGGGAACATAGACGCGGCCGTCTGCTCCGCGCACAAAGGCGTTGATTTCCTTCAGAGAATGCTCTGCGTCGAGCGCGTCTGCGGCAGCGATGCTGTAGCGGCTGACAGCGCGGATATCGTTCAGACTCAGGCAGCATTCTGCCGTGAGGAACCGGTAAAGATCTGTCTGCGCCCCCAGCATGAACTGTGTGTACTTATCTTCCAGCTTCCGTTCCAGCAGCAGATGAAAAAACTTTGTTTCATCTAACAGCATCACTTCGTCGCAGGATACTCTGGCAAAACGCGGCGTTAAAAAGACATATTCTTTTTTCACATAGCTTTTGCCGCTGCCAATAAAAACTGGAGCTTTAGCAATCAGCGTCAGATCGAATACCTCCAGTTGCCCTTCGTGAATCATAACGATACCCCCAGCAGAACAGGAGCTGAATAGCGGTAGACAGGATGTTTTCCGCTTTCTCCGACGTTAAACAGGCCGCCGGAAAACTTCCGCTTCAAAACAGATCCTGCGGCAAGAAAATACTGCGTGTCCTTCTTCTGCGGCTCGGCTGCATAGGTTTCAGATTGAATAAAGCCGCCTCTGCGGGTCAGCTGATAATACGCACCGTCTAAAACAGATTCGAGGTATTCCTTTTCGGGCAGTGCCGTCGTCAGCAGCAGATAAGAGCTATTTTCCTGCGCAAGCGCGTCATGCAGCCACTCGGTCTGATCGTCGAATGGCTCGTCCAGAAAAATCACATCCTCGATTTCAAAAGAACCATATCCGGCGCTGGTCTTCCCGCCGATCCCGCTCATGCCGAGCAAACGGAGCAGCGTTTCATAATAGGGGCCGTCCTCCTCCGGGCAGCACAGCATGAACCACAGGCCGCAATCTTCAAAGAACCGGAACACGCCGACCTGATACGGGTTAGCGTCCTCACCGTCTGTAACAGCCGCTTTCGTGTAATCCTCATGCACGCCGAAGCCTTCCGCTGTTTCTGGAACAAATGCGGCCCCGCCGTGTACGGACACAGAAAATCGCTCAAAGGCATGCATCGGGAGCCAACGCAGCTTTTTCATGGTCTTTCGCTGCTTTGCCGGAAGCTCCTCGGATGAGGGCGCATGGATAAAGGGCTTTGGAAGATAGAATGTATCGCCGCAGTAAGGCATGGCGTCGGAAAGCGTCAATTCCCCGCGCCGGACGGCTTCACAGAGCCGTGTCACGCCTGCTTCACCTTCTGCGTGCAGAGCAGTATGGCAAAGCGCTGAGAAGAGCGTATCGGCACGGAAGGTTTCTTCCGATGCGTAGAGCGACATTGCAGCATCGGACAATCCGAAGTGGACAGGTGCGGTAAACCGGAGACTAAACAGAAAACAACTCATAGTTTGCAACCTCCTCAAAGAGGCCCGTCAGAGAAGCCGTATCCGCGTCACAGGCAACACCGGTCAGGCGGAAGTTTGTGAAGCTGACTCTGCCGCTGCCGCGTGAGCCATGTCCACCGAGATAGTCCAGCTGCAGCAGCTTCATCCCCTTTGCGAGCAATGCAAGGTCTTCCTGTGCTTCGCACTCGCCGCTAAATTCATAGACAATGTTCACGCCGAAGCTGGTTCCCGGCACGACGCGCTCGATCTGGCGCGGATTTGCAACAGAATTGATCCGGTTGATGGCGTTTTCAAATTTCACCTCGGTCAGGCCAACCGCTTTCATCTGCTCTTTATTATTGACAAAGCAATCGGCAAACTGGAGCCGCGCCGCTCTGACCGGGTCAGCGCTTCCAAACAGGCGCAGGATCGGTGCTTCGTCGTTCTTGAAATCCGGCATATGTTCGATGTCACCGGAAAAACTTCTTGCCAGCAGCGTGCGGAGCTTTCCCTTGAGGCTGCTGCCGGGAACGATTGGATTTCCCGTGAGCGTATCGCGGACAACAGGACTGTCGACCGCACCGATCGCGGAAAAGGCGCCGGACGCGCCGATATGCATACCGGTTCGGACGATCAGATCACACTGAATTAGAATTTTCCCGTACATACTTACGCCTCCTTACCGCCGTAGTAGCGATGATACGCTACCAGCGCTTCCATATAGTGTGCAAACGCAATCAGAGTCTCGCGATTTGTGCTGATGCCCTTGAGATATTGCAAAAGATGTGCCTTTTCGACAAACACCTTCGTTGCAGGATCGCGCCCGGCTTCATATGCTGTGCGGATGCGCATCATGCCGATACCCGCAATGCTCTCCTTTGTCAGTTCCGGTTCGGTACGGAGCCGCTCGGCGTCATAGATGCCGCTGACGAGACTCAGGAGGTTCCGGATTTTGCTGGTTGTAATCACTGAGCGCTGCCCGCTCATTTCGCGCATGATCGCGTCAGCACGGTCGATATAGTCATCCGGGACCTTTTCAGCCTGAATTTCTGCGAGCGGCTGGTTGTAAGCCGTGCGCTGCTGTGCGCCATACCCCGAACGCTGCGGCGGACGGGACTGTCCGCCGCCGGAATAGCCGCGGTTGTAGCCACTGTTGCTGTTATTGTTGTATGCCATCTGTATCCCCCTCCCGGTTCTCATAGACATGAAGATAAATTGCCGTGATTAACTCGGCGCGGTCTGTTTTGTTCAGCGCCCAGCGGTACATCCTGTCTGCAAACATCCGGTATGCGCCAAACGCAGGCGATGTGCGCGGCGGCTCCAGCCGGGCAAGCAGATAGGCATATCTGGCGAGCTGTAATTTGCCGTCCTTCGGGTCCTGCGCCGTGCGCAGAAGGTCGAGCGTCCGATACAAAAATGCAGTTCCACGCTCTTGACCGCGCATGCCGAAAAAAGCCTCTAACGCGGCTTTTTTCTCACCTAGAACTCGCCCGGTAAACGTGTTCCAGCCATAACAGTGTGCGCTTTCAAAAAGGCAGACTGCATCTTTGTCCGGTTCCTGTTTTGCAAGGTCTTCCAGATCGCCGGAGGCGGCCGCCGAGAGGCGGACCGGGTAATGATCGTCCACCAGAGCAAGTCCCGCGCTGATGGTAAGCGCGCCGCAGGAAAAGGCTGTGAATGCCTGCCGGATGCGAAGCGCCGCCTCTACAACATCATTCCATGCGCCAAGTAAAAACACATCATCGCCGCCGGAATAGACTACCGTCACAGCAAGCGCCGGCTTGCTTTCAAAGCGTCCGGAAAGGATATCGTTGATGTAGCACTTGAAGAACAGGGACATCTGCCGGGAAAACGCCGCTGTGCGCGAGATGGTAACGAAATGCTCCCGTTCCTGCGCAGTTGCTTTTTCCGGGCGCTCGAAGCCTGCAACAAACGCCTGTCCCAGATTGTCCACGTCCATCCGGCACACGCCGATGCGTTTGAGGCCGCTGGCCTCCTGCGCAAGCGCTTCGATGCTGTTGCTGAAGGCATAGTCTCCAACGTAGATGCGCGTACTGTATTGAAGCCCGGTATAGGCTTTGTTTTTGGAATAAATTCTCGTCACAGCTTCGCCGCCGTTTAACCGGCTGCGGGCTGTTTTTTCGTCCAAAAAGGTGACGCCAATCATGCCGTCCACAGAAGGAAGTGTAAAATCGGCGGCGTCCAGCTGCGCAGGACTTACAAAATAGATGTCGCAGCGCTGAATTTTCTCAGACAGCGAAACGAACAGCCGGCACCAGCTGCACCGTCCGCCCTGAAGGCTGTCTGTACGTCCGCAGATTTTGCATTCACGTCCGCCGTCTGCGTGGCTGCTGTTGAGTTTTTGAAGCGCCGCTGCGTCATAGCGGTGCAGCTTGTGCCCAGCCAGCGCAGAGGATACGCGCCGGAACATCTTCTTGTAGGGGCTGCGCTCTGCAGGGAAGTCGACCAGCTCGTTGCCGCTGCACGGGGTATATCCGTGCGCGAGGAACAGCGAAATGCCAAACTGCTCGGAGAGCCAGTCGTTGAAGCGCCGGTTCCAACGCTCGATCGCTGCCCGGACTTCAGTGGTGTTCGGCAGAAGCATATAGCAGTGTCCGCCGCCGGTATAAAGAAGGTTCGTCCGCCCGACGCCGCAGAGGGAAAGCAGCTCGTCTGCGTAATGCTCCATCGCAAGTTCAAGAAAGAACGAGCGGCTTCGCAGGGAACGCAGCGCCTTTTCAGATGCGACAGTGTAGATGAATTTCTGGATGCCGGAAAAATCCGCCGAGTAGAGCAGAAACGCCTGCTCGTCCATGAACTGCTTTTCATTGTCAAAAAGGCGCTTCTTGAACTGTGTTTCGTTTTGGTCTGCGAGATACTCGCTGATACAGACGCCAATCGCCGCCGTGGTTTTCAGGTGGTCAAAGAGTGAAATATCCGGGCTTTCCGCTGTGTTGGTGCTCGATGGGAAGGCGCTGAGGTAGCTTTCCAGCAGACACAGCAGGGAGTTGAGCCACTGCTCCGTGCGCGAAAGCTCCGCGAGTCTCGGTGCCAGCGCGTCCACGGCTGCCTGATACTGCGCCGCCGTCAGAGCATCCAGATTTTCAAGCGGCAGATGCAGCGCGCCTGTCTGCAAAGCAGGCGAAACGGCTTTTCCGGGATGCTCGCCGTTCATATGGGAAAACACGGGCACAAGCGGCAGATAGCGCCGGAAACTTGTTTCCTCCGTGTCTATGCTGCGCCGGTCGGCAGCGGCGGAGATATTGTCCGCGATGCAGGCAATCCACGCGATGCTGCTGTCCGCAGGCTGCGCGGCGCGCAGTGCGGCGGCATGGTGCAGGCGGACGCAGTCGAGAATGTCCCGGTCATCCTGCCAAAGCTTTTTCAGGTACGCATAGCCGAGGCTGCTGTGATCGCCAGCTTGTCCGCCCGCACGCAGCACCGGCTTACCGATATCGTGCAGCAGGCAGCCGAAGCAGACGCGCACGCTTTCTGCTCTCAACGTGTCTCACGCTCCTTTTTGTCAGTTGTCCCCTGTCGGGGATGTGAATGGTTTCTCCAACAATTTCTGCAATGTGAACACAAATGGTTTTCCGTCCCCTTGCGGGGTGTGGGTTGTTTCGACCCAGATCTGCGACCGGCTCAATGCCGTCAAGGTTTCCGTCCCCTTGCGGGGTGTGGGTTGTTTCCACTGAAAAAAGAACAGGAGGAATCACAAAATGTTTCCGTCCCCTTGCGGGGTGTGGGTTGTTTCTTGAATGATATGCTTACTGGCGATCATCTTAGCGGTTTCCGTCCCCTTGCGGGGTGTGGGTCGTTTCTGAGGCGAAAGCATTAAAGCGTAAAGGGTGGACAGAGTTTCCGTCCCCTTGCGGGGTGTGGGTTGTTTCCCTACATCCGCGAGATCGATTACACCAAGAGGAGGTTTCCGTCCCCTTGCGGGGTGTGGGTTGTTTCCTATGGAAACATTGCACGAGGGAGGATCTTGCTGGTTTCCGTCCCCTTGCGGGGTGTGGGTTGTTTCGTACGAGAGTGTATTTATCGTGGTTTTTGTCCTGTTTCCATCCCCTTGCGGGGTGTGGGTTGTTTCAAATCATGAAAGCAATCAATGCCGAATATGAAGTTTCCGTCCCCTTGCGGGGTGTGGGTTGTTTCACAAAAGAAATGATGAACGATAAGGAGATAAAAGTTTCCGTCCCCTTGCGGGGTGTGGGTTGTTTCGACAAGCGTGAGTGCTACTTCGACGCCTACAGATTTCCGTCCCCTTGCGGGGTGTGGGTTGTTTCTCTCTGATCCTGTGCTACGAGGATGCTCTCTACCCCGTTTCCGTCCCCTTGCGGGGTGTGGGTTGTTTCTCTTTGATTATGGATTCCCTCGGCTTCCTCTGGGTTTCCGTCCCCTTGCGGGGTGTGGGTTGTTTCCGCACGATTGCCGAGCTGTGCGCTCGGTATCATGTTTCCGTCCCCTTGCGGGGTGTGGGTTGTTTCTGCTTTATGTCGACTATCGCGCCGGAGCAGCAAAGTTTCCGTCCCCTTGCGGGGTGTGGGTTGTTTCTACAATTTGTGTCAAAATTGACGGCAGATACATAGTTTCCGTCCCCTTGCGGGGTGTGGGTTGTTTCTTTGATGAAGACGTCTGTGCTATTTTTGATGCCGTTTCCGTCCCCTTGCGGGGTGTGGGTTGTTTCTTGGTATCGTACTTAAACGGCGAGAACGCAGAGGTTTCCGTCCCCTTGCGGGGTGTGGGTTGTTTCGGCAAAGCTGCACATTCTTTCTGGTGCAACAGGAAAAAGAATTGTCAACTCTGCTATTTTATTGTATCATATTGGCAGATGTTTATCAATAGCAAACTGAGAAACTGCAAAGTGCCGTGCGAAGCGCATAAAACAGCGACTTAATTTGTACTGCGAAAATAGAGGTTCGCACACATAAAGAGGTTCATAAACTCGAAAGCGAGGAACGATCCATGATGAGACTATTGTTTACCTGTATGGGTACGTCAGACCCTGTGCGTGGATACCACGACGGCCCGATGCTGCATATCATCCGCCATTACCGCCCGGAGGTGATCTGTGTGTTCCTTTCCGGCGAGGCTGCGGCGCTCGACGGCTGTGGCGCGCGGCTGGACACCGTTTTATCGCACATTCAGAACAACTGGGGCGGCTATGCGCCGGAGCTGCGTGTCGTGCGCACACAGATCGAGGATCCGTCAGATATGGACGCCGTCGGTGCGCCGATTACGGAGGCTGTGGCGGCGCTGACAGCGGAGTTTCCCGATGGGGAGGTGCTGCTGAATCTCAGCTCCGGCACACCGCAGATGAAAATTGCGCTTGCATTTCTCGCCGCCGATCTGCGGCGCAGTATGCGCGGTATTCAGGTCAAGAATTTTGAACGCGCTTCCGGCACCACCGAGCGGACAAATGCCCCTGATTACAGCGTCGCCGACGAGTTGGAGTGCAATGAGGATGAAGCGCCGGATGCTCCGAACCGCTGCTCGGAGCCGGAGCTCATGCACATGCAGAGGCAAAGAGCCAAAGAACAGCTTCTGGCGCTGCTTGACGTGCGCGATTACAGCGCGATTTACACGATGAAGAATCTTCCAAACCAGCTGAAGGCGCTGATCGGACATCTGGACGCGCGCGACAAGATGCAAAGCGAAGCGGCGCGGAATTATGCGCAGAATCTCAAGCTGCCGTTTTCTTTGTACCCGGTTCGCACCGGTGCGCCGCGCAGCGATTATGCGGAGGTCAGCGAGGCGTATCTGGTGCTGCTCAACCGCAGCCACCGGCAACAGTATGAGGAGATGATCCTGCGTCTTAATCCGCTTGTTGTCCGGCTGGAATTGCAGCTAATGAAAACCGTGCTGGCGGGGAAAAACCTGCGTTTGGAAGACGTGATCGACCGTCCGTATTCCCGGCGGCCGCGCTTTGTACCGGATATGTTGGCAAATAAGCTGCCGGAGGTCTACCAAAGCGTTTGCACATATTTTGGTGCGCCCCTTCGGGAGAGCGACGTCAGCATGGAAGTATGCTATCGGATTTTGGAGCATCTGCCGGATGTTCCTGTAGATGCTATGCCCGTGCTAAAAAGCTGCAACCTGCTGAACGAAAGCTGCCGCAATTCACTTGCACACCAGTTGACCGCCGTGACTGCGGAGCAGATCACCGCCGCCTGCGGCATGCAGCCGGCGCAGCTTCTCAATCAGGTGGGCAAGCTGATCGCCGCCATTTATCCGGAGTGCGACCCGGCGCTGTTCACGATCTATAAACGCTGCGGAGATTACATCAAATCCAAGATTTTATAACCTTTTATGTCAGGCATAATTGGTGCAGCAGTTCGCGAAAGCGTGCTGCTGCATTTCTGTGCTATTAGAGATGCGCAGAGAAATTCACATGATTTATGTGAATTTTCACTATTTTCACTTGTTTCATATAAAAAATGTGGTATAATAAAAATAACCAACACGGAGGTGTGATTGATGCAGTACGAAAACGAGCGCATGGAATTTAAATCCCAGCTGACAGATGATATTTACAAGGAAGTCATCGCCTTTACGAATACTGACGGCGGTGTGATCTATATCGGCATTGACGATCAGGGAAATGTGACCGGCATTGACAATGTGGACGAGACCTACACGCGGCTGACGAACGGTATCCGCGACGCCATTCAGCCGGATGTGACAATGTTCGTGCGCTATGCGCTGCAGGAAAACAAGGTCATCCGCATTGAGGTCGGCGAGGGCAGCTATAAGCCGTATTATCTGAAGGGCAAAGGACTGAAGCCCGCTGGCGTTTACGTCCGGCAGGGCGCGACGAGTGTGCAGGCATCGCCGGAGCAGATCCGGCAGATGATCAAAGATTCGGACGGCGACGTGTTCGAAGAAATGCGCACCGTACAGCAGAATCTGACCTTTGATGAAGCTGCGGTCGCGTTCAAGCGATACAAGGTGGATTTTTTGGAGGACAAGTATATTGCGCTGGGGCTTCGGAACATCCACGACGATCAGTACACCAACCTGGCGCTGCTTCTGTCCGACCAGTGCCAGCACACGACGAAAATTGCCGTATTCAACGATGAATCCTGCACAGAGTTCCGGGACAGCAAGGAATTTGGCGGCTCGATCTTCAAGCAGTTTGAAAACTCGATCAACTATCTGGCGCTGTGCAACAGGACAGTCTCTACCATCAAGGGCGTCGTCCGTACGGATAAGCAGGACTATCCCGAGGAAGCCATCCGCGAAGCGCTGCTCAATGCGCTGGTGCATCGGGACTACAGCTTCAGCGGCAGTATTATCATCAACGTGAACGACAGCAAAATGGAGTTTATTTCTCTGGGCGGTCTCCTGCCCGGTCTTTCCACAGAGGATATCCGCCTCGGCATTTCTCAGCCGAGGAATAAAAAGCTGGCAGAGATTTTTCACCGCCTGCGCCTGATTGAAAGCTACGGCACCGGCATCCGCCGCATTTTCAAGCTCTACGCAAGCTGCCCCGTCCAGCCCAGCATCGAGGCAACGACAAATGCATTTAGAATCGTGCTGCCGAACATGAACGCCGTTTCTGCGGGCACAGAAATTGCGGCAGAATCAAAGCCCGCCGCGCCGGTCATTACGCCGCAGATGAAAATCGTTCTGGACTACCTCAAGGAATACGGTGAAATGCGCGACGAGGAGTTGCAGGAGCTGCTGCATATCAAAAAGACCAGAGCCTATCTGCTGACCCGCCAGATGAACGAGGAAGGGCTGATCAAGGTCGTCGGCAGAGGGGCGGAGAAAACGTATAGATTGAAGTAACGAGGAGGTGCGCTATGGCACTGGAAAATAAATTGGGACTGACGAGCTCTGCCGACCTTGCGCGGGAGGAGGAACGGATCAGCAAGAAAAAGGCCGTGTGGCTGTTTGAAAGCGGCACGCTGGACAAGCTGCCTGTCGGCACGTTCGCGTCGCTCAAGGCAATTCATAAGTACCTTTTTGATGACATTTATGACTTTGCGGGTGAGCTTCGCACTGTAAATTTGGCGAAAGGCAATTTCCGCTTCGCGTCGCTCATGTATCTGGAAGCGGCGCTGACCAACATCGAGAAAATGCCGCAGAGTACATTCGATGAAATCATCGAAAAGTATGTGGAAATGAACGTCGCTCACCCGTTCCGCGAGGGCAATGGGCGCAGTATGCGCATTTGGCTCGATTTGATGCTGAAAAACAGAATCGCTCAGGTCGTGGATTGGAGCAAGGTCGATAAGGAGGACTATTTGCTTGCCATGGAGCGCAGCCCGATTAAGGACGTGGAGATCAAGGTGCTGCTGAAAGCCGCGCTGACGGATGACGTGAATAGCCGTGAGGTCTTTATGAAGGGCATCGACCACAGCTACTATTACGAGGGGTATACGACGTTCAAGACAGAAGAACTATAGGTCAATCTAAAGAGTCAGCACGGACAGCGGATGACTTTCCACTTGTCCGTGCTGACTTTCTTATACGCTGATCCGCACTATGTACCGCACCGCCTGCATATGCCCCTCCATGATCCGGTTATTTCTTGTAAATCTCGCGGTTCGTATGGGGCACACGTTCTTGACCATCTGGCCGCCGACGGAGCCGGCCTCACGGGAGGTCAGGTGACCGTTGTAGCCCTGCTTCAGGTTGACGCCGACTTCGTTGGCGGCTTCCATCTTGAACTTGTCCATGGCCTCGCGAGCTTCCGGGATATTGATCTGGTTCGTATTTTTCATTGCGTACATCTCCTTGAAATGTGATTTTGGGTACCGCAGTCATAGCATTGCCCGAAAAAGATCGAATATGCCGGAAGTCTGTCAGGGAATTTCCGGCCGTTCTTCTGAAAATTGGGCGGCGGAAAATGCTGTCAAAAGCAATTGACAAATTCCGGACGGCTCTCTATAATGAATTAAAGTGATGAACAAAGGCGCGGCCTGCGCAGCGTTTGCCGCGGCAGGCCGATACTCTGTTTCAGAGCACACGGATACCGGCAAGACCGGCAGCGATTTCTGCTCGCTGAAAACAGGAGAGTGAATCATGAAAGCAGTACGATTAAAAACGGAATATCTGCAGGACCCTTTGGGCATTGATATTCCGCATCCGCGGCTGTTCTGGACTTGTGAGGACGGGATCACGCAGAGCGCATTCCAGATCCTTGCAGCGACGGACGGCCGTACGGTATGGGACAGCGGGAAGGTGCCCTCCGGCTCCATGCACGCGGATTATCCAAACGCGCTTGCTTCCCGGCAGCGCGTCAGCTGGCGCGTGCGGCTCTGGGATGAGAACGACGATCCCGGCGCGTGGTCGAGCGAGGCCTTTTTCGAAATGGGGCTTCTGAATGCTTCGGACTGGAGCGCCCTGTGGATCGCGGGGGACTATCCCGTCCGTAAAAAGCAGCGCTACCCGGTGGATTGCTTCCGCAAGGTGTTTTCTGCGGGACAGGTTCAAAAGGCCCGGCTGTATCTTACGGCCTGCGGCCTGTATGAGGCGCGGCTCAACGGCCGGCGCGTCGGGGGCGTGCTGCTGACGCCCGGCTCCACGGACTACCGCAAGCGCATCCAGTATCAGGTCTACGATGTGACGGACCTGCTGCGGGGCGGCGAAAACGCCATGACCGTCGAGCTGGCGGATGGCTGGTACCGCGGCTCCAACGGCGGCGCAGGGCAGACGAACACCTTCGGCACGCAGACAAAGCTGCTGGCGCAGCTGGAGCTGACGCTGGCGGACGGAACGACGCAGACCGTCTGCAGCGACGGGAGCTGGGCGTGGAGCAATGACGGCCCCATCCGCTTTGCCGACCTCAAGGACGGCGAGATCGTGGATGCAAATCGCGAGCCCTCCTATTCCGGCAGTGTCCGCGTTGTGGAGGAGCATGCGCCTCTGACGGCATCCGACAACGTACCGGTCCTCGAGCGCGAGCGCTTTGCCCCGGTCGAACGGATCACAACGCCGTCCGGCAAGACTGTCCTCAAATATGCGCAGAATCTTTCGGGCTATGTGTCCTTCCGTGTGACGGCACACAAGGGCCAGCGAGTCCACATCACGATGGGCGAAACGCTCGATGACAGCGGCGAACTGACGCTCCGGAACATCCAGTGCATTACCAAAGGAAGACCCTCACCGCTGCAGGAGCTGGATTACACCTGCAGGGAGGGCGTGAACGAATACACGCCGAAATTCTATTACGGCGGCTTCCAGTATGCGCAGGTCGACACGGACGTCGAATTCCGGACAGAGGACTTTACGGCTGTTGCTGTGTACAGCGCCTTTGAGGAAACTTCAAAATTCGAGTGCTCCAATCGCCTGATCAACCAATTTTACCACAACACTCTGTGGTCCCTGAAGAGCAACTCCACCGACGTGCCGACGGACTGCCCGACGCGTGAGCGCATGGGCTGGACGGGCGACAGTCAGGTCTTCTTCAACACGGCGTCCTATCTCACGGACTATGCGGCCTTTGCCCGCAAGCATGTGCGCGACATTTTTGACCGCCAGTGGCGCAGCGGCCGCCTGCCGCAGATCGCGCCGTTTGCAAACGAGTCGCCGAGCATCAACAAAATGAACGGCTCCGTCGGCTGGGCGTGCGCAGGTGTCTATATCCCGTACTATTTCTATCAGAAATACGGCGACGACCGCCTGCTGCGTGCGTATTACGACAACATGCTGCGCTATGCGGACTTTATGATCCGCCGCGCGGGGAAATGGGGCGGGATCTTCGCCAAGCCCATGCATCTTTCCCACAAAAATCGAAAGTATGCTGTTAACTGCGGCAAGTCCTACGGCGAGTGGGCCGAGCCGAATGACGTCATGGCCTTCCACGGGATCGACTTTTTCATTCCGCACCCGGAGGAATCCACGGCCTATACATATTTTACGCTCAAGCGTGTGCTGGAGATCGCCTCGATCCTCGGCAAGCCGGAAACGCCGCAGCTGGCGCGCATCCGGGAATACAGCGAGGGCGCGAAACGCGCCTATCAGGAACTCGTTACGAAGGATGGCTACTCGCTGGATACCGACCGGCAGGCCAAGCTCGTCCGGCCCTTGTATATGGGGCTGCTGACGCCGGAGCAGGAGGCCTTTGCCAGAAAGCGCCTCATTGCCGCGCTGGACCACTATGGCTGGCGTCTCGGGACCGGCTTCCTCTCCACGCCGATGATCCTGGACGTTCTGGCGGGGCTGGATATCAGCTATGCCTACCGTCTGCTGGAAAACGAGGAAATGCCCGGCTGGCTCTTTATGCCGAAGTCCGGCGCAACAACGATCTGGGAGGCCTGGGAGGGCAACCAGAAGGACAAATGGATCGCCTCGCTGAACCACTATTCCAAAGGCGCGGTCTGCGAGTGGCTGATGAACACGATGTGCGGTATCCGGATCACCGGAGAAAAACATGTTACAATTGCACCGAAGCCCGGCGGGGACATCACCTTCGCACGGGCTAGTTATTGGAGCATTTGTGGAAACGTTACGACAAGCTGGGAGCGGACGGAGAACGGCTATCGGCTGACCGTGGGCATCCCTGCGAACACAACTGCGGAGATCCTCCTGCCGGACGGAACGGGCCGGACCGTCGGAGCCGGACAGCATCGGTATGAATGGAAATGAAACGATATTACCTTGCCATTGACATCGGCGCGTCCTCCGGCCGGCACATTGTGGGCTGGCGGGAGGCCGGTGAGATCAAAGCAAAAGAGGTCTACCGCTTCCCCAACGGCGTACAGGAGCAGAACGGCCATCTCGTCTGGGACGTGGATGCGCTGCTTTCCCATGTGAAGGCGGGCATCGCGGCGACGAAGGCCGAGTTCCCGGAGATCGTCAGCCTGTCTGTCGATACCTGGGCCGTGGACTATGTGCTGCTGCGGGGCGAGGAAGAAGTCCGTCCCGTCTATGCCTACCGCGACAGCCGCACGGAGGCGGCCATTCCCAAGGTTCACGAAATTCTGCCGTTTGCGGAGCTGTACGCCAAAACCGGCTGCCAGTTCCAGCCCTTCAACAGCATCTACCAGCTCTATGCCGGTCAGCTGGCGGGGCGGCTGGAGGGCGTGGCGGATTTTCTGATGATCCCGGAGTATCTCCTCTGGAAGCTCTGCGGTGTGAAGTCCAAGGAGTACACCAACGCCACTACCACCGGCATGGTAAACGCAGAAACGGGCAAATTTGACCCGGAGATTATTTCAGCGCTCGGTCTGCCGCCCATCTTCCCCAAACTCCAAAAGCCGGGGACGGTGCTGGGCGAGTATGAGGGGATAAAGTGCGTCCTCTGTGCCACCCACGACACAGCCTCAGCGGTGGAGGGAATCCCCATGGTGGAAAACGCGCCCTATATTTCGTCCGGCACATGGTCGCTCTTGGGCGTTAAAACGCCGAAACCCATCACGGACGAGGCCAGCCGCGCCGCCAATTACTCCAACGAGGGCGGCGTGGGCTATAACCGCTATCAGAAGAACATCATGGGCATGTGGCTGGTCAACGAGCTGCAAAAGGAGCTTTGCAGCGGGCTGGGCTTTGCGGAGATCGTGAACGCCGCGAAGGAGAGCCGCTGCGATGCCCTCATCGACGCCAACGCCCCGGAATTTCTGGCTCCCAAGAGTATGAAGGCCGCCTTTGACACGGCGACCGGCGGAAAGCTCATCAGCCTCGGCGACTATTTCCGCTGTGCCTATCGCAGTCTTGCGGAGAGCTATGCGAAAGCCCTTGCAGAGCTGGAGCGAAACACTGGAAAGCAATACGACAGGCTCTACATCGTGGGTGGCGGTGCAAAAAACGAGTTTTTGAACCATCTCACCGCCAAGGCCACGGGCAAGCAGGTCATCGCTCTGCCCATCGAGGCCACGGCTCTCGGCAATCTGAAAATTCAAATGGAGGCAGACCTATGAGCTATACGGAAGCAAAACAAAAATATGCCGCCCTCGGTGTGGATACCGAAGCGGCGCTTACAAAGCTGAAAACTGTGCCGCTGTCTCTGCACTGCTGGCAGGGCGATGATGTGCGCGGTTTCGACACCGACCCCACCAAGCCCCTTACCGGCGGCATCCAGACCACTGGCAGCTATCCCGGCCGCGCGAGGACCCCGCAGGAGCTGATGGCGGACATCGCGGAAGTGCTGAAGCTGTGCCCCGGCACGAAGAAGCTGAATCTCCACGCCAGCTATGCTATTTTTGCCGAGGGCGAGTGGGTCGACCGCGATAAGCTGGAGCCGAAGCATTTTGCACCGTGGGTGGACTTCTGCAAAAAGTACGGCCTCGGCGCGGACTTCAACCCGACGTTCTTCTCCCACCCTAAGTGTGATCCGCTGACGCTCAGTTCCCCCAACGAGGAGACCCGCCGCTTTTGGGTGGAGCACGGCAGGGCCTGCGTGCGCATCTCGCAGTATCTGGCGGAGGAGTTGGGGCAGGTCTGTACCATGAACATCTGGACGGGCGACGGCTTCAAGGACATTCCCACTGACCGCCTCGGGCCGCGCATGCGTTATAAGGAATCCATCGACGAAATTCTCTCGGAGCCATTTGACTTTACCAAGGTCAAGCCCTGCGTGGAGAGCAAGGTTTTCGGCATCGGCGTGGAGAGCTACACCGTGGGCAGTGCAGAGTTCGCCCTGAGCTACGCCGCCATGAACAGGGATAAGTGCATCCCGCTCATGGACAACGGCCACTATCACCCCACCGAGGTGGTCAGCGACAAAATCCCGGCGCTGCTGACCTTCTTCCCGGAGATTGCCCTGCACATCACCCGCCCGGTGCGCTGGGACAGTGACCATGTGGTATTGTTTGACGATGAAACAAAGGAACTCTGCAAGGAGATCGTCCGCTGCGGCGGCTTGGACGGCCGGGTGTATCTGGCGCTGGATTACTTCGATGCCTCCGTCAACCGCATCGCCGCGTGGGTCACAGGCTTCCGGAATGTGCAGAAGGCGCTGCTGAACGCCCTGCTGACGCCGGATATGACGGCTGAACAGAACGCGGGTAATTTTACCGATCTGCTCGTTCGGCAGGAGGAACTGAAGACCATGCCCTTCGGCGAGGTCTGGGCAGAGTATTGCCGCCGCTGCGGCGTGCCGGAGGACGGCGCGTGGCTGCCGCTGGTGTGGGCGTATGAAAAGAACATTCTGGAGGCGAGAGCATGAAAAATATTCTGACAGCCCCGTGGATGGTGGAGATGATCCGCACCGTGACGAATATGTACGACCACGGCTGGGACGAGCGCAACGGCGGAAATGTGAGCCTGCTGCTGGAGGAATCGCAGGTCAACGATTATGTGGACGGCGCGGTTCTGCGGGAGATTCCCACGGGCTTTTCCTGTCCAGAGCTGGACGGCAAGTACTTCCTCGTCACCGGCACGGGCAAGTATTTCAAGAATGTCCAGTATGCGCCGGAGATCAATCTCGGCCTCGTGCGTCTGACGGACGGCGGCGAGACGGCGCAGCTTCTGTGGGGCTTTGCGGACGGCGGGAAATTCACGTCCGAATTTCCGGCACACATGATGAGCCATGCCGCACGGCTGAAAATCGACCTGCAGAACCGCGTGGTCATGCACTGCCATCCGGCAAACCTGCTTGCCATGACCTATGTCCACATGCTCGATGAAAAGCAGTTCACCCGCACGCTCTGGCAGATGTGCACGGAGTGCATCGTGGTGTTCCCGGACGGCGTGAATGTGCTGCCGTGGATGCTCTGCGGCACGAACGAGATCGGTGAGGCCACCGCTGAGAAGATGCGCACCGCCCGGCTTGTTGTCTGGGCGCAGCATGGCATCTACGGCGCGGGAAAAGACCTCGACGAGACGTTCGGCCTCATCGAGACCGCCGAAAAGGCGGCAGAGATTTACATGAAGATCGCCCATCTGCCGCTGATGAATACGATTACCGACGACCAGATGCACCAGTTGGAGGCCCACTTTGGCGTGAAGGCAAGAGAGGGCTATCTGTCTTAATTTCAAATTCAAAGAGGTGTAACAGAGTAGGAAAATGCGCCGCCTAAAAGGAGAATCAATGCCCCCCTCAAATTGAGAACTGCGCCCCCTCCGAACCGAAGTTTCACCCCTTTACACGGTTTCTGTCAAAATTAGAGTCATTTGCCATAAGTCCACCGTAATTTTGATAGAATTACGGTGGACTTTTTCTGTGCCCAAAAACCGCTTGGAATCAGGCTTTTCGGCTGTTTCAGCGCATAAGTGAACCCCGCTGCAGGGCAATTCTGCAGCGGGGATTCGTGCGTTTTACGGTTTTTGTGGTGACTTTGGCCAAAGTAAGCGTTAAATTTATGGGTATTCGTTGAATTTTTAGGGTATTCGTTAAATCATTGCCTTTTTCGTTAAAATGTACCCCATAAAGTGGACACTCTAATTGTGCGAAACCCAAGGGCTGGGGAATTAAAAAGTTTGAATACCAAACTATAGACAATTTCCTCGCTGCCCACGAAAATGTGCGTCAACTCGGT
>ENA-UEYF01000954-UEYF01000954.1-human-gut-metagenome-genome-assembly--contig:-NODE-954-length-26521-cov-7.073703_pt1 | contig 26521 bp, 20 predicted proteins | sample MGYA00242902_ERZ507920 | MGnify/ENA primary metagenome ERZ507920 (study PRJEB26167, sample SAMN06115402) | human gut metagenome | host: Homo sapiens | place: China:Jiangxi | collected 2016-07-05...
GTGCTCGATATGATCAACTCGGGCGTGAGCTATATGATCGACTCTGCCGGCGGCTTCACAGTGCTCTCGTTCAGCTTTGTGAGCATCCTCGTCGGCCTCGTCGCACTCGTTCTGAACGCGGGGTATTACTGCTACTGCTTTGGCATCCTGCGCCGCGAGGAAATGCCGTATGAGAGCCTTTTTGACGCGTTCCCCTTTGCCGGGAAGGTCATCCTGCTCTCCATCGTCGAGGGTATTTTCATCTTCCTGTGGTCGATGCTTTTCGTCATCCCCGGCATCATCGCGATCTACCGCTACTCGTTTGCCATGCTGAACCTGTGCGAAAATCCCGAGCTTGGCGTGATGGAGGCATTGAACCTGAGCAAGCGGCAGACAAATGGCTATAAGATGCAGCTTTTCCTGCTCCAGCTCAGCTTCATCGGCTATCAGATCGCCGCGGTGCTTATCGCGCTGCTCTACGAATACGTCATCATCAGCTACCTGCCCGACTCGCTCTCCGGTGCGGTGCTCGGTGCTCTGATCTACGGCGTGCTCTCGGCGGTCGTGGACGTCTACCTGACGCCGTATCTGAACCTTTCGACCTGCCGCTTCTACCAGCTCGCCACCGCGCCGCAGGTAAACGAGCCGCCGCACTTTGATTCCTGGAACGACAACTTCTGAACGCAGCAAAAAAGAGGGATATCTCGCATGAGATATCCCTCTGTCATTTTTTGTTTCACTTCAGCACGTAGACGTTCTTGATGCCGAGCAGCGCGCAGAGCTCGGTCTTTTCGGCGATGTCCGTCTCGCTCTCGTACCAGACGACGGTCGTGGAGCCGTCCTTTTCCTTACAGAGAAGGTACGAGCTGTCGAAGCGGTTCGAGCGCGATTTCTGCACGGCGCTGTCGTTCAAATACGCGCTCAGCTCGTCCTGCGTCAGCTCGCGCAGCGCGCCCACCTTGCCGCTTTTCACGTTCTGCGCCGCGGGGACGGCGTTGATGACCACGCTGCCGCCCTTACCGGCCTTGACCGCCGCGTCGTAGACCTGCTCCACTGCCGCGCGCGGGGACAGCGGCACCGCGCCGCTCGTGCCCGTCAGGCTCTCAACCGGCACCGCGCCGGAGGGTGCCGCGCTCACGCTCGTCACGCTGACTTTGGCCTTGAGGCCGTTGTAGGCGCGCAGCAGCACCGCCGCGGCCTGCTCGCGCGTCGTGTCGTTTTTCGGCGCGAACGTCGTTAAGTTCATACCCACCACAAGGCCCATGCGCCAGGCGAGCGTGATATAGCCGGGATTCGTCGAAACATCGGTGAACGGGCACTCATCCTGCACCGTGCCGGAAAGCGTGCTGTACCCCAGTGCGCGGACGGTCATCGCGGCCATCTCCTCACGCGTGATGGGGTCGTTCGGTCGGCAGGTCGTGCTGTGGCCGGAGAACACGTCGTGCACGCTCGCGGTCTCAATGGCGCTATAATACCACTTTTTCGCATCCTGATTGTCGGTATAGCTGCCCTTTTCGGGCGTTACGGTCTTCCAGCCCATCAGGCGGCAGAGCGCCGCGGCATAGGCCGCGCGCGTCATCTTCTGCCCGAGGCCGAACTTGCCGCCTCCGATGCCCTGCAATAAGTTGTACTGCTTGCACTGCGCGATGCTTTGGCTCGCCCAGTTCTTGTCCGGCACGTCGGAATAGCCGGATTTGTTGGCGGCAAGCGCGAGCGTCGTGGTCATCACGAGCGCAAGAAGAAGCGCCGTCAGGCGCGTTATGATCTGTTTCATTGGTGTTTTCCCCCTTTTGGGTAATCTTTCTGCCGTATTGTAGCACAAAGTCGCGTGGATAGTCAAATTTCCTCTTTACCTTTGCGGTGGTTTTTGTTAAAATAATAGATTGTATTAGTATGATGAGGCAGTATTGCCTGAGATAGTATGCCCAAAAGTTCTCAAAAGAAAGAAGGTGAGCCGAAACATGAAGTACGAGCACTGGCAGATCCCCGCCGCACCGGAGGATACCATCAAGACGCTGATGGACGCGGGATACCCCTATCTTGTCTCGTCGGTGCTGGCCGCGCGCGGCGTTCAAACGAGCGAGCAGGCCGCCGAAGCGCTCGAGCGCGAGAAGACGCTCTCCTACTCTCCGTTTTTGATGAAGGACATGGACAAGGCCGTCGCGCGCATCTCGAAAGCGCTTGAAAACGGCGAAAAGCTGGCGGTCTTCGGCGACTACGACGTGGACGGTATCACCTCGACCTGCCTTCTGACCGATTATCTCCGCTCGCGCGGGGCGGATGTGACGATGCACATCCCCCGCCGCATCGAGGAGGGCTACGGTCTCGGCTGCGACGCCATTCGCGCGCTGAGTGAGTCCGGCGTGACGCTGATCGTCACGGTCGACTGCGGCATCACGGGCGTGGACGAGACGGCCTACGCCGCGACGCTCGGCGTCGATCTTGTCATCACCGACCACCACGAGTGCAAGGAGCAGCTCCCCGCCGCCGTGGCTGTCGTTGACCCCCACCGGCCCGACTGTCCGTACCCTTTTAAGCATTTAGCGGGCGTGGGCGTCGCGCTCAAGCTCGTTTTGGCCCTTGGCGAGGGGCGCGAGGATGCGCTGTTTGCGCGCTACTGCACGCTTGCCGCCATCGGCACGATCGCCGACGTCATGCGCATGGAGGGCGAGAACCGCACCATCGTGCAGTGCGGGCTTGAGAGCATCGACCGCAGCGACTTTACGGGGCTGCACGCGCTGCTGCGCGAGGCGGGGCTCACGTCGCGCCCCATCTCGTCGATCCAGATCGGCTTTGTGCTCGCCCCGCGCATCAACGCCGCGGGCCGCATGGGCCGCGCCGAGCTGGCCGCGGAATTGTTGCTCACCGACGATCCCGTCCGCGCGGAAAAGCTCGCGCGCGAGCTGTGCGAGCTCAACCGCGAGCGCCAGAGCGTGGAGCAGGACATTTTCCGCCGCGCCATCGAGCAGATGGAAGACCTCCCCGAGAGCGAGCGCAGCGCGCTCGTGTTGTCGAGCGAGGACTGGCACCAGGGCGTCGTAGGCATCGTGGCGTCGCGGCTTTCCGAAAAATTCTCCTGCCCGAGCTTTATGATCCACCTCTCCGGCGGGTCGGGTAAGGGCTCGTGCCGCAGCTACGGCGGCTTTAACCTCTTCAATGCGCTCGAAGCGTGCTCCGACCTTCTTGTGAGCTTCGGCGGACACGAGCTCGCCGCGGGCTTTACGATCGAAGAGCGCAACATCCCCGCGTTCCGCACGCGGATGAACCAGTATGTGCGCGCCCACACGGGCGAGCATCCGCCGGTGTCGATGCTCGATGTCGACGTCGACTTGCAGCACCCCTCGCTCATCACGCTTGAGGAGGTCGAGGCACTTTCGCTCCTCGAGCCCTACGGCGCGGGCAACAACCGCCCCGTCTTCTGCCTGCGCGGCGCAACGCTCGAGAGCGTGCAGGGCGTGGGCCAGAACCGGCACTTAAAGCTGAAACTACAGAAAAGCCGCGTGAATTTCGACGGCATTTTCTTCTCCGTCACCGCCGACGAGTGCGGCGTGTGCGCGGGCATGCGCGTGGACGCGGCGTTCTATCTGCAGGTGAACGAGTTCCGCTCCCAGCGCTCCATCCAGCTCCAGCTCATCGACCTGCGCCCCTCGCTCGACCCCAGCGGGCGCGAGAATGAGGCGCTTTCCCTCTGCCGCGAGCTGATTAGCGGCGGCACGCTCTCCCCGCGCGACGCGGCGCGGGCGCTCCCCTCGCGCGACCAGTTCGTGCGCGCGTGGCGCGTTCTGGAGCGCGAGGTCGGGCCTGACGGCGTCAGCGAGCCCATGCTGCCGCTGCTGCGGCATTTGAGCTCGGAAATGGTCGGCGCGGAGACGTTTCTGCGCACGGCGATGTGTTTGCAGGTCTTTGCCGAGCGCGGGCTTCTTTCGATCGAGCGCGAGGACACGACCCTCACGCTCCGCCTGACGGCGGACGGAAAAAAGGTCGAGCTTGACAAGAGTCCCTATCTTTCCGCCCTGCACGGCTTTCTTTCGTAATTAAAGGAGACGATTCGGATATGACAGCACAGGATAAAGCATTAAAAGAGAATACCGCTTCGGCTCCCCTCCAGATCGTCGCGCCCGGCACCTGCGTGGAGACCGGCGAGCAGGCGGCGCTCGTGCTCGGTATGTACGACCACCTTGTCGAGACGATCCACCAGTACAACCCGAGCGCGGACTTTGCCCAGATCGACAAGGCCTTCCGCTATGCCGACACGCACCACAACGGTCAGCTCAGAAAGGACGGCTCGCCGTTTATCACGCACCCACTCGCCGTCGCGCAGATCATCGCCAAGGAGCTGCGGCTCGACTCAGAGTCCATCGAGGCCGCCCTCATGCACGACTGCATCGAGGACACCTCCGCCACGTATGCCGAGATCGCCAAGGAGTTCTCCCCCGCGGTCGCGGATCTGGTCGAGGGTGTCTCCAAGCTGACGCGCGTGCAGTACGCCAGCAAGGAAGAAGAGCAGATGGAGAACCTGCGCAAGATGCTCATGGCGATGGCCAAGGACATCCGCGTCATTCTCATCAAGCTGGCCGACCGCACGCACAACATGCGCACCATGGAGTACCAGACGGCGGAAAAGCAGCGGCAGAAGTCGCTCGAAACGATGGAAATTTACGCGCCCATCGCTCACCGTCTCGGTATGCAGCGCATCAAGTGGGAGCTTGAGGACCTGTCCCTCAAGTATTTGGACCCCGTCGGCTACGACGAGATCACCCGCTCGCTCGCGGCCAAGGAGGCCGAGCACGAGGCCTTTATGGACCGCGTGCAGGCGCAGATCGAGGCGCGCTTAAAAGAGCAGCACGTCCCGTATCTCAAGGTCTACGGCCGCATGAAGCATCCCTACAGCATCTACCGCAAGATGTACGCGCAGAATAAGACGATGGACGAGGTGCTCGACCTCTTCGCGTTCCGCGTCATCGTCGACACCGTGGCCGACTGCTACAACGTGCTCGGCATCATCCACGACCTTTACCGTCCCATTCTGGGCCGTTTCAAGGACTATATCGGCACGCCCAAGCCGAACATGTACCAGTCGCTCCACACCACCGTCATCGGTGCGGACGGCATCCCGTTCGAGGTCCAAATTCGCACCGAAGAGATGCACGAGATCGCCGAATACGGCGTCGCCGCGCACTGGAAGTACAAGCAGGGCATCTCCGGCAACGCAGGCGAGCACAACTACGAATGGGTGCGCCGTTTGCTTGAAAATCAGGAGAACACCGACGCCGAGGAATTCGTCCACACGCTCAAGGTCGACATGTTCGCCGACGAGGTCTTCGTCTTCTCTCCGCGCGGCGACGTGACGAACCTCCCCGCCGGCGCGACGCCCATCGACTTTGCCTACTCCATCCACTCGGCCATCGGCAACCGCATGACGGGCGCGAAGGTCAACGGGCGCATCGCCCCGCTCGACTATCAGCTCAAAAACGGCGACATCGTCGAAATTCTGACTTCGAAAAACGCGCACGGCCCCAGCCGCGACTGGCTCAAAATCGCCAAATCGAGCGAGGCACGCAGCAAAATTCGCCAGTGGTTCAAAAAGGAGCGCCGCGAGGAAAACATCATCAACGGCCGCATCTCGTTTGAAGCAGAGCTCAAGCACCTCGGCATCCCGATGAGCGACGTGCTCGGCACGGACATCGAGGCCGCGCTTCTCAAGAAGACGTCGTTCGGCTCGATGGATGAGATGTACGCCGCCATCGGCTACGGCGGATTTTCCGCGCAGAAGGCCGTCAACCGCATCCACGACGAGATCGTCAAGCTCGAAAAGCAGCGAAAGGAGGAGCGTGCCGCCACCGTGCCGGTGGACAACTCCGGCGCGACGCGTCCCGCCGTCCCCAAGCGCACGAAGAGCGAGCAGGGCATCGTGGTCGAGGGGCTGTCGAACTGCCTGGTCAAATTCTCCAAGTGCTGCACGCCTGTCCCCGGCGACGAGATCGTCGGCTTCATCACGCGCGGCTACGGTGTGTCCGTCCACCGCTGCGACTGCCCCAACGCCGCCATTGAGCGCAGAAAGCCCGAGGAGCGCGGCCGCTGGATCAAGGTCAGCTGGGGCACGGACGTCAAGGAGTCGTATCAGACCGCGCTCGACATTTACGCCAAGGACCGCCTCGACCTCGTGCTCGATGTCTCCGCCGCGCTCTCCTCCTCGCAGACGCGCGTGGCGTCCATCAACGCGACGACGACCGCCGACGGCTTTGCGGTCATTCACCTCAGTATTTTTATTTCCGACGCGCAGCATCTCGCGGCAGTCATGCGTCGGCTGCATCAGATCAGCGGAGTGATGAAGGTGGATCGCCCAGCGGGCTAAATTCCGCGCATCGCGCGGAGAGAAATGCCGCCTGCGGGCGGCAGGACCACACCCCCCATTTTCTTTCCCGAGAAAGAAAACGGGCGGTGTGACCGTCCAAAAGAAAGGCGTTTGATTGGCAGCCCCAAGCTCGAACAACCTTTATGCCTCCGGAATGCAACTGCCTGCGTGCGGCGGAGCCGCGTTTAGAACTGCTATATGATTTGCCTCTGCTTCTACTACCCGCTGTTGCGCAGCCGTTGGCAGCTCTGCTGCCTTACGGATGCGGCACACCCCTTGCGGGTGCCGCTCTGCTGATCTTATAGAAGTACAGCCTAATTTTCGTCTATCGCTGCACTACTCAATGCGGCGAGCGCAGCAATGCCGCATTCCGCAGGCAGTCTGCCGCCAAGCAAACGTCACTCGCGCCTCACGACAGTAAGGCGCGGTCGCAAAATGGTGACGTATCGCAGGGATTCATGGCGAAGCCATGTACACCGCACCCGATTGCGCAGCGCGTGCAGCTCTTCAAGCTGCAAACTCACAATGTTGGGGGTCGAGGGGGACTCCCCTCGTCCTTCTCTGGGGGATACAAAGGGGGTATTCTCTTCGAGAAGAGAATACCCCCTTTGACCCGCGCTCCCCACGGCAGTGGGGACCAAAACGCCGCCCCTTTGGGGCATAGAAAGGAATCTATCATGCGAGCAGTATTGACTAAGGTTAAACACGCCTCCGTTACGATTGACGGAGAGCTCAAGGGCAAGATCGGCAGGGGCTTTCTGATCCTGCTGGGCGTTGCGCCTGACGACACGGAAGAAAAATGCCGCAAGATGGCAGACAAGCTCTGCTCGCTGCGCATTTTTGACGACGAGAACGACAAGATCAACCTCTCCCTCGACGATGTCGGCGGCGAGCTTCTGGTCGTTTCGCAGTTCACGCTCTACGGCAACTGCCGCAAGGGCCGCCGTCCCGAATTTTTAAGCGCCGCGCGGCCGGAGATCGCCATCCCGATGTATGAAAAGTTCGTAGAGATCTGCCGCGAAAAGGGCTACCATGTTGAAACCGGCGAGTTCGGCGCCTACATGGAGGTCGAATCGCTCAACGACGGGCCGTTCACGCTGATCGTGGACTCCGCCGACTTAGACGCACCGAAAAAGCAGTAAAGAAAGGGGTATTTCTCATGAAAGTCATCGCCACCGTTGTCGGCTCTTTGCAGACGAATTGCTACCTGCTCATCGACGAGGAAACCAAGTGCGCCGCGCTCATTGACCCGGGCGATGAGGCGGAAAGACTGCTCGCGCTCGTCAAAAGCGAGGGCGTCACGCTCAAATATATTCTGCTGACCCACGGACATCGCGACCACACGCTTGCCGTGCCTGCGCTCAAAAAGGCGCTGCCGGACGTGCCCGTCTACATCGGCGAGGCCGACGCCCACTCCACCGGCATCTACCACTACCCGATGGCCGACCTCGTCCCCGATCTCAAATACTATGGCGAGGGCGATACGCTGCCGCTCGGCTCGCTTACAATTAAGGTGCTCGCCACGCCGGGCCACACGCTCGGCGGCGTCACGCTGCTCGTCGGCGATGCGATGTTCCCCGGCGACACGCTGTTTGCGGGCTCGATGGGCCGCACCGACCTCCCCGGCGGCAACGACGCGCAGATGCTCGCCTCGCTGCGCCGTCTCGCCCAGATCGAAGGCGACTACACTGTTTACCCCGGCCACATGAATTCCACAACGCTCGCGCGCGAAAAGGCGATGAACCCGTATCTGCGCCATGCGCTGCGATAAAGGACAAGAAACCACATGAAACTCGAGCTCATTGGGCATGATGAAAAATACGCGCTGGAGCAGAGCTTACTCACGCTCTTCCCCGGCGAAAAGCCCGTTTACGGCACGGTCGATAAAGCGGCTGACACGCACTGGGCGCGCGTGACGCTCACCGAAGAGGATGAGCGCGTGCAGGTGACGACGGAGCTGGGCGTGGACGGCAAGTCCGCCGCCCACAGCTACGACTATCCCCTCTCCGGCACGGAGTATGAAAAAGAAGGACAGCGCCGTCACGCCGTCGGCATCAGCTTTTTCGGCGCGGCGAAGGACCTGCTCGGCATCTCCCCCGCGTGGGGCAGTTTGACCGGCGTGCGTCCCAGCAAGGTCGCGCTCTCGCTGATCCGCGAGGGCGGCAAAAAACGTGCGGAAAAGGAATTGCAGGAACTCTACTGCGTCACGCCCGCGCGTGCCCGCCTTGCCATTGAGGCGGCGGACGCCGGTATCCGCGCCGCGGCAGAGCTGGAGCCGAATGATATCTCGCTCTATGTCGGCATCCCGTTCTGCCCGACGCGGTGCGCGTATTGCAGCTTTGTGGCGCAGAGCGTCGAAAAGTCGTTCTCGCTCGTCGAGCCGTATCTGGAGGCGCTTTTCGACGAGATCACCGCGGCGGGACAGCTCGTGCGCGAGTTGGGGCTGAACGTCAAGTCGTTCTACATGGGCGGCGGCACGCCGACCACGCTGACCGCCGATCAGATGGACCGCCTGCTCACGAAATTGGAGCAGAATTTTGACTTCGGTAATCTCGCCGAGCTCACGATCGAGGCGGGCCGCCCTGACACGATCGACGAAGAAAAGCTGCGCGTGCTGCGCGCGCACAACACCACGCGCATTTCCATCAACCCCCAGACGATGGAGGACAACGTCCTCGCGGCCATCGGCCGCCGCCACACGGCGGACGACATCCGCCGCGCGATGGAGCAGGTGAAAAGCGCGAATTTCCCGCACGTCAACATGGATTTGATCGCGGGTCTGCCCGAGGACACGCCCGAGGGCTTTGCAAGGAGTCTCGACGAGGTCATCTCGATGGGCGCGGACAACATCACGGTGCACACGCTGTCTCTCAAAAAGGGCAGCCGCATCATGCTCGAAGGCAGCCGCATCCCCGGCGCGGACGAGGTCGCGCAAATGCTGGACTATGCCGACCCCACGCTGCGTAAACATGGTTTTGCCCCCTATTATCTCTACCGCCAGAAGTACATGTCCGGCAGCTTTGAAAATGTCGGCTGGACGAAGCCCGGCGGCACGGGGCTCTACAACATCTACATCATGGAAGAGCTGCACTCCATCCTCTCGCTCGGCGCGGGCGGCTCGACCAAGATGGTCGGCGGCGGACAGATCCGCCGCGCGTTCAACGCGAAGTATCCGCGTGAATACATCGACCGGCCCGAAAAGCGCCGCGCTAACCTGATGGACTTCGCCCGCTTTTACGCCGAACAAGGAGAATAACGATGAATAAGAGTGATTTCTTTACCGCCGACGCGGTCAAGCCGCACTTCACCTATGATGATTACTGCGAGAGCGCGGATATGATCGCGTCTCACCTCGGCGATTTCCGTCCCGAGGTATTGCTGGTGCTCGGCAGCGGTCTGGGCTTTCTCGGCGACCGCGTCGAGGCGCGCACCTGCGTGAGCTATGCGGACATCCCGCACTTCCGCGCGTCCACCGCGCCAGGACACGAGGGCCGCTTCGTTTTCGGCGAGCTGCGCGGCAAGCGCGTGGCGGTCATGCAGGGCAGAATGCACTGCTACGAAGGATACACCATGGAGGACGCCGCCTACGCCGTTCGCGTCATTCGCTTGCTTGGCGCGAAGACGATGATCGTGACGAACGCCGCGGGCGCTGTGAACACGGACTATCGAGCCGGCGATCTCATGCTCATTTCCGACCACATCAAGCTCTTTGACTTCGGCCCGCTCTGGGGGCCGAACATCGAGGAATTCGGCACGCGCTTCCCCGATATGTCCAATGTCTATACTCCCCGCCTGCGCGAGCTTGCCAAGGAAGTCGCCAAGGAGCAGGACCTCACGCTGCGCGAGGGCGTCTACATGTACTTCCCCGGCCCGCAGTTTGAAACGCCTGCCGAGGTGCGCGCCGCGCGCATTCTGGGCGCGGACGCCGTGGGCATGTCCACCGTGCCGGAGGCCATCGCCGCCGCGCACTGCGGCTATGAAATTCTCGGCGTGACACTCTGCGCCAACATGGCCGCGGGCGTTCTCCCCCAGCCGCTCTCGGGCGAGGAGGTCAACGAGATGGCAGAGCAGTCCGCCCCGCATTTCTCCTCTCTCATCCTCGGCTGCCTCGAGCGGCTGTAACACAGTTTATTTCAGCGAAAAGGAAAAGGTCGAAATTTTAATGGCTACGGAAAAGAAACAGTCCTTTTTCGGCGGCGCGGCGGTGCTGGCCGCTGGTGTCGTCATCGTGAAGATCATCGGCGCGCTCTTCAAGATCCCGCTCGCGAACATCCTGAGCGAGACGGGCAACGCCGACTTCAACAACGCCTACAACATCTATGCTGTGCTTCTGACCATCTCGACCGCGGGACTTCCCGTGGCGCTCTCGAAGATGATCTCGGAGGCGAAGACGCTCGGGCGCGAGCGTCAGGCGCGGCGTGTGCTCAAGGTATCGTTCGCCGCGTTTTTAACGCTCGGTGTCCTCTCGTTTGTCATCATGTGGTTTGGCAACGAGAAGTGCGCGGCGCTTCTCAATAACCCGAACGCCGCCTACGGCATCAAGGCGCTCGCCCCGGGTGTTGTGTGCGTCGGCTGCCTTGCCGCGTTCCGCGGCTTTGCGCAGGGCAGCTTCCGTATGACGCCGACCGCCGTCTCGCAGATCATCGAGGCGGTCAGCAAGCTCTTCATCGGCCTTGGCCTTTCGATGTACGTCGTGAGCCTTGGGTACGAGGATTGCATCGCCGCGGCCGCGGCCATCGTCGGCGTGACGGTCGGCTCGGTGCTCGCGCTCGTCTACATGCTCATCGACTACTTGCGCCACCGCCCGCGCACCCCGGGCACAGACACGCCGGATGCCTCCGGCGCGATCTTGAAGCGCCTGCTCTCGATTGCCATCCCCATCACGCTGTCGGCTTCGATGGTGTCGATCATCACGCTGATCGACACGTCGCTTGTGCAGGGTCAGCTCCAAAACGCGCTGGGCTACACGCTCAAGGAGACGCGCCACCTCTACGGCACGTATTCCTCGGGCATGAACCTCTACAACCTGCCGTCGTCGATGATGACGGCGCTGACCATCTCCGTCATCCCGACGGTGTCGGCCTCCCTTGCGCGCAACGACCGCGTGCACACGTCCCGCGTCATCAACTCGTCGCTGCGCGTCACAGGTCTGATGGCCTTCCCGATGGGTCTTGGCCTCTGGGCGCTGGCTGAGCCCATTATGAAGCTCTGCTACCCGCGCTATGACAGCGAGCTCGGCGGCTCGCTTTTAGCCGTGCTCGGCATCGCGAGCATGTTCGTCTGCCTGATGCTGATTTCAAACTCCATCCTGCAGTCCTATGGCCGCGTGCATGTGCCCGTTTTCACGATGCTCATCGGCGGCGTGGTCAAGATCATCTTCAACTACAACCTCACCGCCGTGTCGTCCATCAACATCCACGCAGCGCCCTACGGCACGCTCGTGTGCTTTGCGATCGTATCGTCGCTCAACCTCTTTTTCGTCTACCGCACGATGGAGGATAAGCCGAACTACTTCAAGGTCTTTGCCAAGCCGCTGATCGCATCGCTCGTGATGGCCGTGTGCGCCAGATTCTCCTATCGCTTCTTCGCCGCCCACATTGCGCTTGGCGGCGCGACCACGACGCAGATCGTGAACGTCGGCCTTGCGGTCGTGCTGGCGGTCATCGTGTACGTCGCGCTTGTCCTCGCACTGCGGATCGTCACGCACGACGACCTCGCGCTGCTGCCCAAGGGCGAAAAGCTCGCCCGCATCCTGCACGTGCGCTGAAAACCCCTGAAAAATCAGGGAAATTGCGCAAAACACCTTGCAATGAGAGGGAATATATGATAAATTATCCTGAGAAAGCTGTCTACACATATGACGACCTTGTTGACATCCTGCGCATTCTGCGCGCGCCGGGCGGATGCCCGTGGGACCGCGAGCAGACGCACGAGTCGAACCGCCGCAACTTCCTTGAAGAAGCCTATGAGGCCGCCGAGGCCTTCGACCTCGACGATCCGGAGCTGATGAAAGAAGAGCTCGGCGATGTGCTGATGCAGGTGCTCTTCAACATCCACATGGAAGAGGAAGCCGGTCGCTTCACGACCGACGATGTCACCGACCATGTGGTGCGAAAGCTCATCTTCCGCCACCCGCACGTGTTTTCGAACACGCGGGCGGACGACAGCGAGCAGGTGCTCGTCAACTGGGACAAGCTCAAGCGGCAGGAAAAGGGCCAGCGCACCACGGCCGACGCGATGGATTCCGTCGCCCGTTCACTCCCCGCCCTCTGGCGGGCGGACAAGCTGCAGAGCAAGGCCGCGAAGGCGGGCTTTGAATTCCCCGATGTCTCCGGCGCGCTCGACAAGCTCGACGAGGAGACACAGGAGCTGCGCTCCGCCGTCGAAAGCGGCACAAACTTTGAAGAAGAACTCGGCGACGTGCTGTTTGCTGCCGTCAAGGTCGGCCGCTTCTGCGGCGTCGACCCCGAGGCGGCGCTTTCAAAGACCTGCGAAAAATTCATCGCGCGCTTCCGCAAGGTGGAAGAGACGGTGAATGCGCGCGGCGAGGATATGTTCACTCTCCCGCTCGATGAGCTAATGGCGCTGTGGAACGACGCCAAGGAACAACTCAGATGACCAAAAGCGGCAACGCTTTTTGCTCATATACACCCCGGAGGCCCCGTCTCCGGACACTATTCAGGAGGATCAAACGATGAACAAGACTGAACTCATTGCTGCCGTGGCGGAAAAAGCCAGCATTTCCAAGAAGGAGTCCGAGGTTGTGATCAACGCTGCCCTCGACACCATTATCGACTCCCTGAAGAACGACGAGAAGGTCCAGCTCGTCGGCTTCGGCTCTTTCGAGACCAAGCACCGCGCTGAGCGCACCGGCCGCAACCCCAAGACCAAGGAGAGCATCACCATCGCCGCTTCCAAGGTCCCGACCTTCAAGGCTGGTAAGGCGTTCAAGGACGCTGTTGCGGAGTAATTCCCCAGTCAAGCTCTTTCATCATCAAAACGGCGGCGCGATGCGCCGCCGTTTGAGTTGGTGGAGCCCCTTTGATCCCGCACTTTTCCGAAAAGGAGACGAATTCCATGCGTCTTGACAAATATCTCAAGGTCTCGCGCCTTATCAAGCGCCGCACCGTGGCCAACGAAGCCTGCGACGGCGGCCGCGTGACCGTCAACGGCAAGGTCGCCCGCGCGTCGTACGACGTGAAGGTCGGTGACGTGATCGCGCTGCACTTCGGCGAGCGCGTGCTCGCGGTCGAGGTGCTCGATGTATCCGAGACCGCCGGCAAGAGCGAGGCCTCGCTCCTCTACCGCGAAGTGAACGCACAGTAAACCGTACTATTTTGGGTGCGCCCTTCATACGTTATCGTATGGAGGGCGCTTTCTTTGCGCCCAAAGCGAAAGGACGGGTTCTGACTATGACTTACGACACTTCCCCCGCTTCTCCCCAGCGCATCGAATTATCCGGCCGCGAGAGCCTGACGGTCTCCGGCGTGGAGGATGTCGACCGCTTCGATGAGACCGAGATCGTGATGAACACGTCGCTCGGCGTGCTCGTTGTCACGGGCGACAGCCTGCACATCGGCAAGCTGAGCCTCGACGGCGGCGAGCTGCATGTCGACGGGCGCATCGACGCCATTGCCTTTGAGGATGCGCCGTCAAGCCGCGGTGGCCTGCTCTCGCGCCTGTTCGGGGGTTGAGGCGCCGTGGGCGTGTCGCTCTCCGAGCAGGCGCGGTGCTTTCTCGCCTCGCTCCTGCTCGGCTTCATCCTTTCTCTCCTCTATGACCTGCTGCGCGCCGTGCGGCTGCGGCGGGCGACGAAGCGGCGCTTTACGAGCGCGCTCGATCTCCTCTACTGCGCGGCGTTCGCGCTGCTGACGTTTCTCTTCGCGCTGCGCATCGGCGGGGGCGAGCTGCGGCTCTATATGCTCTTCTCGGTGCTGCTCGGCGCGGTGAGCTACTTCACGCTCTGCGCACGGCTTTTCCGTCCGCTATGGGCCTTCTGGGCGGAGGTGCTGTTCTCCTTTGCGCGATTAGCGGCGGCGCCGCTGCGGTGGCTGCAAAAAGTTTATGGTAAACTTGCCAAACTTTGCAAAAGATACTTTCTTTTTTCCAGAAACCGGCTTATAATAAAGTCGTATGAGCGCCGCGCCCGTTATTCGCTGCGCCGCGCAAGGAAAAAGGAGGCTCATCGGCATGGCAGAGCAGGCCAAAAAAGGCAAAAAGCGCACCAGCTTTCTCACGATGCTCGTCATCGCAATTCTGATCGCACTGGTAGGGGTGCAGCTCATTCATCTGCGGAGCCAGATCGACGACGCGCGCAGCCAGCTCACCGCGCTGCAGAGCGATCTTGACACTGCCAAGCAGGAGAACGACGCGCTCGCCTCGGCGCTCGAAAAGGCCGACGATCCTGAGTTTTTGCAGGAGCTTGCGCGCGATCAGCTCGGCTACGTAACGCCGGGAGAAAAGACATTCTATGACGTCAGCAACTAAAAAGAGAACATTATTGAAGCGCCCGTTGAGGGCGCTTTTTTCTTTCACCAAATAAAAAGGAGCCGCCGGCCAAGATGGCCCGCGGCTCAAATGGGTGGGATATTGGAAAGCTTCCGATGCTTATGATACCGCCCGTCCGCCAAAACGTCAATGGGAGCTTTTGCCGCATTCTGCCGCCTTTTGTCAATTCGCGTCGTGTGCCTTATACTTCGTCAATATGCACAAGAATGCTCAATTCATATATCGTTCATTTGAAATTTTCGTTCATTCGTGCTATAATGTAGAAAAGGAAACAGAAGAGCCCTTCGCCCTCTCTTTCCTTCCTCACCAACGAAAGGAGCCAACACTATGAAATTCACCTACACCTGCAAAAAAGTCTCCCTGAACGATTCCGTCAAGGCCTATGCCGAGAAAAAGGTCGGCAAGCTCGAGAAGTTTTTCAAGGAGGAGCCCGAGGCTTCTGTCACCTTCTCCGTCGAGAAGAAGAACCGCTGTGTCGCCGAGATCATGCTCCGCGGCGCCAACGGCACGCTGTTCCGCGCGGTATGTGAGGACCCGGACGGCGACATGCGCGGCGCGATCGACGAGGCCACGGCCCAGATCGAGCGCAAGATCCGCAAGAACAAGACCCGCCTTGCCAAGAACCTGCGCGCCGAGGCTGTGCTGCCGGAGCTGCCCGAGGAGTTCGAGGCCCACGAGGAGGGCACGTTCGACATCGTGCGCACCAAGCGCTTCACCGTCAAGCCCATGAGCGTGGAGGAAGCCATTTTGCAGATGAACCTGCTGGGCCACAGCTTCTTCGTCTTCCGCAACACCGATTTCGGCGATGCGATCTGCGTCGTTTACCGCCGCAACAACGGCGGCTACGGCATCATCGAGACCGAGGACGACGAGGAGTAAGCCGTTCAGAACGCATATAGAAGGGCTGCGCGAATGCGCGGCCCTTTTTTTGCGCGTTTTTCCGTGGTATACTGAGTGCATTCCTGAAAGAAATGAGGACGGACACATGCTAAGCACGTTTTTCTGCCGCGCGTTCCAGTGCTGCTTTGCCGTCGGCGCGCGCTTTCTCCCCTGGCGCACGCCGGAGGTCTTTTCGGGCGAGGGGAGTTTACTGCGCGCCGCAGACATTCTGCGCGAAAACGGCCTGCGCCGCCCGTTCGTCATCGCGAGCCGCCGCCAGTGCGCGGATGAGCACTTCCGCGCCTTGCAGGAAAAACTTGACGAGCAGGACATCCTGCTCTCCATCTTCTCCTCGGTCGAGCCGAATCCGTCGGTCAAGACGGTCGAAAAGATCGCCGCGCAGTACAAGATTGATAGCTGCGACTGCTTTCTCGTCATCGGCGGCGGCTCGCCGATGGACGCAGCCAAGGCCGCCGCGGCGCGCCTTGCGCGGCCGGACAAGCCGCTTTCGCAGCTTGTGGGACTCTTAAAGGTCCGCCGCCGCATTCCGCCGCTCATCGCCGTGCCCACGACGGCGGGCACGGGGTCGGAGACGACCATCGCCGCCGTTGTCACCGGCAGTGACCACCACAAGTATGCGATCTCCGACCTCTGCCTCATTCCACGCTACGCGATCTTAGACCCCGTGCTGACCGTCGGCCTGCCTCCACACATCACGGCGGAAACCGGCATGGACGCGCTGACGCACGCGGTCGAGGCGTACCTGAGCCGCTTTTACAACACGAAGCAAACGCGCCTGCTCGCGGAACATGCCGTCGTCGCCATCTTCACGCATTTGGAGCGCGCGTACCGCGACGGCACGTCGCTCCCCGACCGCGCGGCGATGCTGCAGGCCTCGTTCGACGCAGGCGCGGCGTTCACGCGCGCAAGCGTCGGCAATGTGCACGCCATCGCCCACACGCTCGGCGGGCTCTACGGTGTACCCCACGGCCTTGCAAACGCGGTGCTTCTCCCTCTCGTGCTCGAAGATTACGGCAAAGCGGCCTATCCGCGCCTTGCGCGTCTTGCCGCACTTGTCGGCCTCAAGGGCGAGAGCGAAGAATCTCTCGCCAAGGCGTTTATTGCCGAAATCCGCGCGATGAATACCCGCATGGGCATTCCCGACCGCTTCGACTGTATCCGCAAAGAGGACATTCCCCTCATGGCCACCTGGGCCGCGCAGGAGGCAAACCCCGTCTACCCCGTGCCGGTCATCTACGACGAAGCGCGCTTTGCGCGCGTCATCGAGCGTTCACACCACAGCCAATAACCTTGTCAGCATTTTAGCGATACTTCCCCGCCGCCGTCTGGTATAATGGTGCTGCAATCCAAAAGGATCGGACGGTTTTTTATGATCGGAGTTTACGACTACACCGTGATCGCAACTTATCTCTCGCTGCTGCTGGGGCTTGGCGGCCTCTATTCCGCCGCGCAAAACGAGCCTCTCGACGCCATGCTGTGCCTGATGCTCGCGGGGCTGCTCGATGCTTTCGACGGGCGCATCGCCCGCACGAAAAAGGACCGCACCGAACAGGAAAAGCGCTTCGGTATCCAGATCGACTCGCTCAACGACCTCGTGTGCTTCGGCGTGCTGCCCGCCGCCATCGGCTGGAGCATGGACTGCGATAGACTCTGGTTCCTTGCGACGATGTCGTTTTTCGCGCTCTGCGCGCTCATCCGCCTCGCCTATTTCAACGTGACGGAAGAGGAGCGGCAGAACCAGATGAGCGAGCACCGCGCCTACTACCTCGGCGTGCCGGTCACGGCGAGCGCCGTGCTCGCGCCGCTCTTCTATCTGCTCTCGCTGCACTTTTCCCTGAACTGCGCGGTCGTCTACGCGCTGGGGCTGTTTCTGCTCGGTGTGCTGTACATCACACCGATTCGCGTCAAGAAGCCGCAGCTGCGCGGCGTGGCGCTTTTGTCCATATTCGGGCTTGGCGAATTTGTTGTTTTGCTCCGCGTATTGACGCGTTAGCGCTCCCATCTCTCTCCTCCGGGCCGTCCGAAAGGTTTTCTTTTGGGCGGCCCCTCTCTTTTTACTTTCCTGATTGACGGCGGGAAGACCTCGTGCTATGATAGTCGGCAACTACCGTTTGCATGTTCTGTCAGATCGCGAGGAATTTTTATGAAAAAGGCTGATCCCCGTCTCCAGCTCGTCGTGGCGATGACCGTCTTCGGCACGCTGGGGCTTTTTGTGCGCAATATTTCCGTCTCGTCCGGCGAGCTGGCGCTGTACCGCGCCGTGCTGGCCGCGCTGCTGATCGGCGTATACTTACTTGTCAGCAGGCAGAAGATCCCCTTCACGCGCATCAAAAAGGAGGTGCCGCTGCTGCTTCTCTCCGGCGCGGCAATGGGCGTCAACTGGATCCTTTTATTTGAGGCCTACCGCTATACGAGCGTTTCCGTCGCCACACTGAGCTATTACTTCGCGCCCGTCATCGTCACGCTCGTCTGCCCCATCCTCTTCCACGAAAAGCTCACGGGAAAGAAATTTCTCTGCTTTGTCATGTCCACGCTCGGCCTTGTGCTCATCACCGGCATCGGCGACACGCGCGGGTCGGATGACCTCAAGGGCATTCTCTTCGGCCTCGGCGCGGCGGTGTTTTACGCGACCGTCATCCTGCTCAACAAGTCCATCCATCAGGTCGAGGGCATCCACCGCACGTTTTTGCAGTTTTTGTCCGCCATCGTCGTGCTCATCCCCTACGTGCTCTCGACAAATGGCATCACACTCAGCTCGCTGAACGCTGTCGGCTGGGTCAACCTTCTCATCGTCGGCCTTGTCCACACGGGCATCACGTATTGCCTGTACTTCTCGTCGCTCAAGGAGCTTCCCGGACAGGAGGCCGCGATTTTAAGCTACATCGACCCCCTCGTCGCCGTCCTCGTCTCCGTCACCCTGCTCGGCGAGAGCATGACCGCAATGCAAGTCATCGGCGGCGCCCTGATCTTAGGCTTCACCCTGCTCAACGAGCTCTCCCCCGTGCCCAAGGTAAAAAAGAAGTAAATCTCTCAAATCACGCCAAACGCGTCGTAGACTTTCGCGCCCGCAGGCGCGAAATAATTTTAATCGTTTTTTGTCGCGACCCCTGCGTGACAAAAAACACCTCTCAGCCCGCAAGTGGGGAAATCGCCCGCCGTTGGCGGGCGATTTATGCGCGCAGCGGGCTGTGATCTCCCTAAAAATAGAGACCGCTCAGCCATAGCTGAGTGGCCTCTATTTTTAATTCAGAAATTCCTTCGGGTCGCAGGGTACCCCATCTTTGCTGACCGAAAAGTGCAGATGCGCCGGCATCGAGAACTCGGCGATCGAGCTGCTGCCCACCGCGCCGATGACCTCGCCCGCGGAGACATACTGCCCCTCGCCGACGCCCGGCGAGCTGCGGAGATTGGCGTACGTCGTCTCGTACCCGTCGTCGTGCGCGATGGTCACGAGCGTGCCCATCATATCGTCGTCGCGCACCGCCGTCACAACGCCGCTGCACGCGGCGATCACCTGCGTGCCGACCTCGGCGGCGATGTCGATGCCGTCGTGCGTGCGCCAGTCGCCAAGCGTCTCGTTATACTTGAGCTCGTCGACCGAAAACGCCGCGACCTCCTCCCCCACGAGCGGCGCGACCACGAGCCGCGGGGCGACGGGCTGCGCGTCCGTCTCGCTCTCCATCGCGGGGACGGTGTCCTCCACGCCCGTGGCCTCATCCATCACGGTGAGGTCCTCGGGCGGCTCCTCCACCGGCTCTGCCGGCTTTGCCGCCTCCTGCGGCAGCTCCGCTTCCGGCATCTGCGGCGTTTCGTCCTGCACGGGGAGTTCTACCTGTGAGGAGACGTTCTCCGCGTCCTTGTCCGCCGTATTTTTCGGCAGCAGCGTCCAATAGCCCGCGACGGCCAGCGCCGTCACACCGAGGAACAGGGCTATGTATAAGCCCGTCCCACCGAAGAAGTGCCGCTTTGCGCGGCCGTTCGATCCTGCCATGTTTCATCCTTTCCGCCGCTTCGCGGCTCGTGCGAAAATTGCGAGCAAAAAAAGCTCTGACGGTAGTGTGTACCGTCAGAGCTTTTTCTAAACATGGCAGATTCGATTTTTTAGCGGACGATCAGCGTCTTGCCGTCCATTTCCGCGGGCTGCTCAAGGCCCATCACGTCGAGGATCGTCGGCGCAATATCGGCGAGGCGGCCGGGGCGCAGCTCGGTGCCCGCGCCGCAGAGGATGAAGGGCACTACGTTCGTCGTGTGCGCGGTCATCGGGCTCTTGCCGTCCGCCTGGAGCATCTGCTCGGCGTTGCCGTGGTCGGCGGTGATCATCGCGATGCCGCCCATCTTGAGCGTCGCCTCCACGACCTGACCGACGCACTCGTCGACGGTCTCGACGGCCTTGACGGCCGCGTCGAACACGCCCGTGTGGCCGACCATGTCGCAGTTGGCAAAGTTCAGGATGATGACATCGTACTTGCCGGACTCGATGCGCTCGACGCACTTGCTCGCGACCTCGTAGGCGCTCATCTCGGGCTGGAGGTCGTAGGTCGCGACCTTCGGGGACGCGACGAGTACGCGGTCCTCGCCGGGATACGGGTCCTCGACGCCGCCGTTGAAGAAGAACGTGACATGCGCGTACTTCTCGGTCTCGGCGATGCGCAGCTGGGTCATGCCCATCTTGCTCAGATACTCGCCAAGGCCGTTTTTCACGCTGATGCGCGGGAAGGCGACGAGCACGTTCGGCATGGTCGCGTCATACTCGGTGTTGCAGACGTAGGTGAGCGGGAAGAACTCGCGCTTGAAGCCGTCGAACGCGGGGTCGACGAACGCGCGCGTGATCTCGCGGGCGCGGTCAGGGCGGTAGTTGAAGAAGATGACCGAATCGTTGTCGGAGATCATGCCGTCCTTGTCGCAGACGATGGGCTCGACGAATTCGTCCGTCACGCCGTTTTTATAGCTCTCCTCGATGGCGTGAATGGGGTCGGGATCCTGCACGCCCTCGCCGTAAACGAGCGCGTCATAGGCGTTCTCTAAGCGGTCCCAGCGCTTGTCGCGGTCCATCGCGTAATAGCGGCCCATGACGGTCGCGATCTTGCCGACGCCGATCTCTTTGCACTTTTCCATGGTCTTTGCGACAAAGTCGCGGCCGGAGGTCGGGGGCGTGTCGCGCCCGTCGAGGAAGGCGTGGATATACACGCGCTTTAAGCCCTTGATGTGCGCCATCTTTAAAAGCGCGTAGAGGTGGTCGAGCGTGGAGTGCACGCCGCCGGTGGAGTGCAGACCGTAAAGGTGCAGCGCAGAGCCCTTTTCGAGGCAGTCGTCCATCGCCTTGTTGTAGGCGGGATTTTCAAAGAACGTGCCGTCCTCAATGGAGCGGGTGATGCGCGGCAGGTCCTGGAACACGACGCGGCCGCCGCCGATGTTGGTATGGCCGACCTCGCTGTTGCCCATCTGGCCCGCGGGCAGGCCCACGTCAAGACCGGAGGCCTGGAGCGTCGTGTGGGCATACTCGGCAAAAAGGCCGTCGAGCACGGGGGTGTTGGCCGCGCGCACCGCGTTGCCGACGGTATCGTTGGACAGGCCGAAGCCGTCCATGATGATCAGCGTGGTGGGAGTCTTATTCATCGATTTTCCTCCTTACTCCTGGTTGGCAGCGTGGACGATCTCCATCAGCGCCTTGGGGTCGAGCGAAGCGCCGCCGATCAGGCCGCCGTCGATGTCCTCGTGCGAGAGCAGCTCGTGGGCGTTCGAGCCCTTCATCGAGCCGCCGTACTGAATGGTCACGCTGCGGGCGATGCGCGCGCCGTACTGCGCGCGGATGAGCGAGCGGATATAGGTGCAGACCTCGGCCGCCTGCTCGCCCGTGGCGGTCTTGCCGGTGCCGATGGCCCAGATGGGCTCATAGGCGATGACGCAGCGGCGCATCTGCTCGGCGCTCACGCCCGCGAGGGCGGACTTGACCTGCAGCGCGATGAGCTCCATCGTCACGCCCATCTCGCGCTGGGCAAGGCTCTCGCCCACGCAGATGATGGGGTTCAGCCCCGCCTCGAGCGCGGCGAGGACCTTTTTGTTGACGATCTCGTCCGTCTCGCCGAAGAGCGCGCGGCGCTCGCTGTGGCCGACGATGACATAGCGCACGCCGAGGTCGGCGAGCATGTCGGCGGAAATCTCGCCGGTGTAGGCGCCGCTCTTTTCAAAGTAGACGTTCTCCGCGCCGACGGCGATGCGGCTGTCCTTGAACGAGCGCACGGCGGCAGAAAGGTCGACCGTGGGCACGCACACGACGATGTCGCACCATTTGGTTTTGGGAAGGATGGCCTTGAACTGTTCGGCAAAGGCCTTGGTCTCGCTGGGGGTCTTGTTCATTTTCCAGTTGCCTGCGATGATGGTTTTACGGTATCTGCGATTCATGTTGGGTCTTTTCTCCTGTTACTGTCTAAATCTAAAATCTATGCGAATATATGAAAATCAATAGTGATTTTTCTCACTTGTCTAAAAGGCACGCAACGCCCGGTAATTCCTTGCCTTCCAGGAACTCGAGCGACGCGCCGCCGCCGGTGGAGATGTGCGTGATCTTGTCGGCAAAGCCGAGCTGCTCGGCTGCCGCCGCGCTGTCGCCGCCGCCGATGATCGTGACCGCGCCGCTCTCGGCGAGCGCCTTGGCCATGGCCTTCGTGCCGGTCGCAAAGGTTGGGAACTCAAAAACGCCCATGGGGCCGTTCCACACGATCGTGCCCGTGCCCTTGGTCGCCGCGCAGAAGAGCTCGACGGTCTTGGGGCCGATGTCCATGCCCATCATATCCGCGGGGATGTGCATCGCGTCGACGACGTGGGGCTCTGCGTCGGCGGCAAACTCCGTCGCCGCGACGGTATCGACCGGCAGCAGGAGCTTGACGCCCTTCTGCTTGGCCTTTTCGATCATCTCGAGCGCGTAGGCGCACTTGTCTTCCTCGAGCAGGGACTTGCCGATCTCGCCGCCCTGCGCCTTGGCAAACGTGTAGGCCATGCCGCCGCCGATGATGACGGTGTCAGCCTTGTCGAGCAGATTGTTGATAACGGCGATCTTGTCGCTGACCTTTGCGCCGCCGAGCACGGCGACGAACGGGCGCTTGGGATCGTCGAGCGCCTTGCCCATGACCTCAAGCTCCTTGGCAACGAGCAGGCCCGACACGGCGGGAAGATAGGCGGCCACGCCCGCGGTGGACGCGTGCGCGCGGTGCACCGTGCCGAACGCGTCGGAGACGTACAGCTCCGCCATCGAGGCAAGGGCCTTGGCAAGCTCGGGGTCGTTCTTGGTCTCACCCGCTTCAAAACGGGTGTTTTCAAGCAGCATGATCTCGCCGCCCTTGAGCGCCGCGGCCTTGGCCTTGGCATCCTCGCCGACGACGTCGTGCGCGAAGATGACATCCTTGCCCAAAAGCTCGGACAGGCGCTTGGCGACGGGCGCAAGCGTCAGCTTGTCGAGGGACTTTTTCCACTTCTCCTCCGTCAGCGTCGCGGGGTCCTTGCCCTTTTCGGTCTGCTTTTTCACCCACTTGTCAAACTTCGCCTCGGGCTTGCCGAGGTGGGAGCAGGCGATGACCGCCGCGCCGTGGTCGAGCAGATACCGGATGGTCGGCAGCGCGGCCACGATGCGCTTATCCGAGGTGATCTCGCCGGTCTCCTTGTCCTGGGGCACGTTGAAATCGCAGCGCAGCAGCACCTTCTTGCCGCTCACGTCCACATCGAGAACAGTCTTCTTGTTATAATTCATGTTGTTTCCTCCTCATAATATACACATACGATTTGGTTACTCAGTTGAAACGAATTTGGGATTTACTCCTTTTCCAGCATTTCCCCCTCGTGCTTGAGACCGGGAAAGCCCGTCTGCCGCAGCGCTTCATACGTCAGGATCGCCACGGAGTTTGATAAGTTCAGGCTGCGCGCCTCCTTCCGCATCGGAAGGCGGATGCAGCGCTCATAGTGCGCCATGCGGAAAGGCTCCGGCAGGCCCGCGGTCTCCTTTCCGAAAAAGAGCCAGCAGCCGTCCTTGAATTCCGCCTGGCAGTAGTCCTGCGGAGCCTTCGTCGTGGCGAGCCAGCAGTCGCGTTCCGCCTCGGGATGCTTTGCAAAAAGGTCGGCTAAATTTTCGTACACGCTGATCTCCACAAGGTACCAGTAGTCCAGCCCCGCGCGCTTGACGGCGCGGTCGGAAATGTCGAACCCGAGGGGCTTGATGAGGTGCAGGTGCGCCCCCGTCGCCGCGCAGGTGCGCGCGATATTGCCGCAGTTTTGCGGGATCTCCGGCTCGACGAGCACGATATTCAGCATGACAGCACCTCCTCCACGCGAAAGTTTTATCATTGTACCGCAAAAATATTGCGAATTCAACCTAAAATGCAGTCTTTTGAAACGAAATTTTGAAAATGTAAAAGTAAAGCCGCCAAATCAAAAATTTTTTGTTTTTTTTGTGAGAAACGGTGGATTTTTCGGGCATCTTTGCTATAATGTCGTTAATAGAGAGTAGAATTGAAAGGAGATGAGCTCCGATGGATCAGAAGTTGGCAGTTCTCTTTATGCCGGACGATATGACCCTGACAAAAGAACAAACACCGCTAATGCTGAGGCCCATTTTGTTCTGCCCCATTCTCACGTGGATGGTCGAAGAACTGATGGGGCGGGGCATTGAGCGGTTTTTTATTGTGTCTGACAAACGGGCGCACGACATGATGCGTCCCTACGTCCCCGAAAACGCCGATGTTGTCTACGTCGACGGTGCCAGACACGGGGAAGAGCTTTTAACGCTCCTCAAGGATGAAAAGGGCAGCGTGCTCATCGTCAACGGCGCGGTGCTGCCCGTGGGCGTGTTCTCCGGTGGCGCGGTCTACTCCGCGGACGCGAAGGAGTGCTGCAAGGTGCTCAAGGAGCACGGCGCTTTCGCCGCCTTCCCCAAGGGGGCGGAGATCACGAAGGGCTTTCTGCCCGTCGGCGACGACGAGGAGCTCAGGTCCGCACAGGACATGTGCCGCCGCAAGATCGCCGACAAGCACTTCGCCGCGGGCGTTTCCATCATGGACGTGAACAACACTTACATTGACCCGCGCGTCAAGATCGGCAGCGGCACGGTCATCCTGCCGGGAACGATCCTGCGCGGCCGGACCGTCATCGGCAAGAACTGCACCATCGGCCCGAACGCCATGATCCGCGACTGCACGGTCGGCGACGAGACCGAGGTGAACGCCTCGCAGCTCAATGAAAGCACGGTCGGCGCGCACACGACCGTCGGCCCCTTTGCCTATGTCCGCCCGAACTCGAAGATCGGCGACCATGTCAAAGTCGGCGACTTTGTCGAGATCAAAAACAGCGTCATCGGCAACGGCACGAAGATCTCGCACCTCACCTACGTCGGCGACAGCGATTGCGGCGAGCGCATCAACTTCGGCTGCGGCACGGTGACGACGAATTACGACGGCTTCAAAAAATTCCGCTGCACGATCGGCGACGACGCCTTCATCGGCTGCAACACGAACCTCATCGCCCCCGTCACGGTCGGGAACGGCAGCTACATCGCCGCCGGCTCCACCATCACCGACGAGGTACCCGCCGACTCCCTCGCCATCGCGCGCGAGCGTCAGGTCAACAAGCCTGGCTGGGCGGAACAGTGGCGCGCGGCGCACGAGAAACAGTAACTTCAGAAAATTTTTTATAAACAGAGGAGTACATCAACATGATCTCTCACGGTAAGGACATCAAGATTTTCACCGGCAACGCAAACCCCAAACTGGCAGCGGACATCTGCAAGATCATCGGCACCAAGCTCGGCGAGAGCGAGGTCAAGAGCTTCGCAGACGGCGAGGCCTCCGTCTCCCTGTACGAGACCGTGCGCGGCAGCGACGTGTTCCTCGTTCAGTCCACCTGCAAGCCCGTCAACGACAGTCTGATGGAGCTTCTCATCATGGTCGACGCCTGCCGCCGCGCTTCCGCCGGCCGCATCACCGCCGTCATGCCCTACTTTGGCTATGCCCGTCAGGACCGCAAGGCCAAGAGCCGCGACCCCATCTCCGCCAAGCTCGTGGCCAACATGCTCGTCGCCGCGGGCGTTGACCGCGTGCTGACGATGGACCTGCACGCCAACCAGATCCAGGGCTTCTTCGATATCCCCGTGGATAACCTCTTCGGCAACCCCATCTTCGTCGACTACTATGCCAAGAAGTTCGGCTCCGTGTGCGAGGACATGGTCGTCGTCTCCCCCGACGTCGGCTCCGTCGCCCGCGCCCGCACCTTCGCCCAGAAGCTGCACATGAACCTCGCCATCGTCGATAAGCGCCGCCAGAAGGCCAACCAGTGCGAGGTCATGAACGTCATCGGCGACGTTGAGGGCAAGGAGTGCATCCTCTTCGACGACATGGTCGACACCGCTGGTTCCCTCTGCAACGCGGCCAAGGCCATCGTTGAGGTCGGCGGCGCGAAGAAGGTCTACGCCTGCGCGTCCCACGGCGTTCTCTCCGGCCCCGCGCTCGAGCGCCTGGCTGCGAGCAGCATCGAAGAGCTGGCCCTGCTCGACACCATCCCCGCCCCTGCCGGCGAAGAGGAGCTCGCCAAGTCCCGCATCAAGTACCTGACCGTCGCGCCGATGTTCGCCGAAGCGATCGAGCGCACATATCAGGAAATTTCTATCGCGAAACTGTTTAACTAATTCGTTAAAACGATTTTGTCCCCCACCTTAAGTGGGGACGCGGTTAAGGGGGATATTCTCTTTCCTCGGAAAGAGAATATCCCCCTTTGACCCCCAAGAGAAAGGGATTAGAT
>ENA-UEYF01000957-UEYF01000957.1-human-gut-metagenome-genome-assembly--contig:-NODE-957-length-26468-cov-5.694631_pt1 | contig 26468 bp, 18 predicted proteins | sample MGYA00242902_ERZ507920 | MGnify/ENA primary metagenome ERZ507920 (study PRJEB26167, sample SAMN06115402) | human gut metagenome | host: Homo sapiens | place: China:Jiangxi | collected 2016-07-05...
AAAATATACTACAGATGAATATTCTGGATAACTTTGAGTATTTGAAGGTTCACGAATGGATCCGGGTCGAAGGGGATGAGGCCTATGTGGGCATTACCGATTTTGCACAGAGCCAACTCGGCGATATCGTTTTTGTCGATGTGACCACTGAGGGCGAGACACTTGCCCAGAACGAAATTTTCGGCACGATCGAGGCCGTGAAGACGGTTTCGGATGCTTTCCTGCCTGTGGGCGGCGAGGTGCTCGAGTTCAATGCATCGCTCAACGACGCTCCCGACAAGGTCAATAAAGATCCTTACGGCGAGGGTTGGATGGTGAAAATTAAAATGACGAATCCCGCAGAGCTCGATTCACTGCTCTCCGCTGAGGATTATGCCAAACTGATAGGTTAATTTTAAAAAATACGAAATTATGAGTAAAGTTACTGTCGTGGGTGCGGGCAACGTAGGCGCTACCTGCGCAAATGTGATCGCCACCCGCGAGATCGCCGATGAAGTGGTGCTGCTGGATATTAAAGAAGGGGTAGCCGAAGGTAAAATGCTGGATATTTTCCAGACCGCCACGCTGATGGATTTCGATACGAAACTGACCGGCGTGACCAACGATTATGCCGCGACCGCCGGTTCGGACGTAGTGGTGATCACCTCAGGTATGCCCCGCAAACCGGGTATGACCCGCGAAGAGTTGATCGGCGTGAATGCCGGTATCGTGAGCTCGGTGGTTGAGAACGTACTGAAATACTCGCCGAAGGCCATTATCCTGATCATCAGCAACCCGATGGATACGATGACCTACCTGGCCCTCAAAAAGAGCGGTCTTCCGAAGAACCAGATTTTCGGTATGGGCGGCGCACTGGATACGGCCCGCTTCAAATGCTACCTGAGCAAGGCCCTGAATGCCAACTCGAACGAGATTGAAGGCATGGTAATCGGCGGGCACGGCGATACCACGATGATTCCGCTGGCCGGCAAAGCCGCCTACAAGGGCATTCCCGTTACCGAACTGCTGAGCAAAGAGGAACTCGACAAGGTGGTTGCCGACACGATGGTGGGCGGTGCAACGCTGACCAAGCTGCTCGGAACGTCGGCTTGGTATGCGCCCGGTGCAGCGGCAGCTTATGTCGTTGAATCGATCATCCGCGACCAGAAGAAGGTGATTGTTTCCTGCACGGCTCTCGACGGCGAATACGGTCAGAAGGATATCTGCATCGGTGTTCCGGCCGTGATCGGCAAGAACGGTGTGGAGAAGATTCTGTCGCTGAACCTCACTGCAGACGAGAAAGCCCTCTTCGAGAAGAGCGCCGAGGCTGTCCGCAAAACCAACGCTGTCCTCAAAGAGATCAACGCGCTCTAAGCACCGGATTCTTTGAATATAAGAAGCGGCGGTTCCTTTTGGAACCGCCGCTTTTGGTATGGTATGTGTTGCACTTATACGGGTATAAAATATTTGAATTGCTAATTATAAACTATTTGCCCGGTTTGTCCCGATTATTTGCTAGATTTGTTCTATAAGGAGTGTTGATCTGAATGCCGTTCCCGATAAATATTAACGATGATTGCCTTATGACGACGAAAAAGACAATGACGACGAATGCTGGTACTCCCGTGGCGGAGAACCAGAACGTCCAGACCGCCGGGCCGCACGGTCCGATGCTGATGCAAAATGTCTGGTACATGGAAAAACTGGCCCATTTTACGCGTGAACGCATTCCGGAGCGGGTCGTGCATGCGAAAGGTTCGGCCGCTTACGGGACCTTTACCGTGACGAAAGACATCACGAAGTACACGAAAGCGTCGATTTTTTCGGAAGTGGGCAAACAGACCGATTTATTCGTACGCTTTTCGACCGTTGCCGGCGAGCGCGGCGCTGCCGATACCGAGCGCGATGTGCGCGGTTTTGCGATCAAATTTTACACCGACGAAGGTAACTGGGATTTGGTGGGGAACAATACACCGGTCTTTTTTATCCGGGATCCGCTCAAATTTCCCGATTTTATCCACACGCAGAAGCGCGACCCGAAAACCAACCTGCGCAGCGCAACGGCGGCGTGGGATTTTTGGAGTCTCTCTCCGGAGACCCTCCATCAGGTGATGATCCTGATGAGCGACCGCGGGATTCCGGCGAGCCTGCGTCAGATGCACGGCTTCGGAAGCCATACGTTCAGCTTTATCAATGCGGCGAATGAACGGTTCTGGGTCAAATTTCATTTCAAAACCCAGCAGGGAATCAAAAACCTGACCAATGCCGAAGCCGAGGCGGTCGTCGCCAAAGACCGCGAGGCATCGCAAAAGGATCTGTTCGGTCACATTGCGCAGGGCGATTTTCCGCGCTGGACGCTTTACGTGCAGATTATGCCGGAGGCCGATGCGGCGACCTACCGGATCAATCCGTTCGACCTGACGAAGGTATGGCCGCATGCCGATTATCCGTTGCAGGAGGTGGGGGTGATGGAGCTGAACCGTAATCCCGAAAATTACTTCGCAGAAGTGGAACAGGCTGCTTTCAACCCGGCCAATATCGTTCCCGGAATCGGCTTCTCGCCTGATAAAATGCTCCAGGGGCGCCTGTTCGCATATGGCGATGCGCACCGCTACCGGCTCGGAGCCAACTTCGAAAGCCTGCCGGTGAACGCTTCACGCTGCCCGGCTCACAATTATCAGCGGGACGGGCTGATGCGTTTCGATGCGAACGGCGGCGGCAGCGTCAACTATGAACCGAACAGTTTCGGAGGCCCGACCGAAGATCGTTCCTACCTCGAGCCGCCTTTAAAGGTAGAGGGGGATGCGATGGCGTATGACGCCCGTGTGGACAGCGATTACTATTCGCAGCCGGGCGAGTTGTTCCGCCTGCAGTCGCCCGATGCGCAACAACGACTGATTTCGAATGCGGCCGAGGCGATGGCGGGTGTTCCGGTCAATATCCAGACGCGTGCGGTGGCCCGTTTCTATCAGGCCGATGAACGGTGCGGACAAGGTATTGCCGAAAAACTCGGGATAGACCTGCAATCGGTGCTCGACGAAGTGAAGCGCCAGCAGGTGGCAGACAAGACCCTTTAGCCGATTCGTCGGGACGCTGTCGGAAAACTTAATTTTGTCTGCATGCCGACTGTTTGAGACTGATATTTTGGCCCGCGGATAAACCTCGGGAGATATCCCGGTAATCGGAATAAGCCCTGCCTTGCGAGGCAGGGCTTTGTCGTTCGGATACCGTTTGAAAACAGGGACGGTTTTGACCCGGTAATTTCTGATGAAGATTGGGCTGTTCTTGCCTGACTTTTCAGTCAGCTTTTCAAGGAGGGCATACTTTTCACGATAGGAATAGAAAAGCGTTGTAGAGATATGTCCTTCGCCGATAGATCTGTTTTTTCGAGATTTTTCCTGGATGTTATTTTTGTGAACCTTGCCGGATGCGGCGTTGGATGCGCTCCAGTCCGCAGCGGGCCAGCGGCGTGTCGCCGAAACGGTTTTGGAAATCGGTTCCGGAGAGCTGCAGCCAATCGGTTTCGGTCATCTGTCCGATATCTCCGGCCGGGGCGAAGCAGGTATGGGCGGATACCGGTGCATGGCGGTTGTGGGGGCAGGCCAGCTGGCAAATGTCGCAGCCGAATATCCACCCGTGCAGGTCGCCTTCGTCGCCCGCTTCCGCCTCGATCGTGCGGCGCGAGATACAAAGCGAAGCGTCGATCGTCCGGTCGTTTCCGATCGCACCGACGGGGCAGGCTTCGATACAGGCGCGGCAGGAACCGCACGGGTCCGGTGCCAGGAAAGGCGGATCGGGTTCGAGTTCGGCATCCGTCACGATCAGCCCCAGCACAACGAACGATCCCAGACCGGGTACGATCAGTAGCGAGTGGCGTCCGATGCGTCCTACTCCCGCTTCGGCGGCCCAACTTTTTTCGAGGATCGGGGCCGTATCGACGAAGACGCGTCCCGAAGTTCCGGGATGCAGGTCGCGAATGTAGGCGAGCAGTTCGTGCAATTTCTCTTTCAATACCGGATGGTAGTCGCGTCCCCGGGCATACGAGGCGATCCGTGAGGCGACTCCGGCAGCGGGAGGACGGTTGTAGCTGATGGCACAAACCACTACCGACCGGGCTCCTTCGACCAGCAGGGCCGGGTCGATCCGCTTGTCGAGATTGCGTTCCATATAGGTCAGGCCGCCGTGCCGTCCCTGTGCGAGCCATCGCTCCAACAGTCCGCGACGCTCTTCGAGCGGGCGGCAACGGGCTATACCGCAGCGGTCGAAGCCGAGAATTTCGGCACGGGAGTGTATCGAATGGTCCTGATTCATTGCTCAAACGTCTTCAAAAGTAATGATTTTATAATAATAAAACTTATCTTTGCGTTCGATTGGCAAATGTCCCGACATTCCTAACTTTCCATTTGCAATGAGATTCGAAACCCTTCGGGAATTGTATCTGCACAGCATTGATTCCTTCGGCCCGCGGCCTTGTTTCTCGATGTACGGGGGAGAGTCGCTCACCTACGCCGAGTTCTCCGAACGCGTCAACACCCTGATCGATATATTCGTCCATGCCGGGCTGAACAGTGGCGACAAAATCGCATTATTGAGCAACAACATGCCTAACTGGGGCGTCGCTTATTTTGCCGCGACCGTGTCGGGCATGGTGATCGTACCCATCCTGCCTGATTTTTCGGGCCCCGAACTCGACAAGATCATCCTGCATTCCGAGGCCAAAGCGCTCGTCGTTTCCGATAAACTGTTCACGAAGGTCTCGAAGGAGGTCATCTCCGGGCTGAACCTCGTGGTGCGCAGCATGAACCTCGGGGTGATCCACCAGACTTCCGATACGCTTGGCTCCGTAACCATACCGAACGGGGATGATCTCGCGGCGATCATTTACACTTCGGGTACCACCTCTTCGCCCAAAGGCGTGATGCTTTCGCACCGCAACTTGTGCAGCGAGCTGGAGATGGTGAGCATCCTGCAACCGGTTTATCCCGATGACGTATTCCTGTCTATCCTGCCGCTGTCCCACACTTACGAATGTTCGCTGGGCATGCTGCTGCCGGTGATGTGGGGCGCATCGGTGGTCTATCTCGACAAAGCCCCGACCGCTTCGGTATTGCTCCCCGTGCTCAAGAAGGTGCGTCCTACGATCATGCTGACCGTGCCGCTGATTATCGAGAAAATTTACAAAAACAAAATCTTACCGCAGGTAGCCGGCAACCGGCTGATGGCAGCACTTTACAAAACCGATTGGGGACGCAGGTTCCTGCACCGGATTGCCGGTAGGCGCCTTGCACAGTTGTTCGGCGGCCGTATCCGCTTCTTCGGTATCGGCGGGGCGAAACTCGATCCGACCGTCGAACTGTTCCTGTTGGAGGGACGGTTCCCTTATGCGATCGGGTACGGCCTCACCGAGACGGCTCCCGTATTGGCCGGGGTTAATCCGTCGATGGTGCGGCATCAGTCCACGGGGCCGATGCTGGAGGGGGTCGAAGCCCGTCTCGACAATGTGAATCCGCGCTCGGGCGAAGGAGAGATCGTCGTAAAAGGCCCTAATGTGATGATGGGGTATTACAAAAATCCTGAAGCGACGGCCGACTCGTTTACCGAGGACGGATGGTTCCGCACGAAAGACCTGGGGGTGTTCGACAGGGACGGTTACCTCTATATCAAAGGGCGCCTTACGAATATGATCCTCGGCCCGAGCGGTGAAAATATCTACCCCGAGGAGATCGAGAACGTGATCAACGGCCATGCGCTGGTTGCCGATTCTTTGGTCAAGGAGGATATGGGCAAACTGGTGGCTATCGTGCACTTCAACCGGGAGGCGCTCGAGCAAAAATACCATACCGTGCGCGAAAACCTCGGGCAAAAGATGGAAAACATCAAGCAGGACCTGATGCATTACGTCAATTCGAAGGTGAATAAATTTTCGCGTATTTCGGTGGTGGTCGAGAATGAGGACGGTTTTGAAAAGACGCCGACCCAGAAGATCAAACGGTTCCTGTATACCAAAAAGAAATAGAAGGTTTTATCCCCGGTAGGAGATGTCCGGATGATCCCGGATAAGAAATTCCGCCGGATGCTCCGGTGGAAGGAGCGATGAAAATCCTGCCGTTATTCGGTGGGATTTTTTATCTTTGTCGTGTCAGCAAACAGCCGTATGGAACTATCCGCAGCACAAAGAGAACGTTACGAACGCAACCTGTTGGTCGAGGGTTTTACCGACCGGATGCAGCAGGCGCTTATTGCCGCGCGCGTGGCGGTTGTCGGTGCCGGGGGGCTCGGTTCTGCGGCGCTGAATTATCTGGTAGCGGCCGGTGTCGGCCACCTGACGCTGATCGAGAATGATACGGTGTCGTTGAGTAATTTGCAACGGCAGGTACTCTATACGACTGCAGATATGGGCCGGCCGAAAGCCGAAGTGGCCGCGATGCGCCTGTCACGACTCAATCCCGGGTGCGATATCCGTGTCGTGACCGACCGGCTGACTGCAGCGAATGCCGCCGGATTGCTCGGCGGACATGATGCAGTGGTCGATTGTACCGATAACTATGACGCCCGTTACGTGATCGATGATTTTTGCCGGGAGGCGGAGGTGCCTATGATTTACGGTACCGCCGAGGCTGTCGGGGGGCAGGTGGCCGTTTTCCATGCCGGGGGCGCGGGCGGTTACCGGGATCTTTATCCCGAGAGGGCGTCGCAGAAACCGGTGGTGGGTGTCCTCTCGCCGATTGTGGGGGTAATCGGTTCGCTGCAGGCGCTCGAAACGGTCAAACTGCTGTGCGGAGTGGGCGAATCATTGGCCGGGAATCTGTTGGTCGTGGATGGCCGGACGATGCAGGTCAGTAAATTGGAACTGTGATGAGTACGGGCGATATCAAATACCTGATTCCGGCTGACGGCGACGAGTTGTGGGGACTGACGGTGACGGGCGTCGGCAGCCAGGTGATTACCGCTGACGAGGTTTATCCGCCCCAGAACCACCCGCAGGGTTATTTTTTCGATGTGGAAGAGGGACGCGTGCTCGACGAATTCCAGTTGCTTTATATTACCGACGGCGAAGGAATGTTTACCTATGGAGAGCCGAGGGTTTCACAGCGGATCGAGGAAGGCAAGATGTTTTTCCTTTTTCCCGGGGTGTGGCATACCTACCGTCCGTTCGAAAATTCGGGCTGGAAGGAGTATTGGATCGGTTTCAAGGGCGAGATGATCGACCGGCTGGTTGCGTCGGGTTACTTTTCGGCCTGTTCGCCGGTTTTCGACATCGGGCTCAACGAACGAATCATAGACCTCTATCTGAAGGCCCGCGACATTGCCAACGAGGACAGGATCGGCGCACAACCGGCCCTTTCGGGGATCGTGATGCACCTGCTCGGACTGATGTATTACCGCCAGAAAAGCAGTGTCCTGCACGATGAGGACATCATCGGGAAGGTCGATAAGGCGAAGGTGGTGATGCGCGAGAATGTGTACGAGAATCTCTCGCCGCAGGAGGTTGCCGAGCGGGTAGGGCTGGGCTATTCGGGATTCCGCAAGGCGTTCCGCGAATATGCGGGCACGTCTCCCGCCCAGTATATGAAAGAGCTGAAGATCAACGAAGCGAAGTTGCTGCTTGCGACGACAAACACGACCATCAAGGAGATATCCTATCATCTCAAATACGACAATCCGGAATATTTCTCCATTTCATTTAAGAGAAGGACCGGCAAGACGCCGCTCGAGTACCGCAATTTCGCCCGGATAAAAAAAGGGGCGGAATAGGCAGCCGTGGTCTGCGGTTGCGGAACCATTGATTTGCATTGAGGTCGTTCGCACAGTATGCGCAGATCGGATGTTTCGCGGGCTCTTTTAGTTGAGGTTGATGATCGTTTAAAGACAGTTTAGCCGGGTACTTACCCCATTCCGTTCATTTGTTCGCATCTGTCGCATACGGTTTGGTATAGGCTTCCCTCGGAAGCCGGTCGAGTTCATCCAATTCAGCATTCATCTGCCACCGGTGATGTTCGAAAACATAGCGCCGGACGAACCATGTGATTTCGTCGGGATGGTACATGCCTGTCAGCGCCACGTCGTGCGTTTGTCCCTGCATCGTGAAAAATGCGTAGGGATAGCCAGCTTTGCGGAACCTGCGCGCAAGCGATTTCGACCCGAACAGACCTTTGCTGAACAGCTGGATTTTGTTGTACGGCACCACCTTATCCTTGTCGCCGTGCATAAAAAGCGTCGGCGCCGGAGTTGCGCGATAGCGGGGCCGTCCTTCGTGGCTGAAGATCGCGCCGGCGAACGACAGCACTCCTTTGTAGCGAAAATCCTGCGGCAACATCTCCGATAGCGGTAGTCTGTTGCACAGCGTATAGTCCGCGTGCAGTACCGTGACTGCACCCGCGCTCGATCCGCTCAGCATGATGCATGAGGTGTCGATGTTCAACGCAGCGGCGTGCCGGATTAGGTAATCGGTAGCGCTGAAGAGGTCTTCCACGGCCATTCGGATCGCCGTATCGGCGGGTTTGGTCTTGAATACCGAAATTTTACGGTCTTTCAATCCCAGCCGGTAGTCTATCGAGACGGCGGTAATTCCTTGTGCCGCCAGCTCCCGGAAGTAGGGTATGTAATAGGGTTTGTCCCGTTCTCCTTTCATGAAAGCGCCCCCGAAAACGAAAAGCATGACCGGCTGAGCGGTTTGCTCCGTCTGTGCAGTCTCCGTGCGGTAGATGTCCATCCGCAGGTCGCAGGTGTCGCGGTGTGCGAACAGGATGGTTTGTTTGGACAGGCTGTCGGACAGTACAGCGGGTTCGGCCCCGTGCGACAGGTTCGTGCAGTACAGGAGTAAAGCTGCCGGGAGCAGGAGGAAACGGCTTGGAAATGGTTTCATGGAATCGTATGTCATGTATAAGATCGGAAAGGAAGCTGCAGTTACCGGTTGAATGGGAAGGATGCTATAGCTGGAAGAAAGATTCGCCCTTGCACAAGAATCTCCGGTCCGGATGCGGCAACTTTAGTGCCGCAGAGCATATTCGAACAAAAACGTGTACCGAATAGCATCCCGGTACACGTTTTTGATTCGATCAGATTTTCATACCAGTAAACGAGGTTCTATTTTCGCCTTGGGGACGGGTGGAGCGCTATTCCGCCCAAGCCACCCGCACCGGACCCAGCAGGCCTGACGGTAACAGCGGTGTGCCTTTTTTGTACGGATTGTAAGTCGTGAACGTCACCCGTTTCTCCTGGGGCAGTGCGTCGTCCCCGATCAGCCGGTTCGGCCATTCGTTGGCCACCGAAACCTTCAGTGTGTTTTGGCCCGCTTGCAGGTAAGGGGTGATGTCGCATGCGAAAGGAGTTTTCCACAGTTCGGTCACCGGTTTGCCGTTCAGTTCGATCCGTGCGATCACTTCGGTACGTCCCAGGTCGATATACCAGTTCCGGTGCGTGCTGAGTTCGCTTTCAGGTAAGTCGAACGAGGTCGTGTAATCGGCGATGCCGCTGAAATAACGGATGCCCGGGTCGGCATGCCTGCTCCAGTCCGTCAGGGTAGGGAACGTGGCTTCTGCCGGAGCGCCCCGTCCTTCCTGGAAATGCACCTGCCAGGGACCTTTCACTTCCAGTGCGGTTTCCAGTTTCGGCCACAGGGTCGTTGTGTTGACGATGTCGGCCGGGGGAACCGGTGAGAAAACGACGAATACAGATCCGCAGGCTTCCAGGGGCAGCGTGATGCGGGAGCGTCCGTCGGCGGTGGTTTCCGCCGATACCGGCGCAATGCGGCCTTGTACGGCATCCCATAACGAACAGCCGGTATCGGTCGCGCGGAACGTGCAGGTTGCGTTTACGGCTTGGTTAGAAGGATTCGAGACCATGTAAATTTCCATGCCGTTCGAGGTGCGGTGTATATAGCGCAGCGGTACGTCGCTTTCGAAATCGGGTCGTACCCCCTGAGCAGCCAGCGCGGTCGCGATAGTTTCGTATTTGACATAAGGTGTCCGGTAGCCGCGCGAATCGAGCGCCATGCCGGCCGTGTCGGCAGCCGTGCAGGTGAAAAGCGTGCCCTTTCCGATGGTGCGTTTGGCAGCGGCGGTTTTGCCGTCGCCCCACATTCTGCCTGCCAGTTCAGCCAGTTTCTTGTCGCAGGCGGGGTAGTCGGTGAGGCTCGGCGATTTTTCGGGAGCGAAGCCGATCACCGTTGCGCCGTCATGGATCAGCTTGTCCACTTTGGCAAGCAGTTCCGGCGTCATGCGGCCCGACGTGGGCAGAGCAAGGATGCTGTACTGCATGCCGCCCGGGAAGCATATTTTGCCGTCGCGGACGAAGGCCTTGTCCAATAGCGTTCCGGGATCGCATCCGTCGAAGTTGTAGCCTTTTTTATCCGGCAGCCGGTCGGAGCCTTCCATCGCGCTGACCGGCGGCGTGAAAGCGTGCGGGGCCCCTTCCGGGGTCAGGAACAGGATGTCGGCGACGCCCTGGCCTTGCCGCAGCAGGTACTGGCAGCGTGCGAGGTAGGTATGCCACGATTGCGAGAGTTCCCACCAGGTCTGGGTGCGTTCGTAGGTCAGTCCGTAAGCGCTCATGGTCATTCCGGGCCACTTGTCCGTCCACGGCTGGTGGGCATAACGGTGGAATACCAGGCGGTTGATGCCGATGCAGAACGACCAGTCTGTTTGGTTTTTCATGTTTCCGGGATGGAGTTTCCAGAATTTGCCCTTGTCGAAATGCGAACTGGTGAACGCTTCGGCCCCGACGATCGGCCGGTTGTTGATCCGGGCCGCCGAAACCGCCTCGATACAGCTGAACGCAGTGTTGAACACATCGTCTACTTCCCAGGTTTCGCCCATCGGCACGTCGGCGATGCCGCCCAGTGCGATGTCGTTGTTCGGACTCATGTCGTACGGCTCGATCGACAGCCCGAAACCGTACCGGTGTGCGTAATCGCGCAGGTGGCGGGCGTGATTTTCGAGCACGAGTTCCTGTGACGTCAGGCGGAAATCCCACAGAAAGCGCTCGGAGACTTCACGGCTCTCCACGATCTGTCCCGAAAGCGTCGGCAGGTAGGGCGTCAGGTCGTAACCGCGGCGTGCTTTGAAAATCTCTTTGAAATGGTCTGTCCAGTTTTGGGTTCCCATTTCCCAACTGTCGATGTGCAGCATATTCCATCCGGCGGGCCGGTCGTGCGGTTTATGTCCCACGGCAGCCATCAGCCGGCCTACGAAGTGGTCGAGGTGATGGTTGAGGGCCGTGGTGTCCATCTTGCTGCATTCGAAACCGACGCCCGGCAGCGGGGCGGGACGCGTGTTGGCTCCCGTGAGCGTGCGCCCGAAGCGGTAGATCACCCATTGACCGGCGGGGGCATCCCATTCGAGCCGTCCGTCCGGATCCAGCAGGCTGGTTACGTCCACGCACTGATCCGTGGCCAATACGGTGCCCTGCGGAGCGTCGGGCAAGTTGACCGGCATCGGCAGGAACGGATTTGTTTTCGGAGCCGACGAGTAAGGATGGCGCAGGTAGATCGCCTTTTCTTCGATGTTGTCGATTCGGGTGCTGCTGTCCGCAGCGACCGGTTTCGGATAGGCCAGCACGAAGAGGTCCTCGTAGTAGGCAGCCCGTTGCCGGCGCATCTCCGGGGTCAGGTTCTCGATGCCGAAATAGGGCTTTCGCGGTTGCGGGCGCGGAAGCTGTACCGAAACATGGCCGCCCCCGGTGACGGAGATCGTGTCGGCTACGATAAAGTGCATCGCATCTTCGGGTTTCACCCAGGGACCGCCGCTGCCGGTCCAGCCGGGCCCGGAAATCAGCGTGAGCTGGATACCGAGCCGTTCGCACTCTTCAGTCGCGTATTTGAACAGCTCGATCCACTCGTCGCTCATGAAATCTACCGGACCGCGCGGGACGCCGACATTTACTTCGAGGAAGATGACACCGCCGATTCCGGCGCGTTGCATCGCTTCGAGGTCGGCTTTGATTCCCTCGCGCGATAAATTGCCGTCCATCACGAACCAGTAAACCCAGGCGCGGTTTTTGGGAGCGGGATTCATGAAACCTGTCGCGAGTGATTGCAGGTCCGGAGCCGATTCGACGCGGCACTGCATCGGCATCGTGTCGTCGGAGCCGTTTCTGCCGCAACCGGATAGCAGCAGTGCGGAGCAAAGCAGCAGCAACGTTCTACGGGGCAAGTTTGTAATGTGCGTGAAAATGTACGGATGTACCGTATTCACGCATTGGGAGAGGACTTTTTTCACAGGATGAAGTTTTTTGTGCAATTAGGTCGGTTCTGGCGGTTCGGTCTCGTCTGTCGCAAAGTCTAGCTGGCCTTGTCGCCCTCTTCCTTGCGGCTTCTTGAACGAACCGGTTTTATAAAAGTAATAAAAATCTGCTAAGCTTTCCAGCCGGGAAACCGAAAACCTTTTCGGAGTGCGTTTAACCGCGGGAATCGGACGTTTCGTCCGTATTTTATGCGGGGTCGGCAGCAGGGAACGGCAATAGAAAAGAGCAGACGAATTTCGTCCGCTCTTTTCTATTGGGAATCCGCTTTGCGGAATGGCGCTATTTGATCATTTCGAAGCGCGTGTAGGGCACGAGCGCTTTCGGAATGCGGATGCCTTCGGGCGTCTGGTTGTTTTCGAGCAGGGCGGCAACGATGCGCGGCAGGGCCAGCGAACTGCCGTTGAGCGTATGGGCGAGCCGGGTCTTCTTGTTCGCATCGCGGTAACGCAATTTCAGGCGGTTGGCCTGGAACGATTCGAAGTTCGAAACCGACGAAACCTCCAGCCAGCGCTGCTGTGCGGCCGAGAAGACTTCGAAGTCGAACGTGAGCGCCGAAGTGAAACTCATATCCCCGCCGCACAAACGCAGGATGCGGTAGGGCAGTTCGAGCTTTTGCACGATGCTTTCGACATGTTTGACCATTCCCTCGAGAGCTTCGTAAGAGGTTTCGGGATGGGCGATCTGCACGATCTCGACCTTGTCGAACTGGTGCAGGCGGTTGAGTCCGCGCACATCCTTGCCGTACGAGCCGGCTTCGCGGCGAAAACAGGGCGTATAGGCCGTCAGTTTGATCGGGAAGTCCGATTCGTTGATGATTACGTCGCGGTAGATGTTCGTTACCGGCACCTCTGCGGTCGGAATCAGGTAGAAGTTATCCACGGTGGCGTGGTACATCTGTCCCTCCTTGTCGGGCAGCTGACCCGTGCCGAAACCGGATGCTTCGTTGACCATCAGCGGGGGCATCACTTCGGTATAACCGGCCGATGTGTTGTTGTCGAGGAAAAAAGCGATCAGTGCGCGTTGCAATGCGGCGCCCTGGCCTTTGTAAACCGGAAATCCGGCTCCGGTCAGCTTGACGCCTAGTTCGAAGTCGATGATGTCGTATTTCGAAGCCAGCTCCCAGTGCGGCAATGCCCCGGCACCCAGTTCGGGAGTCTCTCCGCCGGTGCGGACGATCACGTTGTCTGCGGCGGTTTTGCCTTGCGGTACCGAGCTGTGCGGGAAGTTGGGCAGCGTGACGATAATTTCGTTCAGTTCACCCTCGGTTTGCTTCAGTTTCTCTTCGAGCTGCTTGGAGACCTCCTTCAGCGCGGCGGTCTTTTCTTTTGCAGCGGCGGCTTCGGCCTGCTTGCCGGCCTTGAAGAGCTGACCGATCTCTTTGGCGTTGGCGTTTTGCTGGGCCAGATTGGCATCCAACTCGGCCTGAAGCGCCTTGCGGGAGTCGTCCAGCTGCTCGATGCGGTCGAGTGCGGCGGCGGCATCCACCCCTTTCACGGCCAGACGTTCGAGCGCGAGGGCCCTGTCGTCTCTGATTTGCTTAAGTGTCAGCATATTGTTTGGATTTGTATATTTCCGTCGGGATTTTTTAGACAGCGAAGCAAAGATACTAATTTTTTATACCTTTGTCACTATGGATCGTAATTTTGTCCGCACGGCCACGGGGGCCGCAGCGGTTGCCGTAGCGGCATTTTGCCTGATGAGCGCATGCGTCGGAAGCGGGGCTTCCCGGCCTGCCGGTACAGAGGGAACTTCAACTCCGGTTTCCGCCTCGCCGGCTCCGGTATTGCTGGAATCGGTCGCCCCGGTGTTCGGTGCGAAGTTTGCCCAGGGAGAGCGCGTCCCGATCCGTTATACGCTTAGCAAAGGGATGACTGCCGACAGTGTGGTCCTGTCGGTGGGTAACCGGAGGATCGGTCCGGTAGCGCCCGAAGGATTTACGTACAATCTGGGCCCGAAATATCCGGTGGGAAGGGTGGTGTATCGGCTGACCGCCTATCGCGGCGGTGAGAGCCAGAGCCGCTCGGGTGAATTTACGGTGCTGGCCGCCTCGGCTCCGGCCCTTTACGGACACCGCGTGAAACGAATTTATCCGCACGACCGGACGGCCTACACCCAGGGATTGCTGTTCCATGACGGTTCCCTGTACGAGAGCACGGGCCTTGAAGGACAATCCACCCTGCGGCAGGTGGAACTCTCCGGCGGCCGCGTATTGCGAAGCCGTAACCTGTCCGACCTGTATTTCGGCGAAGGGCTCGCACTGTTGGACGGAAAACTCTACCAGCTGACCTGGCAGAACAACAAAGCGTTGGTTTACGACCTGAATACGTTCGATAAAACGGGCGAGTTCGATTATGGCGGTGAAGGATGGGGGTTGGCTACCGACGGTGAGGTGCTTTACATGAGCGACGGGACGGAAAAGATACGCGTGCTCGATCCGGCCACGTTCCGTCCGCTGCGCACCATAGAGGTCTATACCGACCGGAACAAAGTGATGTACGTCAATGAAATGGAGTGGGTTCGCGGTGAATTGTGGGCCAACGTATATACTTCCGATAACGTTATTCGTATCGATCCGCAAAGCGGGGCGGTATTGGGGGTGATCGACCTGGGCGGCCTGCTGTCGCCGGCCGATATCGATGCGACGACCGATGTGCTCAACGGCATTGCGTTCGATCCTGCTACCGGACGCATTTTTGTCACCGGTAAGAACTGGAACAAGCTTTTCGAGATCGAGGTGGTGAAGCGGTAGCGATGCCCGTGCGGATAGAACGCTTTTACCCGAATATCTGCTGCCCGGATCCGTTTTGGAAGCGGTTGGGCAGGAACCTCCCTGGATATCCGACTGGACGCATCGCAATTGTTCCCGATTTGCATGTTGTCGTTCGGGTGATCCCGTAACATTAAGAATTGAAATTCCATGCTGAAATTTTCGCTACTTTCCGAGCTGTCCCGCCGTATCTTGGTGTTGGACGGCGGTTTGGGCACGATGGTGCAGGCCTATGGCCTGGGTGAGCAGGATTACCGAGGCGATATGTTCCGAGACTGGCCGGTGCCGCTCAAAGGGTGCAACGAGACGCTTGCGCTGACGCGGCCCGATGTCCTGACCGAAATCCATGAGGCTTACCTGCAGGCCGGCGCCGATATTATTTCGACCGATTCGTTCAATGCGAACGCACTTTCGCTGTCCGACCAGATGCTCGATTTTTACGTTTACGACATTTGCCGTGCAGCCGCTTCGTTGGCCCGTGCGGCGGCCGACCGTTTTACGCTCTCGAACCCCTCGAAGCCGCGGTTCGTTGCGGGATCCGTCGGACCGGGTAACCGTTCGGCGTCGATCTCGCCTGATGTAAACCGTCCGGGAGCCCGCGCGGTTACGTTCGACGAACTGAAGCAGGCTTATTACGATCAGGTGCGGGGACTGGTCGACGGGGGGGCCGACCTGATCCTGATCGAAACCTTTTTCGATACGCTGAATGCGAAGGCGGCGATCTTTGCCGTCGGGGAACTTTCGCGCGAGCGCAAGACCCGGATTCCGGTGATGGTTTCCGGTACGCTGACCGATGTGAGCGGCCGCACGCTTTCCGGGCAGACGGTCGAGGCGTTCTACACGTCCGTGCACCATGGAGATGTCATTTCGGTCGGATTGAATTGCGGCCTCGGCGCCGAGAAGATGCGACCTTATATCGAACGGCTCGCGGCTGTGGCCGCCTGTGCGGTTTCAGCGCACCCCAACGCCGGTTTGCCCGACAAAGAAGGGCATTACGATGAAACGCCGGAAATGATGGCCGAAACGGTAGAACAATATCTTTCTGCCGGGTTATTGAATATTGTGGGCGGTTGTTGCGGTACGACGCCGGTGCATATCGCTGCGATCGCTGCCGTGGCCGCCCGGACGACTCCGCGGACGATTCCGGAACCGGACGGCAGTTTATTATTGAGCGGACTCGAACCGCTGCGTATCGCGTCCGGACCGGAACCGCTGACGGTCGGATTGCAGGCCGATGCGACGGTATCGCCGGAATTTGCGGTTGCGATCCGGGATCAACGGTATGAAACCGCCGCTAATGCAATGCGTGCCGCGATTGAAACCGGCTCGCCGCTGGCGGCCGTTTGTGTCGATGACGCGATGGGTGCAGGACCCGCAGCCATACGCGATTTGCTTAATATTGCGATGGCGACGCCCGAAACGGCCCGTGTGCCGGTAGCGATTCTTTCGTCCGATTGGAAAACGTTGGAAGCCGGGATGCAATGCGTACAGGGAAAGCCGTTGATCGGTCCGCTGTCGCTTGCCGACGGGGACGAAGAGTTCGTGCGCCGCGTATCGCTGGCCGCACGTTATGGCGCGGCTGTGCTGGTCGCTTTGGCTGATGAGGAGGGCGATGCCCGCAGTTATCGGCGCAAGACCGCCGTAGCCGCCCGGGTAGCCGGGTTGTTGGAGCGGACCGGTTTCCCCTCTTGCGATGTGGCAGTCGATCCCGGGGTTTGTCCGGTACCGGCAAGCGGGATAGGGGAAGAGGATACTTCCGGCATGCCTTCGGACTTCTTCGATGCCTGCCGCGGGATCCGGCAACAGTATCCGCAATGGAAACTGTGCGGCAGGATCGGGGTTGTATCTGATCGGTATCGTCCCGATCCTGGCGTGTGCCGGGCTTTGAACGGAGTATGGTTGAGCCGTGCGGCTGAGGCCGGGCTCGATCTGGCTTTTGCCGATGAGGATGCATTGCGATCGGTCGAAGAGATTCCGGAGGAGTTGCTCGGATTGTGCGAAAAAGCGATTGCGGGAAGTGATGCCGCTTCGGTCGCGGCTTTGACCGATTATGTTTTGGGGCATAATCCCGAGGCGGAGCGGTTGCGGTCGCTGTTCCGGGATTTGAAAGATCGTACTGCTGTTACAGTGCCGGGTGAAGGGTCCGGGCAGGATGGTGGAACTGAAACTGGAGGCGCCGGTGATGGCATTGGTTATGCGAAGGAAACGGCTACGGGGCTTACTCCCCTCTGGTTGGAACCGCTTGCCGGCCTCGGGGAGTTGTACAGAGCAGGAACGATTCCGTTTGCATTGCTGGAACGAGGAATATCGGTGGTGACCGGAGCTTTGCCAGACGGAGTTGCAGCGTGTTCCGGAGGATGGGGGCGCGTTCTGATGGCGACCGTGGGCGATGACGGTTACGATCCCGGGCGCGCGGCGCTGAAAACCTTGCTGCTCGTTTCGGGGTGCCGGGTCGAAGATATGGGATTGGTGCGGGAGCCGCGTCGGATTATCGAACGTTGCCTGAATCTGCCGGAAACCGGTGCGGCAATGACCGGAAAGACGGCGGGAAGCACAGATAAATCCCCTGAAACGACTGTTCCTGGCGTCGTTGGCGATACGAACCGGTTTGACGCTGTGTTATTGCGCGGAGTGTCTGCCCGGGGAGTCGGGCAGATCGCTTTCCTGTTGGCTGTCGCGCAGAAACAGGGGTTGCAAATTCCGTTTCTGGTCGGCGGACCTGCCGCTTCGGCCCTGCAGACGGCAGTGGGGCTCGCTCCGCAGTATGGCGCCGGGGCGGTCCTGTACGGCGGAGAACCTGTTGCAACCTGGCGGGCTTTGCGGCGGATCGCATCGCCAGAGAAGGATATGTTTCTGATCGACGTGCAGATGGAGCAGATGGCATTGCGTGAGGAGTATGCCGACCGGGCCAAGAATAAGCCTTTCCGTACGTTGTCCGAAGCGCGTGCACATGCGCTGAAACCCGATTTTGGCACGGTACGGCTCCCTGCCAAAACAGGACGGGAGGTATTTGCCGATTACGACCTGAAACGGCTCGTGCCGTTGATCAACTGGAGTTATTTCTTCGGATTGGCCGGTCTGCCGGGCCGTTATCCCGATTTGCTGGACGATCCCGTGAAGGGAGTTCAGGCGCGGCAGCTTTATGACGACGCACGGCAATTGCTGGATGAAGTAACGGAAAGCGGGGTGCTGCATGCCCGCGGGATAGTGGCACTCTATCCGGCCCGGCGGGACGGCGACGATATCGTGCTGTATGAAGATACGGCATGCACCCGGGAGCTTCACCGCCTGCCGCAGTTGCGCAACCAACAGACCTCTCAGGCGGTCAATCTCTCGCTGGCCGATTTCGTAGCGCCGGTAGACGGCGATGCGCCCGATTGTGTCGGCTTGTATGCGTTGACACTCGGCGACGGATTGGCAACTTGGATAACCCGTTGCCGGGAAGAGGGCAGCGAATCCCGGGCCAAATTGGCCGAACTGCTCGCCGGCCGGCTGTGCGAGGCATTCGCGGAAGAGTTGCACCGTTACGCACGCATCCATTTGTGGGGGATCGAACAGGAAGGGCAACTGAGTACGGAGGAGTTATTGGCGGGCGACTATCCCGGCATCCGTCCGGCGTTCGGCATTCCGTCCTGCCCTGACCGTTCGTACCGGGAGACCGTCTTCAGTTTGCTCGGTGTGCCGGCCGCGATAGGTATGCGCCTGAACGAAAATTTCGACATGGAACCTGCTCCCGCTGCCTGCGGTTTGATCTTTGCATCCGCCGAAGCTCGGAATTTTTCCGTCGGACAGATCGATGCGGAGCAACTGGAAACGTACGCGCGGCGCAGGAACATGCCGGTCGAGCTGTTGCGCAAACTGATCCGTCAATATATTCAGTCCTGAGAAATAGATTGTAAAATCCGAAGATATGACCCGTCAGCAGTTCGAAGAGTTGAAAGCCGAGGCCCGGGAGTTACACGGGAGAACCGTTACATTCCGCCGGGCGATCCATGAACATCCCGAATTATCGTTCGCCGAGCATGAAACGGCCCGTTACGTGTCCGGGCAGCTTGCCGCCGAAGGGATTTCATTTCGTCCGATTGCCGGAACGGGTATCCTGGCTAAGATCGAAGGACGGGGAGATTTGTCGCGGTGCGTGGTATTGCGGGCCGATATGGATGCGCTCCCGATCCGCGAGCAGACCGGATTGCCGTTCGCTTCGCGTAACGAAGGGGTGATGCATGCCTGCGGGCATGATATGCATACTGCCTGCCTGCTGGGAGCTTTGATCCTGCTCAACCGTCGCCGGAGTGAAATCGACGGGACCGTATTCGGCCTTTTTCAGCCGGGCGAAGAGGTGGATCCCGGCGGGGCGAGCCTTGTGCTGGCCGAAGACCCTTTCCGTGATTACCGGGTGCAGGCTGTGGTGGGCGAGCATGTGGGCGCCGAGATTCCGCTCGGACAGCTCGGGTTCCGTCCGGGCAAATACATGGCTTCCGGCGATGAAGTGCGCATGACGGTACGCGGCCGTGGCGGGCACGGTGCACTGCCGCACAACCTGAACGATCCGGTGGTGGCCGCCGCAGCGCTGATTACCGCTTTGCAACAGGTGGTCAGCCGCAATATTGACAGCCGGGTTCCTTCGGTGCTGTCGTTCGGGCGAGTGATTGCCGACGGGGCGACGAATATCATTCCGTCGGAAGTACGTCTCGAAGGGACGTTCCGGACGATGGACGAGGTATGGCGTGCAGAGGGCAAGCGGCGCATCCGCGAAATTTCGGCGGGAGTTGCCGCCGCTTACGGGGTAGAGGCCGACGTGGATATTGCCGACGGTTATCCCTGCGTCGTGAATGATCCGGAGCTGACCCGCCGGGCGCAACGGATCGCAGCCGAAATGTGGGGCGACGAACGAATCATCCCGCTCGACCTGCGGATGACGGCCGAGGATTTCGGTTATTATACGGAGCGCTATCCGAGCCTCTTTTTCCGGCTCGGTACAGCCGGTCCCGACGGAACGTCGGGCGGAGGACTGCATACGGGAACATTCAATCCCAGGGAAGAAGCCCTCGACCAGGGGGCGGCGACCATGGCCGCGTTTGGTATAGCGTTGCTGGAGTAACGCCGTCGGCCACGATTCCCGGTTTCAGATGCAATTCGATTGATGGTTCATCCTGAGCGGATTGACTGTAATCCGGCGGGGTGAAACGCTTGTCAGGTACGGCTCCGACGGCGTGACCCCTTGGAATATGATAACCCTGCAATTTATGACTCACCTTGCTGGCATCGTCGGCGATCACCGATAATGAGAACGGGAGACCATTTACATGGCCTCCCGTTCCGGTGAATTAAATAAACTTACTGCATCTCTTTTATATTGCCCCGAAGGGAGAGGCCGGAGGAATGGGTTGGATATTTTATAAAGGTTATAACGTCCAGTACAGTTTGTCCTTAGCGCGGCTGTTTTATTGCTATAACGGGGTTTTGTCCCGAAAGTAACAACGGGGAAGGGGATGGACACTCCCGGAATATGTCGATCGTGGCCGGATAATCGTTGTCCGGCTTGGAGCGGTCAGCGTACGGCGCTAAATTTTCCGGCATTGATTTCGCGCAGCCAACGGGCCAGCGACGCAACCATTTCGTCGTGGTAGGGAAAATCCGTTTTCAACCCGAAACCGTGCGGGCCTTCCGGAAATATGTGCAATTCGGCAGGTATACGGTGTTTGTGCAATGCTTCGTAGTAGAGAACGCTGTTTACCGGCGAGACCGCTCTGTCCTCGTTGCTCACTGCGATAAAGGCCGGCGGCGTTGCGTCCGTTACCTGCTTTTCCGCGCTGTACCGTTCTGTTGCCGATTCGGAGGGATTCGCTCCGAGCAGGTTTTTTCGGGAACCTCCGTGTGTCCATTGGGGATCCATCGTGATGACCGGGTAGAACAGGATTGTAAAATCGGGTCGCGTATCGGGATCGGTGAGCAGTGTCGATGCGGTTGCGGCGAGGTGTCCCCCTGCCGAAAAGCCCATGACGCCGATGCGTGACGGATTGACGCCCCATTCGGCAGCATGACTGCGCACCGTCCGCAGGGCCTGTTCCGCATCGGCCAGAGGAATCGAGCCGTGGCCGTTCGGTACGCGGTAGCGCAGCACTACCGCCAAAATACCTTGTTCGCGAAGCCACTCGGCCGGGCCGAGCCCTTCGTAACCGTAGCATGTGCAACCGTATCCGCCGCCCGGGCAAATCACGACAGCCATGCCGCTGGTTTTATCCGGATCGGGTTTCAGCAGGAAGTAGTCGGCATCGGCGGCTCCGGTCAGAATGTCTGCGGTCAGGGTCACGCCCTCGCGGGACATTCCATTGCTCTCCGCCGGTGTATTTTCGCCGTAAAGAGGTATCGGCTGTGGCCCGGTTTCGGGCGGGGAAGCGTGGGATGCAAGCGGCAATCCCGCCGCCAATAGTAAGAACAGCTGTTTTGTCAGTTTGTCGGTCATGTCCCGAAGATAATGATAATCTTTCGTATTTCGGTGTACGGAGCTTATTGCCGGACGGTATTTTGGTGCAAAAAAGCAATCTTTGACACGAAATCCGACCTCCCGTCCAAATTCGGATGTTCCTTGTGCTTATTTATTTTCGCACATAGTCTGGCTCGGGTTTCGTTCGCGTTGCGAAATGCCGGTCTCTATTCCGATGGGAGTATGCGGGGCCGCGCCGAAAGTTTCCGGGTGCCCATAACGCGGGGCGGTTCAGGGAAACAGACCTGCAGGAAAGCAGGGCTCTTCTCGATTCGGATCCGGGATGCGTTTAGTTCTTGTCCGTCAGCCAGAGCAAGTCGTTAAGCATCGGGAGTATCAGGGCGGATGCCTGTTCTGCCGAGCGGGGTTCGCCCTGCTTGTTGAATTCCGATCCGGCATTGATGACGGTCGTAAGGTCCGGAGCCACCAGCGCACCGAGTTTGAGCAACAGTACCTGCAGTTGTTGTACGGTGGCAATGCCGGGTACTTTCCCCGAGGTGACCGATACGATGCCGACCGGTTTGTGCTTCCACTCTTTGTAGTAGAGGTCGATAACGTTTTTCAGCGCGGCGGGGTAGCTTGCGTTGTAAACCGGCGAGACGATGATCAGTCCGTCGGCGTCGTTGAAACGGTTGGTGAAGTCGATCAGCTTGTCCGAAGGGTGTTCCTGCATGGCCAGTCGTTCGTGGAAAAGCGGGAAATCGTAGGCTTTCAGGTCGAGCAGCTCGGTGTCGGCGAGTGCGTTTTGTCTGAAGTAGTTTTCCAGGTAGAGCGCAACCCGGTGGCTGAGCCGTCCGGTGCGAACGCTGGCGGAAAGGATGGCGATTCGTTTCATGTGTCAGGTGGTTTTGCCGGCATGCCGGTCGTCGTTTCCGAAAGAACGCCGGCAGGGCTCTTTTGATATTGGGTGCAAGGCATTTACCTGCCTTGTGTCCTGTGTCGGATTTGAATATGGATGCGCAAATTCCCTGCCGGATTCAATCGGTGCGGTCGGTACAGCATTCGGCGACCGTTTCCAGTTCCAGCGTGGCATGCGGGATATGTTCTTCGGACAAAATCTCTTTGATTCGGTTTTTTACCGCTTCTCCGTCCTCCAGCGACGCGACGACCACATGGGCGGTGAGGGCGTTCTGGGTCGTACTGAGCGCCCAGATATGGAGGTGGTGTATTTCCCGTACCCCGTCTACCTGCAATAGGAGTTTGCGTATCTTTTCCGCGGAGATGCCTGCGGGGACCCCGTCCAGTGACAAGCGCAGGCTGTCGCGCAGCAGGTTCCAGGTCGATACGAGGATGACGATGGCAATCGCAATGCCGATGATCGGATCGATGATGTACCAGTGCGTGTAGCTGATGATCACTCCCGAAATCACGACGCCGACCGATACCAGGGCGTCGGCCATCAGGTGAAGGTAAGCGCCCTTGATGTTCAGGTCACGCTCTTTATCCTTGAGGAACAGGAAGGCGGTGAACGCGTTGATCAGGATCCCCACGCCCGCGACCCAGGCGATTACCCCGCCGGCGATCGGCTGCGGATTGCGCAGCTTCTCGATGCTTTCGGCCAGGATGATCCCTACCGCTACGAGCAGGATGATGGCATTGAGCAGCGAAACGAGTACCGTGCTTTTCTTGTAGCCATAAGTGTAGCGGCTGTTGGGTTTCACCTTGGCCATCCGGAAAGCGAGCAGAGCCAGTACCAGGCTGATGACGTCGCTGAGGTTGTGTCCGGCGTCGGAAAGCAGCGCGAGCGAGTCGTACCAAAAGCCTGCGGCCGCTTCGACCAGTACGAAAATGAGATTGAGCGCGATGCCGATGATAAAGGCTTTGTTTACCTGTTCGGGCGCGGGAAGAGCGTGTCCGTGCGCATGTCCGTGCTCGTGTGTGTGTGCATGTCCGTGTGCCATCGTTGCGTTTTTTATCGGTTGCCGTATTGTCGCGGGCCCTGCCGGAGAATGCAAGGTACGAAATTAAACGGAAACACCTTGCAGGATACTGCAAGGTGTTTTGCCGCGACCGGGGCGGAATCATCCGATGCAGGGTTAGTCCGCGAAATAGTTATAGCTCGAAATGGTGCAGTTGTACTGGCTGCTCAGTGCCTCGAAACCTTTTTCGGTGTACTTCCCTTCGTGTTTGTCCTTGCGAAGCAGCCCGAGAAATTCATTGGCGTCGTCGAGGAAGCGTTTATACAGATCCATTTGGTGACCGCCTTCCTGTGCCGAAAGTGTCTTGGCCGCCTCGATCTTCTGTTCGGGATCGGTATAGCCCGCTTCGGCCTGGTCGGCCAACGGTGAGATGATCGAATATATCTGGGTTCTGGCTTCTGTCATTTGGAGCATCAATTGTTTGTTCTCTTCCAGCAACAGGTTGCCTTTGGCCCAGTTGTCGTCCTGGAGCGTCGTAATTGGCGAAGAATTTTTCGCCGGCGGTAAAATAGGCCGAGTAGTTGGTTTTCAAGCTGTCGCGCACGCCGGAAGAAAAGCAATCCCTGGGGGCCGTCATTTGGGCCGTATCCCGGGCGACGCCGATTTTGCTAACGATGACCGGGGCGAACAGGGTTTTGCCGTGTTTCTCCATGTACTCCAGAACGTTGTTCGTTTCCCGTTCGGAATAGAGCGACTTGAGGACTTCCAAAGAGGTGTTGTTTTACTCGATGATGGCATTGGCGTCTGCTGTACTGGGTTTGCCGTTCGCCCCGCCGCATGAGGCGCACAGTACCGTGCACGCTGCAACGGCGTAGAGAATCTTTTTATTCATAATCTTATTGGGTTAGTGTGAGATAGGCGGAGATTGCATAGCGCAAAGAAAGAAAAGAGCCGTCCCCCTTTTGAGGTAGGGTTCGATTTTGTCTTGCAGGCTTGGGAACATTGAAAATTTATGCGGGAAAAATATGTGGTTTACTTTTGGCGAAATCTTATCTAATATTGTCAAAACGATGAAGACAGGTAAAAACGCAAGTTTCCGAAATGTTGTAGAAAGACACCGGTCCGTAACACTTTTTTCTTTTCTCGATGTCCAGATTGCGTGGTTGCAGACGGTGGGGCGTGACGGTACGGCCCAGAACTATCAGCGGGCCCGCAACAGTTTTTCCCTTTACCGTTGCGGACGGGATATTCCCCTGCGGTCGGTTACGTCCGAACTCATTTGCGATTACGAGTCGTGGCTTAAACGGCGTTCCGTCACCCGCAATACCGTTTCGTTCTATATGCGCATTTTGCGCTCGGTATATAACAAGGCGGTCGAGAGAGGACTTGTATCTCCGTCCACCCCGTTCAAGTATGTGTATACAGGTATCGAGAAGACCCGGAAACGGGCGGTCGATGAAGGGACCGTGGTGCGGTTACAGCAACTCGATCTCTCAGGCCGCCCATCGCTCTGTTTTGCACGTGATCTTTTCCTGTTCAGTTTTTATTGCCGGGGAATGGCCTTTGTCGATATGGCCTATCTGCGTAAATCCGATGTCCACGGCGGCCTATTGACCTATGCCCGCCGGAAAACCGGGCAATTGCTGCATATCCGGGTGGAGGAATGCATGCAGCGGATTATTGCGCAGTATGCGCCACTGGCCTGCTCGGGATACCTGTTCCCGATTATTGGCTCTTTGGATCCGGGCCGTGCGTATCTTAGTTATCGCAGTGCACTGAGTTACTACAACAAACACTTGAAAGAGCTTTCCGCCCTGCTCGGCCTCGAATGCCATCTGTCTTCTTATGTCGCCCGCCATACCTGGGCGACCGTTGCCCGTAAGATGCAGATTCCCGTTACGATCATCAGCGAAGGGCTGGGTCACCGGTCGGAGCAGACCACCCAAATTTATCTGGCTTCACTGGAACAGAGCGTGATCGATAATGCGAACCGTCTGATTTTACAGGGATTGTATTTGTAGATCGTTGTCCCGGGAAGCAAAAATAAACGCTGCTGCAAATGTGCAGCAGTGTTCCTCTGGGCAGTGACCGCGTATGATCTACCGGTTGAATTGCTTTTGTAGAAATAAAACGATCCGGTCGATGGCATCGGGATACCTATTGATCAGGTCGGAGGAGTGGCCTTCGTCGACGACGTAAAGTTCCGTTTCGATTTTTTGATCCTGTAGAAATTTATGAAATACTACGGCGTCGTCAAATTTTACCAACCGGTCGTTTTTCGCATGGATAATCAATATGGGTGGGTAGGAGTCCTTGATATTATTAGTCAGGGTGTAGCGGGTTAATTTTTGTGGTTCTTTGACCGGATCGAACCCGAATATTGCATACAAGGCCAGTCCGTTCTTGGCGAGATACCGCCACAAATCCATCCGGGTGCTGTAATCGCCGTATGAAACGATCGAGTCTTTTTTGATGATTTTCAGCAAATTCAAATCACCGGTTTGAATGCCTTTGGTTGAAAATCCCGTGGGGGATGAAATCGAGACGATGGCGGCAGGTGCGGATTCTGGATCAAAACCAGTCGAAAGGGCCAGATAACCGCCGGCAGAACCCCCGCCGACCACGATCCGGTTCGGATTGACGTTGAATTGGACTTTCCCGTTGGCTTTGATCCATGTGACCATGTCCCGGGCATCTTGCATGATCTCTCCGAGTTTGGTTTCCGGTGCCAGTCGGTAATCGGCCGATACGATCGCTATTTTATTCGCCAGTAATTTTTCTTTAAGAACCTGCTCCAATCCTTGTTCGCGGTTCCCGAATGTAAACGACCCTCCGTGAAAATAGATCAAAACGGGGTATGCTCCTTGCGGTTCGGGAAGATAGATGGTTGCGCGAATGTCGTGTCCGTCGACCGATTTGTAAATGAAATCCTGTTGTCGGGTCGTCGGGTTTTGCGAAAATGCGGCAGGAACGATGAGTAACCATCCTAATGCCGTGACCAGGCAGTGCCAAGGGGTGATGACAATGTTTTTGGACATACCGCTTCGTTTGTCAGTTGTTATTTTCTGCAATTGGCAGCGGAACACACTCCAATATACAATAATTTTTTGATTATCCCTGACGGAATGACCGA
>ENA-UEYF01000958-UEYF01000958.1-human-gut-metagenome-genome-assembly--contig:-NODE-958-length-26467-cov-12.835279_pt1 | contig 26467 bp, 19 predicted proteins | sample MGYA00242902_ERZ507920 | MGnify/ENA primary metagenome ERZ507920 (study PRJEB26167, sample SAMN06115402) | human gut metagenome | host: Homo sapiens | place: China:Jiangxi | collected 2016-07-05...
CTGCTTTCATCTTTTTTTGATGACAAAGCTAAATACTCTTGTTTGAACAACAATGGTAGCATCGCGGAGACGCTTACATGGTTATGATAGATGAATGATAGTTCAAAATGGCAACTATCATGCCATAACATATTGGTTTAAAACAATATACAAACGGATATGATAGTATGATGGTTGTTTTTGCAAAAACATTAGTTTTTCGTCACTTTCGGGGTAGGCCATGTGTTAAAGCTAATAAGTTTATTGCATAGCAAGGTAATGCTTGCCCTGTTGAATATTTCTGATCTCAAAGGCCAGTTCATCTACATGCTTGAGGATGCTTTTTGCTGTGGTGACATATAGTCCCTGCCTGTATGACCACGCATCAACTTGCATATGACGAACGGATGTACATTCAGACCTTTCAGATATTTCTTCAGGTTCTCTTCACCCGGCCCTGGAAAGAGTGTGATGGGCTTATGGGTGATGTTTCGCATTGTTCGGGAAAATCATTCGGATGATTTGGAAAAAGAGTTTCAAAAACGGTTGCTCTTTAAGCTAAGAAGCCTGAAAACAGGAATGTTAATATCGTCAGAAATCTTAAAAACAAATCAAATTGACAGCAACGAACCTGTTTTTATGATAAATCGAGTAGTTAAAAGGGTTGTCCTGATTATAAAAATGCGTACCTTTCCCTCCTGAAAACAACCGGTCTAACAATATATCCGTATGAAAAAAATATTCTTGCTTATCTTGTTGCCCGTCAGTCTCTTCTTTTCGTGTGTAGGAGACCGGATCGCATCGGAAACGATGGACCGGGCAGAAATACTTTTAGAAGCAAATCCGGATAGCGCTTATATCTTATTGAATGAGGTAAAAACTCCCGATAGGTTGAATGAACGGCAGTTTGCACGTTGGTGCATGCTGTATTGCCGGGCGGCGGATAAACTCTTCAAAGATATGCTATATACCGAACAACTCGACCGGGCGTTGGCTTGGTATAAAAATCATGGGACCGCGGAACAGCGGGCTTGGATGGGACTTTATTTAGGACGTTCGTATGTGAAAGATAAGCTTTTTATCCCGGCAACGATGGCTTATTCTGATGCGTTGGGGTTGGCTAAAGAGAAGCATTTATATGATGTGGCAGGGTATATCTGTAGCTATATGGCAGACTTGTACACTTATACGGGCCAAAGAAGCGAAGAGCGGAGGAAGTTTGAAGAAGCGGCAGAATTTTTTAAGCAGGCCGGTAACGAGCGGAGTTATGCCTTTGCCCTGCGAGATGTGGCTAAAACATGGGCATTTGACGATTCTTTGTCGTTGGCGCTTCACTATATGTTAATAGCGGATTCTGTTATTACAAGGTTTCAAGATTTAAGGGGGATTAGTTCGATTTCTAATGGTTTGGGAAATATTTATGACTTAATGGGCGATGTGGAAAAAGCGAGAGCCTATTATAGTAGAAGTTTAAGTTCTGATACGATGGATCAAGTTCCCTCTTATCTGGCTTTGAGTGATCTCTATTATAATGAAAGCCTCCTTGATTCAGCCCGCTATTATTTAGCATTAGCCACAGGTCCGTCATTGAACCCTTATACATCGATCGATTGCTTCTATTTAGGTTACCTTATCGAAAAAGAAGCTGGTGATACAGAAAAAGCGCTTTCTCTTTTGGAACAATATCAGGCAAAGAAAGATTCTTTATATGATCAACAAAAACAGGTAGATATTATTGATGCAGAGAAACGGCATGATGTGGTCACTGTCGTTCAAGACAATAAAAAACTTGTTGCAGAGAAACAGTTTTTGTTTGCTTTGGCTGTTATCATTTGCCTTTTGTTGATTGTGGGTTATCAGTTGAGGGATAGGAAAAGACGGCTTGAAATAAATCGGCAGCAACAGTTTTTAGAAGAGGAAAAAAATCGGCATGAGAAGCAAGAAACGGAACAGGAAGGTCGCCTTCGGGAGTTAACGGCAGAGATGGAAAGGAAAGCTGCTGCGCATGAGGATACAAGTGAATATAAGAAAGAAATCACCGTATTAAGGGTGGAAAAATTGAAGCAATCCTCTTTATTTGAAACAATGAAAGAGCGCTGTCGGAAAGTAAAACCTGATATCGAACAAAAACTAAACGAAGAGGAATGGAGAAGCCTGATTCGTCTGATTGATTCCCTTTTTCCGAATGTCAGCGTTTTTATGAAAGAAAATACGTTGGGTCTGACAAAAACAGAAACCAAGATCTGTTATCTCAGTTTCTTGGATTTGCACTTAAACGAGGAGGCTGTTCTTTTGGGAGTCAGTTCCGATTCGGCCAATAAGTTCCGAAGTCGTACTCGGCGGAAGCTGTGTCCGAATCAAAAAGGAAGCGATATAAATGGGTGTATCCTACAAAAAGGATGGTAATAGAGTAGATATGGGTATAAAAATAGGGACAGTTTTGTCTTCGGAAGTGTGGAATATACAGGTAAAGAGCATTAAAAAAGGATTTTGGAAGGATTTAGATCGTTTGCGTAAGCTATATGAAGTAAGTTTATGTATTTTATTATCAGTTTTATAGCAGCTGAGAAATAATTTTGTCCATATAAAAAGAAGGTTGTCCATATACCGATTTGTTGCATCCAATAATTCCCTCTATGTTTACATTTGAAAATATTAAACATAATATGAAGACATTTAGAAAAATTGGATGTTTACTGTTAATAGCGACATTTTCGTTTCCTTGCTTTGCCAAGAAACGAATATATCTGAAAGGGAAGTGGGATACTGCTCCTAAGTCTATTATCCCTAAACGACCTATTCAAGCATAGGTTGAAGACAACAACAAAGACTTGCTGTTGGAGTTTTTCGCTTAAGCGATATTGGTTTTGACATGAAAGCTGTAAAAGAGATCAACTTTTTATCACATATATTTCAAAAGACTGTTTTTCATAGAGAAAGAACGGTCTTTTGGATATGGATGTCCTCTGGACTAATTTATGCAATAGTCAAATTGCTGATAGGTAAATATAATAACTATAAAATATTTGAAAATGTTTTTCCTCACGTAATCAACGGATTACCTTTATATGTGGAGTATCCTACCGAATATTATGATGTAAACCATTATGGTCCGATCTTTGCGCTTGTGATTGCTCCATTTTCTATCTTGCCTGAATGGTTGGGGATGATTTTTTGGATTTTAATGAATACATATTTTCTTTTTTATGCTATTCGTCAGTTACCTTTCAATGAGAGTCAGAGGATTATAGTTTATTGGTATTCTTTGTGTGAGTTAATGACGGCGCAGGGGGTACAACAATTTAATATCTCTGTGGCAGCATTTATTATTCTCTCTTTTGTTTTAATTGAGAAAGAAAAAGAATTTTGGGCTTCTTGCTTGATTTTATTGGGAACATTAATAAAAATATATCCGATTGTAGGATTAGCTTTTTTCTTTTTTTCAAAACACAAATTGCGTCTTGTATTTTCCTGCGTTTTTTGGGGATGTTTGTTTTTGGTTTTGCCGATATTCTTCTCTCCGGGGGCAGATTATATTTCTTCGCAATATATTGCGTGGTTGGAACGGTTGGAAATCAAAAATGGCCTCAATATGTTCGCCATATCTCAAAATATTTCTTTATTAGGAATCGTACGTAAGCTCACAGGCTGTTCTTTATATAGTGATTTGTGGCTGATTATACCGGGACTGATCCTATTCTTTATCCCTTATTTCAGAATTCAGCAATATAAATATCTCCGTTTTCGGCTCATGCTATTAGCTAATGTATTGTTGTATGTCGTGTTGTTTAGTACAGGAAGTGAAGCAAGTGGTTATATCACGTTGATGATTGGTGTCGCTATTTGGTATATTTGCAGCCCTTCTGTCCATAAAAGATATAATCGTTATCTCTTTTTTACGACCTTGATTTTTGTTGCTTTATGTTCTACCGAATTAGTTCCTCCCGGCATTCGGCATCATATTATCGGACCATACGCATTAAAAGCTTGGCCTTGCACAATCGTTTGCTTTACGATATGCTATGAAATGATTTTTTTAGATTTCAAAGACAGGGTTTGAAAGGAAATATTTTTAGTAATATTTGATAGGGGTTTTTCTCATTTTCCCGGTCATGTCAACAAAGTCAAACCAATAAAAGAGAGTTGATATGAAAAAGAGTGTGATGTTTTTATTGTTGAGTTTAGTGTGTTTATCTGTTTCCGCACAAAATGGGAAAGTGAAAAGTGGGGTAATAGGTGGTGTTTCGATGGATTGGTATAAGGATGAGGCGATGTCTAAAGGCAAAGTCGGGTTTAATATACCGGATATGAAGCCTTCTTTTCATGTGGGATATCAGTTGCAGTTCGAATTGAAACACCGTTTATCGGTGGATGCAACTTTATTATATGGGCAGAAGCGGGGAGAAATTGCCTCGGTTGGCAATAAAGCGACTCCCGTTAAAGGTTACAAAAGTAAGTTTGCAAGGAATTACATGGCTTTGAACGGAGTTTTGAATTATAATCTGATCGGGAGGCTGAAGGTAGGAGTAGGAGTTGAGCCTACTCTCCATTTTAAGGATAATATTATGATTGGGAAGACAATCAAATCTGCCTTTGACGTGCCGGTCGTCGTCAAAGCCGCCTATGCTTTCAAATACTTCGATCTGGCCCTGACATACAAACATGGAACTTGCAATGTAATGAAAGGAGTCCCTTATATGAAATCGGGACGGACACGTGATCTGCAAGTTTCTATCTTTGTCCCGATATTCCGGTGACACAAGTTCAGAACCCGGTAATTCTTATTATCTTTGCCAGTCAAAGTAATAAGAGTATGGAAGATGAATTTGATATAAGGGATGCACGGGTTCCGGAGAGCGAACGGGAGTATGAGAATGCGCTTCGTCCGCTTTCGTTTCATGACTTCAGCGGACAGGCCAAAGTGGTCGAGAATCTGAAGATTTTCGTGATGGCGGCCCGGATGCGTAAGGAGGCGCTCGACCATGTGCTGTTGCATGGACCTCCCGGATTGGGAAAGACTACATTATCCAACATTATAGCGAATGAATTGGGAGTCGGCTTCAAGGTGACTTCCGGGCCGGTGTTGGATAAACCGGGCGATCTTGCGGGAGTGCTGACTTCGCTGGAGAAGAACGATGTCCTTTTTATCGACGAGATCCACCGGTTGAGTCCGATTGTGGAGGAATATCTGTATTCGGCGATGGAAGATTACCGGATCGATATCATGATCGATAAAGGGCCGAGCGCCCGTTCCATCCAGATCGACCTGGCTCCGTTTACGCTGGTGGGGGCGACGACTCGCAGCGGTTTGCTGACAAGTCCGCTCAGGGCGCGTTTCGGGATCAATATGCACCTCGAATATTACGAGATGGAGACGCTGACGAAGATCGTGTTGCGTAGTGCCGATATCCTGAATGTGAAATGCGAGTTGAGTGCTGCACGCGAGATAGCTTCCCGTAGTCGTGGTACACCCCGTATAGCGAACGCGTTGCTGCGTCGTGTGCGTGATTTTGCACAGGTGAAAGGATCCGGAGAGATCGATAAGGCGATTTCCTGCTATGCTCTGGAGGCATTGAACATCGACCGTTACGGCCTGGATCAGATCGACAATAAGTTGCTGACGACTATCATCGACAAGTTTAACGGCGGACCGGTAGGATTGACGACTATCGCGACTGCCCTGGGAGAAGATCCCGGAACGCTGGAAGAGGTTTACGAGCCTTTCCTTATCAAAGAAGGCTTTATCAAACGTACGCCCCGCGGCCGCGAGGTGACGGAGTTGGCTTATACCCATTTGGGACGGCTTCGCCCCGATGGAATACAAAGTTCGTTATTTTAATTGTCAATTATCAATTGTCAATTGTTTTTAAGTTATGGCAGGAGGAATGAAGCGTCTCGCAGGAGAGACCGCAATTTATGGTGTCAGCAGCATTGTCGGGAAATTCCTGAACTGGATGCTGGTTCCGATGTACACGCGTGTATTGGCTACCGAGAGCGATTTCGGGATTGTGACGAATCTGTATGCCTGGACAGCCTTGTTGATGGTGATATTGACGTATGGGATGGAGACCGGCTTTTTCCGGTTTATGAACAAGAAGGAGATCAAGCTCCCGATGCGGGTATATGCGACGACGTTGTTCAGTCTGGCATTCACTTCCGTCCTGTTTATGGTGTTTGTGTTCAGTGCGCTGACGCCGGTCAGTAACTTTCTGGGATATGGTGCACATCCTGAATATATCGGGATGATGGCGGGGATTGTGGCGGTGGATGCCTTCTGTTGTATTCCGTTTGCTTTCCTCCGGTATCAGGGGAAGGCGGTTCGCTTTGCGGCGATCAAGCTGCTGAATATATTCCTGAATATCGTATTGGTAATATTCTTCCTGATCGCTTGCCCGTGGCTGTATGAATGTGCGCCGAGGTTGATAGGCTGGTTTTATGTGCCCGGCTATCAGGTGGAGTATATCTTTGTCAGCAATGTGGTTACTTCGGTGGTGACATTCTTGCTTTTGGTGCCGGATATGATACCCGGGTTGCGCGAGAAAGCCAGTTTCGTGTTGTTGAAACAGATGTTGAGATACTCGTTCCCGATCTTGGTCTTAGGGATTGCCGGGATTTTCAATCAGACGGCGGATAAGATTCTGTTCCCTTTCCTGTTCGAAGATAAGGATTATGCAGCTACCCAGTTGGGGATTTATGGAGCCTGCTTCAAGGTGGCGGTGGTGATGGTGATGTTTATCCAGGCATTCCGGTATGCCTACGAACCTTTTATTTTTGCCAAGAATAAGGATGACGATAATACGAAAGCATATTCGGAGGCAATGAAGTATTTCATTATCTTTTCGTTGATTATCTTCTTGGGCGTGATGTATTATCTGGATATTCTGAAATATTTTGTGGACGCCAAGTATTATCCGGGATTGCGTGTCGTGCCGATCGTGATGCTGGGCGAACTGTTCTTCGGGATCTATTTTAACCTGTCGTTCTGGTATAAGTTGATCGACCAGACGCAATGGGGAGCCTACTTCTCGACGATCGGCTGTGTGGTGACCGTGTTGATGATCGTGTTGCTGGCGCCGGTTTACGGTTATATGGCGTGTGCTTGGGCTTCGTTTGCCAGCAACCTGTTGATGATGATTCTTTCTTATGCGATCGGGCAGAAGAAGTTCCCGATTCAATACGATATAAGATCAGCCGTTATTTACGGCATATTGGCGGTTTTATTCTATGCAGCTGGGATGTTGCCCCGGATCGATTCGGAAATCCTTCGCTTGGGCTATCGCACGGTTCTACTCCTGATTTTCCTGGCAATCATCATTAGACGCGATCTTCCGTTAAGCGAATTGCCTTATATCGGGAAAAGGTTTGTATCTAAGAAAAACTGAACTAATTAAATGATGATTTATGGGGCACGTCTGCCAAAAGAAAACCTGTTGGCTATTTGTAGGGATTAATCGGAAGCCGTAAAATGAACCGGGCTCCCCCGGTGTAACAGGTATCCAGTTTGAGGGAACCGTTGAGGCGTTGGGTGATGAGGCGGCAGAGGTAGAGGCCGAGGCCGAGGCCCGAACCGGGGATAAAGTCGTCGTTTTTGGTGAAACGTTCGAAAATCCATTCGCTCTTGTCTGCCGGAATTCCGCATCCTGTGTCGGTAACGCAGATACACATAATCCTTCCTTCTTCTTCGGGCCGGTAGGAGAGCGTGATGCTTCCCTGATTCGTGAACTTGTTCGCGTTGTTCAGCAGATGGGAGATGATAATGCCGAAATGATTCGGGTCCGAATAGATCAGGTCGTTGCTTTTGTCACCTTCGACCTGGTAATGGATATCCGGCTTCTGCTGTAACTTTTTCAATTTGTTCATCTCGTGGTGACAGAGCAGACTGATGTGGACCGGTTCCAGCGGGAGGACCTCGTTGCTGCTGTCCAGTTGGGCGATTACCAGCACATCGTTCATCATGGAGGTGATGTTGTGGCAGTTCGTATAGATGATCTTGCTGAATTCTTTTTTCTCTTCCGGGCTTATACCGTCGCTGGTGATCAGTTCGGCAAAGCCATTGATCGCATTTAGCGGCGTGCGCACTTCGTGGCACATATTCTTGATAAAGGCGTTCTTCATCCGTTCGCTTTCCTGTGCCTTTTCACTGGCGATAATGACCAGCCGGTTCGATTCCTGCAATTCCTTGTATAACGATTTGATCTTTCCAAGGCGGAAGAATATGAAGATTCCGAAGCTGATCGAAAGAATGAGCAACGCGAGGAATAGATATAACTGGCTCCGGCTCTTTTGCAGATCTATTTCCAGTGCCTTTTTCTCGACCACCAGCTCGTCCACATGCTTTTTGATCTCCAGGTCTTCGACTTTGTTTTCCATGCTTCGTGTGCGTGCGGAATCCAGGAGTACGGAATATTCCTTGTAGGCTTCGTAGGCATCTTTATATCTGTGCAGACTGTCGAGACAGTCGATTTTGTCTTTTAGTGTCAGGACGATGTTTTCGGTCAGGTCGAACTGGAAATTGCCGTGGCGGAAATAATAGATGACCGAATCGTTGTAATCTGCGGCTTTCTGGAAATCCCGTATTGACTTATAATAGTTGAGCGAAGTGAAATAACGGTCATATTCAGCGGAGAATGCAGCATCTTCAGGATATTTCCTGTTCAAGTCGATGAAGTAGTTGAAATAGTAGGTTGCCATATCTTTTCCGACTGTTTCTGCTGCGGTAGCCAAAGTGGAGTAGGCGTTCAGCAGATGCCGTTTGCTTGTGTACGGGCGCTTCTTCATCTCTTTTGTGTCAGCATATTCCTTTTGCATGTTCAAGTAGCGGAGGGAGGCTTTCACCCGATTTTCGGGAGTCGCTTCCATAAGGCTCAGTATGTTGAGCGTATTCAGACGGAACAGATACGAATAGCGGAGCGGGATGTTGTCCGACAGTTCGATCAGGTTGTTCATGTAATAACATACCTCTTTATAGATAGCATCCTGGTTTTTCGGATCGACCCGGTTGCTGTTCGCCATACCGAGGAGATAATAGTTCGATATTTTGTCAAGAACCGGCATGTCTTTTTCCGTTTCGAGGCGGAGTTTGTATTTTTCAATCAGTTTCATCCGGTCTTCGCCTTTGGTGTAATAGACAACACGGACATCCATGATCGTTTTCATATACGTGACGAGGAAATCGCGTGCTTTCCCTTTCAGCTCCCTTTCGGCTTCGGCGAGATACACCTTTGCGCTGTCTTTGGCATCGGTATTCACGTAAAAGCGCAAGATTTCGGTCAGGGCCGCTTCCTTATAATAGTCTTCGTCTTCTTCAAGTGCGAGCCAATAGAGCTGTTTGGCATATTCCACCTGTTCTTCCTGTCGGGAAAGATCCATCAGATTAGTCATGATTTCCAGTTTTTGCAGAGGAGAAGAGGCTGACGGCAAGGCTTCCGACAGTGAATCTTTTACTGCTGTATTTCCCTCCGTAGCGAGGGAAAAAGCGAGTAAGTATATCAAGAGAATGTAGTATTTCATCTTGTTTACCGGGATTTATTGAGAGTGTTCGTTGTCGTTTTTGTGTTGTGCGTTTGCAAAGTTACGTGAAAATCAATAATTATCAGGATATATACTTCGCTTATTTTATGTTCACAGCTCTTATTTTTTATTTCGAGATACTATTTCTATCTTTGTGCGGTTTAGGCGATGTGTTAAAACGGTTGTGAGAGAGTGTTAGCCATTATAAAGGCCGTTTTACGGGATGTTCGTATACAAACGTTGATTTTAATAGGATGGAAAAAGGATTGTTGCACAAGCAGATTAGGGACTTCTTTGTCCGTAATTTCGATGTCCGTCAGGAAAAAGAGGATGAACTCGAAACGATCGAGTCTATCCGGAAAGGCATAGAGTTTAAAGGGACGAACCTTTGGGTTCTGATCTTTGCGACCTTTGTCGCCTCGCTGGGTTTGAATACGAACTCGACGGCGGTGATTATCGGTGCGATGTTGATCTCCCCGCTGATGGGGCCTATCATGGGGTTCGGCCTGGGACTGGGAATCTCCGATTTCGACCTGATCAAGCGTTCCTTCCGTAATTTTGCCACGGCGACGGTATTCAGCGTCATCACTTCGACGCTCTTTTTCCTGATTTCCCCGATCAGCGAGGCGCAGAGCGAGTTGCTGGCCCGTACGCAGCCTACCGTTTATGACGTCTTGATTGCCTTCTTTGGCGGCCTGGCGGGGATCGTGGCGAGCTCGACCAAGAGCAAGGGGAATGTGATTCCCGGCGTGGCGATCGCTACGGCTTTGATGCCGCCGCTTTGTACGGCCGGATTCGGATTGGCGAGCGGTAACCTGTATTATTTCTTCGGTGCTTTCTATCTCTATTTTATCAATACGGTGTTTATCAGTCTGGCTACCTACGTGGTGGTCCGCCTGCTGAAATACCCGAAGAAGGTCTTTTTAAACAAACAGCGCGAGAAGATCGTGACGAGATATGTCGGGGTGATCGTTTTCTTTACCATCGTGCCGAGCCTTTTCCTGAGCTACAACCTGATCCGGGCCAGTTACTTCAATGACCGGGTGCGGACGTTTGTCGCGGATGAGTTGAGTTTCCCGAACACGCAGATATTGAGCAAGACGGTGACCGATACCAGCGACAAGAAAGAGGTGAAAGTAGTCCTGATCGGCGAGACCGTGCCGGAGACGATGATTGCGAACGCCCGTGCCAAGATGCCGAAATACGGCTTGAAAAACGTGGGCCTTGTCGTGCAGCAGGGTTTCGGGCAGGAAGCCACCGACATTAACGAGTTGAAAAGCCTGCTGATGCAGGACTTGTATAAGAATAGCGAAGAGGTTCTTCGGGCGCAGTCCCTCCAGATCGATTCGCTGAAACGCGACCTGAACAAATATCACAGTTACAATCATCTTACGTCCGAGCTGATGCCGGAAATGAAAGTCCTTTTCCCTTATATCAAGGAAGTCTCTTGTGCGCATACCTATCTGATGGATATGGATAGCATTAAACCCGATACCGTCCTGTTAGTCTACCTGAAAAGCAAAGAAAAAGTACGTGAGGCGGAACAGGAAAAGATCAAGAAATGGCTTGCCGCGCGTGTAGAACAAAAGAAAATCAAATTAATTATTGAATAACGAACAAAGAATGAATCGTATGAAGAAGTTGTGGGCAGTGTTACTGCTTCTCGTTGCTTCAGGCCAAGTGTTTGCCGATGAGGGCATGTGGGTACTGAAAGAGTTGAATAAACAAAACCTGGAGAGGATGAAGGAGTTGGGATTTACTCCGTCTTACGAACAATTGTACAGTGAAACTGACCCGTGTGTAGCCAATGCCGTGGTGATCTTCGGAGGAGGATGTAGCGGTATCACCGTCTCTAATGAAGGACTGATTTTCACCAACCACCATTGTGGTTTCGGTTCGATCCAGCAGTTAAGCAGTGTGGAACACGACTACCTGAAAGACGGTTTTGTTTCCCAGAGTAAGGAAGAAGAGTTGCCGGTTCCGGGCCTGACGGTCCGCTACCTGCGTGAGACGGTGGATGTGAGCGATCGCATTAATTCACAGATAGCTTCGATCAAGGAAGAGCACCTGCGTCTGGCCGCAGCCGACTCGATCGGGCAGGCGATGGCCGATTCTGTAGGAAACACGGAGTTCCAGGCTGCCGATGTCGTGCCTTTCTACAATAATAACAAGTATTTCCTGATCGTCTATGATGTCTTCAATGATGTCCGCATGGTATTCGCTCCGCCCAGTTCGGTCGGAAAATTCGGCGGCGATACGGACAACTGGATGTGGCCGCGCCATACGGGCGACTTCTCCGTGTTCCGCGTATATGCCGGAGCCGACAACAAGCCGGCTGCCTACAGCAAGGATAATAAGCCATACCAGCCTAAATACGTGGCTGAAGTGTCATTGCAAGGTTATCAGGACAAGGATTATGCGATGACGATCGGTTTCCCCGGCAGCACGGACCGCTACCTCTGTTCATGGGGTGTGCAGCAGCGTATCGAGGATAGCAACAAGCCTCGCATCGAAGTGCGTGGCATCAAGCAGGCGATTTGGAAAGACGCGATGTTGAAGAGCGACGAGGTGCGCATCAAATATGCTTCCAAATATGCCGGCAGCTCCAACTACTGGAAAAACTCGATCGGCATGAACAAGGGGCTGGCCAACCTGAAAGTGATCGACCGTAAACGCGAAGAGGAAGCCGCTTTTGCCGCCTGGGTGGCACAGGATGCAAAGCGTAAAGAGGTGTACGGCGACGTGTTGAGTCTTCTGGAAAAGGGATATACTTCTTCCAGTGAATATAAGAAGATCTCCACCTACCTGGGCGAAGCGTTCCTGAGCGGCGCCGAGATCGTGAAGCTGGCGCGCATGATCCAGAGCGTGGATGTGAAAGGTTCTACCCCTGAAGAAATCGATATCTTCCTCGAAGACAATATCAAGTCTTTCTTCAAGGATTATGACGCAAGCCTTGACCGGAAGGTGCTGGCGGCTATGATGAAGATCGTAAAGGAACGGGTTCCGGCAGAGAATCTTCCGGATATCTACAAGAAGGTGGACAAAAAGTATAAAGGCGATTATGAAAAGTATGCCGCCGATGTATTCAAGAAGACATCCATCCTGTCTTACGACAATATCGCCTCCATGCTGAAGGACCCGAAGAAATATGCGAAGCTGAAGAAGGACCCGGCTGCCGAGTTGAGCCTGTCCGTCCTCATCTCCCTTTTCGAATTGCAACAGCTCACGGGTGATTCTTATTACGATATCGCTAAGGGCGAACGCCTCTATTTTGCCGGCCTGAAAGAGATGCACCCGGAGAAGGCTTTCGCTTCGGACGCCAACTTTACGATGCGTGTGAGCTACGGTTCCATCGGCGGCTACCGTCCGTACGATGCTGCCTGGTATGATTACTATACGACCCAGAAGGGGATCTTCGAAAAGGAAAACCCCGAAAGCGACGAGTTCTGGGTGCAACCCGAAATCCTCAACTTGATCCGTAGCAAGGACTTCGGCCAGTATGCCAACAAGGACGGCGAATTGCAGCTTTGCTTCCTCTCGAACAACGACATCACAGGCGGTAACTCCGGCAGCCCGGTGTTCGACAAGAACGCTCGCCTGATCGGCCTCGCCTTCGATGGTAACTGGGAAGCGATGAGCGGCGACATCGCCTTCGAACCGGATTTGCAGCGCACGATCAGCGTCGACATACGCTATGTGCTCTACATGATCGACAAGTGGGGGAAATGCCCGCGGCTGATTGAGGAATTGAAATTGGTGAAGTAATAGTGGGGGCGGATTCCTTTTGGCTTGATCAGAAAGCGACCAAAGGAAGTTTACCTGAATATATTATATTAAAAAAGTGCCGGGAAGGATGGAGTGAAACCTCCTTTCCGGCACTCTGTTTATATGACAAGTGTGCTTTTTCTGTTTAATCAATCTTGCAGACATCCACATCACAATTCAGCAATAAGAACGGCAGCAGCCATTTCATATAAATGTTTTGCAAAACCAACCATCATACTATCATATCCGTTCGTATATTGGTTTAAACCAATATGTTATGGCATGATAGTTGCCATTTTGAACTATCATTCATCTGTCATAACCATCATGGTAAAAAACGATAACTTCTTGTGTGTCAATTGTACGATAAAAACGGGGACCGTTCGGGAAGAGGTGCGAAACCTGTTAAAACAGCTTCTTTTTTCATCAAGATAGGCTTTTCTTTTGTCAAAAACAGCTTGCAAAGCCGCTTGAGACCCGGGTGTACCCATCATGGAGACCCGGGTGTACCCATCATGGAGACCCGGGTGCGGGAGAGGTGCAGACCCGGGTCTGTGTGAGGTCTTTACGGGGATGCGTGGATGTTTATCCGCCATGTTGGAGGTACTTTTATGCCTTGTTTTGGCATCTTTTTTGCCGATGGCTGTTTTTTTGGCTGTAAACGGAAAGTATGGAAAAGCCTTTCCGCATCCATACGCTCCTTCTCACACTTACGGCGTTCATCGCCGAACAGGTCAAGATGAGGATGCCTACGTTGTTTCTCCCGCTCAATCCACTCTTTGCCCTGCATCACAAGGAATTCAATTTTGATTCATCGGAAGATTTGTTCTGCAATTTCCTGAGTACGTACAGTCCCCTTCGGGACGATCCTCGCATGTAAAGGTTGCTTCTTTCCGTCGCTTTTGGGGTTCGGGTTTTCATATAAGGTATGAATAAAAATTTGCTTATTTTTATTAGTAGTATTGTATGTTTATTTTTTCTGACTTCAGAATGGAATAACATGCTGTCCTGATTATGTGAAGGTTCTTTTATGATTAAGAGCTAAGCATGGTCAAGGCGGTTTTAAAATTTTGTAGGATACAATGAAAGCATTATTCATAATGTCCCTTATGAACGAGTATCTTATGATGAAAGCCGGAATTTGTTTATACATGATTATGCCATAGCTAAATCCGGATTTGATTTAGTGACAGGCCCAAGAATGAAGCTAAAAGTCATACCTGGAAAATTGACATTCGATTTGGCCGATATTATCAAAAACGAGTTATACATGCATGGAGAAAATTAGATGTCAATTGTTTTTATGCTTCAGCTAAATTGTTGTTTATATATAAAAATTTCATGGCTTCCGGACAACTCATAACTCCCCAAAAGAATTATGATGATGTCGGAGTTTTCTATCGTACTCCACTTATCTACAATTTTAACGTAGGATATAATCTTAATAATTGGAATTTTGAATTAGGAACACGTAATCCATTTTCTACTTTTGTAAAAAAGAGAGAGTATACTTCGGATATCTATAGCTCATATTCCCGGAATTATGGTCCGAAAAAAACGATCATGTATTTTATGTGAATGTGAGTTATCGGTTCAACTGGGGTAAAAAGCATACATTTAAGCAAATAGAAATAGAGAAGACAAGAAACTCCGCCATATTGAAAGCAAATGAATAATTAATTATAGATATGATTTTTTCGGAAATCGATAAGGTTCCTTGTCATGTTGCATGAAACGAGGGGTTTCATTTGCAAGATAATGTTGTTGGTCTCTATTTAAATTCATTACTTTTGTAGGAAAGAAAAACAAAAAATGTCATGAAAACATTCGATCAACTAATCATCACGACCGGCTTTTTGGCGTCTGCCTCTCCTGCGATGGCAGACGAAAAGCCGGAAGCGGACTCTGGACGCCCGAACATCCTTTTCATCCTTTCCGACGATCATACCTCGCAGGCGTGGGGAATCTATGGAGGAATACTGAGCGAATACGTGAAGAACGAGAATATCCGCCGCCTGGCGGCCGAGGGGTGCGTGCTTGACAACTGCTTTTGCACGAACTCGATCTCCGTGCCCAGCCGCGCGGCTATCATGACAGGCGCCTATAGCCATCATAACGGGGTCTATACGCTTGAAGACAGGCTCGATCCGGCTTTAGACAATATTGCGAAACGCATGCAGGAGGGAGGGTATCAGACGGCCCTTTTCGGCAAATGGCATCTCAAGACGCAGCCGTCGGGTTTCGACACCTTTTCGGTTTTCCATGACCAGGGGGAATATTGGGACCCGCTTTTCAAGACCGCGGAGGGCTGGATAGACGATGATAAAGGGAAAAGCGGCAAGGTGGAGAAGGGCTTCTCGACCGACCTGGTGACCGACAAGACGATCCGGTGGATCCGTTCGCGCGACAAGGACCGACCCTTCATGATGTGTTGCCATTTCAAGGCGACGCACGAACCGTGGGATTTTCCCGAACGGTTGAAACATATTTATGACGGAGTCACGTTCCCCGAACCGGCAAACATGATGGAGTTCGGGCCGGAAGAATCCGGGCGTACGTTCCCCGGACAACCGTTGGAAGATATGGCCCGCCGATGGGGGATCGCCTCGAAAGACCCGGATTCCTGGTGGTGCAAGTATCCGGAACTGCCTTTTTCCATAGAAGGAATGGGTAAGGAAGATGCGCGCCGGAAAATCTATCAGAAGTTGATTCGCGACTACTTGCGTTGCGGAGCGGCCATCGATGACAATATCGGCCGCCTGCTGCGTTTCCTCGATGAAGAGGGGCTGTCCGAGAATACGATCGTAGTCTATGTCTCCGACCAGGGTTATTTCCTCGGCGAGCATGGCTTTTTCGACAAGCGCATGATGTACGAGGAGCCGCTTCGCATGCCGTTCGTTATCCGCTACCCGAAGGAGATCCCGGCCGGGACGCGCAATTCCGACATCATCCTCAATATTGATTTTGCCGCTACGCTGGCCGGCTATGCCGGGGTGGACGCCCCGTCGTGCAGCGAAGGCCGCAGCTTCCGCGACAATCTGAAGGGCGAGACTCCGCGCGACTGGCGGCAGTCCATGTACTACCGCTACTGGACGCACCACAAGATCCGTCCCGCCCACATGGGCATCCGCAACCATCGCTACAAACTGATGTTCCTCTACGGCGATCCGCTGAATGCGACCGGATCGGATAAGGCTCCCGTCACGCCGTCGTGGGAGTTCTACGACCTGCTCGCCGACCCCCACGAAGACCATAACGTCTACAATTCCCCCGCTTATGCCGGTGAAATCGAAAAGATGAAGCGCGAGCTGCTGAAACTGCGTCGCGAGGTTGGCGATACCGATGCCGCAACGCCCCGGATGCAGGAGATTATGGATGAGTATTATTGGTAATCATCCTTTCTTCATCTTCTTGTACTCCAGCGGCGGCATCCCCATGATCTTGCTGAAGAGGCGGGAGAAGTAGTCGGTATCTTGGATGCCTTCTGGGAAAGCAAAGGGTTGGTAACCCCTGAGAAATACCGTGAATCATGTGCTCCGATCGTCCTGCTGGCGCGCCTTCAGAAGCGTGCTTACACAAATGCGGAGACCTTTACTGCGAAGATGGCATCTATCATTTCGGTCCCGAAGCGATCCGTAAAGGGCAGTTGACTTGGCAGCTCGAAAGCGAAAGCGGAGAGATTGCGGCAAGCGGCAAGCTGTTTGTCCTTGTGGTCGATCCGGTTAAGGATATAGAGAAACGCCCGGCCATGCAACAATTGCTGACATCAGTCCGCAACTATGTCGCTTCCGACCGTTTTGCCCCGACTGTTACCCTGCAACTTTACGAACTCGATGCTTTGTTCGACTATAACAAAATCCAGGAGACGGAAACTCGTTCGGACGAAGCTATCAAGCAGTTATTAAATCAATAAACCGTATCTTTGCAGGAGACAAAGAAAGAATAATATCGATTTAATACGAATGAAAAAGGAATTTTGGCTAACTTGCATAAGCGCATGCCTATTGGCTGCCTGTTGCGAAAAGGAGTCACTGCCTGTCACACCGACAAGCAGTGACTTGCAGTTTGGTCACTTGGCCAAGACTTGGGATGAAGGAATTCCGTTGGGAAATGCCACAGTAGGAACATTAGTCTGGCAACGCGATTCTGTGCTACGTTTTTCGCTGGATCGGACGGATCTCTGGGACTTGCGCCCGATGGATAGTATTGCAGGACCGAACAATCGTTTTGCCTGGGTCTGTGAGCAGGTGAGGAAAGGGGATTATCTGCCGGTGCAGAAGAAGTTCGACCACCCTTATAACGCCTTGCCTGCCCCGTCTAAGATACCGGGGGCGGCTTTGGAGTTCCCGTTGAATATCGGGAAGGTTTCTTCCGTACATCTTTTCCTCAATAATGCCCTTTGTGAGGTGCTTTGGGAGAACGGGACGAAGTTGCAGACGTTCGTGCATGCCGACGAACCGGTCGGATGGTTTGTCTTCGAGAATCTGCCGGATACGGTTTCGCCGGAGATCATTGCACCCCGCTACAGTAACCCGGACGAGGTCGCAGGTGACAACTCGCATGCCGGTCCGGCCCTGGGACGCCTCGGATATAAACAGGGGACGATACAGAAGGAAGCCGGTACGACCACTTTCCATCAGGAAGGGTGGGGAGGCTTTTCATACGATGTGGTCGTCCGTTGGCAGCAGAAAGGCGGCACGCTCAGCGGCGTATGGAGCCTGACCTCTTCTTTGGCCGCCGACCGGGCCGACCAGGAAACGGCAGAAGCGATGGAGCGTGGCGTGGAGGCAGATTACCGCTCGCATATGAACTTCTGGAAAGGCTATTGGGCACAGTCGTCCGTCTCGCTGCCGGATACGCTCCTGCAGAAACAGTACAACAACGAGATGTACAAGTTCGGGGCGGCTACCCGCGAAGACTCCTATCCGATCTCCCTTCAGGCAGTCTGGACAGCCGATAACGGTATGTTACCGCCCTGGAAAGGAGACTACCATCATGACCTGAACACACAGTTGAGTTATTGGCCTGCCTATACCGGCAACCATTTGCAGGAGGGGATGGGCTATCTGAATACCCTCTGGAAACAGCGTGACGTGTATAAGAAATATACCCGCGAGTATTTCGGGACGGACGGGATGAATGTCCCCGGCGTCTGCACCCTGACCGGCGAGCCGATGGGCGGATGGGTACAGTACTCCATGTCGCCGACGGTCAGCGCATGGCTGGGACAGCATTTCTATCTGCACTGGAAGTATTCGGCCGACCGCATTTTCCTGAAAGAGCGGGCCTACCCGTTTCTGAAGGACGTGGCGACTTATCTCGAACAGATCTCCACAGTCGATGCCGACGGAGTACGCCGGTTGCCGCTGAGTTCCAGCCCGGAAATTTTCGACAACTCGATCAATGCGTGGTTCAAGGATATGACAAACTATGACCTTTCCTTGATGCACTTCGCTTTCAATGCCGCTTCCGAGCTGGCTTCCGAATTGGGGTTGGCAGACGAGGCCGCCCACTGGAAAGTGATCGGTGCTCAACTGCCCGATCTGAACCTGGATGAAGACGGGGCCTTGACCTTTGCAAAAGGTTTCCCTTACGACCAGTCGCACCGTCATTTCTCCCACGCCATGTCGATCCATCCGCTCGGCCTTGTTGATTGGAGCCAGGGCGAGAAATCCCAGGAGATTATAAAAGCGACCTTGAAGAAGCTACAAGATTTCGGGCCTGATTACTGGTGCGGCTATTCCTATAGCTGGTTCGGGAATATGAAAGCTCGTGCCTTCGACGGGGAAGGGGCTGCCGATGCACTGCGCACCTTTGCCGAATGTTTCTGCCTCCCGAATACGTTCCATGCGAACGGCGACCAGACGAAAAGCGGAAAGTCGAAATTCACCTACCGTCCGTTTACTTTGGAAGGAAACTTCGCCTTTGCCGCCGGTATCCAGGAGATGCTGCTCCAGAGCCATACGGGCGTTATCCGGGTGTTCCCGGCTGTACCGGTTGCCTGGCAGGATGTATCTTTCGACAAACTGCGTGCCATGGGCGCTTTCCTTGTCTCGGCCGAAAAGGTGGCGGGGCAGGTGCGGCAAGTCCGTATCTTGCCCGAACAGGGCGGGACGTTGCGTCTGGCTATCCCTGAAGGATGCAAAGTCGCTTCCGTAACGGGCAACAAGGGAGATAAACTGGAGAAGGAGGGAGTCCTGATTCTGGAAACAGAGAAAGATAAAACAGTGACAGTACAATACAATTAACTTATATGAAACACGTAAACAAGATTTTAGCAGGATTGATAACCTGCTGCGTTATCCTCCTGCTCTCAGGATGCAGTCCCAGACAAGGGGAGAAGCACGATTTTTCTATCGGGAAGGGAACCTTCCTGCTGGATGGCAAACCATTTGTGATTAAGGCGGCGGAGATACATTACACCCGTATCCCCGCCGAATACTGGCAACATCGTATTCAGATGTGCAAGGCACTCGGCATGAATACGATCTGTATCTATGCGTTCTGGAATATCCATGAGCAGAAACCGGGCGAGTTCGATTTCAAGGGGCAGAACGATATTGCCGCTTTTTGCCGGCTGGCCCAGAAAGAAGGCATGTATATCATGTTGCGTCCCGGCCCTTATGTCTGCTCTGAGTGGGAGATGGGCGGACTGCCCTGGTGGCTGTTGAAGAAGGAGGATATCAAGCTCCGTACCAACGATCCCTATTTCCTCGAACGGACGAAGCTGTTCATGAACGAGATCGGCAAGCAGTTGGCCGACTTGCAGGTGACCCGGGGCGGGAATATCATCATGGTACAGGTCGAGAACGAGTATGGGGCATATGCTACCGACAAGGCGTATATCGCCAATATCCGCGATGCGGTGAAGGCAGCAGGCTTTACGGATGTCCCGTTGTTCCAGTGTGACTGGAGCTCTACTTTCCAGTTGAACGGTTTGGATGACCTGGTCTGGACGATCAACTTCGGGACAGGAGCCAATATCGATGCCCAGTTCAAGAAGTTGAAAGAGGCACGCCCCGATGCTCCGCTGATGTGCAGCGAGTTCTGGAGCGGATGGTTCGACCATTGGGGACGCAAGCACGAGACGCGCGATGCCGGGGTGATGGTTTCCGGTATCAAGGACATGCTGGACCGCCATATCTCCTTCTCGCTCTATATGGCGCACGGGGGGACGACTTTCGGACATTGGGGCGGTGCGAACAGCCCGGCCTATTCCGCCATGTGCAGCTCCTACGATTATGACGCCCCGATCAGCGAGGCGGGGTGGGCGACTCCCAAATACTACAAGTTGCGTGAACTGCTGACACAATATGCCGATTCCGGTCAGGTCATACCCGATGTCCCGGCAGCTTATCCTTTGATCGAGATTCCGGCGTTCACTGTCGGCGAAGTGGCTCCGCTGTTCGACAATCTGCCTGCTCCCCAGGCTTCGAAAGAGATTAAACCGATGGAGCAGTTCGACCAAGGTTGGGGAACGATCCTCTACCGGACGACTCTGCCTGCCGTAAAGGAAGGAACGACCCTGTTGATCGATGAGGTGCATGACTGGGCACAGGTCTTTGCCGATGGCAAACTATTGGGCCGTCTGGATCGTCGCAGAGGTGAAAACACGGTGGTGCTGCCGGCTTTGGCAGCAGGAACGCGCCTGGATATCCTGGTAGAGGCGATGGGACGTGTCAACTTCGATGTTGCCATCCACGACCGTAAGGGGATTACGGATAAGGTGGAACTGATTAGCGACACCGGCAGACAGGAACTGGAAGACTGGCAGGTTTACAGCTTCCCGGTCGATTACGCTTTCGTACAGGACAAGAAGTATGCAGCGGGAGACAAACTCGACGGACCGGCTTATTACCGGACTACTTTCGAGCTGGATGAAGTCGGAGACGTGTTCCTCGACATGCAGACCTGGGGAAAAGGCATGGTTTGGGTAAACGGAAAGGCGATGGGCCGCTTCTGGGAGATCGGACCTCAGCAGACTTTGTTTATGCCCGGATGCTGGTTGAAGAAGGGAAAGAACGAGATCATCATCCTCGACCTGTTAGGCCCGGAAAAGGCTGTAGTGGAAGGCCGGAAGGAACCGATTTTGGATATGTTGCGGGCTGAAGCCCCGGCTACCCACCGTGAAGAGGGGCAGACGCTGAACCTGAAAGGTGAGAAACCGGTTGCCAACGGTGCGCTGAAACCCGGAAACGGCTGGCAGGAAGTGAAGTTTGGCCAGACTGTCAAGGGCCGCTATTTCTGCCTCGAAGCATTGGATGCACAGGATGGCAAGGACAATGCCGCTATGGCCGAGTTCTATCTGTTGGACGAAGACGGCAAGCCGCTCCCCCGCCAGCATTGGAATATCTCTTATGCGGACAGCGAAAGCACGCAGTGGGGTAACTTCACTGCCGATAAGATCTATGACTTGCAGGAATCTACCTATTGGAGCACGAAGCAGGGAGACAAATATCCGCACCAGGTCGTGATCGATTTGAAGGAAGAGCAGACGATATCCGGTTTCCGCTACCTGCCCCGTGCAGAAGAAGGATTCCCCGGCATGATTAAAGGATATAAGGCGTATGTGAAAGCTACACCTTTTGCGATGTAGTTCTGTCTTTGCTCTTCCGGGCTAGCACAGGAACGAATAAAAGAAAAAAGGTTATAGGGTAAAATAAAATTCCCTATAACCTTTTTTCTTTTACTTTATAACGTATATGACTTTACCTTACAAGGTATATACTGTTTGTAGACGAGCCTTAGAAGATGTCTATTCCAGCAAGGGCGGCAGCCTCCGTATGGGCGGCGATTTCCGCTGCTTCCACTTGGACGTAGCGGGCTTTTACCGTTTGCTTGAAATGATGGTAGCGTTTGGACGGGTCGTTGATCAGGTTGCCGAATTCGAAGCGTTCCACCTCTTTCCAGTTCTTTCCGTCGTTGCTGATCCGGATGATACCGGCTACCGTGCCCTTACCGCCTTGTTTTTGCGGGGTGAAGGCAAAGCCGCTTACCGTTTGCTGGCTGCCGAGGTCGATGGCGAGGGATTGCGCGGTCTTGTCGGCTATCTTCCATCCCTTCTTGACCAGCCCGAACCGTTCCTGCAAGATAGCTCCCTTTTCTCCGTTCAGGATGGCTACCGCTTTCAGTTCGCTGTTTCCCATCAGGAAAGGTGCTTTATATTCGGTAGAGCCTGCCGATGGTTCCGTTCCGTCTGTCGTATAGTAGATCTTGAAACCTGCGTTCAGGTTCTCGGCAATGTTCTCGCCGTGCGCTTTCCAGCCGAATTCCTGTGCCATCGGTTCGATGGTAACCAGGCCGTCCATGCTTCTCTGTGCGCTCAACCGGGGCGGACGGGCTTTGTAGTGGTGGGCGGAGATGGTGCAGATGGCGGGTGTCAGGCGGGATTCGAGTATGCGGACCCGTATCTTGTCCGTCGTGACATCCGGGAAGCGCAGGATTCGTTTGTAGCCGATGTTGGTGGCATGGGCGATCTCTTTCCATCCTCCGTCGATCCAGGCATCCACGGCGTGTCTTTCCACCCGTTCCCCGTTGGTGGCAATCGCTTCCTGGAGAACCAGGCGGTTGAGGGTGACAGGTTGGGGAGTGGAGATGACGATTCCCGCCCCGTCCTTATCGGCCGTCACATAGGTGTCTGCATTTTGGTCGAGCACCTCTTTCGGGCCTTTTGCCTGACGGAACAGGTCGGTCCCGTAGGTTTCCCGGATTCGCTGGCCGGTTTCCTTCAGCACGGCTACATCTGTCGGAGAGAATTTGCCGTCCCGGTTGGGCGGGATGTTCAACAGGAAAGTGGAGTTGCCTCCTACGGCGCGTTCATAGATGTCGAACACATCGTCGGTGCTTCGTACTTTCTGGTGCGTGTCGTCCCGGTAGAACCAGCCTTCGCGGATGGAAGTGTTGGTTTCGGCCTGCTGGTAATGCAGGTATTTGGCTTTATAGAGCTGTTCACGGCTTCCGAGGTCTTTGTCCGTCATATCGGCGAAGTTCGACATCGTGTCCGGATTTGCCTGGTAGGGGATCACGTTCCATTCGGTCGACCGTGTGCCGCCGGCTTCATTGCCGCACCACCGGACATCTTCCCGTCCGAAGATAACGGCATCGGGGGCAAGTGCCTTGATCAGTTTTTTCCAGGCGGGGTAGTTGTAGGTCTGTCCGCCTTTCCGCTTGGGATGTGCCCCGTCGAACCATACTTCGTGGATCGGGCCGTATTCGGTTAGGATCTCGAAGAGTTGGTTGAGGAAGTATTCGTTGTAGTCGTCCACTACGAATTCGAAACGGGTCTTGTTGGCAAAAGGCCGTCCGGGGACTTCCCGCGGGATGGTCCGTTTGGTGTATGGGCTGAGGTTGCCGTACAACCCTTCCGGGTTTTCGATATGGTACAGGTCTGCCGGTGACAGATAGACGCCTAACTTCAATCCGTATTTGCGGCAGGATTCGGACAGGTCTTTCAGGATGTCGCCTTTGCCGTCGCGGAAACCGGTGGACATGATGCCGTGTTTTGTGTAACGGCTTTGCCACAGGACGAACCCGTCATGGTGCTTGACCGTCAGAATCACCATCTTCATGCCGGCTGCTTTCATGGCCTCGCACCACTGGTCTGTGTCGAGTTCTTTCAGGTCGAAGACTTTCGGGTCTTCCTTTCCGCTTCCCCATTCCAGGCGGGTAAAACTGTTCGGCCCGAAATGGATGAAGGCGATAAACTCGTTTTGCAATGCCGCCAACTGGTTGGGCGAAGGCACGACATGGGCCGCTTTCGCGATGATGTCCGCATGGCTGTCGCCAGCTTCGACCTTGATCGTGTTCTGAAATTGCATCTGCTTGTCCTGGGCTTGCCCTTGTAGGGAGAGCATGGCTCCGAGCAGGAGGATAAAAGTGTGTTTCATGTTTATAAATGATTATTTGGAGATATTGAAATTGTTTGTTTCTACTATTTGCCCATCCCGGAGGAAGACTACCTGGTAATCCGCCTTATCCGTCCATTTCCCCTTTTCAGGGGTAAAGGTGAGGCTTGCTTTTTCATACGGTTGCAGGGGCTTGACCGTATGACGGCCCATTCCTGCCCCGGCTTGCTTGATTTCGACTGTCATTTCTCCTGATACCGATAGTCCGAAGTTCTGGATTTCCAGTTCGACTTCGTTCCGGCCTTCCCGGTAAACGGGACGTCGGCAGGACAATAGAGCCGGCTTGTAATCGACATAAGGCAGGTTCGCATATCCGAACAACAGTTTTCCGTTTTTATCCTTTCCGATCATCTTCGGAGCGAATTCATCCGGTGTGATGCCGCTTCCCTTACCGTCGAATGTCAGGATAAGGTCTTTTCCGGATGCTTCGGTTTTGACCACTTTACACCCTCTGCCGAAGTTCACTTCGTTGTATGAACCGAACCGCAGGGACGGCACATCGATCTCGCGGAGCGGGTCGAAGCCTTCTTCCGCCAGGACCTTGACCCGGATGGTTTCAGTGGAGGCCGTTATCGGTTTCTTGTTCAGGACGGACAATAGCATCCCCTTGTTCATCGGGATACAGATATTCTTCGAACTGTGGTTGTCATTGCCATGATCGTCCCATTTGACGGTGTCGATGACGGCAAAGTTCATCTGCTCTACACGTCCTTGTTTGTCTTGGAATACTTTAGGACGTTCGTATTTGAACCAATGTTCGACATGCCCGTCCCGATGGAAGGAGATGCCGGGCACATAGGCTTCCCCTTGTTCCGTCACCCAATGGATGCCGTCTTTGGAACGTTGGTAGAAGGCGATACGTCCCAGCCAGTCATTCACGATCAGGTGGTATTGCAGGGAATCCCGCCAGATGACCGGGTCCTCGAACTCTCCTTTGACAGGCGGATAGACCCGCTTGTCCGTGATCTGTTCGTAAGGGGCGATGCCGTCTTTGCTGATCCAGATGCCTCCTCCCCGGCAAACCATCAGATAAGAACCATCCTGCCTTTTGGCAAAGCTGAGGTTGCTCAGTCCTTCGATGATCTTCCGGTCGCGGGGATTGAACGTAAACTTTCCGTATTGCCAGGGGCCGTTGACCTGGTCGGCTATATAATATCCGTCGATGACATATACGACGATCCGGCCGTCGTTGAGGACGAAAGCCTCCGGGTTATGCCCTTTCCCGATTGTGTCTTGGATGGTGAAAGGCCCGTGCAGATGATCGCCGGTTGCATGATAAACGGTTGAATTGGGCCATTCCATATGCCCTTTGGGTGCGCTTTCCGGCCATCCGCATACGAACAGATGGTATTTCCGGTCTGGCGTTTGGAGGATATTGCCTCCCCAGAAGGAGATATCGGGATGTTCGATACCGTTGTCGATATACCGGGGGCGTACGCTGTCCGCTCCCCACGTCTCTCCGGAGAGCGTGCCATCGGGCATTGCTTCGAAACGATCCATGTAGCGTCCGCCTGTAATGAGGTGTTTCCATTCTGCCGGCCGTTCTCTTTCCGTGATTTGGGCGGTGAGTGGCAGGGGAGCCAGACAGGCTGTTGCTAATAGTAATTTTAATTTTTGTATGTTCATATGCTTCTGTATATACGATAATTTGCCCAGCAACGATTGTTACAAGGCAAATATAGCAGTCTTTCTTCACATAGTTAGTAAATGGATTCGGGTTTTTCCCGCGAAGCAGGTCCATACTGCGCATGATCAATTCTCTATCACTTCTAAAACATGGTGTTTTATCATATGATTGGAAACCAGTGTATTGCCTTCTTTAGCTTTTGAAAAAGCATATAAAATAATCGAATAAACAAATGTAAAAACGAATATAATAGGTATTAAATTGGCAAAATACGGTTCTTCATTCCACAAAAGCCCTCTCTTTTTTTAGCAAAGACAAGCACATAATTTCGTAAACACCCCCATGTTGCCATCCTTAACATCCGGGTGTAGAGAACTGGTACACCCGGGTGTAAGAGGGGGCAACATGGGGGTGTCCGGCAACTAAAGTACCGTGCCGGACAATGAAAACCACCCGGTTTTACCTATTTTATAGCCGTTTTTACATAAAATAATCGAGTGATTTGCAGGGATGGAAATAGGGTGTTTATCGTTTGTTTTATTTGTAATATGTTAATATGCAGATATGTATAAGCGGAATACCTGTTTCCTATCCAAGTTGCCAGTTGTCTCGTCCTGAAATAGGTTGACTTCATAAAAGTCAACAAAGATGAAAAAAGAGAAGTCATTGACTCGTCGCAAGG
>ENA-UEYF01001001-UEYF01001001.1-human-gut-metagenome-genome-assembly--contig:-NODE-1001-length-25723-cov-6.173282_pt1 | contig 25723 bp, 20 predicted proteins | sample MGYA00242902_ERZ507920 | MGnify/ENA primary metagenome ERZ507920 (study PRJEB26167, sample SAMN06115402) | human gut metagenome | host: Homo sapiens | place: China:Jiangxi | collected 2016-07-05...
GTCTGTTGATAATTCGCAGCAAACGGCTTATCAAAATGTTCGTTCGGCAGCATTCTTTCGCCACTCTCGTAATATGCGTATGTGCGCTGCGGAACATTGATTGCTTCGCCGACCTGACGCTGTGTCAAATCGGCGTCTTCCCGCAAATCGCGGATGCGCCGGTATCTTTTCACGTTTATCACCAGATACAGTATATGTAGAACAAATTATTCTATTGCATTTTTGAATATTCTGTTCTAAATTGTAAACGAGGTGATGAAAATGACGACGTATAAGACTCTATATCATTTGATGGTTCAAAATATGAGTGAGGCCATCGACCTTTACGATGCGGGCAAAGGTATCCTTGCCCGTGAAGTCCTAAAAAAAGCCCTGTTAGATGCAGAAGAGCAAGTCATTTCGCAAGACATCATCCCCGATGAGCCTATTGGCAGTACCGATCCAGCAGAAAGCTAAAAAGCAGAACCCCAAAGCGGCGAGCGAAGCAATGCCGCACCGTCAGAAGCACGGGGTGGATAATCCAAAAAGGAGGGGCTGCGCCCCTCCCTTTTGGTCGTTAGGGGGTGCAGGGGGCGAAATCGAAACGCCCCCTGCCTTTCTCTTGGGGGATTCAAAGGGGGAGGTTCTCTTTTGAAAGAGAACCTCCCCCTTTGCCTGCGCATCTCCCTGCGGGAGATAAAATTCAAAAAACACTTGTACGATTTTTCTCTCCGTGATAAAATACAATATTAAGACAAAAATAGGAGAAGACTGCCGCGTTTTGCGGCAAAAACACCCCGGAAAGGAGAACACACATGCCGGTACACGAAGGACATCGCTCGCGCAAAAAAGAGCAGTTCCGCGCCCACGGGCTCGATGCGTTTGCCGACCACGAGGTGCTCGAGCTTCTCCTTTACTACGCCGTGCCGCGGCAGGATACGAACCCTATCGCGCACCGGCTGATGGAAAAATTCGGCTCGCTCGACGCGGTGTTTGCCGCCGATCGCGCGGAGCTTGAGGAGGTCGAGGGTATCGGCGAAAACGCCTCGACGCTCATCTCGCTCATGTTCCCGCTGATGCGCCGCATCCACGCGTCCTCCGGCGCGCACGAGACGGTACTCAGCGATACCGAGCAGGCGGGTGCGTACTTTTTAGACCTCTTTTTCGGCGAGCGGGAGGAAAAGCTCTACGAGGCGTGCCTTGACGCCAAGGGCCGCCTCCTCGCTTGCCATTTGGTCGCCGAGGGCGACACGGACAGCGTCCAGCTCAATATGCGCAAAATTGTGGAAAACGCGCTCAAGTGCGGCGCGAGCAGCGTGCTTCTTTCCCACAACCACCCGAGCGGCGTGGCGCTCCCCTCCCCCGCAGATAATGCGACAACGCTCTCGGTCTTCGACGCGCTGCGCACTGTGGGCGTCGAGCTCGCCGACCACATCATCGTCGCGGACGACGACTTCGTCTCGCTGCGGCACAACGGACTTCTGCCCGAAAGAAAGGGAAACGGATATGGAATTTAAGCTGCACGCGCCCTTCAAGCCCACGGGCGACCAGCCTGAGGCCATCGAAAAGCTGGCGCAGGGCGTGAAGATGGGCCTCGACGAGCAGGTGCTGCTCGGCGTCACGGGCTCGGGCAAGACGTTCACGATGGCGAGCGTCATCGAAAAGGTCCAGCGGCCGACGCTCGTGCTGGCGCACAACAAGACCCTTGCCGCGCAGCTGTGCGCGGAATTCAAAGAGTTTTTTCCCGAAAACGCGGTGGAATACTTCGTTTCGTACTACGACTATTACCAGCCCGAGGCCTATATCCCCCACACCGACACCTATATCGCCAAGGACGCCTCGACGAACGAGGAGATCGACCGCCTGCGGCTTTCGGCCACCTGCGCGCTGCTCGAGCGGCGCGACGTGATCGTCGTCTCGTCCGTCTCGTGCATTTACGGCCTCGGCGAGCCGGAGGACTTTGAAAAGCTGATGATCTCGCTCCGCCCCGGCATGACGATGGAGCGCGATTTCCTCTTAAAGCGGCTCATCGAAATTCGCTACGAGCGCAACGACGTCGCATTTGAGCGCAACCGCTTCCGCGTGCGCGGCGACACGGTGGAGCTCTACCCCGCGTACTATCGCGACAAGGCCGTGCGCGTCGAATTCTTCGGCGACGAGATCGACCGGATCAGCGAATTCAACCCCGTCAACGGTCAGGTGACGCGCACGCTCCAGCACATCGCCATCTACCCCGCGTCGCACTATGTCACAACGAAGGACAAATTGGAGCGCGCCATCGTCGAGATCGACAAGGAGCTCGACGAGCGCGAGGCACAGTTTTTGGCTGAGGGCAAGGCCGTCGAGGCCCAGCGCATCCGCCAGCGCACGCGCTATGATATCGAGATGCTGCGCGAGCTGGGCTACTGCACGGGCATCGAGAACTACTCCCGCGTTATCAGCGGGCGGCCCGTCGGCTCGCCGCCGCTGACGCTCATCGACTACTTCCCCAAGGATTTCCTGCTCTTTGTGGATGAATCGCACGTCACGCTGCCGCAGGTGCGCGCGATGTACAACGGCGACCGCGCCAGAAAAGAGAGCCTTGTCGAATACGGCTTTCGCCTGCCCTGCGCGTTTGATAACCGCCCGCTCAAATTCGACGAATTTGAGCAGCGCGTCCACCAGCGCATCTACGTTTCGGCCACGCCCGGCGACTATGAAAAGGACCGCGCAGGCCAGATCGTCGAGCAGGTCATCCGCCCGACGGGGCTTTTAGACCCGAAGGTCGAGGTGCGCCCCGTCGAAAACCAGATCGACGACCTCGTCGGCGAGATCAACGCAAGATCGGCGCGCAATGAGCGCGTGCTCGTCACCACGCTGACGAAAAAGATGGCCGAGGACCTGACGCAGTATTTAACCGGCGTCGGCATCCGCGTGCGCTACATGCACGCGGACGTCGAGACCATCGAGCGCATGGAGCTCATCCGCGGCCTGCGCCTCGGCGAGTTCGACGTGCTCGTCGGCATCAACCTCCTGCGCGAGGGCCTCGATATCCCCGAGGTCTCGATGGTCGCGATTTTGGACGCCGATAAAGAAGGCTTTTTGCGCAGCGAGACGAGCCTCATCCAGACCATCGGCCGCGCCGCGCGAAACGCCGACGGCCTTGTCGTGCTCTACGCCGACACCGTCACCCCCTCGATGCGCCGCGCGATGGATGAGACCGAGCGCCGCCGCCAAATTCAGGACGACTACAACAAGGCGCACGGCATCATCCCGCAGACCATCCGAAAGGACGTGCGCGAGATCATCGAAATTTCCAAGAAGGACGAGGAATCCGCCCGCCGCCGCGGCAAGCGCAAGCTCTCCGAGCGCGAGCGGGACGAAGAGATCAGAAAGCTCGAAAAACAGATGCAGGAGGCGAGCCGTATGCTCGAATTCGAGTATGCCGCCATCCTGCGCGACCGCATCATCGAGCTGCGCAAGGAAAACACGAAATAACGAGAAAGAGACAAAACCTGTGAAAAAATACGCTTCCTACGCCTGCATTTTAGCGGCCGCCGCCTGCTGCGGCTGCATAGGCCTATTCAACCGCCCGCTGCTCAATGCCGGCATCGCGCCGGAAAACCTTGTCGTCATCCGCAACCTGGGCGGTCTTGCGGTGCTCGCGTTCTTCTTCCTCTGCACCGACCGCAGCGTCTTCAAAATGAAGGCAAAGCACCTGCCGATCTTTATTGCGACGGGCATCATCAGCGTCGTGCTCTTCACGCTCTGCTACTTCAACGCGCAGAAGCTTTGCTCGCTCTCGGTCAGCGCGATTTTGCTCTACACCGCGCCCGCGATGGTGGTTTTGATGAGCGCGCTCGTCTTCAAAGAGAAGATCACGGGCAAAAAGCTCCTTGCCCTCGCGCTGGCGCTGCTCGGCTGTGCGCTCGTGACGGGCGTTTTCACGGGCGGACTGTCGCTGACGACGAAGGGGATGCTCTTCGGCCTCGGTGCGGCATTTTTCTACGCGCTCTATTCGATCTTCGCGCCCTTCGGCCTGCGGCATTACAGCCCGCTCGCCGTCGTGTTCTGGACGTTCGTGTTCGCCGCGCTCGGCGCGCTGTTCGTCGCCGACTGGGGCAACCTTATGACGGTTCTGAGCGTGCCGCAAAACGCCCTCCTCGCTGCGGGGCTGGTGCTTCTTTCCACCGTCGCACCCTACATCCTCTACACCAAGGGCCTTGCCAACGTCGAGAGCGGCAAGGCCAGCATCATGGCGAGCATCGAGCCGGTCGTCGGCACGCTCGTCGGCACCCTCGTCTTCGGCGAGCCCATCAGCGCGGGCGTTTTCTTGGGCCTCGCCTGCATTTTAGCCTGCGTGTACATTCTGCGGTGATTTTATCCCCGTTTTCCACATAGGAGGTCCCTTATGGCAAAGAATAAAGAAGAAAAAACCAACGTCATGCGCGTGCTCGAGCAGAAGAAGATCGCCTACACGCCGCATTCCTATCCCCATGAGGAGGGCGTCGCGGTCGACGGCGTCACGGTGGCGCAGTCCATGGGCTTTGACCCCGCCATCGTCTTCAAGACCCTTGTCGCGCGCGGCGCAAGCAAGCAGTATTACGTCTTCGACGTGCCGGTCGCGGAGAATCTTGACCTCAAAAAGGCCGCGAAGGCCGTAGGCGAAAAGTCCATCGAAATGATCCACCAGAAAGAGCTGCTGCCGCTCACGGGCTATGTCCACGGCGGCTGCTCGCCCGTCGGGATGAAGAAGCTCTTCCCCACGGTGTTCCACAGTTCGGCAGAAAACCTTGCAGCGATGATCGTCTCGGCGGGCAAGATCGGCTATCAGGTCGAGCTTTCGCCGCGCGACCTTGCCGCGCTCGTGCGCGCAAAATTTGCGGATATCATTGTTGAATGAGGTTGACATAAAAAGTTCAGAAGAGTACGCTGGTCTCGCAGCTGCGAATCCAGCAACAGGAGTTATCGATTCATGCCAAGTAAGATTTTTGTCAAAGGCGCAAGAGAAAATAATCTCAAGAACATCGACGTTGAGATCCCACGCGACGCGCTGACCGTCATCACGGGCCTGTCCGGCAGCGGAAAGTCCTCCCTCGCGTTCGACACCATCTATGCCGAGGGCCAGCGCCGCTATGTGGAGAGCCTGTCGTCCTACGCCCGTATGTTCCTTGGGCAGAAGGAAAAGCCCGACGTCGACTATATCGAGGGTCTTTCCCCCGCCATTTCCATCGACCAGAAGACCACCTCGCAGAACCCACGATCCACCGTCGGCACGGTGACGGAGGTGTACGACTATCTGCGCCTGCTCTGGGCGCGCGTCGGCACGCCGCACTGCCCGAACTGCGGCAAGGAGATCCGCCAGCAGTCCATCGACCAGATCATCGACCAGCTCATGGCGCTGGGCGAGGGCACGCGCGTGCAGATCATGGCGCCGGTCATTCGCGGGAAAAAGGGCGAGCACGTCAAGATTTTTGAGGACGCGCGCCGCTCGGGCTATGTCCGCGTCCGCGCCGACGGGAACATGTATGACCTCAGCGAGGAAATTTCCCTCGAAAAGAACAAAAAGCACAATATCGAGGTCGTCGTCGACCGCCTGATCCTCCGCCCCGACGTCGTCCACCGCCTGACGGACTCGTGCGAGACTGCGGCGGCGCTTTCGGGCGGCCTCATTCTGGCCAATATCCTGCCCGATGACCGCGATATCCTCTTTTCGCAGAACTATGCGTGCGAGGACTGCGGCATCTCCATCGAGGAGCTGACGCCGCGCATGTTCTCGTTCAACAACCCGTTCGGCGCGTGCCCGACCTGCACGGGCCTCGGCACGCAGCTCAAGGTCGACCCCGAGCTCGTCATCCCGAACAAGAGCGTTTCCCTGCTCGACGGCGCGATCTGCGCCTCGGGCTGGAACAACGTGCGCGGCGACGGCATCTCGCGCATGTACTTTGAAGCGCTGTCGAAAAAGTACCATTTTTCCCTCCGCGACCCTGTGGAAAAGCTCTCCAAAGAGGTCATGGACGTCATTCTCTACGGCACAAAGGGCGAAAAGCTGGAGCTCCAGTATGACCAGCCGCGCGGCAAGGGAGTTTTGTATCAGGCGTTCGAGGGTATCATCCCCAACTTAGAGCGCCGCTACAAGGAGACGCAGAGCGACGGCGTGCGCGAGGAGTTAGAGTCCTGCATGAGCGAGTGCCCCTGCCCCGCCTGCGGCGGCAAGCGGCTCCGCCGCGAATCCCTCGCCGTCACGGTCGGCGGACTTAACATCAGCGACTACTGCGAAAAATCCGTCGTCGACGCGCTCGACTTTGTGGATCAGCTGACGCTGACCGAGCAGCAAATGCGCATCGGCGAGCGCGTTTTGAAGGAGATCAAAAACCGCCTCGGCTTTTTGCGCTCGGTGGGACTTGAATACCTGACGCTTTCGCGCGCGAGCGCGACGCTCTCCGGCGGCGAGGCGCAGCGCATCCGTTTGGCGACGCAGATCGGCTCGAGCCTCATGGGGGTTCTCTATATCCTCGACGAGCCGTCCATCGGATTGCACCAGCGCGACAACGACAAGCTGCTCGCCACCTTGAAACGTTTGCGCGACCTCGGCAACACGCTCATCGTCGTCGAGCACGACGAGGACACGATGCGCGCGGCGGACTACCTCATCGACATCGGCCCCGGCGCGGGCGCGCACGGCGGTCAGGTCGTGGCCTGCGGTACGCCGGCAGAGGTCATGGCGAACCCGAATTCCCTGACCGGCCAGTATTTGAGCGGCAGGAAAAAGATCGAAGTGCCGAAAGAGCGCCGAAAAGGCAACGGCAATTTCCTCACCGTGCGCGGCGCGCAGGAAAATAACCTCAAAAACCTCGACGTCTCGATCCCGCTCGGCACGTTCACGTGCGTCACGGGCGTGTCCGGCAGCGGCAAATCGTCGCTCGTCAACGAGATCATCTATAAAAAGCTCGGCGCGGACTTAAACCGCATGAAGGTCCACCCCGGCCGCTGTAAGGCTATCGAGGGCGAAGAGTTCCTCGACAAGGTCATCTGCATCGACCAGAGCCCCATCGGCCGCACGCCGCGCTCCAACCCCGCGACGTATACAAATCTCTTCAATGATATCCGCGACCTCTTCGCCTCGACCCCGGACGCGAAGGCACGCGGCTATGCCGCGGGCCGCTTCAGCTTCAATGTCCGCGGCGGCCGGTGTGAGGCCTGCTCGGGCGACGGTCAGCTCAAGATCGAGATGCACTTCCTGCCCGATATCTACGTGCCCTGCGAGGTCTGCAAGGGCAAGCGCTACAACCGCGAAACGCTCGAGGTCCACTACAAGGGCAAGAGCATCGCGGACGTGCTGGAAATGACCGTGGAGGAGGCGCTCGAATTCTTCCGCGACCTCCCGAAGCTCGAAGCGAAGCTTCGCACGCTCAGCGAGGTCGGCCTCGGCTATATCCGCCTCGGCCAGTCGTCTACGACGCTCTCCGGCGGCGAAGCCCAGCGCGTTAAGCTCGCGACCGAGCTTTCTAAGCGCTCCACGGGGCGCACCATCTATATCCTCGACGAGCCGACCACGGGTCTCCACACGGACGATGTGAAAAAGCTCCTTGAGGTTTTGCAGCGCCTTGTCGACGCGGGCAACACCGTGCTCGTCATCGAGCACAATCTGGACGTCATCAAGTGCGCGGATTATCTGCTCGACCTCGGCCCCGAGGGCGGCAGCGGCGGCGGAACGCTCGTCACCTGCGGCACGCCCGAGGCGGTTGCCGCGTGCGAGCAGTCCTATACGGGCCAGTATCTCAGGAAAATGCTGCGTTAAGATTCACCCATCGCCCGTCCGCGCCGTAGAATGGCGCGAGGTGATGATATGCGGCTTTTACAGGACGGCGTTGTCGCGGCGCTCGCTGCCATCGGCTTAACGGCGGTGATCTTTCTGCTCGTTTCGGCCATCGTGCACCCGCGGCGGCGCGGCACCATCCCCGCCACGGCGGTCATCGAGACGTGCGGCGAGGCAAAGACGCTCGAATACACGGTGCGCGCGCTGCTGAGGTCGCGCTATGAAGAGGGCGGCTTTTCGCGCGTCGTCATCGTGGACTGCGGCCTTGCCGACGAGCCGCGCCGCGTGGCGGAGCTCTTGTGCCGCAGCGAATACGAGGTCTACCTCTGCCAAAGGGAAGAACTGACCGATTTTTTCACTTAGGAGACAGTTATGGGAGAAGAAACGACCATCATGGGCACGGTCCTGTCCGTCGTTTTCCAGAATGAGGAAAACGGCTATGCCGTGCTGCGCCTTGTGACGGACGACGGCGAGCTTTTAACGCTCGTTGGCTGCGTCCCCTGCGCGGCGCCGGGCGAAAATCTGACGGCGACCGGCTCATTTTCCTCCCACCCGCAGTACGGCGAGCAGTTTTCCGCGAGCGAGGTCGAGCGGTACCTGCCGTCGAACGAGACGGAGATTTTAAACTACCTCGCCTCCGGCGTCGTGCGCGGCGTCGGCCCCGCGACGGCGGAAAAGCTCGTCGCCAGATTTGGCATCGAGACGCTTCAGGTGCTCGAATCCGAGCCGGAAAAGCTCACGGCCATCAAGGGCATGACCGCCCGCCGCGCGCAGGAGATCTCCGCCGCGTTCAACGAGCAGATGGGTCTTCGGCGCGTGATGGAATTTCTGGCGCATTACGATCTGCCCGCCGCACTCAGCGTGCCGCTCTACCGCCGCTTCGGCGCAAACGCGATGGCGGCGCTCGAGCGCAACCCGTACTTACTGTCCGACAGCGCGTTCGGCGTGGATTTTTCCGTCTGCGACGAGATCGCACTCTCCATGGGCTTTGGCGGCGACGCATCGCTCCGCACCGAGGCGGGGCTGACATTCGAGCTCTCCCACAACCGCGACGCGGGCGGACACGTCTTCCTCCCGCGCGAAAAGCTCCTCGCCGCGACGGCCCAGCTTTTGGACTGCGATGTCGACGCGGTGGAAAAGAGCCTCGACGATCTCATCGCCATCCACCGCATCGTGCAGGAAGGCGTCGCGAACGTGACAGCCTGCTATTTGCGGCAGTCGTGGGAGGATGAGACCTACGTTGTCACGCGCATCGAGGCGATGCTCGCGGACAAGCCCGACGCCCTGCGCGGCGTAGAGCGCGTCATCAAAGAAATCGAGCGCGAGCAGGGCGTGCAGTACGCGCCGCTCCAGCGTCAGGCCGTCGAGCTTGCGGCAAAGGAAGAATTGCTGCTGCTGACCGGCGGTCCCGGCACGGGCAAAACGACGAGCGTGCGCGCCATCGTCGCGCTTTTCGAGCGCATGGGATTGAACGTTCTGCTCGCCGCCCCCACGGGCCGCGCCGCCAAGCGCATGGGTGAGCTCTGCGACCGCGACGCGCAGACCATCCACCGCATGCTCGGCATGACCTTCAACGACCAGACCGGCGAGGTGACGTTCACCAAAGGCGAAAAGGAACCGCTCGAGGCCGATGCGCTCATTGTGGACGAGACCTCGATGGTCGACCTCTCGCTGATGCGCGCGCTGCTCGCGGCGCTGCGCCCGGGCTGCCGCCTTGTGCTCGTCGGCGACCCCGACCAGCTTCCGAGCGTCGGCGCGGGGAACGTATTTTCCGACCTCATCCGCAGCGGGCGCATCGCGACCGTTGCCCTGCGCGACATTTTCCGTCAGGCGGAGCAGTCGATGATCGTGCGCAACGCGCACCTCGTCAATACCGGCATGCCGCCCAAGCTCAAAAACGCGGCGGCGAACGACTTTTTCTTCCTTCCCCGCCGCGACAGCGTGCGATTGGTCGAAACCGTGGTCGAGCTGTGCAAAACAAGGCTGCCCGACAAAATGGGCATCCCCGCGGACGAATTGCAGGTGCTCACCCCGACGCGCCGCGGCGACGCGGGCACGCGGTCGCTGAACTTCGCTTTGCAGGCCGCGCTGAACCCGCCGAAACCCAGCAAACAGGAGCGCCGCTTCGGAGAGCTCATCTTCCGCGAGGGCGACCGCGTCATGCAGACGCGCAACGACTACGACGTCGTCTGGCAGAAGGAGGACGGCACCGCCGGCACGGGCATCTTCAACGGCGATGTCGGTAAGATCGCAAAGATCGACCCGAGCGGCGAGCTTTTGGAGATCGTCTTCGACGACCGCACCGCGACCTACACGTCCGACATGCTCGCAGAGCTCGACATGGCCTACGCCATGACTGTACATAAGGCGCAGGGCAGCGAATACCGCGGCGTTGTGTTCGTCGGCGCGCCGTGTGCGCCGTCGCTGATGGTGCGCGGCGTGCTCTATACCGCCATCACCCGCGCGCGCGAGCTGCTCGTCATCGTCGGCGACGATTCCGCCGTGAACAAAATGGCGGAGAACGACCGCCGCAGCCGCCGCTATAGCGGGCTCAAGTGGCGGCTCAGGAAAGGTGGGGAGGAAAAATGAGCTTTTTGGAATCGCTCGCATCCTTACTTTTTCCACCGCGCTGTGCCTTCTGTGGAAAACCCGGCGTTCACGGCGTGTGTTCTGAGTGCGAAAAGGCGCTCCCCTACTGCAAAACGCCGCTCCATGAGAGAGCGGAGATCGGTGCGTGCCTCGCCCCGCTCAAGTACGAGGGCATCGTGCGCGAGGCGCTGCTAAGCTACAAGTTCCACGCGAGCCAGAGCCGCTGCACGGGCTTTGGTGATATTCTGGCGCAGGCCGCCGCCGAGCACTTCGGCGGAGAGTTCGATTTGGTGACCTACGTCCCCGTGTCGAAAAAGCGCAAACAAGAGCGTGGCTACGACCAGTCGTATCTATTGGCGCGCGAGACCTGCCGCCACTGGAGCGTCGCGCCGGAAACGCTGCTGCAAAAGACGAAGGACAACGTCGCGCAGTCGTCGCTTTCGTCCCGTGAGGAGCGGCAGAAAAACGTCGTCGGCGCATACGTTGCCGTCAATGCGGACAAGATCAAGGGTCAGCGCATTCTGCTCATCGACGATATCCTCACCACCGGCGCCACGCTCCGCGAAGCCGCGAGAGTTTTGCGGGAAGCGGGCGCGGAGAAAGTGATCTGCGCCACCCTCGCCGCGGCGGACGAAGACTAAAGTCTTCAAAAAAGAGGCGACGCCTCTTTTTTGAGAAAGTTTCGCTGCGCTTCGTGCCTCACAGGTTCGACACGCGCTCCGCGCAAAGTGTTTTTACCCACGTACACGCCGCGGGTAAAAACGATTCAAATGTTTCGCGTCTGCGGACGCGAAAATCAGCGGCGCAGGGGTATGTTTTTCCTTATTTTCCCCTGATACCGTGCGGAAAATCGCGCACAATGCTATTGCAAACTCTATTTCGAGCCGTTATAATAAAAACATCATGGGAAAGTATGAGCATTGCTCATTTTAGTTTTCAGAAAAATAAGAGGTAACACGCTATGTTTTCTTTTACCAAAGACATCGGCATGGATCTGGGCACCGCGTCGGTGCTGATCTACATTAAGGATAAAGGCATCGTGCTCAACGAGCCCTCGGTCGTGGCGCTCGACAAGAACACCGGCAAGCTCTTGAAGGTCGGCGCGGATGCGCAGGCCATGCTGGGCCGCACGCCGGGCAACATCATCGCCATTCGTCCCCTGCGCGAGGGCGTGATCTCCGACTACGAGGTCACCGAGCGCATGATCAAGGAATTCCTGCATAAAGTCATGGGCTTCCAGCTCTTCAAGCCGCGCATTATCATCTGCGTCCCCTCCGGCATCACCGAGGTCGAGGAGCGCGCGGTCATCGACGCGGGCATTCAGGCCGGCGCGCGCCGCGTCTACCTCATTGAAGAGCCTGTCGCCGCCGCCATCGGTGCGGGCATCGACATCACCCAGCCCGAGGGCCACATGATCATCGACATCGGCGGCGGTACGTCCGATATCGCGGTCATCTCGCTCTCCGGCGTTGTCGAATCGTCCTCCATCAAGATCGCGGGCGACCAGTTCAACGAGGCCGTCGTCAAGTATATGCGCCGCAAGCACAACCTGCTCGTCGGTGAGCGCACGGCCGAGCAGATGAAGATGCAGATCGGCTGCGTTTTCCCGCCGGAAGAGGAAATGACCATGGAGGTCAAGGGCAGAAGCCTTATCACGGGCCTTCCCGAGCTCATCTCCGTCTCGTCTGCGGAAATGCTCGAGGCCTTTGAAGAGCCCGTCGAGCGCATCATGGAGGAGGTCCACCTCGTGCTTGAAAAGACCCCGCCCGAGCTCGTGGCCGATATCTCGAACAACGGCATCGTCATGACCGGCGGCGGCAGCTTAGTTCGCGGCTTTGATAAGCTCGTCACCGCCCGCACCGGCATCCACGCCATGGTGGCCGAGAACGCCATCCAGTGCGTGGCCGAGGGCACGGGCAGGAGCCTCGACAGCATTCAGGACATGCAGGACGGCACGATGAACCTGAGCCGCCGCAAGCAGATCAATTAAGAGAATTCGGGAGGATATCATGGCGGTCTTATCAAATCTCCAGCCGGAAAAGGTATTCTACTATTTTGAAAAGCTCTGCTCCGTTCCCCACGGCAGCGGAAATACGAAGCAAATCAGCGACCTGTGCGTCGGCTTTGCGAAGGAATTGGGCCTTAAATACCGTCAGGAGGCGTGCAACAACGTCATCATCTGGAAGGACGGCTCCTGCGGCTACGAAAACGCCGCGCCCATTATCTTGCAGGGCCATATCGACATGGTCTGCGCCAAGACCGAGGACTGCACCAAGGACATGACGCGCGACGGGCTCGACGTCCGTACCGACGGCGAATGGGTCTGGGCAGACAAGACGTCGCTTGGCGGCGACAACGGCATCGCCGTTGCGATGATCCTCGCGATTTTATCCGACGAAACGCTCCCCCATCCCCCCATCGAGGCGGTCTTCACCGTCGACGAGGAGGTCGGCATGGACGGCGCGTTCGCGCTGGACTGCTCGGACTTGAAGGGCAAAAAGCTTTTGAACCTCGACTCTGAGGAAGAGGGCGTTTTCACCGTGTCCTGCGCGGGCGGCGTGCGCCTTGACTGCGCGCTCGAACTCAAGCAGGAGCGCGCGGACGGCATGACCGGCTACCGCGTGACGATCTCGGGTCTCAAGGGCGGCCACTCCGGCATGAACATCAATCAGGGCCGTGGCAACGCCAACTGCCTGATGGCGCGCACGCTGTATAGCGCGATGGAGCGCTGCCCCTCGCTGCGCGTGCATGAGCTGACGGGCGGCGAGTTCGACAACGTCATCTGCCTGAGAAACGACGCGCTCGTCGCGCTCTCCGCGGCTGATGCGCCCGCGTTCGAGGCGTTCATCAGGGAATTCGACGCGACGCTCAAAAATGAGTACGCCGTCACCGACGGCGGCATTTCCCTCGTGTGCGAAAAGGCTGACGTTCCGGCCGCGTTCTCCGCAGCGGACACGTCGAGACTGCTGCATGTGCTCCTTGCCCTGCCGCAGGGCGTGCAGGAGATGAGCGCCGACTTCCCCGGTCTTGTGCAGACTTCTCTCAACCTCGGCGTGATGCGCACGGACGAGCACGGCGTGAAGTGCTCCTTCTCCGTCCGCTCCTGCATCGCCTCGCAGAAGGATATGCTCATCCAGCGCGTGAAGGCCATCGTCGAATTCGGCGGCGGCACCGTGGGCGAGCGCAGCAACTATCCCGGCTGGCAGTATGACCGCAATTCGGCGCTCCGCAAGGAGGTCGAGGAGGTCTACCGAGATCTGACCGGCCGCGACGGGAAGATCGAAGCCACACACGGCGGCCTTGAGTGCGGGCTCTTCATCGAAAAGATCCCCGGCCTCGACGCGCTGTCCATGGGACCGGAGCTGCACGATGTGCACTCCGTGAACGAGCGGCTGAACGTCGCCTCGACGGAGAGGGTTTACAAATTCGTTTGTGAAGTTCTCAGGAGAAGTAAATAAGTTCCCGCTACGCGGGAGCTGATGGTTTCCCCTGCACAGGGGAACGAAACAAAGGGGCCATTCTCTTTCGCGAAAGAGAATGGCCCCTTTGGAACCCCAAGAGAAAGGCTTTTGATTGGCAGTCTCAGGGTTGAATAACCTTTATGCCTCCGGAGTGGGAATGCCTGCGCGCGGCGTTGCCGCGTTGGCCTCTGCTATACGATTTGGCCTACTCCTATTATCCGCTGCCGCTCTGCTGATCTTGTAGGAGTGCAGACTAATATCCGTCTACCGTGGCACTCCTCAATGCGGCGAGCGCAGCAATGCCGCATTCGGTAAGCAGTCTGCCGCCGGACAAACGTCACACGCGCCTCACGACAGTAAGGCGCGGTTGCAAGACGTAGCGACTCGCAGAAGATTCATGGCGAAGCCATGTACACCGCACCCGATTCCGCAGGCTGAGCAGTTCTTCAAGCCCCAGACCGGCAATGTCGGGGGTCGAGGGGGGACGCCCCTCGTCTTTCTCTGGGGGATTCAAAGGGGGTATTCTCTTCGAAAAGAGAATACCCCCTTTGGTGCTGCGGCGCGCAAGCCGCTCCCCCTCCCGCGCTAGCGCGGGAAAAAGGATGCAGCGCTGCCGCGCTGCGATTGAATCCCCTGCGCCCTATGGGCGCAAAAAAGGAGTAGCCCTTTCGGGCTGCATAAACTCCCCGCGCCCTTTGGGCGCGAAAAAAGCCGCGCTTGCGCGCGGCAATAAAAAAAGGAGCCTCTTTCGAGGCTCCTTTTCAGATGGCATCAGCCATTATATCCAAAGAAATTATTGAAGAAATCCCAGGGATTGGAGTAGTAGCCGTTGCCGCCATTGCCGTACCCGCCGTTGCCGTAACCGCCGTTACCATTATAGCTGTTGTCGGTGCTCTGGTCGGAATTGTTCGTTTCCGCCGATTCGGGAACAGCGTCGAAGGTGAGGGGGACTTCGATCATTTCGCCGCCGCGGTAGACGGTCAGCGTCACGGTGTCGCCCGCGCTGTAGCTCTTCTTGGCCGCGACGAGGTCTTCATAGGATGCAATATCCTTGTCGTCCATCTTTGTGATGACGTCACCCAGCTTGAGCCCTGCCTTGTCGGCGGCGCTGTCCGGGTCAACGGAGCAGACGAAGACGCCCTCGGTCACGTCGTAGCGATACTGCTGCGCCATCTGCGCGTTCATCGTCTGCGGGGTGATGCCCATGTAGGCCTTGTTGGTCACATAGCCGTTGGTCATGATGTCCTTGACGAGAGAGACCACGTCGTTGATGGGAATGGCGAAGCCGATGCCCTCCACGGTGGTGTTCGAGTAGCTCGAATACTTGGCGGACACGATGCCGATGACCTCACCGTAGCTGTTGAAGAGCGGGCCGCCGGAGTTGCCGGGGTTGATGGAGCAGTCGACCTGGATCATGTTGAACGGCGTGCCGTCAACATTGATGGCGCGGTTGACGCAGGAAACGATGCCCTCGCTCATCGAGAACGTCAGCTCGCCGAGGGGATTGCCCACAGCGGCGACGGATTCGCCGATGGCGACCTTGCTCGAATCGCCCAGCACCACGGGCGTTGCGCCCGTCACGTCGATCTTGAGAACGGCGATGTCGTAGTCCTCATCGCTGCCGATGACCTTGGCGTCGTAGGTCTCACCGTTGTAAAGCGTTACCTTCACGCTGCTCGCACCGGAGATGACGTGGTGGTTCGTGAGGATGTAGCCGTCCTGCGTGATGAAAAAGCCCGTGCCGCTCGCCGCGGTCTCCACGGTCTGGCCGAAGTAGTTGGTCGTGGCGGAAACGTTGATGGACACCACGCTGTTGACGTTAGAGGCGTAGACCTCCGACATCGTCATCTGCGTCTTGCCGTCCACCTTGACGGTCTGCACCTGCGCGACCTCGCGGTCGCTGACCTGAACGCTTGTCTTGTTCACCTTGGTCGTCGCGCCGCTCACGCCTGCGCCGATGAAGCCGCCGACGAGCGCGCACACCAGCGCCAGCGCCACGATCTTGCCGGAAAGACCGCTGCCGCCCTTTTTCTTCGGGCTGCCGCCGGGATTCTTATCCCACGGGTCTTCGGCGTAGTTCTTCGTGTCGATCGGGGCGTTGGGGTTCTGCTCGTCGCCCTTGCGATAGCTGTAATGATACAGGTTGTTTTCGTCTTCGTACATAATGATGACCTCCTATGGAATGAGCCCCTTGTTTGCGGCCTCTTGACTTTCGATGGTGCTATCATAGGGCATATTTATGTATATTTCTTGAACGCTATTTGACGATTTCTTAAATTCCCGATGACTTTTTTAAGAATCTGTGATAATCGCGCGATTCCCCTTGCGCTTTCCTTTCCGTCATAATAAAATGAAACGCGACTTGAGAAAAAGGAGGCGGCGCACATGCTTCGCATCGACAATCTGAAGCTCCCCGTGGGGGTAAAGGAAGACAAGCTGCGCGCGGCCTGCGCGCATGCGCTGCGCGTGAGCGGGGAGGCGCTTGTTTCCGTTCATCTCCTGCGCCGCTCCATCGACGCGCGCGAGGGCGTGAAGCTCGTCTGCTCCGCCGCGGTCGAGGTCAAAAACGAATCCGGCGTTTTACGGCGCTGCAAGAATAAGAATGTGCAGCCCTACGCGCCGAAGAAATATACGCCGCCCGCGCCTGTTTCAGCGCCGGAGGTCTCCCCTGTCGTTATCGGCGCGGGGCCCGCGGGCCTTTTCTGCGCGCTGCTGCTGGCCCGCTGCGGCGCAAGACCTATCTTATTAGAGCGCGGGCGCGCGGTCGAGCAGCGAAAGCGCGACGTCGAGCACTTCTGGCGCACGGGCGAGCTTGATCTGACCTCGAACGTGCAATTTGGCGAAGGCGGCGCGGGCGCATTTTCCGACGGCAAGCTCAACACCGGCACAAAGGACCTGCGCCACGGCTATATTTTAGAGGAGTTTGTCCGCTTCGGCGCGAGCGAGGATATTTTAGTCGACGCCAAGCCCCATGTCGGCACCGACAGATTATATGTGGTGCTGCAAAACCTCCGCCGGGAGATCATCGACCGCGGCGGCGAAGTTCGGTTTTCCCACAAGGTTGTGGATATCGAGCAGAACAGCGGCAGCGTCACGGCGCTGCGCGTGAGCGCCCCCGAGGGGGAGTACACGCTGCCCACAAAGCACGTCGTGCTCGCGCCCGGCCACAGCGCGCGCGATACGTTCGAAATGCTGCAAAAGCGCGGCGTGCCGATGGAGCCCAAGCCCTTTGCCGTCGGCGTGCGCATCGAGCACCGTCAGCGCGACATGGACTTAGCGCAATATAAGGAGGCGGCGGGCCGCTACGGCCTCCCACCCACGTCGTACAAGCTCTCCTGCCACACGGAAAAGGGGCGCGGCGTGTTCTCGTTCTGCGTCTGCCCCGGCGGCGAGGTCGTCGCCGCCGCGTCGGAGGAAAAGCGCGTCGTGACGAACGGCATGAGCGAATTTGCGCGCGACGGCGAGAACATCAACGGCGGACTTTTGGTCTCCGTTACGCCGGATGATTTCCCGTCCGGCGATACCCTCGCGGGCGTCCAGTTCCAGCGCGAGCTGGAGGACGCGGCCTATCGCCTTGGCGGCGGGAATTACGCCGCCCCCGCCCAGCGGGTCGAAGATTTCCTCGCCCACCGTCCGTCAACGGGCACGGGAAAGGTCGTCCCGACCTATCTTCCCTCCGTCCGCTGGTGCGATCTGCACAGCTGCCTCCCGCCCTTTGTGTGCGAGGCGCTCGAGGAGGGCCTTCCGATGCTGGGGCGGAAATTAAGGGGCTTCGATGCGCCCGACGCCGTTTTGACGGCGGTGGAGACGCGCTCTTCGTCGCCTGTGCGCATCGTGCGCGACAACTTGAGTTTTCAATCCGCCCTGCGCGGTCTATATCCCTGCGGCGAGGGCGCGGGCTACGCCGGCGGCATCATGAGTGCCGCGGCCGACGGCCTGTGCGTCGCAGAAATGATTTTGGAGGAATTGAACCATGAATGAAAAAATCGGCGTCATCATCGACTTCCTGACTCCGGCATACGAAAAGACGCTGCGCGACACCGCCGCACGCTGCGGCTACGACATCGTCTTCTTCCCCTCGTCCAAGGCGGCGGAGGGCAATGTGGACGACTGCACGATCCTCTACGGCCACCCGTCCCAGCGCGTCATCGCGGGCGCAAGAAATCTCAAGTGGTACGCGAGCTGCTGGGCGGGCGTGGACCACTTCTGCCGCGACGACCTGTATCAGAATCCCGACTGCCTGCTGACGAACGCCTCGGGCGCTTACGGCACGACGATCGCCGAGCATTCCGTCATGGTCTCGCTGATGCTGCTGCGCCGCCAGATGGAATACACCGAGATCATCCGTGAGGGCGGCTGGCGCGTGCTCCCGGGCGGCATCCACTCGCTCCACGGCGCGCGCGTCACGTGCCTCGGCACGGGCGACATCGGCACGGAATTTGCCCGCCGCGTGCGCGCGTTCCATCCCGCGAGCCTGACCGGCGTCAGCCGCAGCGGCCGCGCGAACGCGGACTTCGACGCTGTTCATCCCGTCACGGAGCTCGATCAGCTCCTGCCGGAGACCGATCTCCTCTTCATGTCTCTCCCCTCGGTGAGCGACACGATGAACATCCTGAACGCCGAGCGCATGGCGCTGCTCCCGAAGGGCGCTTACGTCGTCAACGTCGGCCGCGGCACGGCCATCGATCAGGACGCGCTGATCAAAGCGCTGGATTCCGGGCACCTCGCCGGTGCGGCGCTCGATGTCGTCGTGCCCGAACCGCTGCCTGCGGATCATCCGCTGCGCAAGGCCAAGAACCTCCTGCTCACGCCGCACGTCGCGGGCAACATGACGCTCGGCTACACCTGCGAGCGCAACGTGCAGCTCTTCTGCGAAAATCTGGAAAATTACGCCGCGGGCCGCCCGATGCATCACCTCGTCGACCGCAGAAAGGGCTATTGAATCGCATCGCGTTCCACCGCTTTGCGGTGGGCGCAGCACATAAAAAGGCAGCAATATGAAAAATTCCCGCATCAAAAACGGTATCATGCGCATTGTGCAGGGTATCATCATCGGCGCGGGCGCGATTTTGCCGGGCATCTCCGGCGGCGTGCTCGCAGTCGTATTCGGCATCTACCGCCCCGCGATGGAGCTGCTCACGCACCCCAGGCGCGCGCTTCAACGCTACTGGCGGATGCTGCTCGCCGTCGGCATCGGCTGGGCGATCGGCTTTTTGGGCGGCGGCAGCGTGATCCTTGCGCTGTTTCACCAGTCGGAAACCGTCGCCACGTGCCTCTTCATCGGGCTCATCCTCGGCACGCTGCCCGACCTCTGGCACGAGGCGGGTACGCAGGGGCGCGGCAACGGCTCGTACATCTCGCTGATCGTCAGCTTCCTCGCCCTGTTCGGCGCGCTGATGGCCGTCAAGTTCAGTTCATTTGCCGAGATGCCTGCAAACTTCTGGGGATTTCTCTTCTGCGGCGTGCTGTGGGGCTTCAGCTTCATCATCCCGGGGATGACGTCGTCGTCCATCCTGATGGCGGTCGGCCTTCTCACGCCGCTGATCGACGGCATTGCCCAGCTTGATTTCACCGTGCTCGTCCCATGGGGGCTTGGCATGGTCGGCGTGATGGCGCTGTTTGCCCGCATCGTGAGCAGGCTCTTTGATATGCACTACTCGATCGCCTGTCACGCCGTTATCGGCATCGTGCTTGCCTCCACGCTCATCATCATTCCGACGGACTTTGCCTCGACAGCGGAGATGGTCTGGGGCGTCGCGTGCGCCATTCTCGGCGCGGTGCTTGCGTATTTTGGCAGCAAGCTCCAGCCGCAGGAGGACGCGGAGATTGAGGCGAAATAAAAGCAGATACAAAAAGCTGACGGTCAAAAGATCGTCAGCTTTTTACGGTGTCATCATTTGTGAGCGCTTCGCTTTTGAGCTTGCGCTTGTAGTGATACATCATCCGGTCGGCGCGTTTGATCACGTCCTCCACACTGCTGCGCTCGGGATGGTAGCACGCATAGCCCACGGATACGTGCGGCAGATGCTCGTTTTGTTTGCGCCGCGCTTCCAGCGTGTGAAAAAACTCGGACAGGTAGGATTCTGCCTCCATGTCGGAGATCTGCGCAATGACGCAGAATTCGTCGCCGCCGATGCGGTAGCAGTAGCCGACCTTGGAGAACACCGCGTAGATCGTGTTGCCGACCTCGGCAAGCACCGCGTCGCCCACGCCATGGCCAAAGGTGTCGTTGACGGACTTGAACTCGTCCACGTCGAAATAGTAGATGACTGCGTGCCCGCGCAACGAGGCGAGACGGCTCTCATAGCTGCGGCGGTTCAGAAGATGAGTCAGCGTGTCGATTTTCTGCGTGAGCTCGGAATACAGGATGTAAACCATCAGAACATCGACCGCTGAGCACATCCACATGATGCGCACTTCGGCACCGTACTGGAGGAACAGCCCAAAGAAGAAAAAGACCGGCAGGATGATAACGAGCGCTCGATACAGGCCATAATGGTGCGAACTCTCGCTCAGCAGCTGACCAATGAACAGCAGAACGCCGCTGGCATAGGCCAGCACGTAGACCCAGTAAAACGTTTCGTGATGATAAACGTTTTGTGCGTCGACCGAGAAGATGAAGCCGAAGAAAGCCGACAGCACCTCGAGCCCCGCGTGGACGCCGATGAGGGTATATTATGCTTGAGCGGCGTCATCAGGTCGCTGCAAAGCACCGTGATGATCGGCGCTGTGGATAACTCGATGGTCTTAACGAGGATGTGCAGCGTCCGCAGCGACGGGTCGGCTCCGTCCATCCAAACGCCGAATCATTCCGATACCATGCATGCGATCACCAGTACGGAGATCGTGTAAACCGTCTGCTTTTTGTCATGCTCCATCAGATCATTGCCGCTCACGAGCATGTCCATGATAATCATAATAAAGACCGAAAGGAAGATGGTAGCCGAGTAGAAATCCGACATGGCGCGAACCTTCCGTTCTGATAGTTATATTCTTACGATATCACCGTTGAGAAAGACTGCAACTAAAAAAACGTCGAATCCTGTCGTTTTTCCAAAATTCACACAGAATCTGCCAGCAATTCGCTGTACTGCGCAAGGCTCTGCGTGGCGAGTTGCTGCATCGCCGACCAGTCCGCCGCGCCCGCACTTCCCTGCACCGCCACGGTGCGAAAACCCGCGTCCTTCGCATTTTGGATCGCCGCAAGCGAGCCGGAAAAGACGATCGTATCGTCCTTTTGCGAGTGCAGGCGCTTCATCGCGCGCTCGAACATCGTGCCGCTGTCCGCCTTGCAGAGCGCGACGGATTCTGTCAGCACGAAGCGGAAATAAGAGTGAAGCCCCGCCTTTTCGAGCGCTTTTTGCGCGTCCTCCGCGCTGAGCGCCGTCACCGCGCCGAGCCACACGCCCTCCATCTTAAAAAGTGAAAGCGCCTTGTCGAGTCCCTCGCGCGCCGCGCCGTCGGGGGTGAAGAGTGTATCGCCCAGTGTAAAGATTGCGCTTTGCAGCCGCATATTCGGTTCCTCCTGCGTTTGAATGATGATTGCCTCTTATTATAATGCGCCCCGCCGCCATTTGCAATCGCGGCGAAGAAGAATATCCTATGCAGCACGGTTCTGTATAAATTTACGGATACATTCACAAAAGGATCTGAAAGACGGGGGCTTGACGCACTGCTTTGTGAAAAATGATGAACAAAAATACAGATACAACGATGAAATTTGGCATGATTGGGTATGAATATTCTCTTGACTATGTATTTTTATTGAGTTACACTGAACTCATCAACTTTCCGCCGCTGTGTGTGGCGGCATAAGACCACTCTGGAGGACGAAAACCATGAAACATTATCCAAACTCTGTCAGCAAAGCGCTCGCGCTGCTGATGGCCCTGGTAATGACGCTCTCGCTCGCGGTCACGTCCGCGTTCGCCGTCAGCTACCAGGATATGAACCCCAAGGACGATGCGCTGCTGGGAACGAAATTCCCGGTCGACGCGACCATCACCCTTGTCACCGATGAAAACGGCAAGGACGTGTCCCTCTCCATCCCCGTGTCCGGCATGACGAAGGATGCACTCGCCGCGGCCGTCAGCGCCGGTACCGTTTCGCTCTCGCTCGAGCGCGACGATTCCCGCCCCTACGTCAACGAGGAGCTGTTCCCCTACACTTACGCGGGCGGGGATCTTGACAGCTGGATGACCGAGGGCAGCGATGAGCACCAGTTCACGAACATTCAGATGACGGCAAGCGAGAAAAACGGCAAGGCCGTGCTCGATGTGAGCTTCCATGTGAACAACTACTTTTATTCCACCAACCGCAGAACGGGCGTGACGACACCCGACTACAGCGTGCCCCATGTGAACGGCGGCTACTACATCGACCTGTGCGGCTACTTTGACCTGACGGCCAAAAATAGCGGCAAGTCGATCGGCTCCGCAAGCGTCAAGGTCGCGCCGTATGAGAACTTCAACACTATGTGGGAGATCTACAAGGAGCTCGATACGATCGTGGCGAACGGCACGAAAAACGGTCTCTACGTGGAAGAATTTTCCATGGGCCAGTCCACCGCGGGCCGTGATATGCCCTACCTGATCGTCGCCGACTCCAAGGCGAGCGTGAGCAAGTGGCTTGCCCTGACCGAGCAGGCCGAGACCGATCCCGACGCCGTGCTCGCCCAGATCAAGTCCGGCGCGCTCGACGAGATCCGCGTGCCCGTGATGTATTCCAACATCCACTCCAACGAGGTCGCCGCCACCGACGGCGTGCTCGACTTCGCCAAGATGATCACGAGCGAAAAGACCATCGACTACAAGACGCTCACCGGCTTCACCGCCGCGGGCGAAAAAGAACTCAAGGAGGAAATGGGTCCTGTCGGCGCGGAGGGCAGCGTTGCCGTTCCCGACCTCGTCAAGGATAAGGCCAGCTACTTAGGTTACCTGACGGTCGATAACAACGGAAAGTCCGGCAAGGTCGACCTTGAAAAGTATTACACCGTGAAGAGCAACACTGTAAACGTCAAGGACGAGCTGCTGTCCGACGTGTTCTTCATCCTCGTCCCCGAGGAGAATGTCGACGGCCGTACTTACCTGACGAGACATTCCACCAATGGCTATGACCTCAACCGCGACAACTCCTTCCAGACCACGAGTGAGACGGCCAACATGCAGCAGCTCATCGGCACGTTCAACCCCATGTCGCTTGCCGAGTTCCACGGCCGCGTGCAGGCCTTCCAGTGCGAGCCCTGCGATCCCCCGCACGAGCCAAACTTTGAATACGACCTGCTCGCCAACCACCTCATCACCGGCGGCGAGGCGCTGGGCATCGCGGCGGTCGCCAACAACGATGGTTACAACAGCTATGTGATCCCTCAGCGCGATTACCTCACCTATACCGGCAGCGGCACGGAGACCTACTGGGAAGACCCGTGGGACGATATGTCCACGAGCTACACCCCCCAGTTTGCCATGCTGCAGGGCACCGTTGCCTATACCGTTGAGCTGCCCGCCTACAACGACGATACCGCTCAGGCGGCGCAGTACGGTATCCTCGGCAACGCCGCCTATGTTGCCGCCGAAAAGCTCTCCTATCTTGAATCCCAGGTCACCATCTTCCAGCGCGGCGTGAAGAACTTTAACTCCGATGCCTTTGAGCTGGTCGGTCAGTGGTTGTGCGACCAGAACGACGTCGAGGGCGCGGAGATGGACGTCTTCCGTCCCGAGTACAACGGCACGGGCCAGAACGGCAACTTCTATCCCGAGTGCTACATTATCCCGCTCGACGGCAAGAACCAGACCAACCTCCAGGCCGCTTCTGACATGATGGAGTGGCTCACGAGAAACGACGTCAAGGTCAACGTGACCGAGAAGGACTTCACCTATGACGGCGTCACCTATCCCGCCGGTACGATGATCGTCTCGATGTATCAGGCCAAGCGCTCTGTCGCCAACGGCGCGCTCTATGACGGCACGCTCATCAACAGCTGGACGATCCTCTACTCCGAGGGTATCACCTCCTTCAATGAAACGCGCGGCTTCGACATGGTCACCGTGGCCGAGCCTGCCGCCTACAAGACCATCTCTGCCGTTTGCGGCAGTCCCATGGATCACGATGACGCCCTCGCCTACATGAAGGGCCTGACCTCTTACTTCGCGGGCGAGAAGGATAAGGACGTCATCATCTCCAACGCCTCCGAGGATTCCACCGCCGCCGTCAACGAGCTTCTGAAGGCCGGCAAGACCGTCGGCATGGTCACCTCCGGCGACTGCATGGGCGACTTCATCTGCTCCTACACCGATTATCAGACCGTCGCGGGCAAGTATCTGCTCTCTGCCATGGGCGTCGACAAGACGAGCGTGAAGGCGAAGATCATCACCAAGTCCCCGACCGTCTACGTCCCCGGCACGCCTGCTGAAAGCGAGAAGGGCTTTGTCTACGCGCCGCAGATCAGCCAGAGCGCAAGCTGGAACTACGACACCGCCGCGATGAACCTCATGGGCTTCACCACGACCTCCGACGTGACCAAGGCAGACGCCGCCGCAGGCGCGACGAAGCTCGACGCCGCCGCAAAGACCGCCGTGAAAAACGGCCTGCCGTACATCGGTTACAGCTATTCCGCGGCGTCCTCCGCCTCTGACCTCATCGCCGGCGTGGAATACACCGAGCTGGACGGCGCGATGGACTGCCTGACCCCCGTTGTCTATCCCAACAAGACCCTTGTGAACGCGAGCTACATTCTCGACGGCGACGATATTCTCTACGCCTACGGCCTCGGATACTTCTCCAAGGTCCCCGCCTCCGCGACGGTCCTCGTCAAGAGCGATAAGACCAAGACGCCCACCGAGGGCTTCGTTCCCACGAATACGGCCGAGCGCGCAGCCGGCTTCAAGGCCTACATGAACGGCGGCGTGCAGGGCTTTGCCTACAAGGAAAACGGCATGAACGTTGTCCTCTTTGCAAACTCCCTCACCCACAAGGTGCACCAGAGAGACGAGTATGCGTACATCAGCAACTTCCTCTTCTCCTCCGTCCTGAGCGACAAGAACTATGACGGCTCCGCGTCGCTTCCCTTTACCGACGTCGCCGACGACGCCTATTACGCCGACTCCGTTGCCTGGGCCGTTGCCAACAACGTCACCTCCGGCGTGAGCGCCACGAGCTTTGCCCCCAACGCGAGCTGCACGCGCGGCCAGATGGTCACCTTCCTGTGGAGAGCCAACGGCAGCCCCGAGCCGAAGTCCACGACCACCGCGTTCACCGATGTCAAGAGCGGCGCGTACTATGAAAAGGCCGTTGCCTGGGCCGTTGAAAACAACGTGACCACCGGCACGAGCGCTACCACCTTCTCCCCCGACGCGACCATCACGCGCGGCCAGAGCGTCACGTTCCTGTGGAGAGCGAACACCAGCCCGGCTGCGGCTTCCGCGAGCGCGTTTACTGATGTCGCCGCGAGCGCCTACTATGCCTCCGCCGTCAACTGGGCGGTCGAGAACAATGTGACCAACGGCACGAGCACAACCACGTTCTCCCCGAACGCCGACTGCACGCGCGCCCAGATCGTCACGTTCCTCTATCGCGCGATGGCGAAGTAAGACCTTTCCCAAAATGAAAAAATACGCTGTGGATGATTCCACAGCGTATTTTTTGCTGTTTGGATTGCGATTCGTTGTCAATTTTCGCGCAGGACCTCGCACAGCGCCGCGTGCAGGGCGGTCAAGTCGATGGGCTTTGATAAATGCCGCGACACGCCGCAGGCGCGCTCGCGCTCTCTAAAAACGAGCGCGCGATGGCGCGGTTGATCGCGTTGTCCTCCACGAGCAGGACGCGCCTGCCGCGCAGCGGTGTCACGGCACTTTTCACTCTCCATCCCTCCGAAACGTTGTTGGTCTGCCGTTCCTAC
>ENA-UEYF01001002-UEYF01001002.1-human-gut-metagenome-genome-assembly--contig:-NODE-1002-length-25698-cov-16.109090_pt1 | contig 25698 bp, 20 predicted proteins | sample MGYA00242902_ERZ507920 | MGnify/ENA primary metagenome ERZ507920 (study PRJEB26167, sample SAMN06115402) | human gut metagenome | host: Homo sapiens | place: China:Jiangxi | collected 2016-07-05...
CCGCCAACAGTCTTGACTTCACTCAACAAATTTAAGACATTATAACCGAAATCCAATGCTCGACGGCTATCATTCGTCATGTTCCAATTTTTATCATAGGCGTAAGTTCCCGTTGCGGTACCACCACGGGAATACCCCCCGCCAGCACGGAAGCAATGTTCTCCGTCAAACTTGTCAACTGGGCTACCCGGCCGATTCCTTCGTTTCCATACTCATCACCAAGCACGTCATAAAATAAAAATCGAGGAGGTTCTTCATTTTCCTCCTCGATGATTTTTACATTTCAAGTTAATATCTAAAGTAACTTTAGAGTAAACCTTTTTTAGAATAACACACTAATTGAGAGTCAATTTTCCGAATAAGACACTCTCAACAAAACATATTAATATCCGAGATTCGTCAAGGTTAAACTATCCTTACCATGTATCACGAACTCTCGCCTTAACACTTCGTAATCCATGTGGATATCAGTATCATCACTCCAAAACCCTGGAATTGTATCTACAAATTGGATTAACTTAGTTGTATCCACGAGATTTTGCTTTCGATCGCTATCATTACCATTATACACAACAAGTCTTCCATTCACGAAAGCATAACCTTTAATTTTGTTTTTTCGATAAAAGAAATCTGTTCCCACAAACACAAACATTTTGTCATTTTCTTCTTCAAAAAAAACATAAAAAAATTCATTCTTATTTTTATAAGGAGAAATTGAGTCTACATAAGAAATAAAATCCTCTATTCTATCTCTTAATACAAAAGCAAACGCTTCTGATCCTCGATTATTTTCATCAAGACCTGAATGCCGTTTACAAGCGAAACAACACAATGTCGTGAATAACATGTAAAATACGTATTTTCTCATTTTACTATTTTTTTATCTTATTTTTCAACGTTTTCCCAGAATCAACTTTTATAATTAATATACTAGGATTCCAAGGTGTGTAATTGTACAAATTCTGACTTTCCTTGTGATATATATAATGCCGAGGAAAATCTTCCGGATATCTCTTACCAATTGTCTTAAATTCATTATACCTTCTAGCGATCGTGGCCATATCTCCCAAATATCCATTTTTATAAAAACCTGAAGCTTTCTGTGTTTCATTACCACCCCAGGGATGACTATGCAAACTAAACGTTATATTGGATTCTTTATACTGGAAATAAACCATACGAACGAATCTATCATTATTGTTCGTCCGTATAGAATAAATCTCTTTACCATCATGCATAAACCCATTTAATCCCCATTCAACATTTGAATTATCTGCTACAAATTTGAATAAATTGAACGCGTCAACGGCATCACGAGTAAAGGCATAATGAGTTCCCAAACTTGTAGGCTTACCACTTAAAGAAGGTAATATTGTTCTATCATAAATCGTGACAAATTCATTTACATTTACATCTCCCTTTTTAGCCGAGTTCGAAGCGTATAAAACATCATAAGCATCATCCGTTTTTTCTAAAAATACGATAGAGCCATCAGCCATCAACTGGTAATTATCTATCCACATTCCCTCGATGTCCACGAATTTAACGGGATTTCCGGAACAATAACTGTAAGACGATAAAGGATAATAACGTTCCTGCAATGGATCACCCGAAAACCATCTCCCCAGCCCGCTATCGTACATCCTAGCCCCGTAATCCAACCACTCCAAATTCCCCGTCACCTGCTCCTCCTTACCGTTATACTTGAATCGGTTCGCTGCGAGTTGCGGGTAGTCACTCCTCGCCTGTCTCGCCCCGAAAGGATAGTAATCGTTCCGCTCCAAGACCTCCCCGTTTCCATCAACGATCACCCGAACGCTACCCAGGTGATCCGTCAAGAAGTAATTCACCTCTCCTTGCCCCCCGTTTGAAGCTCCCGACCTGATCACCCCGTCCCCGAAGCTTGCCGATTCGAGTTGCAACCCCGCTCCACTCTTCCTGTATGTCAAAGAACCCAGGTAGTCAAAACCGTTCACCTCACCCTTGTCCCTCACCCGTAACTTCGTCCCATCAGCAAGGTAATCGTACTTTGCCTTCAACTCGCCGCCAACAGTCTTGACTTCACTCAACAAATTTAAGACATTATAACCGAAATCCAATGCTCGACGGCTATCATTCGTCATGTTCCCGTTCTTGTCATACGTGTAACTACCAGTTGCCACGTTACCACGGGAATAAACATCCCCCACCAGCGTGGAGGAAACGTTCTCCGTCAAGCCCGTCAACCGGTTACCCGTGTAGCCGTAAACGAGGTTATCCACCATCGTCCCGGCAGCCGTCCGCTGCAACGTCTTGATGTTCCCGTTCCGGTCGTAAGTCAACCCCTTCTCCAAGTAACTGCCCGGCAACGTCGACCACGCCGTCCCGCTCTTCTGTTTCTGCCTCGTTTCCTTCAAGCGATTAACCCCATCATAAGTGAAACCGTACATCAAGGCCACGTTCGTACCTTGCTGCCACTCCCACTCGCTGATGTTACCGTTCCAGCAGGCCACACCTCCACCATCCGGGCTCTCGTATCGTAACTTCATCTTGAAAGGGGTACTCTCTTTGCTCGTCAACCACCCTCTCGGGTTGTAAGCCAGCGTCTCCGTCGTGTTTCCCAGTTTCCTCGAAACAAGCCTACCCACCGCGTCATAAGTGTAAACCACCGTTGCCGGGCTACCCCCGTTCAACCTCGTCGTCGATGACAGCAGCCGGCCACGGTCATCGTACGTGTTCTCGCTCTCCAGCACGTCCGTCCGGCTGGCGCTCACCTGGTGACTCTCTCGCTGTTGAACCACGTTACCCGCGAAATCGTACTTCACGTCAACACGGCTCGTGAAACCCTCCACGTTATCGCTCACCGTCTGGATCACGCGACAACGATCGTCATAATAAGTCGTCGTGGTGAGCCACTTCTCGGGACTGGCTCCCAGGACTCTCGTCTTCACGCTCGTTACCAGTCCCGTCACCAGATCGTGGTAGCCGGAAGCGTACCCCGTCGTCGGTTGAAAGGCAAGCACCGGGACATCACCCGTGGCCGTGTAATTATCATACAGGGTGTATTGCAAGGGCACCCGATTTCCCGCCGGGACGTAATTATCACTACCCGAGGCGGCATCTTGTAAATCCCGGTGAGACCGGTCCGTTCCCGTTAACACCACCTCTCCCGTCTCGATCACCCGGTTCTGGTCGTCGTACAGCGAGTAGCTCCACTTGTCGGCATTTTCAGTCCGCTGCTTACCGTCCTGGCTCAGCACCAGACGATCCCGCTTGTCGTGAACCAGGTAAACCGGATCACAACCCGGTAATTGCTTCAAGATTAACCGCCCGAAACGATCATACCCGTAATAGTAACCGAACAACCGGATCGCCTCCGTCTCCCGGGTCGAGGTCGTCCCCACGCGGGCACTCGCCTCCGGCGGCAAAACGTACCGTAACAAACTACGGTCATCAAGCACGCTGTACGTCTCCAGCCGGTTATCATCACCCTCCACGTTCACAACCAGCACCGTCCGATCCTGGTTATCCGTGTAAGTTTCCACCCGTTTACCGTCCTCGTCGGTCACTGTCACCTTCTGCAAGGAACCCGCCGCGTAATACCCGGACAAGACCAGCGATCCGTCACCTGACACCCGGTAAAGCCGAACCTCGTTGGCCCGGTTCAGCCCGTAATCCGTCGTCACCCCCTTACCGTTAACGTGCCAGTTCTTGCCCGGTCCCGTTCGCTTCACCACGCGGTCAAGCGGGCTGTTATCGTAACCCGTCAACGTGTACATGTAACCCGATTCAGACTCCCCGAAAACCTGCCATCTCGCCGGGGATAAAGCGTCACGAACAAAACCACCGTGATTACCTTCAAGAGCGTAAGGAACGTGTTCCCTTTCCACCCGACCCAGTACACCGTAACGACACGCTTTAACGATATCACTCGTGTTCCCGGGAGAGGCGTTGACTTGTATCTCCTGTAACTTTCGGCCAAAACCGTCAAGGTAAGTCACGTTGTTGATCGTCCTAGCCCCGTCCCCGGAAGTCGTGGGGTCGAGATAGATCGTCTCCACCACGTGAGGCTCCGTGGAAGTGTAATGAATACCGTTATCCCGGTCCACGGTCACGCTACCCGTCATCGGGACGAAATAATCCTGCAAACCAGCCTCCATCGTGTACGTCCCCGTTTCCGAAACGCTAAAAGAGAGAACCCCGCCCGTGCCAACGCGGGAAGCCACCACCGTTCCCCCTTTTAACAAGCGGTAAGTCAGGATGGACCGCGATTCCGGTAACGTTATCGAGACGGGCTGGCTGTTCCGGATCGTTCCTCCCCCACCAACCACGCTCCTCGTGATCTCCGGCCAGATGCCCACCTCGCCGTTCATCCAGGCCTCTCGACCGTCTTGACAAACCTTCACACGGTAATGACCGTAACCGCGTAAACCCGAAAACCGCTGGTTCGAAATCCGGGCCCCCTCCACCCGCACGTCGTTACAATACAACTGGTAATCCACGAAAGGCTGCTGCCCGCTCAAGGTCACCGTCCCGGTCGCCCCCCCCGCAATCTCGCCGCCCCCGCTTAAATTGTACACCTCCAGGATACCGCCGGGGGCTTGCAAGGCCTGTATTAATATTCTATCTACCAGGTTTAACACGAGAAAAGCCTGTTTCGTGGTGTCACTACAATTGGGTCCGCGCCCAATCACGACCTGCCCCTCGAGAGGAGACTCGGGAGTAACGAATCCCAAAAAGAATGTTGAATCCCACGTCACGCATTCCCCCGCCAAAATCGAACGCATCATCTCTTCAAGTTCCGCTCTCCCTTGAGGATAATCCGGTGCAAGCGTGAAAGGTATCGCTTTGATTTCCCCGTCCTTGGACAACATCACCCTGGGCGAAGCCGCAACAACGATCTTTCCTTCTAATACTCCATAATAAGAAACCCGTGCGCTACCGTTCATATCGCGAGAGACATCACCACGAGTGGCTTTTATCGTGTAATTACCACCTGTCGTCACCAAAAAATTTAAAGGTCCCCCCGTTCCGGGCAAGGAAGCTTACAAGGCAGCCCCTTGATACAAGTCATACGTCACACCCTGTTCTGAACCCGATAAAGTCACGAAAGTCCTTTTCCCGGGATATATCGTGGCATTACCACTAACCGTGTAACTTTTAGGGACAGCTCCCGGACCGTATTGATAAACCAAACGATGCCGCCCCGTTAACAACGACAGGAACACGCACCAACGGGGTGCCCCCGTGGTGTTTTCCTTGATCCCAACCACGAGCCGCCCCGTCAAGGATGACGTTGGCACCATCTCGAGCACCCTGACCCAAGTCCACGATTGCTGTTCCAAAAAACTATTTATTTGCGTCATCACTAGCTGTCGGTCCAACTCCGTTTGAGTACGATACAGCAACTCAAAATACCCCGAGGCTCCATCCAACTTGATCGTATCCGGATTCCCCGATAAATCCAGACTAGGATAAGCTTGTCCCATCGATAGCAAGGACAAGAACAGCATGCATATTAATAATTCTATTCGTTTCATCTTTTCAGATTTTAGATTATCAATTCAATTTCACCACGTTATACTGGTAATCTCTCACCACGTTTCCACGCTCGTCCACCACCCGGATTAATCGTCCCGCCGCATCGTACTCGTTCAACTCCGCACGTCCGTTCTGATCGAATTTACAGAAAACAGAACCGTCTAAATTATAGGATATAGCCTCGAAAGAAACATCAGCGGGTAGCAACGCAACATACTGCACGTTCTCGTACGGCTTACTAACCGTCACGGATGTCACGTTCTCGTACGGACTCAAGTCGATCTCGAAACTCTGGACCGAATACCCGGGAGTAGCGGTCAAACGAACACTACTCGACGAACTCCCACCCGCATGCACGACATTGTAATACACGGAACCGACACGCCCGTCATTCAACACGAACAATCTCAAACGCTTGGATTCGGGGATTACCGTTATCTTTATAGTTCCCGTGTAATTCAAATATTCCTCCTGCCCCGCCAGATCCCTGTATTTGAAAAAATCTGGATCGCGTATTATATCTCGCTCCACCAAGGGACACAAATTATAAAGCAATTCCGGTAAATTCGTTAACTCCAGATACTCACGAGGTAATTGCATATATTTAGTGAAAAACTCGTTCACATGTCGTCCTCTATTTGCTTGAGCACTATCGATCAAAACGTTATATTCTTCAAGCGTCATGTATTTCTTGGAGGCAAGCCCCCCGATCAAATCCAACATCATCCGGTGGCCCGAACTCCAGCTATACTGCCTGAATTCACTCGTTTGTTGCGAAAGGTCAATCCCTTGACAAACATCGTAAAGTTCCGAGGAAAGGCCGTAAACACCTAGCATGCGACTCACTTTATTTCGAAGTGAATACTCCTCTCCGTATTTTTTCAAATCCGCTGCTGCCACCATCCGTGAAGTGGCGTGATTCGCTTTAAGAATGACCTGCCCATTGTTAAAATCATAACAAAGAGCCTCATCTCCCGCGTTACTCCGCACTCCCACGGGTAAATACAACCGATCACTTTGCTCATAATCAATCGCCTGCTCCAGCAAGTAACAGGATGATCCTTGAGTGAACAAACCGGCGTCAAGGGACGGAAGCACGGACAAGGCCAACGTTTGGGTAGATGTCGGGTAAAAAGCATACTTTCGTGACACCCCGCTATAATATACATTTTCCACTTCCACGGATTCATAAAGCGAAACTTTTTCAACCTGTATCGTGTCACCCTTCAAGTGGATTTCCTTCACCACCGGGGCCAATATATTCTTTCGTTTCATTTCCGCAAACACCGGGCTGGCAGCATCCTCCATCTCGGTTACCCGTTTCGTGACTACCGTGCGCGTTCCCCCCCTCGCATCTGTTTGAACTACCCGGGTCGGGTAACTGGACTCTTTCAAGTTATCGTAGAAAAACTCCGTTTTTTGATAGGGAGTTCCCGTGGCCTTGGAAAAATCCGATATCGTGGCACTATCCGTCACCTGTGTTTCAAAACGGTATACACTCCGTTCTTTCAACAAAGTCTTGCCCCCGTATTTAATATTATAGACCTGAGGAGGTATCTTCACGCTCGTTCGAGGTTGTATATTAGGCAAATAAGTCTCATAATAAGGAGAGAACGAATGATAATAGTTTCCATCACTATACAAAAATATACTTCCTTGATTACGATAATAATTCTCCAGAAATTCCTCGTCCATGTAATACTCGTAGGCCTTCACCTGTGGCAACACCTTCTTGTAATTTAAGGCCGTATCCCCCGGTACGAAAAAAGATCCCATTCCTCCCGCAAACAAATCACTCGAATATTTACAGGTCTCTATTTGTTTGAGATTCCCACTGTTATCGTACGTGGCCACGGCCAAGGGTAAACCCCTCAACCAAAAAACGTGAGGGAAATAGGGCATCATCGGGGGAACAACACTGAACAAGTACGCTTTCATCCCTTTTCCCCGGATTATCTCTTGCACGTACGGGTAAAAAAGACCGTTATTACCGGTACTCATAAAAGCCATATCTTGGTATTTTACCTTGGAAAGCAACACTCGGTCCGAAAAACCGCTATACGAGACAATTTCCGTGTTCGAACAACTCGTGAAAACGGGAATACCGTGCGTGGGATACCGGTAATACACGGTATCGCACGTCTCGCTCTTAACATCTTCCACGAGTAAAGATTTCACCCGGATTCCCCCGAAATCATTCGGGTACCTGAAACTGTTGGGTTCGTAATCAACGGTCACTGTTCCCCCGTTAGGAACCGTTATCGTTTTTAAAGAACCCGTTTTAGAATATTCAAAATCAGGATAAGGGAGATACCCGTCATCATCATTTCCGCGCTTCCTCCTTAAATATCCCCAGACATCAGGGAGCGTGGTAACATCTGAAGGTCTCGCGTAATAATCCAATTTGATTCGGTGAATTTCGCTCTCTTCTTTATCCAGGAAGCTTAGATAATTCAGATTATCCCCCACGTTCAAAAGTACTTAGGAAATTGTCCGTTTTAACACGTCCATCAATTTGACTCGTTTTAAACGAGTTCCACCCCACGAGGAATAATATTCAAATTCCACCGCTGTCCCTCCACACGCAATACGGTGTAAAATCGGGGATTTAACATCAAACGTGGTACCTCCCCCTACTTCTCTCGTGGTTACGTTATTATTCACCTCCTCCAAACTTTGTATCACGTAACTTTTAGCCGTGCGGAACCACGAGGCAGCCATTCTGGCGTTATGCGAAGAAACATCCTCGTACATGCTTATCAACTGGTTCAACGTCTTTATTAACCCGTTGGAAGCATTGGTTACACTGGAAAAGTTCGCCAATTGCCCCATGACTCTAAAATTGGCATTAATTGCCGCAGCTCCCGCTTCGAAATTCGGGTTACGTATCCATTGCCCGCTACCCACATAAGTATATAAATCATTATTCAATTGCATTTCCAGCGAAAAACTATTCAAATAACTTTTCGCTTCGTTAATAGCCACATTAAAATCCCTCTGGTATTTCGAGAAATCAAACACCCGTTCCCGCATATTTCTCCCGTATGTATATTTCGCTTTATACCCGGAATAAAACCGGACCGTGTTAACTCCTTTCTGATCTTTCTCGTTCTCCCGAACTTCCGCGAGATAAGTGAAAACAATCGGTTTCCTGTTGTGGGGTTCGATCCGACTTAAATACCAGGAAGAAACATACGATTTATTACGGATACCGTTAAAACTGATCGCATCTTCCTTGACAATATTAGCAGACCACTCTTTTTGCCTGTATATAAATCGGTTCCCGTTCTCATCCGTGATAATCCAGCCGTTTATCTCACGACCGGATGTAGATTCGCATTCGATTCGAACGTTGGTTCGCTCGAGAGGTTCAGCATATATCCGGGCGTTATCGTCCATTTTAATAATGAAATTCACGGACTGCCCGTTAAAAACTGCAGTAAAGATATCACTCTCGCCATCTCGCTCTCGCTTGTTCACTCGCTTGGTATCATCGACCAACGGGGTTTTATTACTTCCCCGTTCCGCCCACAAGTACCCGTAAAATGAAGTTTCATCGGCAATTCCTCCGCGTATCGTTCGAGTAACCACACCTCCTGTATTTAGTAACCAATTATAACCGATTAATCCGCATGCATCCTCGTACTTTACCCCCTTGGACGAATAATTCAAGCTGATCGGTAACTGGAAATCTCCCGACCCGAGAGTAAATAACGGAATTTTATAGTGAAATATGCCGGTAGCGTAATCCACCATCATACTTTTAGAGTCCAAGTATCCCTGCGCTTGCTGCCCCGGTTCAAGATCTTGAGCGTTTAACATTCCCTGTAAAAAAAAGATACAGGATAACAACAACAGTATTCTATGTTTCATAATTATTTGTCATTAGTAATTAGACTTCATGGTTATAAACAATCATTTTCCTTATTAAATACATTCTACCTTCCCCATAGGCATTTCATTTTAAAGTTCAACACTAATTACCGTCAGCCGATGACACCTCCAAGCCTAAACATCGGCAAGTACATCGATATTAATACTATCGCAACAAGCCCGCCTACCCCCATGATAAGAACGGGCTCCAGCAGATTTCCCAGTTGTTTCAGTTTATGTTCCAGTTCACGGGTGAGATCTTCCCCTTGTTTTTGCAGCATCTCTTCCAGTCGATTGGTCTCTTCCCCCACCCGTACCAACGTGTAGAGTTTACGGTCATAGATATGAGGGAATTCGCCCAATTTATCCGCAAAAAATTCGCCTCTTTTCAATCCCTCGCAAATAATATCGAAAGAACGTTGATACGGGTAAAAAGTAATAATATCCTTCAACATCCCGATTCCCTGCAGTAGAGGAACTTCGGAACTACACAGCAAGTAGAGTAACTTACAGAAACGTGCCTGATAATTTTTCCGTATCAACTCTCCCGCAAGAGGAATCTTCAAAACCAGACGAGACAGAAAAGAACGGGTAGAATCCGATTTCCCGTTCAGCCAAAAATATCCGACCAAAACGATGATCACGGATACAGCAACCAACAAATAAGTCGGGAAATTTTTCGAGAAACCGATAATCCAACGGGTGATACCCGGAAGTTCCCCACCCATACGGGCATACACCTGTTCGAACATGGGTACGATGACCGTGATCATGAACACAAGTACCACGATTGCCGTTACCAGAATAATCAAGGGGTAACTGATAGCTCCCGTCACCAGGCGACGCTGTTCCACCCGTTTATGATAATAATCAGCCAGGAAACGCAATGATTCGTCAACACGTCCCGTCTCTTCACCAATCCGCAAAACCCCGTAATCCAACGCCGAGAATCGTTTACCGGCAGCAAAGCTCTCCCACAAAGTTTGCCCCCTGACGACCGACGCGTAAATACTTTCCAGCACTCGTTTCAATCGCTTATCGTTTTCCCCCTCGATCAACAGACGAAACGAACGCCCGAAATCGAGTCCCGATGAAAGCAACGAGTGCAATTCGGAGAAAAGAGACTCTTTTTTCCCGTCCTTGATATCTCTCGTTTCATTATTCCATGTCATCATATTCTTCCTTTTTAAATTGATTCTCAACACTCAACGCCTCCTGCCTCCACTCGTTTTGGGGATCCCGAGCCCTTCCGAACTCGAAATAGTAAAGTTTCCCCCGAGCTCTAAAACGCACCCCAAGACTATCCACCAGCACGGGAATATTCCACACGGGTACAATCCGGATCTCTTCCACCTCCCGGAACAACGTATCCACACCGATTGACCGGGTACAAACCAGCAAAGAATCCCGGTGCTCCACTAAAGCCAAACGCTCCCCACCCTTGTAAAAACAGAAAATCCCAGTACTCGCAGTTACGCTATCACATGACAGGAAAAGGTGATCCAGTTGCTGGTAACTATCCAATAACGAATTTCCGGCAGCAAGCATCTTGTTCAACCGATTCGTGTAACGTCTGACGAGGTTCACCCCGTCGAACAAGGCGATAAACAAGATACCCGACACGATGATCACTATCAACATCTCGACCAGCGTGGAAGCGGCAAACGTGTATGAAAATCTCCTCTTCATGGTTCTACTTTTATCAGGTAATCATACTTCATCGACTTTCTCCCCCGTACAGGTAAAGCAGTCACGGTTAACTGCCGGATCCCGAACGAGTAATCCGTAATCACGATCTCTACAGTCCCCCAATCATACTCTCTCGTGTATTTTCCCGGAAGATGAAGGCCGTCCCCGTATTCTCGACGACACTGCCGGGCCGCCAGTTCCATGGAAACATTCTCCGCCGGATCATCTCCCGTCAGGGTAACCCGGGTTAAGGTCTCCATCGTGATCATGAAACTCGCCAGTAAGATCACGGCCGCCACGATACATTCCAACAATGACGAAGCTTGCAACTCTCGGTTCAATCCAGCCATTTCACTTCCCTCCTTTCATAAGGTCCCCGCATCCACAAGGGATAAGCCATCCCCGGGTTACCCGGCAACACGACGTTATACAATATCCCCGAGTAATATCCCTCCGGAGCAAAATAATAACACTCCCGGGCATACAAACTACCCGTCACGAACCCGTGAACCTCCGCTATACCGTCCACGTACAACAATCCCCGCACCCGGGAAGACTCCGGTTGATAGTACAAGAGCTGTTTCTGTTCCCCCTCGCTCACTTTCGCTCCCGCGATCACGTATCCGTTTACCTCGCACTCCTCCCCCAAGCGAATAAATCCCTTTTCTTCCCCTTGGCGGACATAAAGCCCCGACCCGGCTTTCAAACATACTTGATTCCCTAAAAGGATGGTGTCTCTGGCAAACACTTGAACACATCCCGAGAAACCATCGGCAAACTCAACTCGATCTCCGACAATAATCACGTTTTCCAAACGATTATTCTCCTCCACGAATAACATCGACGAGGCATAAAGTATTACCGGGCCACTCACCCGCACGCCGGAAAGATATTCCCCCACTTCCACTCGAACAACCGGTTCCCGGAACCCTCGTTGTAACACGGAACCATTTTCCAGCCATTCTCTCTCCCCGGCATAATCCAATAACCCGTTGACCACATCCCGCGACTCCTCGTCCAACGGTGGCAACCGCTCCTCGCTCGTTTTTATTTGTTTTTTATCTAACGCCCTTCCTTTGAAGAATTCCGACCGCAATTGCGTGTAAGAAATCCCGTTACGAGGAAGATAAACATCACTTTCCGCGAACGTCCTTCCCGTCACCGAAAACGCCCGGTTATTCTCCGGCACGTATAACGTTGCCCGCCAAAAACTCTCGGCCTTTTTACCCAGAAGGCGAACAGAACGATGTCTCCCGTTTTGCACTTCCACGACTTCATACATTCCCCAACGTTGTCGGGAATAGCGCACTCTCGAATCTTCCCGTTGTCCGAACAACAGCACGGAACTATCTCCTTCCCACCGGTAGGACAAGGTACTATCCCGCGAGTAAAGCAGGAAGCCGGATTCCACGTTCGCCCGGGCTTGTTCGCCCTGATGATAAAGATTATATCTCACGAGATCAAAATTCCACAGTTCGATCACCATCAACACCCCCAACAACAGGAGCGTACTCACCACCAACACGGTAGCCAGTACCGAAGCAGAAAAATCATGTTTGAGAAATTTGACCATGATCACTCCATTTTAAGCGTGTATACTCTCCTTCCTTTTCGCAAACACACGGAATCCCGGTAGACTCCTTCCACCCGGTACCCGTCAACGCTTTTTTCTTTCACGGATACCAGCCGCGTATCCCCCTCCAATTTCATCAACCAAAAATCCCGTTTCCCCTTTCGTATTCTCCCGGCAAATTGAAACCCGGGAGGAGAATCCGGTTCTTCCACGGTAGCTTTTGCCCGCACCCGGGGAAACGGTTGTTTCACGACCCGGGGAACCGTCCCCAAAAACGGATCCCGGTAATTCAGGAACAACGTGTCGGACTCCTCGTTCGTGATCGCGTGTCTTTTCTCCGCCATTTTTGTCATCACCCTTCCCCCGCCACTATACACCGCCACCCGGTAGATGATCAAACCCCACACGCCAACTGCCACGACAAGCAGTACGGGTATCAACTTTTTATTTTTCAACGCTTTCATGGCAATTCCTCCGGTTGTTGTTCTTCCATATTCTCAAGCACGGTCAACACCCGCCATCGGTAAATTCCCTCGTATGCCGAGTTCTCCGGCCTCACGCCCCACTCGTATCTCCCCGGTTCCAACGTATACGCGTACTGATTTCCCTCTACTAACGTGTCAAGCACGTACAACTCGATTCTATCAAAAGAAGGCGACACAACCACCAAGCGATAGCCCGTTGCACCATCCCGCTCCTCCCACGCAAAAGTCAACGTGGCACGAGTTGTTTCCACGCTATCCGCCGGGGCGACAAGTACCACCTCTTTTTCCGATATATCTTTCTCGAACACATCCCTGCAACCCATGACAAAAAATAAAGTCAATAAAGACATTCCCGTGATAATTCTTACTACTCTCATATTCATGATATATTTAATTTTCCATTGTTAATTGTTGAACAACCAGCGTCATCCTTAACTGTCGTTCCTTCTTGGCCCGATCATCAAACAAACGGAACCCGGCAGAAACGATTTTTCCCGGATGCCCTTCCTTTTCCATGTAATGCATCACCTTCAACAGGGAAGTAAATCCCCCGGAAAGCACGAGTTCCCCCGTGTGTACCTGTAGTTTCCCCTCTTCCCGCGTAAGATAAGGCGTGTATTTCACCATCTTCACCCCGTTATCCCGAATCGGTCGTTCCAATTGTCCGAGCAACACCCCGTTGTTCAGAATCTGTTTCCCGGACACGCTCCCCGGCAATTCGTTTCCCACCCCGGAACGACTTTCCGCTAAACGACTGACCATTTCCTGACGGGCGTTACACGCTCTCCAAAGTTTCACGGTTTGCCGGAATCCGAACACCCAAGCCACTAACGGTACGATAATTATCAGCCCGACCAGTTGTAAAAATCCTTGATGTTGTTTCCACTTTTTCATAACCCGATCCATATTTTAAAATTAAACCACCCTGTTTCCCGGTTCCTATCCAAAGAGACCAATTTCACCTGGCGTGCAAAAGCACTTGACGACAAGCTACCCGTGAACAAAGTAACTTGCCCCGGATCGGCCGTCACCCCGGATAATTCAAGGCATCCCTCTCTCGTCACGACAGACTTCCCCTCTTCCAACCCTTTCAACAACGGATTCACGACCAGCATATCCAGATTCACTGCCGGGGGAACAAGAGCTGCTACACGATCCAACACGACACTCACTCGCCCCGTTCCGCTTCCCTCAAATTCCCGAACCACTCGTTCCATTTCCCTCGACAATTCTTCCCGGTTCGAGACATCCCGTTCCAAAGAAGCAATTTCCAATTGCAGACCCGCATATTTCTCCCGGACAGAGGTATTCCACATATAATTCACGACCAGCAATCCCAACAGACAAAGCAAAGCAACCAATTTGATTTTCCCCGCTATCAACGCCGCTAACGAGTCGCCCCGTTTCCCTCCTTTCAGTAAATCTCTCCACGTTATTCCCCGATGATAAAATCTTTCTGCCAACCCGATAGCCGATTCGCGAACCCTTTCCCGATTCGCGGGTAAAATCTCTTCACCGGGCCGGACTCCCCATAAACAAGTTTCTATCACGGGAACTTGATACCCATGTAACTCCTCCTCTAATAGGGTAATTTTATCCCGTCGGGTAAAACAGATCACACGTTCCCCGTCATCCCGGTCAAAACGTTCCCATATTATATCCTCATTTCCCGTCACCCTTCTTATCCCGTCCTCATCTTCTTCGTGAAAAACCTTACGAATAATCCCGTGCCCGGCCACCACTAACAATGTCGGCTCCTTTAACTTCATCTCCCCGATATCCCCCGCGATCACCTCTTGCACCTCCTCTACCCGCACGCCACTCTTCCCCCGGACAAGTCTGACGACATCCAGTTTCATCGCCCCGTCCTGTTGCAAAAAAGCAAAGATCACCGAGATCCGGTCTAACATTTTTTCCAATCTTCCTATCCTGTTCATTGGGCTTCTAATTCAATAAATCACACTTGGCTTTATAAACACGTTCAATTTCTGATCGACTTTATTATTCTTCGTCTTCCCGAACAACCACTTTAACACCGGTATCCGGGCAATAAAAGGAATTCCACTGGATGACTTCTCCCGTGTATTATTATCAATACCTCCCAACAAAACCATCTCCCCGTCACGAACCTGCACCTGCGACTCGAAACTACGGGTCACCGCTCCCGGAGGGGCTTCCTCGTCTATTTTTCCCTCCCGTTCCGTGAATTGACTCTGTTCGATTTTCACTTGAAGCGTGATTTTCCCATCCCTACTCACGAAAGGAGTAATATCGAGTTTCAGGTTAGCCTCTACCGGTTTCCACGTGTAGGATTCCGAGGGAACAGGTGTTTGCGACCCGTAGTAATTAGTCTGTACCTCCTTGTAATACTTTGTTTCTCCACTCTTCAACGTGGCACTATGCCCGTTCAATGTTGATAACTTCGGGGTTGAACGCAATTCTATATTCCCGGTCGCTTCCAACGCTTGCAAACTCATGTAAAAATCAGGTGTAACCTTCCCCAAGTTAATCGACCCGAAACCGTTAAAACTATTAATCAACCTATTGATTGAAGTTGCCGATAAAGACATATTCACCCCCGGACTTAACGTCCCGGCAGTTGTAGCGGGTCCGTCTTTCCCGATTCCGGCCTCGATACCCACCTCGTGAATCACGCTTTTCTTACTATCGACGATCAACACCTCGATCGTCACGAGCGGGACACTTTGATCTATCGACTCCAGAAAACGCTCCACCAGCTCAACCTGCCGACTCGTACCGCTAACAATAATACTGTTCTGCTCGGCAAACATCTGAACTTGTGTCCCGGCAGACTTCAATGCCGCGGGAATTAATTCAACTACCTTATCCACCGTCCGGTAACGCAAAGGAACGACCCGCGTGGTGACAAGAGTCTTATCTTTCGTTGTCGAACCGAAAATATATATACCACTTTCCACCTGATACGTGAAAGGTGTCCCCGCGAACAAAACATTTAACAGGGTCGGCACGTCCACGTCCTTCACGAACACCGAAGTCTGTTGATCCAGAGAGGTAAGAAAGAGGCGGCTCATTCCCAGACGTTCGAATATTTCCAGCACCACGTCATGAATATTTCCCCGATTCAAAGATACGCTCACCCTACCCGCACTATCCACGTTCACTTGATCCGGCGTGAAATTTCTCCTTTTGACATAAGAAGATGCCAATGCCGGATTTCCTCCCGCCGGGGGAAGTGGAGCCTCGAACCTCCACACGCCATTTTTATCCCGCTCTATCTCCAACCCGTTCACCGAGGCCAGCGTTCGTATGGCTTCAAGCACCGGTAATCCCGCGGAATAGCCGGATACCCGATTCCCGTACAATGATTTCGGTATCACCACATGCTCCCCGGTCAACGCAGTCACCCGTTTCATGACAGCCACCAACCCGTCATCCAGCAAATCATAATACAACCGCTTTTTCGTACTATCCGTCTCGATTTTAGGTTCCCGCGGGGCAACAACCAAGGGGACCGGCTCGCTTAAAGAAATTATATTCCCCACGACATCCAATTCCAAATTATACTCCCGGCACAGGAAATATAACAAATCAATCAATCTCGCCCGGTTAAAATTACAAGTCACCATACGCCCCTCATCCACCTTCACACACAAATTAACCCCATGTACCCGAGCAATATTCCGCAACAACTCCCCGATAGACAAATGCCCTATTGACAAATCTATTTCCGAAAAATACGTGCTATCCAAACGAGCCGCCCGCTCTAACCTCACACGAACAGAATCAAGACACACCTTGGGTGCTCCCGCCTGTCCCCTCACGACAAAACAACAAAACAAGAGCATGCATGCCATCCCAATGCTCCTAATATTTATCACCATCCTTATCATATAACTTTAGTTTTTAGCTTTTAACTTTTAACTTACAAACGGTACCACCTCCTCCAACGACGTCATTCCCGCTTTCAACAACCCGATTGCCGATTGCTGCAATGTCTGTATATGACGTTCTTCCAGCAAATGCCCCACCTCACTCTCGGCTGTCCGGATTGCCCCGGCTAACTCATCGTCTATCGGGATCACTTCATAAATAGCTTTACGTCCACTATATCCCGTGTAGTAACAATGTTCGCACCCCACGGCCTGATATAATTTACCCGATTGAAAATCCGCACCCAGTAATCTCTTCGCGTGTTCATCCGGTTCGATCTCTCTTTTACACTCCGGGCAAAGCAAACGCACCAGACGTTGTGCCATACACAAAATCAACGTATCGGAAATCAGGTAAGGATGTACCCCCATATCTATCAAGCGGGAAACACTTCCCCAAGCACTATTCGTGTGAATCGTCGAGAAAATCAAATGCCCAGTCAAAGAACTGCGTATCGCCATCTGTGCCGTATCGGCATCCCGGATCTCCCCCAGCATAATCACATCCGGATCCTGCCGCAAAAAAGTACGCAAAGCACTCGTGAAGGTCAACCCGATCTCCTCCTTCAATTGAACCTGGTTTACCCCCTCCAAGGTATATTCCACCGGATCCTCAATCGTCAGTATATTACTCACGACATCATTCAACAACCGGAGCGTGGCATACAGCGTGGTACTCTTTCCCGATCCCGTGGGACCGCTAATCAAAACCAACCCGTGCGGATGACGTATCGCCGACAAATAAGCCTTCAATTGTCCCGAACTAAATCCCAGGTTTTTCAAATCAAGCAACTCCATTTGCCGGGTCAACAACCGCATCACGATCTTCTCTCCATGAATCGTGGGCTACAAGATATATAATTTTATAATAAACTGATTTACTACATTTTATGATATATATAAAAGAATAGTTTTGCAATTTAGTACCATTTTAGTATCACTATTTAGTTTTTGTGGTAATTACATTGAAATTCCAACTTATGCTCTATTGAATACTGATTTGTTTTGCGAAGATATAGCTATTCGATCTGTGTTTCAAGTTTTTCTAGTGATTATACCCCAGTTTATTTGGCTATTCCAAACATTTTTACTACCTTTGCACCATTAGAACCTGCCAAGCCTCTTCACAATGCTCAAATCGGCGGGTCGTTTTTTATTATACATATATGAAAACAAGTTTCGCCAAACCGTACTCTTCTCCGGAACAGATAGTTCAAGTACTAAAATCAAGGGGGATGCTTATAAAAGATGAGCATAGGGTGGAAAATTATTTGATGAACATTGGTTATCATCGTTTGTCTGCATACATTTACCCATTCTATAAAAGCCCTAAGAGTGAGCTGGTACTAAAAGAGGGTACTACCTTTGAACAAGTCTTGACGCTCTATCGCTTTGACAAGAAACTGCGTCTTCTCCTTTTCAACGAAATAGAGAAAATAGAAGTAGCCATCCGCAGTGTATTGGCAAATGTCGGTTGCCAAGAGTTGGAAGAGAAGTTTTGGATAACCAAACCGGAATATTTTGCCAATCAGGAAAAGTTCAACCAAACTTTGACAATTATAGAAAAGGAATTAGCTTCAAGCAAGGAAGATTACATTGTAGATTTTCGACAAAATTTTATTGAGGACTACCCTCCTGCATGGATGATAACGGAAGTGTTGTCCTTCGGTAACTTGAACTACATCTATTCCAATATAGCCAGCAACCAACTAATGAAGCGCATTGCAGGTTATTTCGGTCTGAGACCACAGGTTTTTGTCTCGTGGCTGACGGTACTTGCCAACCTCCGCAATATGTGTTGCCACCATGCGAGAGTATGGAACAGAGATTTTGTGCTGAATCCTGCTGAACCCAAAAAGACTAAAAACGCATGGATTGATACCTCAAAAACTGATAAGAAACGAATCTACTATCGACTGTGTATAATCCGATACTTTCTCTCTTCAGTTTCTCCCAATAACAACTTCAACGAAAAACTTTCGGAATTATTGTTGGATTTCCCTACTGTGGATATAGCCGCAATGGGATTTTGCAAGGAATGGGAAAATGAAGATTTATGGAAATAGATTCGTGCACTAGGTACAATCATCTAAACAGGGATGTATGCTTGCTTTATCCACAAAATAATGCTTTATAATAATTAAAGCATCCTGATTTGTGGTTATTGCGAGCTTTTCTCACGGAAATCCCTATATAATTTTCAAAATATTTGTAATTTTGAAAATTCAGATGTAACTTTGCACGCAAATAGAAGCTTGTATGATAGAATCATTCATTATAAAGAACTATAGAAGCTATCGTGATGCAACAGAATTGTCATTTATAGCTTCTAAGAAAGAAGGAGGTAAAACAAAAGATTTGCCTCCTATTTGGTATAAAGAAATAAACGGTAAGCGTATATTGCGTTTGCTTTTATGTGTTGGGCTGAACGGAACAGGGAAATCTAAGATGTTTTCGGCTTTAAATTATTTGCGAATGATTGCAACAGCCAAACCACAAAAGCCATCAGACAAACCAGAGTATAGACCATTTTTATTAGATAACATTTCTTCAACCCAACCTACGGAACTAGCATTGACATACTATATTGGAGAGGAATGCTTCAACTATAGTATAAAAATATCGTCCAACTGTATTGAAGAGGAAGAGCTAAAATTGATACAATCTCGAAGTTCTCGTATATTTCATCGACGTCATAACAAAGAATCGGATAAGGTCGTAATAAGTTATGGTAATGTATGCGATTTATCCAAATCAGATCAGCGTGACTTGGAGGTAAACACTCTTGCTAATGCTAGTGTACTTTCCACATTTGGTGCATTAAATTTAGAGAGCCAAATCTTATCCAAAAACTTTGATTTCTTTGAGAATCACATAAGTATGGTTCATAAATCCGACAAAAATTTGGCAGATAAACTTCAAACAGGAGATTCTGACAAGGATAAGATTTTGAAAAATTTACTTTTGCGATTATTGAAGGACGTTGGAACTAATATTAGCGATTACATTATTGAAGAAGCAAGTCTAAACATCTCAGAACTAAAGGCAAATGGTGCTCCGGATATTGTTATTAAGGCTATGCTAGAGCAATATCCATCAGGAATAATTACCCATAAAAATTTACGATTCATCCACTCTACAAAAGAAGGGAATAACGGATTGGATTTTGAATTAGAATCTTTAGGAACAAAGAATATTATTAGACTACTAGTCGTATTATATGATGTTATCATCGGTGAAAAATCAACTTGCATTGATGAGATAGAATATGGCGTACATACTAAAGCATTAGCGTTTATTCTAAAAATGTATTTAACCATAGCTGAAAATTGTCAGCTTATAGTAGCTACACATGATCTTTCGTTACTGAATGCTGATTTCCTTAGAAGAGATGCTGTAAGGCTTTTTGAAAAAGACGAATATGGTTCAACTAATGTTCGACGCAGAGACTACCTGCATAATACAATAAGTTTTTATAAAACTTATGAGAAAGAGGTCTCTCCACAGATTGATGAACTAATGCGTAAAATAGAAATATTCATCAAATATAAAGATGATATTAGTGAATAACTTGGTTGTTATACGGTTTTTACCCTGGTCTGATCGACTGGGGTATTTTTGTATATTTACAGATAAATACTCACGTGAAACACAGAAATAAGCATAATAAATAATCGCTATATTTATTTTTGCGTGTTTTTTTCACGCAATTCTTTTGTTAGATACAAAAAAATATCGTATATTTGCAGCGTGAATTCGAAATTAAAACCCTGGCGAAGGACCAGAGAATTCACTTTATTTATTATGTACAGAATATTCATTTCCCATTCCTGGTCGTATTCATCAGATTATGATAAGATTGAATCATTCTTACGTCAGGAAGGTATTGCCTTTTACAACCATTCTGTTCCTAAAAATGATCCTATTCACACAAATGGCACGGACAAACAATTGTCTGATGCAATAGAGGCGAAGGTAAAGGGATGCAGTTGTATTATCATTCTTGCAGGAGTTTATGCAACTTATAGCAAATGGATTAATAAAGAAATTGAGATGGCTAAGAAATATAGCAAACCTATTATTGCTGTTCAGCCATGGGGAGCAGAACATACATCCAATGTTGTTAAAAACGCAGCAGATGTTATCGTTGGTTGGAATGCGAAATCTGTTGCCAATGCTGTTCATAACTATGCCATTAATCAATCACTATAATTATCCGCTACATGAAAAAGGCATTGTTAATAGGAATTAATGATTATCCTGCAGGAAATGAACTGAGAGGATGTATTGAGGACATCAATAGCGTTAAAGCCGCAATTGAACGACATGGTAATGGTTCTCCTAATTTTGGCGTAAAAATGATGCCCAATGTACAGACCTCAAGAGAAGTGATGGATGCTATTCGCAAACTGTTTGCAGGAAATGATGACACTGCTCTCCTTTATTTTTCAGGGCATGGCTATATGAATAGCACTGGAGCAGAAATTGTTATGCCTCAAGACATTGCTACCCCCGGTCAATATTATACGGGAATACAGATGTCAACAATAATGAGCATTGTCAATGCTTCCAATGTTCGCAATAAGATTGTCATTTTAGATTGTTGTCACTCAGGCAACATTGGGAAATACGAACTTCAGGATATGGGTAGCATTTTGAATACAGGAGTTTCAGTCTTAACAGCCTGTCGCGAAGACGAAGTCGCTATGGAAGCTGGTGGGCATGGCATTTTTACAGAATTATTATGTAATGCGCTAAATGGCGGAGCATCGGATTATTGTGGCAATATTACTATTGGCGGTGTATATGCATATATTGACCGCTCATTTGGTCCTTGGGATCAAAGACCTGTATTCAAAACTAATGTTACGGAATTTGCCCCATTACGCACAGTTACACCACAGGTATCGTTATCAATTATCCGCGAACTAACAAACCTATTTACAGATCCCAATAACGATTTAGATCTAGACCCGTCTTTTGAGGATACAAACGACCCATCTATAAATCATGAATATGTTCTCCCTTATGCCAATGTGAATAACGTCAGAAAGTTTAAATTACTGCAAAAATTGCAGAGTATAGGGTTTGTAAAACCCATAAATGAGGAGTTTATGTACTTTGCAGCAATGCACAGTACCGGATGTCAGTTGACAGAGTTGGGAAAGTATTATTGGCGATTAGTAAATGAAGGAAGAATCTAATATGAAGTATTTTAGCGAGTCATATTTTCGTAATATAGCGAATACAACACCTCTTTATGAGCAACGTACATTTAGTGAGGGAATAAAAGGAGCACCGTTAGACAAACATTTCGATGTATTCCTCTCATATAATATTTCTGATTTGAATGTAGTAAAAGGCATTTATTACGTTTTGTCGAAAATGGGGTTACAGGTATATCTTGACTGTATAGTTGATGCTGACTTGCAAAGGGATGAAACCGATAAAAATACTGCAAAAAGATTGCAGAAAAGGTTAATAAACAGTAAATCTTTAATTTACGCTCAATCCCCAGAAGCAGGAAGAAGTAATTGGATGCCATGGGAATTAGGGGTTGTAGATGGACATACTGGTAAATGTATGATTATGCCTGTTACAAAAGATGCACAACATACGAGTCCTCAACGTGAGTATTTACTTCTTTATCCTTATATTATGCCTTATGGTGAAGATCAAGTGAAGGTCTTCACTGAATCATATCCTTATAGTGGAGAAGATCTTAAGTTATATATACGGAAATAAATTATAGTATAAAGCAGTGTTTTCTCGGCTGCATAATTCGAGATAGATCTATAAACGAAGGTTATGGCAACAAATCCACCGTCAGGTGATGGACATCGCAATGGTGCAGTGAGAAAACGTTCTCAAGTTTTTAATCCCAAAACAGAACAATGGGTTAAACGGGATAAAGATACAGGACGCTTTATCGGTGTAAAACAGGATGGCACACCATTTAAGGGTGTAACTAAAGAAAAGTAAATTTTTGCGAGGGCAAGGGGCGATGATACTTGCCCTCGTTTTTTTACATTGGCTTTATCATTGATTCAATAAAGGAAATTTCGTTCTCGGTTAAACCATATTTGGCATAAAGTTGGCAGTCTATATCGGCAACCGACAGCGACCAATCAATGTCGCTTTTAGGCGTGAAGTCTTGAATAGGTACCAAAGAATATACCTTAGAAGTTGCATGTTGTGTATTCTTTTTTAGCAAAACTAAAAAGCGAAGAAACTTCGTTCTAAGATAAATCGCAACATTTTTCATTTCCTCTTCTGAATCACATGGATAAATGACAAGATAGGTTTCAGAACAGCAAGTCATAGGGAAACCATAAAATGGCTTTCCGATTGAAAAATAAGGAAAATCACCCCTCTCTCCATAAGCATATGAAATGAAAACTTTATACTTTCCTATCCATTCTTTGTGAACTGGTATTTGCGCAATCTCAATCCATCCATTGTTTGGATATGCGAATAATTCTACACCTTTGGTCACAGATTTGTCAATTTTAAAATCTGTCGCAATTCCAAATGGTTTACGAGGACTAACGAATGTGTAAAAGATTTGCTCTTCCTTAGGTATTTTATTCATTATACTAACAGCTTCATTAAAACGAACGAAAGAGTCTGCTCCATTTTCAAGTAGAGGTCTTAGTAATGTATTGCGAATTCCATTTCGTGAGGTTGTGACAGCACAATCATTATTATGATTAGCAGACCACAAGAAATAACATACTCCACCCGATAAGTCTATTCTAGGAAATACATCAGTTGCATCAAAATAATCAAATAAACTTATGATATGCTTGTCTTTAAGCATTGAATCTCTAAAAGAATCCAATCCTTTTCCACCAGCGTACCAACGAGAAGGCATAATCATAGACATATAACATGGAGAGAGTGTACGAGCAATATTTACAAATTCATTATACACAGGTTTAGCACTGACTCCAGCACCTCCATCCATTATCTGATACGGTGGATTCCCCACTATCGCATTGATTCTCATATTCTTTATTCCTGTTCTTTCTGTGATGAATTTATCTACCTGCTTGATAAAATGTTCCGGTTTGTTTTTGATTTGATTGATTAAGTCCTCGAAATATCGGGTGTTTACCTTCGCTTTACGGAAACCTATAAGGGTGCGTTTGGTGATACTCTTTGCCATCGGAGTCTTGCAGATGACAAAGATGTTTTCAGCCACTACCTTGTCCCAAATGCGCTGTTCATCCTCAATGCTGGACACCGAAAACAAAGAGTTCTTGACCCTTGCGCGGTAAATGTTATAAGCCATATAGAGAGGGTATAATCCGGACTTTGAATTTATTTCAAGGATTCGGGAATCCGAGGCAAACACATTGGTAGTCACTTCGCCACGGTCAATAAAACGAGGCTCTGACAAAGTGGTTTCATACCCCTTTTCATAGAAGTTATATCCACCCAAACAATCGCCAAGGTGCATATTAACGACGCGCCAAGGCGTGAGCACCGTTTCCTTGTCGGGATTGCGGAACGTACTAAAAATATCCGTGATACGCTCGATGCGTTCCTCCACGCTCAGTTTGTCCGCAGCACGAGCCATGGCACGGATGCGCTTGCCTGCCGCACAGAATATTTCCGGGTCATAGTATTTCTTGATGCTGTTGAACTTCTGTTTGGTAACACCCTTGGGCATGAACTCCTCCCACGATTGCGGGTCAATGAGTGAAGCGAAGTTGTCAATCGTTATATCTTGACCCTCATCGCTCAACTCTGCACCGTAGATAAGCAAAGGCATACGGATGGAGATACCCCGAAGAATAGAAATAGCGGCCTCGCGGTTGTTCTTTTTCTTTTTCAGCTCTTCAAGACGTTTCTTTTCCTCTTCCGTCAAAGGTTGCTTGTCCTTGCCGCGTTTCTTGGATTTCTTTTCAAGGTCTTCAAGTTCCTCGTATTGCTCATCGGTCAGCCCTTGGTTGTTGATGTCCACCTGATTGGTCTTTGGCATTGCCTTGGTCTGGCCGATAATCTTTTTCAGGTCATCAAACTCCTGCAATTCCAAGTCATTGAGCTTCATCAACTCGTCATTATACAGGCTCTTGTCCTCGAAACCGTTGCGGACAACCCTTTCCACATAAACACGTTTAAGCTGTTCCAACATCTTGGGTACATCGAACTGGCTCATCTTGGAGCCTTCGATGGAGATAATCGGACAGAAGTTCAGGAACTCGCCCATAATCTTACGGTCATTGCCGCTGGTCTTTCCTGCCTTGGAAGAAATCTTCGCTGTCTCGGCAATGACTTTCAGTGTTCTGTCCGGCGCAAAGTCAAACACATAACACTGTTCCTTGACCCGTCCGTTGATGGTGGCAGGCGTCTGCACACGGAAGATGGTCTGCATATAACTTGATGCAGCGGTATTATAAGAGCCGGACAACATGAACACACCCGTCCACGCCTTGACACTGACACCCGTGGTTAATCGTCCGCAGGACAAAGTAATAGTGCGGGTGGCATCAGGATCTTTGCCGATGGCTTCTTCCACCGCAGCAAGCGCATCCTTGCTCTCTTCATCCTCGTCACCGTCTCCTGCCACATTCACCACCTTGAAATGCTGGAATACAGGATGTGATTGTAGTAAAGCACTCATGGCACGAGCCTCCTTCAC
>ENA-UEYF01001035-UEYF01001035.1-human-gut-metagenome-genome-assembly--contig:-NODE-1035-length-25186-cov-9.712732_pt1 | contig 25186 bp, 25 predicted proteins | sample MGYA00242902_ERZ507920 | MGnify/ENA primary metagenome ERZ507920 (study PRJEB26167, sample SAMN06115402) | human gut metagenome | host: Homo sapiens | place: China:Jiangxi | collected 2016-07-05...
CGTCAGTAACTTCAACGCTATATGTTAATTGACACAGGATTGAAAACAAGCGTGCGCTTTTTCTATCAAGAAGAGCTAACCGGTCAATCATTACTTTTCGCATTGATCCGCTTTCACAACATTCCTGAGTTAGAATACAGGCAAAGATAGATTGGATACTTTCTTCGGAAACAATACTTACCCGTTCCATAAAATATGTGAGCCAGTCGTCATCTACATCAGTTACTTTTTCTTTTGTTTCTTGAATACGTTTTTTACAAAGAGCGTCTGCCTTGTTTAGTGTTTTAGCTATGTTTCTGTATTTTTTGTGCAGCATCGGAATTCCGTATAAACGAGCAGCTGTTTCTACATCCTTATCCGATGCAAATCCTTTTTCAAGAATCACTGTTTCTAAATAGCTATCGGCTCTTTCATATTTTCGCATATGCGACTTGTAAATTGAAGTGATAATTCCATCTACAGTCGTAAGGGCATCTGAAGAGGAAGAAATGATATCAGTTATTTTTTCTTGCTCCATATTTGTTTACCTCTTTTCTCAAGAAATTGTAATAGTTGCAAATATTTGTTTTATATACTTCCAAATAATCAGCATACTAACTGCATTATTACTTATTTAATCTCAATTATCTGCATCACAAATTTCAAGGTTGGAAGCTACAAAACACTTCAGCACTTCGTATCTGAGTTCGGAATTATTCCACATCTCAAAGTCACACGCAATAAATGGATGTGCCATTGTCCCGCCGCCTTTACCTTGTTTTGATGTTATCCCAATCGCATTCGTCATATCGATCCATTTCTTTGGTGTCAAAGTAAACTGCGGAGTTTTGGCATCAACCACAAGTTTTTGAAATGCTGCTTCATTAAAATGAGGATTATTGTTTCGTTCCCATGCTGCCAAGAACTCCACTGTATTTCGGCTCCGCAGCCAGCTTTGAATTAAATAGCTGGGGTTTTCGGGATCAAACCTGCGTGCAATTTCAGTCAAAGAAATATAATCATCGGACGGGTGCAGATATTTGGCTACTGTTTCTTCGAGATAGGCGTTCATCTTTGGCTCATAGATCGGTGCCTCATCCTTTAATATCGACTCAAAGATAACATCCAAATAGCGGTTCCAATCCGCTGCTCTGATAGGGGATAGCTTATTCACACGCACCAGAAACTTCTCTCTGGTCAGGGCGTATGCCCATTCTAATTCCTCTTTGGTCGCTCTCGGCATATGTTTTCACCACTTTCGCTTGATTGGGGTTCCGGCAGTTTTCACCTTTCAAAAAGTACACGTCACAGTATTCTTCAAAATTGATGATGCCCTTTGTGTACTTTCCGTTGTTCAGGAGCTTATTCAGTACATCTCTGCTCCATTGTGCTTTCCCAGAGGGAGAAGGTATTCCTTGACTGAATAAATAGTTCTGAATTCCTTCCAAGCTGCTTCCATCTCTGTAAAGCCCAAAAACAGTTTTGACAACTTCCGCTTCCTCCGGTACAATTTCAACAAGTCCCTGTTTGTTCCTTCTGTAACCGTAGCAGATTCTTCCAAAAAGTCTCGATTCAACTAATGACAATTTCATAATTTTGGTTCCTTTCTAATTATACTGATTTCGGCGTGCGTTTTCAATATAAAACACAAATATTAGTGGAATTATTGCAAATTCAAAACCTCTGTATTAGTGCTTTATATCCTCCGCTGATTGTTTGGGATTTTCTTTTGGTATGAAAATGGAGCGGATTTCCTTGAAAATCCGCTCCAAAACAGCATTTCTTTGATTATTTGTGGGATAAAAAGAGACAAACAGGCTTGTTTCAGCTTGTTTGTCTCTTTTGGCAAGCGGGTACGAAAAAGATAGATTTGTGTTTTTGATAGATGGATTCGTACCCATGGCATGCTTTTGCGTAATATTCTGCTGTCCAAGTCACGGAAACCAAATCGACTATTATGTTGCACTATTCCGCAATTAATTGTGGAATAGTGCTTCCTTTATTCACGGTTTCCTGCTATAATTAGAATAAACAAAATAGCAACTGAGAGATGGAGATGCATCCGTATACAGGAGATTACACCGACCAGAGAAAAATTGAAAATTTAATTTCACATACTATATCTTTACGCCTCATCCATTGAAGGGTGCTATATTTTTCAAAATAGATGACGAACTTGAAGCGCTTTTGGTCGAGCCACATCACAGCCTTGGATTATTAGAAGGTTTGCTTCAATATGTGCCAAATAAAAACTCGTTTTATGAATTAATACCCTTAAGGGAATGCGCCCATTCCAGAATGATGGATTATGACGCATCAGATTTTAGTGGTATATTAGAAACGCCCCCCAGCAAGCGTGATATAGAACCTATAAACAGTTTACTATCAGCTTATAAAGCAGCAGCTGGTATACAGTCTTTGCTCAAGATTACGGCCAAAATATTCGGCATCGCTTTTAATAGTGATAATACAGAGCAACAAATAGGTATCCGCGACGCCTTAACATCTTTACAGCCTATAATATCAAACTTAAAAGCCTATAACCCAATGGCTCCTGAGACCATCTTGCCATCATTGGCTAATACTTCTGCTTATCTCCATGATAGCGAGGATGATCTCCTGATTCAAGCTGTGCTGACACACTATCAGTTTGAAATGATACACCCATTTGAGAAGCATAACGGGGTGGTTGGACGTGTCCCGATATTCACGGTTCTGCAAAAATTATAAACAAATCGTTGCCCGTGCTATATTTCTCTGAATACCTGTTCATCAATAAAGACGATTACTTCGATACACTCACCGCAACACAATACAGCGGTTATGTACGTTGGATTAAGTATTTCATACGGATTATCATAAAGCTTGGTTTGAAAATGTTAAGGGTCGAAGCACCACAAACGAGAAGTTTTTGGCGCATATATGCGCACCTTACGGCTTTTCCAGCTGCAAGTACTCTAATTGCAGCAAAGCATCTTAGCTTCTCGTACAATTGTTTCTATAGCGTTTGTAGCTTGCATGAGAACAAACTTATTATACAAGGAAGTAATGCCACAAGGAATCGAATTAGAGAATACTCCAATCTTGATTTTATATTTGCATTACCAAGCATCGACGAAACAACATGTGTTTATATTTGGAATAATTAATGTGGAGGCAGAAATATGAGCGAATTACTGAATGGCATATTTGAATGCCTTGATATAAATAGCAGTACTGGTTTGGCTTCAGAAGACAGTTTGCGGAGTATGACCCCCTTTCAAAGACTATTCTATACACAAGTTCATAAAAAGATAGGAATTGATGCCGTGTATTTTCTTCGCGACGCAAATGGCATTGCCAAAGTTCCGCTTATCTATTTTTCGATAATCCAGAAATATGATGCAAAGGAAATTGCAGAATTACATCGTCTTTCGTGGAATCTCGGAGAGGCCCCGCTGCTATTTGTAGTGACTCCGGACGAGATTTTGATTTATAACAACTACGAGGCCCCTCGAACCATTGAGGGTGGAAATCTTGACCCCAACGCAGGAATAATTGAAACATTAAGCCTGGCCGGTGGATTGGCTGCGCAGCGGCTTGCACTGCAGAAATATCATCGCTCATTGCTTGAAAGTGGCGAATATTGGCGGCAAAGCATGACTAGATTTGATGCTCAGGGCCGTGTGGATGCTACATTGATGTCAAATTTGAGAATCATGCGGCGGACGCTTGTCAATCAAATCAGCAAAAGGTGTGATAAGAGTAAGGAAACAATCACGAGCGTAGTTCACTCTTTGCTCAGTCGGTCGATTTTTATTAAGTATCTGGAAGAACGAAAAGATTCAAACGGAAAAACAGTATTTCCTCAAGGTTTTTATTCCAATTTTTTGGATTCGGCGAAACAGTATACCGATGTGTTAAGCAGTAAGGAGGCAACGTATAGCTTATTCAGAACGCTTAAAGAGAAGTTTAATAGTGATACATTGCAAGTCTCGGAAGTTGAAATCGAAATTATTACTCAAAATGACTTGGATGAGCTTCGCACATTTATTCTAGGTGATAGCGAATTAGAAAGCAAACAGCTCGCGTTATGGCCGTTTTATAGTTTTGACATAATTCCCATTCAATTGATCAGCAGTATCTATGAGCTATTTTTTCACCTGTCAGATGAAGATGATGAGAAGGGCACGTATTATACGCCTCTCCATCTTGTCAACTTGGTTATGGATGAAGTGTATCCGTGGGAAGGCGAGTATAAAGATACGTCCTTTTTTGATCCATCATGCGGTTCGGGTATTTTCTTGGTTGAGGCATACAGAAGGCTTGTCTGCAGATGGATGTCCCAAAATGATATCCATACGATCACCTGTGATCAATTGAATCTTCTCTTGAAAAGTAGCATTTTCGGCGTAGATATTAATGAAGAAGCTATTCGGGTTGCTTCGTTTAGCCTTAGCTTAGCCATGTGTGATTTTCTCGATCCACGAAGCATCTGGGATAAGCTTTCATTTCCACGTCTATTAGATAACAACTTAATTTCAAGTGATTTTTTCGATGAGGATAAATCTTTCAATAACAGAAAGTTTGATGTCATTATCGGCAATCCACCTTGGCAGAGTAATATTACCAGAAAAACGAAAGAATATTTGAAAAAAGCGAACCGTGTCATAGGTGACAAGCAAATTGCGCAGGCATTTTCTATCAAGTGCTCGGAGCTGTGCAAACAAAGTGGAATTATTTGTCTCCTTATGCCCAGCAAAGGATTGCTTTTTAATAGATCAGATAAAAGTAGAACGTTTAGGGCCAATCTGTTTTCCTATAACAACGTCCTAGCGATTATTAATCTATCAGTATATCGAAAATTCTTGTTCGATCACGCTAGTGGTCCCGCTGCTGCCATTATCTATACTCCAAAAAAGGAAGAGATCAGTCAGCCAATCGTTTATTGTACGCCAAAACCAATTTACACAATTGAAGATATCAGGAAGTTTTCTATTGATCCTACTGATATATGTAGAATACCCTGCGACATGATTGATGACGATAGAATCTGGAAGATTGCAATGTGGGGAGCACCTAGAGATCTTGAATTAATAGGAAAAATGCAAAGTACCTTTGCACCTATGGCAACATTTATTGAAGAGAATCGCATGACAACTGCCGAGGGATTCAAAAGAGGAAACAGAAAACACCAATGTTATGATTTCAACGGTCTTCCATTGGTGGAAGCCAAATCTTTTAAACCATACTATGTTTCATCCGATGAACTTCAGACAGTTGATTTTGATGATTTTGAGTGCATTGTTAAAAATGCCAGAGAAATTTTTGCAGCCCCGCACTTGATAATTAAACAGAGCCATAAAAATGGGACATTTCTTTCAGAGGTGCTGGATTATGATGCTGTGTTTAACCACAGTCTTTTAGGAGTACACGGTGACATGAATAAGCTTAAATACTTGAGTGTGATAATTGGCTCAAGGGTGTTTACGTACTATCACATCCTTACAAACAGAAAGTGGCTAGTAGAAAGAGACGAGCTGGAGGCTGGAGATATCTGGCAAACTCCAATTCCAAAGCCAAGCGATGAAGAAATTTCTGAATCATGTGACATATTTGACGAATTGGTAATCTCACCATTGAAAAAGCAAACGGCAGAAAAATTTGCGCGTCATATGTATCGACTAAAAGAATATGAAAGCTATCAGATAGATGATGTGATTGATTATGTATACGACTACTTTAAGAACAAGCGGCATTCAGTATCTTTTGAACAGCCGAGCATTGATGCCTACAGACTTTATTACCATTGCATACACGAAGTGCTGACCAACACCTTTGGATCCAGTGTAGGCTTATCTGGAGATTTATATTTTGGAAATGCCCCACTGTCTGTGCTGGTTTTAAGTCTTGGTCGGCAATGCGTTAACGGGTTAAATGTTATTACGAGCGATGAACGGTTGAACGAAATACTCTCAAGCTTGGACAGTTCACTGGTTGATAGCCAGAACATGGTGTTCGTGAGGAGAAATCTCCGAATTTACCAACAGGATAGGATATATATCGTTAAGCCGTCCCAACGCAAATACTGGACATATTCCGCCGCCTGCAGAGATGCAGATGAGATATTTGAAGATGTCTCCAAGGCGTGGAGGTAGCACAATGAGCAGTATTAGAAGTATAACAGCATCGTCATCGGTCCCAGACGATTTGGCAAAGAGGCTTTGCCCCTCTGGGGTTAATGAAATTTTATTGACTCTGTGGCAGGGATATTATGACCTGATTGCGGATGCGAGCATCCCTATCTCAGAGAATACTCACGAAGATTTTATTACTCAAGAGTGGTATGGGAAAATATCACAGCGCTGGAGCAGCGAAAACCGTGCTACTACTTTGAAAGTAAATACCATCGGGCCAGTGCATCAGTATCAGGATGCCACTTTACAAAAGAAGCGTGGATATAAGCCTACCATTGATTTCTGCTTTCGTGACTGGAACACGTCGAACAGTTATTTTGGTGCTGAATGCAAAAATCTATATAACCGTAAAACGGATAAAATCAAAAGGTATGTTGAGACAGGTGTCAAAAATTATACTTCAGGACGATATGGATCACAATCAACAGAGTCTGCAATTATTGGATATGTGTTGAGCGGGAAAATCCCAGAAATTGTTGCAGCGCTTATTGTTGAAATTGCAACTGTTTCTCCAGTCAGTAACTTATCCCGAGAACTTCGGTATAAAGATCCTCAGTATGCTTCTCGGCATAAGAGATCTACGGACGAAAACGAAATTACTTTACATCACTTATTTTTCGATTTTACACATTAGTTTTCGAATAAGGAGATGAGAAAATGAAAGCATTTTTGTCGCATACTAGCAGTGATAAAGACTTAGTTGGCCTTGTGCAGAAGAAGCTCACACAGGCCAATGCATGGTATGATGCAGTTGATATTGAAAATGGAGAGAGCATTCCAGAAAAGATAAATGATGGATTGAGAAATGCGACGCATTATGTTTTATTCTGGAGTGAAAAGGCAAGTAAATCACCTTGGGTACACGCTGAGCTGAATGCCGCGTTCATTCGCATGTTAGACTGCAAGTGTAAGTTCATGATTTTTGTATTAGACGACACAGATCTCCCCGAACTTTTGCAACAGTATAAATATGACAAGATCGATAAGTCAGATTTATCTATAGCCGCAAGCCTCGTTGCCGATACAATACTATCGCAAGATGGTGCAAGTAGTGTTCTCTCGCCTTTCGTTAATCGCACTGCCGAAATAGGAATAATTGAAGAAGCAATTAGGGCTGACTGCAAAATCATTGTTTTGAGTGGCATTTTAGGAATTGGAAAATCTTCGCTCGCAGATAGAGCGTTTTCTTTTTTGTACCCTAATCGAGCTGCGAAAAGAATTGTAATTGACTTTGAGCGTATTCCTGGCTTAGCGGAATTGTCACTTGAACTATCCAGAAAAGCAAGTGCTGATTTTCTTAACGATAATCACGGTGAGGAAAACCAAATTACAAATGTTAGATATTTTCTTGAGTTATTATCTTCACAGGATTCGTTAATCGTCCTTAAAGATGTGAAAAACTGGCTGACTGATAACGGAACATTGAGTTCCAGATTGAAATACATATTTGATCTAATTGTTGGAACGGGAATGTTCAATGGCGCAGTCATTATGACATCATCAAGATATATTACAAATCTGAACGAATATGGTTCGAATATACGCCAGATTAAAATAGTCGGATTAAGCGACCAGCATATTGCCGAGATCATTCAGAACAATTTACCTTCATCCTTTGAATCAAACCGTGATCAAAATATGGAGTTTGCAAAGCGCCTTTACGGATATCCCTTGGGCGCAAAACTCGCGGCTTATGGGGTTGCAAATTTCGGATATAGCTATTATTTAAAGCAGCCCCCCAAAATTCAATCTTTGAAAGTGAGTTTAGCAAAGCAACTTATCTCCCATGCACAGCTCTCACCCGAGTGTCAGGAATACTTAAAAATAGTGGCATTGTGCAAGTCGAAGCTAAGAAATGAAGAATATGTTTCCATTTTCCCGACGTTAAACGATGAAATTGCGAAGCTATCTGATGAAGCTTTTTTTGCAGGGGTTACAAAATTCGATGATGATGGTTGCTACCAACTCGAAGCCATTGTGGAAGATTACTTTTATGAATTGGCTTTTGCTCTTCCAAACAGAAAGGAACTTTGCAATAAAGTTGGAGTGTATTTGTCGAACCATCTTAAGGATGCAAGCCGTGATGAATACTTGCGGCTTGTTCCCGTGGCTGTACATGTTTTATTACTTTCTGGTCAGTTCGCGAATGCGATAGCCTTAAGGTCAGAATTAATTGAAACAATAGTATCAACCATGTGGGATCAATACAATCATATGGAATATGAGGATGCTTATTTTACTGCTAATTCATTGATTGAGATTGATGATATGCATATGGAAGCTAGATATGTAAAAGCTCTGTGTCTGATAAGGTTTGATAAATTTCCTGAGGCGGGCAACTTACTAAACGATTTAATTGAAGAAGATTCTCAAAATAAAGCCCGTTATTATTATGCTCTCGGAAGAATCCAGAAACGGCAAACAGAATATGCCAGAGCAATAGAGCTGTTTGAAATGTCGGTATGTGAAAAACCTAGATATCTTTCCCCATACAGAGAAATGGCAGAGTGTTATATTTTGTTGAATAACTACCAAGAAGCAGAGCGGTGTATTTCAAAAGCTCACGAAATCGATGACAGTAATATATTTGTCATATTATTGGAAGCACGTCTGGCTCAAAAGCAAGGACGCCCTGATTATGCGATTGATTTATTAAATAGTGCGACTACATTAAATCAGGAGTCGGCCCAGGTTTTCTTCAGGAAGGGTCGTGCTTTGGATCAATTGGGAAATGCAATTGAAGCATGCCAATGCTACAATGAATCATTACGGCACAATCCCAAAATGTACGACGCCGAGCTATGCATCTTAAGTCACCAAGTGCTAAGTGACCCGGAAAATACTAAGATGCGCATTGATCAACTAAAGCCGAAGCTACATGGCAAACGAAAAGCAGTACTGCAAAATATCGAAGCACGGTTGATTGGATATACTAAGCAACACGAAAATGATGCACTTGAATTGCTTTCTCGTGTTGATTGTCAGTATAGAGATCGTCAGTGGTTTGCGGTAAGAATACAGCTGCTAGAAAACTTATACAAAAAGCATCAGGTTGCCGGACGGACAATAATAGCAAATAAGTTCTTGGAGGACGTGTTAAATGCAAAAAAGGAGTTTGGAGAGAAATACGGTGCGGATACTTTGATTGAACAGGATTTCCTTCCAGATTCGTAAATGCAGTGATTCTCGTTAAGAGCGTAAACTCCTTACATTGAAGTAATCTAAAGCAGAGATTTATTTTTTGTCGCGTGTTTGACATACGGGTGACGCAAAATGCGAAATAAGCGGTACCGTCAAGATTTATGCGCAAAAGTGTTTGCAGACTCCGGCTGAATGAAATCAGCCGGCAATAGAGACGTCGTTTAAAGCCGCCTCTAAGTGCTTCATGTTCACGTATTTCTTGTTTCCCCACTGAGTTCTCGCCACACAGCGAAGTCTCGCGCAGACCAGCATCAGAGCGGAGTTCCCGTCGGGGAACGTCCCCACCACGCGGGTCCTGCGGCGGATCTCACGGTTCAGTCGCTCGATCACATTGTTGGTACGGATACGCATCCAGTGTTCACTGGGGAAGTCGCAGTAGGTCAGTGTTTCTTCGAAGCTGTCCTCGGCCTTCCTGACGGCTTCCTTCAGCTTCATCGCTCACAGCTCGGCTACCACGGTCTCCAAACATCTCCATGCACTTGTCGCCAACGTTGAACTTCACGCCTTCCAAGCCGCGTCCACAGAGCCACTGGAAGAATCTAACCCCGTTGGTCTTGTCGCTCGGCAGCGTCAAAACCTCACGGAAACCACCTTTATTCATGGCAATTTCCACTAAAATGGCCAAATTTTATATTCCCCACCCCAGTTTGAACTGCACCCCATTTGTTAGACAATGTGGTATAATGTCTAACAGATGGGGTGATTTTTATGCCAAAGAGAGTACCGAACAAACGATACACGCCGGAATTCAAGAAACTGGTCGTGGAAACCATGCAAAAAGAAAAACTGAGCTACCGAGAAGCAGCAAGACAGTTTGAAATCAATAACCATAAATGCGTTGCCGCATGGGAGCGTATCTATCTAACCGAAGGTTCAGAGGGGTTTTCCATCGAACGCCGAGGGCGCGGGAGTAAGGGACGTCCGCCAAAGCAGCTGCCGAAAGAGGTAGAAGAGGATTTGCTGGCAGAAGTTCAGCGGTTACGCGCGGAGAATGCTTACCTAAAAAACTTGCAAGCCTTGGTTTTGGAAAACGAGCGACGCCGGCTGAAAAAGCACAGGTGATCCAAATACTGAGGCAAGAATTTTCACTGGCGATTCTGTTGGATGTCGCTCAACTGCCCCGTGCTACATTCTACTATCATCTGAGACGGATGAAAGGAGTGGACAAGTACGAGTTGGCAAAACAGGAGATCACAGCAATCTATCACGAAAACAAGGGGCGGTATGGTTATCGCCGCATCACAATGGTGCTCCGTGATCGCGATCTGCCCCTGAACCACAAAACTGTCCAGCGGCTTATGAAGGAACTGGGGTTGGTCTGCTATGTCAGAATAAAGAAATACCGTTCATACAAGGGAGAAGTCGGGAAAGTTGCGCCGAATCTGTTAAATCGGGATTTCCATGCAGACAGGCCGAACCAGAAATGGGTCACGGATGTGACGGAATTCAGCCTGTTCGGCGAGAAGCTGTATCTGTCGCCGATTGCCGATTCTTGATTTGCACAGCAGCGATCTGGTCAGCTACACGATTTCGGATCGTCCAGTGCTGAGCATGGTAACAACCATGCTGGACAAGGCTTTTGAAAAGATTCCGGATGCCACGAATCTCATTCTCCATTCCGACCAAGGCTGGCAGTACCAGCACAGGCAGTATCAGCAGATGCTTTGCGGGAAGGGCATCCGGCAAAGCATGAGCCGCAAGGGAAACTGTCTGGACAATGCAGTAATTGAAAACTTCTTTGGATTACTCAAGAGTGAGCTGTTCTATTTGCAGGAGTTCAGCTCAATGGAACACTTCAAACGGGAACTGATTGCATATCTGGACTACTACAACAACCGCAGAATCAAGGCAAAGCTGAAGGGCTTGCCGCCTGCAATTCACAGACAGCAAGCCCTTTCAGTTGCTTGAACAATTTTTATCCGAATTCTTTGTCTAACTTTTTGGGGTCACTTCATGCCTAGCTACTGGGGCGATGCTGTAAATTTTGAAGAGTTTATTATGCTGATTGACAGAAATCTATTATTCAAAGATGATATGTGTGGTATCTGCAAAATAATTAATAATCAAAAAGAATGTCAATCAAACTGCGGAAGATGCGCTCACCACCCATTCTCGATGCTATTCAATTTAGGTATGCTTGGATATGTTTCTATAAATGAAGCCGGAATTAATAAAGTTAAGCAGCATTTCTTGGATGCACATAAAATCACATACTTTCACGAGCAAAATGATTTGCCTATAAATATGCATACTTTATATGTTGTCCATCCCGCATTAACAAAGAGCATAGAGGCACTTAAAAAAGATAAAATAATGCACTTTTCTGGCTTTTTGCTAGGTAAAGATATTGAAGTGTCACAAAATCAAATTCGAAATCTCATTGAAGATAGGAAACAACTGAGTAAGGAAGCATTCGAGAATAAATACTATAAAATCATACATGATCAATTGCTGTTGAATAACTGATATAGTAAAAAGGAGTATCTAGTTCTGCTATTTACTCCTTTTTGCTCAGTCACTCAACAGCCCCTGCTTTCAGGATAATGTACAATAAATTACACGAAGGCATAGCTTGCAGGCTCTGGTAGAATGAAGTCACGACACACCATTCTGAAAGGAGGCAGCAAACTATGTCCGAGATAACTGTATAGCTAAATGAGAAAATTATCAAAGGGCAAATCAAAGAACTGGTTCACAGCAGCGTGGAGGAAGCACCCATTGAGATGTATCTGATTGGTGTCTCCGTGCGCCAGGTAGAGAACATCACCGAGGCGCTGTGGAGCGCAGTAAGGTCTCGCCCGCTACCATCAGTGAGCTGAACAAGAAAGCCTACGTCCACTTCAAGGACTGGCGGAACCGCCCTTTGAAGGGCTGAGAGCGATGATGCTGAAAGAAGCCACCCAGAATGCCGAAAGACGGCATTGCGGAGGCGCTGACCTACTACGACTTCCCCAGCGAGCACTGGACACGCATCCGCACTAACAATGTGATCGAGCGGCTGAATCGTGAGATCCGCCGCAGAACCCGCGTGGTGGGGCCGTTGCCGGACGGGAACGCTGCCCTGATGCTGGTCTGCGCGAGACTTCGCCATGTGGCGGGTACCCAGTGGGGCAACAAGAAATACATGAACATGAAGCACCTAGAGGCAGCTTTAAACGACGTCTCTATTGTCGGCTGATTTCATTCAGCCGAGTCTGCAAATATTATTGCGCAATTATCTTGACACTACCTGACACTATCGATTGTGTACAGTTTGAAAGTGGAGGTCAAAAGCCAAAAGGTCACATAATATCAAGGAAACTCAAGAAACATCCTTTGTTGTCCAAACCTACAGAGTTTAGATTGCAAAGGATGTTTCACGAAAGCGGTGAATTTGCCTTTTTGATGGATGGATTCGAACCCCTTGCATAATTAATTCTTTCATAATTTTGTGACTCGAATCCATATACAGGAACTAGTCAATAATTCCTTCGCTAGCTATTGCTCGCCCAACACATTTAACAGTGCTGTTTTTTCTCTTCTTATTTAACGACATATTACACGCAGTAATGTTTTTATTTCTTACTTTTACTGGTATTATCGGCGTTTTAAATCCCCGAGCTTTCATTATTGCTTTTTCCTTTTTTGTTCTTCGATTAATTTTTGCTAACATACATTTATCCCTCCTTTGCCAATAGCGTTTCATAGTATAGTTGAGTTTCTGAAATTAGTAAATATAAACAATCTGCAAACGCGCGGGTTGTTTCAATTATCATCTGCGTTAGGGGATTTCCTTCAAGAAACTGATTCTTTTCCTTAGAGTCAATACAGAGAAAACCTATAACATCATAGTATGGGGGAACCTCTTTAGGGGATCCTACATATGTTCTAATTGGGACTACCAGTGACGATGCATATTTCGGTTCTCCCCTAAAATCATGATATCTCCCCTCTTTGTAATCCTTTATTAAATTATTCCCTACAAAGTATCTACTATAACTTCGATTCATTATACCATTAAAGCTGGTACATCTATCTACTATAATATGTTCACCATGACCATACGTAATTGCTCGGGCGGCATTAGCCTCTCCTCGGCAAAAAGTAAACAAAGTATTGTCTTCTATATGAAAAAGCTTCAAGCTAATCTTTGGCTTCTTTATTCCAGTATCTTTAAGTAATTCTTTATACTTAATTATTAAATCTCTAAATTCATTCTCTCGAAATTGTTCGAAGGAAGCAGATGATTCTTCATCTTCAAATCTATCCCTAAGATCAAGACTTACTTCCTTATATACATCAATGACATGATGAAACTCGTCTGTAAGGATTAACCCTTTGTCCAAGTTTGATTCAGTTATTAAAGCAACAAAATAAGCTATTGCAAACAAAATTCCTATTCCAAATATTGTAAGGAAAATCGCAGCTAAAACACTGCTCAACATGTTTTGGAAAAATGAAAAAATAGTTATTAGTGCCGCGACAAGATTAACTACGAGTATTATTGCATTAGCAACACGATTGTTGAGCAATTTTTTCATATCATTCACTCTTTCTAATATATGTATTTCAATCTATTTTTGGGCATCGAAGTGAACTGTGGCGTTTCGGCATCAACCACAAGTTTTAGAAACACTGCGTCATTGAAATCCAGATTTAAGCACAGCAAACCATAAAAATCATTTCTAATTTATATGACCTGTAATGCGCCTCAACGCACTATGTAACGCGAATTGCGAGGTACTTAATATCTAGTCTCTTTTATGCTATGCATCGAATGTAACCCATCTTCATGTTTCTTAATTTCGCCTAGCTTTATCTTATGTTTTTGTTCATTATGCCATGTATTCCTACATTTTGCAATTTATAATGCAAAATTCCCACGCAGATATGTTTTCCCTTGGTGCTACCTTAAGGGCTTTTGTGTTGTTTATAAAGAGGAGATTTTCAAATCTAATGGTGAAAGCATTACGGGATATTGCAGTCTTGTAAATAGTGTTCGCCTCCTCTGCTTCTCTACAAGCCGGCTTGTTATGTTATTTTATCATAGTTTTTCATCTCTTTCAAGTCGCCTAAGCAAAAAGCTGGTTCTATTTTGTATGAAATGCAACTACTTAGGACACGCTTCCAGTAAGTCATAACCACATCGGCTTAGCCAGCGGCTTGACAAAGCCCTAGAAATGTTTTTTACCGACCGACGTCTAAAGATGCACCGAATTGTCTTTCACTTGCATCAAATACTCTACCACCCGCAAACGAACATCCGCCGTTTTTACCGAGTGCATGCGAATTTGCTAGGTTGCTATTCTCCACTTGCTTCGCACGATATTTAAAGCTGAAGCTTTTTACGAGATACCTCACCGCCATAGCCGGTGATTTCCAAAACCAATGAGATCCGCCCCGCCTTACGACGTTTGCCATAAGACGGGGCAGTAAGTGTGGTGGGAGCACGAAGCAGTCACAGCAGCTGGGTTACTTCAAGTCCACCGATGAAGACCACCTTGATTTTCTCTTTTGATTCGACAACCACGCTCTCGAGAATCTGCCTGACGATTTGATCGTCATAGCTGATCGGGTGATTCACCAGCGCCTCGAGGATTACGAAGATTTCGTCGAGTCTGGATTTTGCGTTTTCGCGCTTTTGCTTTGTGTCTGCGATGCGGTCAAGCTGAATCTGCAGTTTTGCCTTTTCGTCCATGAGCGCCTTTGCTTTTTCTTCGTCAAAGGCTTCCACATTATCAGCAGCGATGGCTTTGAGCATTTTTTGAAATTCGGCTTCGATCTCTGCAATTTTGATTTGAAGGTCAAGGCTGTTATCCTCCGTAGCGTCTGCGGATAATCCCATGCCGATGTGGAGCTTCAGCGTTTTCAGCACCTCCACATTTTGTTGTGCCGTTTGAAGCACGGCCTTCATGACGGCTTCCTGCAGGACGTTTTCCTCAATGCTCGGCGAGTTGTGGCAGTATTTCTTGCCGTAGTCAAGGCGGCTGATGCACCGCCATACGATCTTTTTCTTTCCATTGGCTGCCCATGTGCATCTGCGATAGGGCGTTCCGCATTCTCCGCAGATCAGAAGCTCTGTGAGCGCATACTTGCTGGAATAACGACCTTGTTCTGTTTTCGTTCCGACCTGCTTGACCTTCCGCTTTCCATTCCGCCTCGCCATTTCTTCTTGTACTCTGCCGAAGGTAGCGGAGTCGATGATTGCGGGATGGTTGTTTTCAACATAGTATTTCGGACGTTCTCCGTTGTTGATCACGACCTTCTTGGACAGGCAGTCTCTGATATAGGTCTTGTTGAGGATGGCGTCGCCCTTGTATTTTTCGTTGGTGAGGATAGATGCAATCGTTCCTCGCTGCCATTGACCAATGCCGGAAGGTGTTGGAATCTCATCGGCATTGAGGTCGTTTGCTATCGTAGCAAGGCTGTCGCCTGCAAGAAATCTCTCATATATCCTTTTGACCACGACCGCCTGTTCGGGATCGATCTCCGGTTTCCCGTCCGATCCTCTGCGATACCCAAGGAATCGCTTGTATTGGAAGGGTACGTTTCCTTCTTTTGCACTCTGCGCTTTGCCCCAGCGGACGTTGGCGCTGATGTTTTCGGATTCGCTCTGGGCAATGGAGCCGTAGATCGTGATGTAAAATTCCGCTCCGGGCTGGATGCTGTGGATCCCTTGTTCCTCGAAGTACACGTCCACATTGTGTTCTTTCAGCAGTCGGGTGTGTTTCAAGCAGTCGAGGGTGTTTCTTGCAAAGCGGGCAACAGATTTGGTAATGATCATGTCGACCTTGCCCTGTTTGCAGTGGCGCATGAGCCTGTTGAACTCATCTCGTTTCTTGACGCTCGTGCCGGTGATGCCTTTGTCGGCGTAGATGCCGACCATCGTCCACCCATGCTCTCCGTTGATTTTGTCCGTGTAAGCTCTGCGCTGAACGTCATAGCTGTTGAGCTGATCCTCCTGCTTCGTTGAGACACGGCAGTAAGCAGCGACACGAAGCTGCTTGCGGGCGTTCTTGACTTCTTCCTGTAAGTCGATTTTGGCTGGAATTGTATGTACCACTTTAGGTGGCGTCACTTGGGCTGCTGCTTGCATGCTCCGTCTGCTCCTTTCGTACTTCTTGATCATTGATCAGTATGATTCTTACGGGACCGTCTTCCGAGAGCCTGATCTGCTTGACGATCTTGTTTGTCAGCTCTGCGTCGAAGGATTCCAAGCATTCGGCCTGTTCAAGAATGCATCTTAGCTGATTTTCAATATATGCCTCGTTGCCGATCTGTTGATAGCACAAGGCGGCTCTCCGGAACAGCTTTTCCCGAAGGGCATCCTTGTCGAAGTCATATCCCTCAAGTGTCCTCGCAATCTCGTTGTCAAGGCGCCGCTGTTCGATTGGAGGTTCCTTCTGAGAGTGCCGATGAGAATGGATCATTTCGGGATTGCAAATCAAAATATTCAGAAGCTCCGTGACTTCTTCCATCAACGCGGCATCTGCCTTTTCAATTTGAGTTCCGCATTGGCTGCAGCCCCACTTCTGAATACATTTACACCTTGCATCCTGCCGACGATGCATCACCTCACCGCAGGATGGACAGATGACAGGGACTTTCAGCCGGTAGATTCCGGACTGCCGATCTGTGCTTGACTGCGTGTTTCGGGAAGATTTTCGGCTTCGCATTCTTTCGAGCGTCGCTTCGTCAATGAGCTGCGGGTAGGTTTCATTGCCGATATAGCGATCATCATCGACAATTCTCATGATCCTGGCTTTGTTCCATGTCGTTATGCCGGGCGCGAACTCCACCTTGTCTGCCTGCAATCCATTTGCAATCTGCAGGAGTGACCGTCCGTCGAGGTATTCGGAGCAGATCCTCCGAAGTGTGGTATGCTCGTCAGCGCTGGTAATGATCTTTCCGTTTTCGAATCTGTATCCGAAGGGTATGTTCCTGTTTTTCATATCCGTTTTCACCGTCCTTCACGCTATGCTTTCGGTCAGTTTTAGACCGCCGATCAGTTGGAAGATGATTTCTGATCTGCTCATCACAGTTGCTGTTTCAACAATCTGATTGAATAGGTCCTCGTTAAAGGCCGCTATCGGTTCGTATTCATCGAGGATACCTTGCAGCTCCTTGAGCTTGTCGAGCTGCTCATCGCCCTCGTCCTCGGCAAGCTTCTTCCTACGTTCAGATCGCAGGGCGCTGATCCGGTTGTTGATTTCCGAAGACTGTGCCGAGTAGTCGGAGCCGTTCAGGATGCCGCTTGTGTGCAGCCTTGCGATGACGAGATTCCTTGCGGCAAGGTCAGCAATCTCCTTGTCGATCTCGGCGATCTTCTCGTGGTTTTCGCTTGTCTTGCTCTGCATGGTTTCAATATCTCGAATCAATGTACCGAGGAGCATTGGATGATGTTCCTTCAACTTGAAGAGCATTCTGCTGAATGCTTCGTACACATCCGGCTCCGCCATCCGTCGGCTTGAACAGGTTGTAGCGCCGGAGGCTTTGCCGGAGCAGATCCAGTAGGCTTTCCCCCTGACGAGCTGCCTGCGGTACGTCCTGCCGCAATCGGGACAGCGGAGCACTCCGGTCAGCGGATAAGCGGCTTTCTTCCCTCCGGCATTCTTTTGGCGGGATTTCTGAAGCTCTTGCACCGCAGCATAGGTTTCTCTGCTGACGATAGTGGGATTGGCATTCTCAACATAGTACTGCGGACACTCCCCACGGTTTTCTTTTCTCCTGAACGGGAGCGTATCCGTGGTATACTTTTTTTGAAGCAAGGCGTCGCCCATGTATCTTTCGTTGTTCAGCATGTAGTCGATCCCGAAGGCGTACCATGTTTTCACGCCGTGCCGCCGAGGAACGCCTTCCTCGTTCAGCTTGTTTGCGATCGTCTGCTTCCCATATCCTTGCAGATACATGGAGAATATCCTTCGGACAACCGCCGCTTCCGTTTCATTGATGACCAGACTGCCATCGACAAGGTTGAAGCCGTATGCCGGAGCACAGCAGTTGAACTCGCCGGATTCCATTCGCTTTTTATAACTCCAACGCATATTCCCCGATATGGCCTCGCTCTCTTGCTGCGCGGCCATACCGGGGAATGTAACGATCATTTCACTATTCAGTTTGTCGGTGTCGATACCCTGCTCCTCAAAGTAGACGCTGACACCAATGTCTTTGAGGAAACGGATCGTTGTCAGCAGCTCTGATGTGTTTCTTGCGAAACGTGATACCGACTTGACGATAATACGGTCAATCAAGCCTTTCTTGCAGTCTCGAATCAACCGATGCAAATCATCGCGCTTGGCCATGCAAGTGCCGGTGATGCCTTCATCCGCATAGATGTCAACCAGCTTGTACTGAGGATTTCTTCGCTCGTAGTTCTTGTAGTATCTGATCTGTGCGGCGAAGGAGTGAAGCTGGTCTTCGCTGTCACTGGACACTCGGCAGTAGGCCGCCAGCCGGATCGTTTCTTGCGCCGTTTCTTTCTCGGCTGTGATCTCAATTACGTTCATTGCGCTCTACTCCTTTCTGCGGACTTGCCCGCGGTTTTGCCTTTCGGCAACACAAACAGATACCACAAGAGTTCAGAAACATCCAGCGAAAATCGGAAGTTTTTTGATCAAACGGAAAAAATCTTTGTACCGTAATGATCCTCGCTGATCGCCACGATCTTGTTGTATTCTTCTTTCGTGATAAGCTCCATACCAAGAAGCATTCGGAGCAGATTCACGCTGTATACGAAAGAAGCGTTGTTGCTGTCCTTTTTCATTTCAACAATCCCTCCATGACTTTGATCCCAAGGCTTGTGATGATGGCGCGATCGACCTTTCCCATCAGGTTTTTGTCGAGTTTACCGACATACTCGTCAAGCCTGCGCTTATCGATGGTTCTGATCTGTTCAAGCAGGACGACAGAGCCGCTGACCAAGCCTTTGATATCTACTCTGACATGCGTCGGGAAATGTGTGTTAGGCTTTGTACTGGTGATTGGCGCCACGATGGTCGTTGGGCTGAATCTGTTGCCCATATCATTCTGCAGGATGAGGACCGGGCGGTATCCATCCTGTTCGCTTCCTACTATCGGGGAAAGGTCTGCATAGTAGATCTGGCCTCTTTTAATGTCGTTCATTTTCGTTCCTCCGTGTTAAGTAAAAGACCGCCGTCTGTTGTTTCCGCAGGCGGCGGTCTGCATTGTATCAATCGTTGTGATTCACAACCGATATTTGTCCACGACGCCCTCGATCAACGGGAACGCACCTTACGGCCGTGCATGCGGCCTCATGGGAATCTCACCCCTCCGAGGATCTCTCCGAGGCGCCCTCCTTCGTTGCGACGGCTTACGGCTATGCTGCCGCTTCAACGCTCGACTTTAGGACTGGACGCAAGTATCATTATTTCTTCTGCTTGTCTTGGCCTTCGCTGCGGATGCGCCGCAGCGTCTGAGGCTTGAAAACTCCGGACATCTGCAAAAAGAGTGCTTGTCCGAGTGTTCGCTCATGTGGCTTGCCGGTTGCCCGACGGCAGGAGGAAGGTAAAAGATGCGCTGTGCTATTCGGTTGTCAAGGAACAGTGAGGAACTTTTTTGTCTTTCCTCATTTGTATAGGAACGAAAATCGGGTTTTGCACACCCTCACAAATCAATTTCCATAGATTTTTTCAGCTTTGCCAAGATCCGAACCTTCCGCTTATGGACGGCGTTTCTGAAAACGCCTGTCCGCTCTGCGTATTCTCTTTCGGTCATGCCGTCGAAGAACAGTGCTTGCAGGAGCTGTTTGTCCAAGTCAGATAGCATCCTCATAGTGGAATACAGTGCCTTGATCGGAGCATTCTCAGTGAAGACGCTTTCGGGATTGAGGCTGTTGTCGATGAATTCAGAGAAATTTTCAAACGCACCGTCATCGCCGCCAATCAGTTCGCTGAAAAGCGTTTCGTTTGCGCGGTGCTTATCATCGTTTTTCTCAATTCGCCACTCCCCACGGCGAAACTCGTTGTAAACCTCCTTGGTAGCCTCTACCATCTCATACTGAGAAGTACAGGTGTTAAAAACAGTAAGTGTATATGTTTTTGTCATTTTCGTGATCTCCTTTGAATTTTTGAATTTGGATTGAAAATCAAAAATTCGGAGATCACGGATATTCAGCTATGTATGGCTGCCATGCACTGTCGGGCACAAAAACGCACTCGCCATAATTAGCCAGCTTTTGGCATGTGCAAAAATTTGAAGAACATTGCGCGGCAACGCAGGCCTGCGAAAGCCGAAGTTTTATCATGAAAAAAAGTCCTTTCCCAAACGAATTCGGGAAAGGACTTTTTTCTTCTTATAAGAGATGTGCATAAAAACAGACGGAATCAAAATCTCAAAGATTATTGGCATTCTCTTTGCGTCGACTTCTTAATGACGTATTTTACGGATTGATGTAATATACAGCATTTTCAGCTTGTACTCCGTAATCTTTTATTTTATGTGGTTATTCTATAAAAGACCATGCCGTAATTGGAAAATTATTCTTTCCGTTTACGGCATGGTCTTTTCTGAAGAGAAAAGTATTATTTTAATAGAAATAGGTGTATAAGGGGGTTATCATAATGAAAAAACTTCTTTCTTTCGTCTGCGCCATTATGTTGCTTGTTGCGTGCGCTAAAGCTAGTCGGTCATATCATCTAGGCAAGGAATACTTGCCGCAGTGCGATGAGCCTTATGCAGTTACATTACAATAATCCTGATTGTGGAAATGTTCTTTCTATAAAGCGTTTGTAGTGTTCTGCTGATGTCTGATTTCCCATTGCAACAGCCATGTATAGCGCTAACTTTACACTCTCCTTTGCCTGCTCCATATCGCCGGGTTGATTTCTTTTTGTAAGCGACCACGCTTTATTATACAGCATTCTTTCCAAAAAACTGCACCGTCCCGTTTCTCTAGCAATTCTGATGCCTAAATTACAGGTTTCAATACATTCCTCGTATCTTGCAGCTAGTCCAAGACATTTTGAGAGATTATATAGGATTAAAGGCTGCGTGCGTAATATCTCTTCCGGATTGAGCATGCCATTTTCGTAGTGTTTTTTTATTAGAGATAATATATGTATCGCCTTTTGAAAGTCATGCATGGACTGATAGCATCCGGCAATATTGTTAAGAATTATAATCTCCTCATAAGATATTATTTTGGGAATACTATCTTCGTTATAATTAGGACATGTTAGCCTAATTGCCGCTTCAAGATGCGCGAGTCGATCCTCAGGAGAATATGACATCGGAGAAGCTAGAATATCATTGAGTAGAACAAACTGCTGCTCAAGGTGGGATTTAGGATCCATCTTCTTTTTATAGCTTTCTAAGAGATCATGCGCTTCCTCGAAATGTCCTAGAATAATTGCCTGTCTGATTTTAAATTTCAACTCATGAAGAAATAGTGTGCGTTCATCAACATAGGTGTACAGAATTGTTTCTGAGAAGCCAAGTCTTTGTAGGAGCATTTCAAAGTGATCTTTTGTTGGCAACCGTTCGCCATTTTCAATTCGCGAAAGCGTTGGAACGGAACATATCCCCTCTGCAAGATCCTCTTGAGTGTAGCCAAGTTCCTCTCTACGTTGTCTAATTATATATCCGAATTTGTAAATAGGCATTTTGACCTCCTTAGTTTGCTACACAAGCCGAGAAAAGCGGGCGTATAGGTTGCAGACGCCTTTCTGTATGATTTGGAATTGCATGCCTGAAATTCTTTTCCTTTATATTATAGATCATAATTGAGCAAAAGTGAACAGTATATTGAGAAGAAAATCCGCTATCTTCTAGGCACTAAGACAATGTTGTATTGGGGCAGAAGTATTTAAAACGAAACTAGCATTCGGAGAAAATCAATCACCATTGGGGGAGTAGCAGTCTCATTGCCACATATAGAATATACTATTTTCATGGTAAATGGTCCTTAAAATATTAAGATTTAGGCTGTGTTTTGCCTCTTTATAAATCGGAGTCGATTAGCAAATACCATTTCTAGCTGTAGGCATGATGTTGTATGAGAAATAAGACCACTATCTGAGGTAACGGGTATGCGAAGGGTCACTGAAGCACTAAATCAAATTGTTAACCATATAACGTGTAAAGATGTCTTGGAAATTGCATGCGGCAGCGGAGAGTTTTCCCTTGAAGCGGCCAAATATGCTCGTTCTGTAATATGCATTGACTTGGACGATTGTCGTTTGAAGTCATCAGTAAGTAAGACGGAAAACATTATATTTCTACTTATGGATGCAGCAAATTTACAGATTGAAAATAGTAGCATTGATATTATTGTATTCTATAACGCTATTGCACATATTGAAAACCAGTTGGAAAAAATTTTGAACGAATGTTATAGAGTATTACGGCCAAAAGGCGAATTATACTTTATAAGTTCTTTTGGAATTGACAAAATCGCTATAAAATATGCATTGTTGCCAATACTGAGCAAGCAAACCGTCGACGTTGATCTGGTTAAAACCAAAAATTTCACTATAGTCAAAATACATAAATGAACGCGAAAAGTACTTTTTATATTAAGAGTGTTAATAGCCAGTTTTCAGAAAGGAGGTTTTATCGTGGACATAGAACTGTTTTTAAAAGAACACCCCGAATTGCTCTTAGAATCTGAGAAAGCAGTCAATCTTGATGACAATCTAACAATTGCGTGTAAATGTCATTGCGGGTCGAGAAGTAGCGAAATCCATTAATTGAATTAAGCCGTCTTGGTTTTTCAAGGCGGCTTATTCACTAATCTTTTTGCAGAGGTATATAATGAACAGTTTATATCTTAATGTCACGGATTTTTGCAACATGCGTTGCGAGTACTGCTATGGTAATCATGGCCAATACTACAAAAAAAAGCACTTTAAAAACATGAGCTTTAAAACGGCATGTAAAGCTATCGAAATTGCAATGAATTTATACAATCATCTGCGTATTGTCTTTTTTGGTGGAGAGCCTCTACTAAATTTCGGTTTAATAGAACAGCTTGTCAAAAAATATAGTGGGCAAGCTCACTTTTGTATAATCACAAATGGCTTGTTACTGAACGACAAAATCTTGCACTTTTTTATTAGTCAAAATTTTTCAATTACAATTAGCTTTGAGGGTAACTATGAAGCGCAGTCTTTTCGTAAAGATGCTAATAACCGTTCTACATATAGTCAAGTATTAGAAAGAATTGCTTTACTTGATTCAATGGATTGGCCATATAATATCAGAATGACTTTATTTAGAAACAATGTTGATATAGGGGCTAGATTGCACTCGTTAGAGAATTTCAAGAACATTCGGGAGATACGAGTACAGTTTTGCTCACCAACAAACTCAATTTGTGATCTTACACCTAGTGACATGTTGGAATATACCTCCAATATTGAAAGTGCTTCTGAGTCCCCCCTATTCAATAAATGTATGCTCCCCCAAGATTCACCACACTCTAATGCCATTTGTACAATGGGAATTACAGGGTTTTCTGTTGATACTAATGGATATGTCTATCCATGCTATCGCTTTATTGGGAAGCGCAAATTCTGCTTGGGACATATTAGTAACTTCTCATCAAAAAATCTATGGTGTACAGCTATACTGGAAAAGAAAAGTGGAACAATACCAAACTATTGTTTTGCAGATTATTATATTTCGCTTAATGAATAAATTGGGGGAAGTAGCAATGCCTACCCAAAACACAAATTATCATATAACTGCGATTGCTTCCGCTTTAGCAACGTGCTTAGATAGGAGCGTTGAAGTAGGGAAGATTTCAGAGATGACCCTTTGCTTGTTGCGGTTGGGTGTTTCTAATTATTCTCCATTAATGAAACGTTCGATTTCTTATATCTTAGATTGCCAATTGTATGACGGACTTTGGTCTACACCTCTCACAACTGCGCAAAATGTCGAAATTCTCTCGCGATGTTCACTGAGGACAGATTGCTACATTGATGGTTTGGACCGCTGGAAGTTCAATGGTCTATGGGGGCAAAACACACGAGATATTCCAAGGCTTGCATGTAGTTCAGAGATTATCGAGTGCCTATGTTCGGTTTGTCCAGATTATATCAAAGCACACTCAGCGGCAATTCTTAAGGCAATCACAAGCATATGGGCGCGGGACATTAGCATGGTTCCATTTACGTTTAAGGCAATTTCATATGTATTTATTAGATCACAATTGAACCAATTTCTACCTATCGGAGTTGACGAAATAGATCTACGTTTGTTTAGCACCACTCTTCGATTGCTGTTACAATCCATGAATAATTCCAGCTATATTTCGAGCGTCCTAGGCATTGAGCGGGGGACCTGCAGTATCCATTATGTACTTAACCTTTGTAAATCACTCATCTCTCTTGATAATACTCGCGATGATATTATCATCGGTCTAAAGGCGCGGACTGTAGAATTACTTTTCAACTATACTAATTGTGTGTTTTCCCCAACAAGTCACATAGAATTATGTGATTATTGCAACGCAGTACACATCCTAAATGAAGTCTAACATTTAGCGTCTCCCTTTTCTTGGTTTAATCAGAAACCCCTAAATATGGGGTATGTGTCTCCTGCGATGATACGCTTGGTACATAAAAACAGCAGGTGGCATTAGTTATGCACCATAGAAAAGAGCTAATGCTGCGAAGGTCAGCCGAATCATTTCCTGATTGTGGGATAATGCGATGCGGATCTGTCCCTGAAGAAATGGCTGGATCGAGTTATATTCTGGAAGAGCAGCTACAATGACAGCGGCGCCCAACATACAGCGTTCTACTGTGGCGCAATTCGTAGAAACCATCATTGAGAATTGCGTAACCGTCCAAACTGACAGTTAATAATGCCATATAAATTAATTTTAA
>ENA-UEYF01001040-UEYF01001040.1-human-gut-metagenome-genome-assembly--contig:-NODE-1040-length-25093-cov-6.896067_pt1 | contig 25093 bp, 7 predicted proteins | sample MGYA00242902_ERZ507920 | MGnify/ENA primary metagenome ERZ507920 (study PRJEB26167, sample SAMN06115402) | human gut metagenome | host: Homo sapiens | place: China:Jiangxi | collected 2016-07-05...
TCGGTGCCTGAGGCTGTGAAGTATGGTGCCCTGACTGAAGAAGAAGTTGATAAGCATGTGATTCGTCTGCTCGAAGGATGGCAGCTGCTTGCTGCCGGCGTTTTGATGTCAGTATGCACATCATGCTTTACCGTATCACCTGTCTGGGCTGCGGAATACACCAAAGGTCTTACCGGTAATGCTGAAAGTGATATGGCAATTATCGGCGGTGACGGTAATAAAGTTGTACAAAACGGCAACACCGTTACTTATGATTTTCAGGGTAAGGACCACACCTTTACCGTAAAAAATAAGGATGCCATTATGACCGATAAGGATAATGATGGCTATGATTACGTTTTGAATAACGTTGACAGTGATGGCAATAAGGGTACGCTGCACTTATACCAGACCAACACCAGAAAAAATGACTTTGCCGGTGTAACCGGTCTGTCAGCAGGCGGCGGTAAGGTTGTAGTAAACAGTAATCTTGATATTACTGCTTATTCTGCCTATGCTTCTGTAGGTGTCAGCGCAGCAGGCGGCACTGAGCTGACTATCAACGGCAACGTGAAGATGCGCAAGGATGACCCCAACAGTCCTTGGGGTATTATTACTAAAAACGTTCACGGCAATATCGGTCCCGGCGGTGTGACCTCTATGGACCCGACTGACGTTAACTATACCGGTGCACGCTGGCAGCCTAGCGCTTTCAGCGTCGGCGGCCTTGATGCCAGCATTACCGTAAACGGTAATGTGGATGTTGCTGTACGCGGTACTGCGGTACAGACGAATACCTATTCAAAAACTAATGACAAAATGCTTGGCTGCAAGCTGTCCACCATCAGTCTGGTGGGCGACTCTATCAAAATCGAAACTCCGTCTGACGAAAGAAACGAAGACGGCAGCTTTAAGGAAGCATATTATGCGATGGCCAGCTACGGCGGTACCATTAACATCAATGTTGTTGATACCAATAACAGCAAGGATAAATATTCCCTCGAAAACGAAAATCTCGTAGCTGCCGAAGGCAAAACAACCAATATTATCGGCAACGTTATCGCTATGAAGCGTTCTGAGCGCACCGATAAGCCTGACGTATATCAGGATGGCCGTGTTAATATCGGTTTGACCACTAAGGAGTCTACCTGGAAGGGTGTTATTGATAACGCAGGCACCGACCATGCCGGCGAGGTTAATGTTTGGCTGAGCAACGGCGCACAGTGGACACATGAAGCAACCTCCCGTGTAGACGGCCTGGATTACAGCAACATGCCGGCATACAGCAAGCCGAGCTATGATAATTTTGACGGCGTATCTTATGTTAATAAGCTTGTCGGCGGCCAAAAGTCTGCCAACAGCGGCTTTATTTATCAGAACAGTGATGTAAAGCTGAATATTGCAAATTACAGCGGCTACAATACTATTGTTTATAAGCACAATAATAAAGGCATGGAAAAGTCTGACTTCATCGGCGGTGATGTGACTATTCAGCATGCGAATGCAGGTGCTAATGTTACCCTGGCAACCGGTAATAATAATATCGACCTTAAAAACGGTGATGAGGTTGAAGCAGTACTCAATGCTTTGGCAAGCAAGCTGACCTATAGCGGTTATGTGAATAACGAAAGAGATCTTTCCGGTACTGTTATGATTGCTTCCGGACTGACTGCCTCCGGCATTACTGCTGATGCTAAGGGTATGATTAAATTTAACGAAGCAACCGGTGAAGGCAGTTACACCAAGCCGCAGGAGGGCGAGCAGAATACTGCGGAAATCACCAGCAGCATGACCGGTACTTCTGCAGACAGCGATTATACCTCTGCCAATATCCGTCAGGAGGACGGCTCCTATAAATTTACCCAATCTACCAAAATTGATGTAGAGAACGGTACTGCTATTGATGCAGCTGCCGACATTACTGTTAAGGCAGCAGATACTGCTTTGACTCTGGATGCTAAACAGGGTATTGTTACCAACGGCAATACTGTAGATATTACTTCCCGTACTTTGCATCTGACTACAAAAGAGAATGCTATCGTTGCTGACGGCGGTAAGGTTATCAGCATGGGCATTACTAATATCAACAAGAATGCTGCCGGCGATAAGCCTGCGGCAGAGAATGCTGTTAAGGCAGCAAACGGCGCTGAGGTTACCTTGGGGAATGGCGTTATCAAGGGCAATATTATCAGTGACGCTTCCGTAGTTAACATCAATAAGGATAATATGGATGCCGACGGCAAATATAAAGATGGCTCTTTAGAAGGCAATCTTACTGTTGCTAACGGCGGCAAAATCGACCTGACTGTTGCCGATGGCAAATTCCTGGGCAGCATTGTGAAGCCGGGTGCGGCAGCTGCTGCTGTAGGTGATGACGGCACTGTTAACCTGACTGTTGCTGACGGTGCGGTATGGACCGGTGCGCATAAGAATGCCGATGCCGAGCTGAACCTGACTCTTTCCGGCGGTGTATGGAATAATAACGGCACCGACGCAACCTATGTAAACAGCCTGAAGGGCGGTAAGGGCGTTGTAAAAGCTATTAAATATATCAATCCGGACGGCGGCAATAACGAGGAAGTAGAAATTCCCGTTAACGGCTTTATCAGCATGGCTCCCGAGGCCGGTGCGGTTACCGTAGGCAACTTCGGCGGTACTCATATCGTAAGCTACGACCATGATAATGCAGGCAGCGACGTAAGCGATTACAAGGGCGGCAACTTCACTGTTGAAAAAGCAGATAAAGGTTCTATGCTGATTGCGGCAACAAGCAGCAAGAACATTAAAACCAACGACCAGGACGCTGTAGAAGCAGCCTTCAAGGCATTGAGCCAGAAGATTTACTACGGTAATGCCGGCGTTGACGAAAACCTGACTGGTAAGACCATGATTACCTCCGGGTTAACTGCTTCCAGTATTTCCCGTTGGCTCGGCGACATGAAATTTGACAGTGCTAACGGTGGCGTAGGCAGCTTTGTCGGCGGCAGCGGTATCAATATTACCGGCGATTACGAAACCGCACTGATGAAGGGCGCAAGAGCGGCAACCACCAGCGCTATGCTTTCCTGGCGCGATAATGCTGCTAACGTAATTTATCGCGGCGATTTGCTGCGTGCGCATATGGAGAGTGACGGCATCTGGGCTAAGACCTACGGTGGCAAGGATACCTACAATGCGAATGCGGTTGATCTGAGCAACAGCTACTGGGGTGCACAGGTAGGCTTTGACCGTATGTATGACCATGGCTGGATTGCCGGCGCTGCTATTGATTATCAGAAGGGCAGCTCCAGCTACAACTATACCGATGACGATTTCGGCAATATCGGCGGCAATACCGGTGACAACAAGCTGTACAGCTTCGGCCTGTATGCTTCCAAGGACCTGGGCGATGGCGCACATCTGGACTTCGCAGCTAAGGCCGGCAGCGTACGCAATGAATTCAGTGTACACAACGGCATAGGCACCGAGCTGAACGGTACCTACAGAAACCGTGGCTACAGTGCTACCGCAAGTCTGGCAAAACGTATCGGTACGGATAAGAGCTATCTGGAGCCTCAGGCACAGCTGACCTGGGCACACCTGGGCGGCAGAAACTTTGCTGCAGTAACCGACGGCGGCGAGGTTCTGGACGTTAACCAGGGCAATTATAACAGCTTTGTAGGCCGCCTGGGCTTAGAGCTCGGCAAGACCGGCCGTCTTGGCTCTGTATATGCACGCTTCGGCCTGGCGCATGAGTTCTCCGGTGATATCACCGGCAGCTACAGCGCAGAGGACGGCGGCAGCAAGACTACCTCTGTAGAAACTAAGGGTACCTGGGCTGAAATGAGCCTTGGCACTACCTTGAATATTAAGCCTAACGCAAGCGCATACTTTGATGTATCCCGCAGCTACGGTGCTGATTACGAGCACGACTGGAAATTCAGCGGCGGCCTGCGCTTTGCACTTGACCGTCTGCCGAAGCATGAGCAGGAAATTGCCGGTCAGGCTGAGGCTGAACAGTTCATCGCAGGTGAAACCGCAGCAGTACAGGAAAATGCGGCTGCTAATGTAAAGACCGACGCAATGCCTGGTATCGCTGCACAGGAGCAGACTCTTAATGCTCAGCCTGCAGTGCAGGAAGCAGAAGAAACTACTGCTGTTGCAGAGCATTCCGAGCCGAAATATGTTGAAACCGTAACCAGCTACGATGCACCGGAGCCGACCGCAGCAGACTTTGACGAAATGAGCTTTGAGCTGGCTCCTATCGTTATTACAGCTTCCCGTATGGAGGAATCCATCCTGAAGGCGAAGGCAGATATGAGCGTTGTCGGCCGTGAAGAAATCGAACAGATGCATATGGAGAACGTGGAAGAGGTTCTGCGTACCGTTCCGGGCGTACAGTTCCTGGATTACGGCTCCAACGGCCTGAATGCTAACGTAAGCGGTATTCGTATCAACGGCAGCAAGGACGTTGTTATCCTGGTTGACGGCGTGCGTGTTAACGACTTCAAGGGCGCAGGCAGCAGCGGTTATATGTTTGCCGCACTCATGAACAATATGGATAACATCGAGCGCGTCGAGGTAATGCGCGGCAGTGCTGCTACCATGTACGGCAGTGGTGCTAAGGGTGGTGTTATCAACATCATCACCAGAAGACCTGTAGGGGCAAAAACAGTTATTGATATTTCTAAGGGCAACTTTGGTAAGGAAGCCTATAAATTCAATACTCAGGCTGCTAAAGATAAGGTAAGCTATAATATTTACCATGACAGAACCATTTCTGGCACCAGCAAGGACGGCAGCGGCAAGGAATGGCCGGGCCAAAGCAATACCAAGAGCAGCGGTGCTAAGTTTGAATACAGATTTAACGATGCTAATAAGCTGACCTTAAACTATGAAACCATCGGTTCTAACTTCAGCGGTACCGATATGGTATACGGCGGCAATTATGTTGGCATGTACGACAGTAATAGCGTAACCTTGAAGCATGATTGGCAGATTAACGATCAGTGGAGTAATTCTTTGATGTATCGTGCAACCAAAGAAAAATCCTCTTGGGATAAGCCTGGTGGAGAGGATACGGATATTTCCGAGCCGATTACAAGCAATTTGGAATATAAGCTTTACAGTGACAACTTTAAATACCAGAGCGACAGATATAGCATGGTCGGCGGTATTGAATACAGCAAGGGCAAAGACAATACTAACCACAAGGAAACCAGCAATACATCTCTGTTCTTGCAGGGTGATTGGGAAATTGTGCCGCATGTAACCTTGTCCGGCGGTGTGCGTCACGACAGACCTGACGGCTATGAGTGCCATAATTCCTTTAGCTATAAGCTGGGCTGGGATATTACTGAAAAGGATACTCTGTATGCAGGCCGCAGCGATTACTACATTCTGCCGAGCCTGACACAGCTGTATGATCATAAATACGGTAATGCTAATCTGCTTGCTTCCGAAGGCCGTACAACCTCTATCGGTTACAACCATGAATTTACACCTGATAATTACTTGATGCTGAGCTGGTTTGAAACCAAGTCTGCTGTAGGCATGACTATGAACAGCACCACAGATAAGGACGATCCGGAGTATGGACAGTATCAGAACAGCATCGGCGGTCTTTCCCGTGGCTGGAACGCGCAATATAATGCTCGTCTGAGTGATACTGTAACCTTCAAACTGGGTTGGGCACATCTGTTCTATGATGAAAAGGACAGCTTTACTCAAGGATATGCACCTAAGGATAAAGCAACCTTCGGCGTATATTATGACAAGGATAAATTCAGTGCTGCCTTCGACGGCTTCTACTTCATCCGTGACAAACGCGGCGTGAAGGAAGGCGTTAAGGGCTGGCCTTCCGATAAGTACGGTGTTTACAACCTTGCTCTCAATTACACAGCTGATAAGCAGACTAAGTTCTACTTCAAGGTAGACAACATCTTCAACAAGCTGTGGGCTGAACACACCGACGTTATCTGGAGCGGTGGTGCCGACAGCTGGTATGCAATGCCGGGCAGAAGCTTCGTAGTAGGCATGCAGTACACCTTCTAAGCTGAGTATTAATCATGTTATATACGGAGCAGCAAGCTCTGCTCCGTATCATATAAAAACTTTTTTTGATGAATGTAAAGGAGATTTTATCATGGCAAAAGCTGCTAAAGAAGAAACTAAAGTAACCGAAAGTGAAAACAAAATCGAGAAGATGACTCAGTTCCTGGCTGACAATAAAATTGAATGCTTCGATATCCAAAAAATGGAGGACGAGCATCACACCACTAGCTTCCGCAGCCGCATGGAAGTAAAAGGTCAGCTGCTGCCGATGGCTCTGCTGATGGACGACAGCGTTTATATGCTGCTGCAGGTGCAAATCGCTCCGCAGGTAATTGATGAAGAAAAGCTGAAAGCACTTGCCGGTGCTATCAACAACATGAACAACAACGTTCGTCCGTTCAAATTCACCGTTTCCGAAAGAGGCGATTTCATGCTGAATGCTTGCATTACCGCTGAAAACACCACCTTCAACCCGGCTCTGGTAAACGCTATCATGGGCGAGGCTGTTAAATTCATGGAAGCGCAATACGGCAACATCATGGAAGCAGTTTGGGCTAAATAAGGAGAGTGGCAGCAATGAAAAAGAAACTTATGACCTTACTGATGAGCGCTGTTATGGCTCTGGGCATCAGCGCAAGTGCCTTTGCTGCTCCTGTTGGTGTTGTTAACGTTAACGCAATTTTGAACAGCTATCCAGGAATCACCGAAATTGCCAAATCCGTAGCGCAGGAAAAAAACCGTCTGCAGGAAGAGTTCAACAAGCAATCTGTTAACATGAGCGATGCGGATAAACAGGCTCTGGCTGAAAAGCTGAGCAAGCAGCTGGCAGATTTTGAACAGAAGAAGATGGCTCCTGTACAAAGAAAAATCAACAAAACTATTCTTGACGTAGCTAAAGCAAACAATATTGACAGTGTTGTAAATATGAATGCTATGGTAGCAGGCGGCAAGGATCTTACCGACGAGGTTATCAAAGCGCTGAAATGAACGCAGCATGTTTATGATAAGCTGAATAATTTTGTTACGAAATCGCAGGCTGCGCTGATGAGAAGCTGCCTGGCCGGTTTCTATATAAACTGTGCGGAGAATGACTTTGCGCAGAGGGGTTAGCAGAAGCAGTGGTTGTTTCTGCTTTTTCCTGATTTTTTGATAAGGAGGACTATATGTTGAAGCTTAGTCAAAAGAAGAGAAAAGCTCTTTTAGCACTGGCCGTTGCCGCAGCTGTTTTAGGTGCTAATAATGCATTTGCAGCAAGCGTGCATGACAAGGCTATTACTGAAAGTACCCAGTATGGCAGCGCTGCGCGTACATATTGGAAAGAAGCAGGTGTGTATAATTCCAAAACACGCACCTACACCTTTGATGAGGATGTAACCTTAAAGCCTAAGGCATCTGAGCAGGAGTTTAATAACTGGACTCCCATGTTCGGCGGTATCTATATTGCCGGAAACAAACCTATTACCATTGATATGCAAGGTCATCGTCTTGATATTGCGATGAACGTTGACCAGCCGAATGGTGTTGCCAACGTTTATAATGTAAATCCCAATGCTATCCATGTCAGCTCTGCCGATTTGGTAATCAACAACGTCAAGGGCATGGAGCTTTCTGCTGCAGGCAGCTTTTTGTCCGGAGGCAAGCTGCGCGGTATTTACGTTGCAGGTACTAATCAGGAGGGTTCCTATGGCGACGGCAAGGGACTTGCCAGCCTGACCATCAATAATGCCGATGGTTGGGAAAACGCCGTAAAATTCCACTCCAGCCAGCATCAGGTTGAAAACGCTATCGAAGTATGGAAAAACACAGGCAGTGCCGACCTGAAGATTTCCGGTATGGTTGACCTGTATGTAGGCAATGACAGCGATGTAATTACCATAAGAGGCGGTAACTCTTCTTACGATATTGAAAAAACACCTACCGCTTATATCGGCGGCGGCGCAATTAAGGCTGCTATGGGACGTGCTGCTGTTGTCAGCGGCGGCGAGCTGTCCATCAATTCCAAGCTGCAGAACGGCGCAATTGTTGCGGCAGAAGGCAGCCGTGATGTACAGGTTGAAGGCAACATCCTGGTTAAGGATCAGCAAAAGGATCAGGGTATTCTGACCTTGGGCATGAATACCGACAAATCCTATTTCAAAGGTACCATTTTCAATGATAACGGTGCCGGTGAAGCATATATGCTGCTTGCCAACGGTGCGCAATGGACCAATGAAAGCAAGGGCGATTATGGTTATCATGGCAGCAGCCTGAACCAGCTTGTCGGCGGTGAAGCTGATGCCAAAGCAGGCAATATCTTCCAAAAGGACAGCGGCAGCCTGACTATCAGCAACTACAGCGGCAATACCAACATTTTCTACGCTCATACCGGCAACGGTGAAGCAGCAGAAAACTACGCAGCAGGCGATACCGTTATCAAGGGTGCTGCTGCAGGCTCCGTTGTAAGCATGATTACCGATAACACCGGTGTTGCAATGGATAACAAGGACAGCGTTGCCAACGTACTGAACGCATTGGCAGGCAAGCTGACCTACAGCAACTACGTAAACGGCGAAAATAACCTGACCGGTTATGTGAAGATTGCCGACGGTCTGACTGCTTCCTCCGCAGCACTGAAAACCGGCGATATCAGCTTCAATAAAGAAGATGGCAAAGGCTCTTATAATGCCGGTGCGGTTAAACCCGAAGCTCCGGCTGTAAAAGAATATACCGATACTCTTACCGGCTTTAATCTTACTGATAAAGCTTATGCGGATGTATTCAAGGACGGAGTATATAAATTTACCGAGGACAGCAAAATTACCAACCAATATGGTATGGACATTGTTGAGAATGCCCAAATTGATGCAACAGGCAAAACTCTGACCTTGGTTGTCAATAATCCGGCAGATCAGGGCGCAGGCATCAAGGTTAACCCCGGCAACTCTTTGAATATTAAGGCTGATACCGTAAAAATGGAGCTTACCGGTGAAGATATTTCTTCTGATGGCCTGAAGGGTGTTAATATTGCTAAGGCAGGCGCCAAGCTGACTATTGACGGCAAGCTGGATATTACTGCTAACGGCGATAACAATACTATTGGTGTTTATAACCAAGGCGACGTTGTTATTAATAGCGATGTAAAGCTGAATATTGAAGGCAATAACGGCGGTTACCAATATTACGGTGCAACCGGTCTGTATGCAACCAGCGCTATGGGTAACAGCAAGGGCGGTACTATTACAGTTAATGGTGATGTTGACTTCCAAGGCAATGCTAACGGTATTTGGGCAAATGCCGGCGGTGCCGTTGTAAACGTTAATGGCGGCGGCAACATTGTTGTAAAAGAAGGCCAAGACATGGGCTATGCTGCTATTAAAGCAGAAAACGGCACTGTCAACATGAACGTTCTTAAAGATGAGGCTGGCAATGTTACCGGTGCAGCTGACAATGCTGTAACCATTAAAGGTAACTTGAGCCTGGATACCGGTGCGGTAAATTCTGTTGATGTTCACGGTACCAAGAGCGAAATCAATCTGGGCCTGTCAACTGCTGAATCCAGCCTGACCGGCGTCGTACAAAACAGCTTTGCCGAAGGAGGCAAGAAAGCCGGTGACAAGACCTTTACCGGTGATGCAAACCTGTGGCTGCAGAACGGCGCAACCTGGAACAACGAAGTAGTTGATACGATTATCAAGAATCCTTGGGGCGGCGAAAAATGGGCAGGCAGCCGTGTAACCAACTTTACCGGCGGCGAGAGCGAAGCAAAAGCAGGCAACATTTTCCAAAAGGATAATAACAGCCTGACTATCAGCAACTACAGCGGCAACACTAACATTTTCTACGCTCATACCGGCAACGGTGAAGCAGCAGAAAACTACGCAGCAGGCGATGCCGTTATCAAGGGTGCTGCTGCAGGCTCCGTTGTAAGCATGATTACCGATAACACCGGTGTTGCAATGGATAACAAGGACAGCGTTGCCAACGTGCTGAACACATTGGCAGGCAAGCTGACCTACAGCAACTACGTAAACGGCGAAAATAATCTGACCGGTTATGTAAAGATTGCCGACGGTCTGACTGCTTCCTCCGCAGCACTGAAAACCGGCGATATCAGCTTCAATAAAGAAGACGGCAAAGGCTCTTATAATGCCGGTGCGGTTAAACCTGAAGTACCGACTGTAAAGGAATACACCGATACTCTTACCGGCATGGATTTTGCAGACGAGGCTTATGCTGATGTAATTAAGGACGGAGTATACAAATTTACTCAGGATACCAAGATTACCAACCAATATGCTATTGACCTGGGCGAAGATGTAACTATCGACGCAACAGGCAAAACCTTGACTCTGGTTGTTAAGGATGTAGAAGAAATCGGTGCAGGCATTAAAGTCAACATTGAAAATGATTCTGTTATTAAGGCTGATACCTTAAAGATGGAGCTTACCGGTACGGATATTGTTACAGGCAGCGGCCTGAAGGGTATCAATGTTACTAATAAGAATGCTAAGCTGACTATTGACAGCAAGCTGGATATTACTGCAAACGGCGATGCCGACACCATCGGTATTTATAACAAAGGTAATGTTGTTGTTAACGGCGATGTAAAGCTGGATATTGAAGGCAATGACGGCGGCAATGATTACTACGGTGCAAGCGGCCTGTACGCAACCAGCAGCATGGGCAACAGCAAGGGCGGCACTATTACAGTTAACGGTAATGTAGACTTCCAAGGCAATGCTAACGGCCTGTTTGCTAATGCCGGCGGCAGCAAGATTTCCGTTAAGGGCGGCAGCATTGTTGTTAAGGAAGGCCAAACTGTTGGCTATTCCGCTATCAGAGCTGAAAACGGCGTAGTTAACATGAACGTCGTTGAAGATGAAAACGGCAATGTTACCGGCGCAGATAAGAATGATGTAACGATTAAGGGTAATATCGGCGTTACTACCGGCGCAGTGAATGTTTCTGATATTCATGGCACCAAGAGCGAAATTAACCTTGGCCTGACTACAGATAAATCCAGCCTGACCGGTGTTGTTCAAAACAGCTTCGGTGACGGCGTAGCTCAAGGCGACTTAACCTTTACCGGTGCGGCAAACCTGTGGCTGCAAAACGGCGCAACCTGGAACAACGAGGTTGTTGACAAGATTATTAAGAATCCTAAGGTCGGAGAAAAATGGGCAGGCAGCCATGTAGCAAAACTGGTTGGCGGCGAGAGCGAAGCAAAAGCAGGCAACATTTTCCAAAAGGACAGCAACAACCTGACTATTGATAACTACAGCGGCAACACCAACATCTTCTACGCTCATACCGGCAACGGTGAAGCAGCAAGCAACTACGCAGCAGGCGACACCGTTATCAAGCATGCAGAAAAGGATTCCGTTGTTTCCCTGATTACCGATAACACCGGTGTTGCAATGGATAACAAGGATAGCGTAGCCAACGTGCTGAACGCACTGGCAGGCAAGCTGACCTACAGCAACTACGTAAACGGTGAAAACAACCTGACCGGTTATGTGAAGATTGCCGACGGCCTGACTGCTTCCTCCGCAGCACTGAAGACCGGCAACATTACCTTTAGCAAAGAGGACGGCAAAGGCAGCTATCCTACCGAAACTCCTGTTGTTCCGCCTAAGACAGAGTTTACTACTGCTCTGACCGGTGACGCTGCAACTGATACCGAATATGCAGGCAACATTCAGGACGGCAAGTACGTTTTCGGTGCCAATACTACGATTAAAGCAGATGCTGAATCAGCAGTAGATGTAAAAGCACCGCTTACCATTGATGCAGGCAACAATAAGCTTGTAATGACTGCTAAGCAAGGCAACTGGAAAGAAGTTGGTGCAGCATTTAATCATAATATTGCAGGAACAACTAAAATTACTGCCGGTGAGCTGGTAATCGGTGCTGCCGGAGGTTATAGTGCTGACGCTGATGGTTTTGACCGTTCCGGCCTTGTTGTGAAGAACGGTAACGTTGATATCACAGCAGCTACTACTACTGTTCATGCTCATTCTGACACAACTAATCCTGCCTATGGCATTTTAGCGCAAAATAATGGCAGCCGTGTGGATATTCATGGTGACCTTAAGCTGGCAAATGACAGCTTCGGACGTACTCATGGTCTTTGGGCTGAGGATACAAAGGATTTGGGCGGCAAAGCATCTATCATCAACGTAGACGGTAAGGTTGATATCAATCTGGCAAACGGTAATGCGCTGACTGCTATCAGAACCGGTTCTGCCGTAACTGTCGGCGGCGGTAATATTCAGATTGCTGCTGACCAAAAGAATGAAAACTATGCATTGAAATCTGATGGCGGCGTTGTTAATGTCAACATGAATGCTGACAAGAATGCAGCAGGCACCGTTACTACCGTAATTAAAGGTAATGCAATTGCTAATAGCGCAAAGGCGTTTGCTAACTTTGATATGGACGATGCTGACAGTACGATTAATATTGGCTTGTCTGACAAAGAATCTTCCTGGACAGGTGTTGCCTTTAGTAAAGATAATGGCAATGCAGGCTTCCCGTTCAAGGGTATTATTAATCTCTATCTTGCTAACGGCGCAACTTGGAATAATGAGGCATGGGGCAAAACCAATACAGCATTTGAAGGCAGCCATGTAGCTAAGCTGGCAGGCGGTACAAGCGCCGCAGCTGCGGGCAACATCTTCCAAAAGGACAGCAATAACCTGACCATTGATAACTACAGCGGCAATACCAACGTCTTCTATGCACATACCGGCAATGGTGAAAACGCAAGCAACTACGCAGCAGGCGACACCATTATCAAGAGTGCGGCAGCAGGTTCCGTTGTAAACCTGATTACCGACAACACCGGCATCGCTATGGATAATGATGCAAGTGTAGCTAACGCGCTGAACGCACTGGCAGGCAAGCTGACCTACAGCAATTTTACAAGCGGCGAGAAAAATCTGACTGGTTATGTTAAGATTGCTGACGGCCTGACTGCAAGCAGCCAGACTAAGAAGTCTGATACCATTAAATTCAACAGTGACACTGGCAAGGGTTATACCAAAGACGAAACCGTAAATCCGGGCGGTGGTGAAAAGACTACCTTTACCGATGCTATCACCGGTGAGAAGCAGGGCGTTTACAGTGCTGTACAGCAGGAGGACCTGTCCTATGTATTTGCTGAGGACGCAAGCATTAATATCAACCAGATGACTCATAAGGAAAAGGATCCGGATTGGGAAGGCTCCTTCATCATCAGCGGTGCGGCTGTACAGAACGCTGCAGGCGTTGAAAATCTGGTAATCAATGCTGCAGACAAGACTCTGAAACTGAACGTAGCTCTGGACAGCAAGACTGTTCCGCCTGATAAGAATGCAGGTATTCTGAACAACAGAATTCCGCTGCGCGGCATTGACAACAGCATTGCAGGCAGCACAACAAGCATTACTGCAGGTACTTTGGATATCAACATTGATAATACCTACAGCCGTAAGACCAGCAGCGGCAACCCGCTGATCGGCGAAGGCAGCGCAATCGGTATTTATGCAAACAGCACCGGTGAGAAGGCTGTTGTAGAGGTTACCGGCAATACCGCTATTAAGGCTCATGGCTATAACAATGTTTACGGCGTTAACGCTAACGGCAATGCCGAAGTTAAGCTGCATGGCAATCTGACCATGGCTAAGGACGGCGAAGATTGGGCTCTTGATAACGTTATCAAAGGTCAGAACACTACTACCTTGGGTGAATCCTCCTGGAGAAACATTGCTGGCATCAACGCTAACGGCGCAGGTGCAAGCGTAACCGTTGACGGCAAGACTACTATCGCAGCTCATGGCTCCGGTGTTGTAGCAGCAGACGGTGCAACTGTTAACTTGGGCGCGGCTGACATCGAAATCAAGAATAACAGCAATGAGGACGGTTATGGCTTCCATGCTTTAGGCGCAGCTCTTGGCACCGTTAATGTTGGCGGCGAGGGCAAGACCGTTACCGTTAAGGGTAATGCAGGCCTCTTCGGCAAACAGGGCCAGAAATTTGCCGGCGACAGCAAGGAATCCGTTATCAACCTGAAGCTGACCACCGAAGATTCCGCATGGACCGGCGTCGCATACAAACATTTCGATGCAGAAAAAGATGCAGTCCTGAGCGGTTCCATGAACCTGACTGTGGCAAACGGTGCTTCCTGGAATAACGAGAAGTATGGTTATGTATACGGCGATTCCGAATGGGAAAAATATAAATTCACCGGCAGCGAAATCGCTAACTTCGTTGGCAGTGCAAGCGATGCAAAAGCAGGCAACATTTTCCAAAAGGATAGCAACAGCCTGACTATCGACAGCTATAGCGGCAACACCAACATTTTCTACGCTCATACCGGCAATGGTGAAGCAGCTGACAACTACGCAGCAGGCGACACTGTTATCAAGCAGGCGGCAGAAGGCTCTGTAGTATCCATGATTACCGACAACACCGGTATTGCAATGGACAACAAGGACAGCGTTAACAACGTACTGAACACACTGGCAGGCAAGCTGACCTACAGCAATTTCGTAAGCGGCGAGAAGAACCTGACCGGTTTCGTGAAGATTGCCGACGGCCTAACTGCTTCTTCCGCAGCACTGAAGACCGGCGATATCACCTTCAATGAAGCAGATGGCAAGGGTAGCTTTGTATCTGGTCCTGTAATTCCGGATCATCAGGTAACCACCTCCTTCACCACTACTCTGACCGGTGACAAGGAGCAAGACGAAGAATATCTGATGGGCGGCGTAATCGCCGAGGACGGTACCTATAAATTTACCGAAACAAGTGATATTACCGCAGTAAGCGCAATTAATACCGCTAAAGACCTGAAAATTGATGCAACCGGCAAAACTCTGACCGTGAATACCGCAGGTACCGACAGCGCAGCGATTAAGATTCTTAATGATGGCGGCTCCAAGGTAGATATTAAGGCTGACAAGCTGGTTATCAAATCCAGCTCTGATTACGCAGGCAAAAACTCCGGCATTTATGCAGGTGACTGGAATACTACCAGAAAGAATGTTAACATTACTGCTGATGTAGATATTACCGCAACCAACACCGTAGGCAACAACAACAATGTATATGGTGTTCTGGCATCTAAAGCCGACATTACTGTAAACGGCAGCCTGAAGGCTAATATTGACGGTGGCAAGGGCGGTTATGACCATACCTCTGTTTCCGCACTTATTGCACAGGGCAGCTCCTACAGAAAATATGCAAGCACGATTACCGTTAACGGTGATGTAGATATTACTGCGAACGGCAACGGTCTGCATGCTAACAATAATGGCGCTGTTGTAACCGTAAACGGCGGCGGTGCGATTACCATTAACGACAGCAGTGCTAAGGGCGGCTATGCAGCATTGCGTGCAGGCAACGGTACCGTTAACATGAACGTTGCTCTGGAAAACGGCAAAGCAACCGGCGGCCTGGGCAAGGACGTTGCAATTAAGGGCAACCTGGCAGCAATTAAAGCCGGTGACCAAACAGCATCTGTTATCAACCTGGCACTGGATACCGCTAAATCCTCCTTGGAGGGTGTATCATACATGACCGAGGGCAACGGCCAGATTAACCTGTGGCTGCAAAACGGTGCAAGCTGGACTAACGAAGTACACGGTTCTGCCGAAAAGGATTGGAAGGGCAATTCCTTGTTCAACGGCAGCCATGTAACTAACTTCGCAGGCGGTGCAAGCGATGCTAAAGCAGGCAACATCTTCCAGAAGGATGCAAACAGCCTGACCATCGACAACTACAGCCAAGAGCGGCAAGATTCAGTTTGCCGAAAACGGCAAGGGCTCCTACAGCAAACCCGCTGCTACCAAATTTACTACTACTCTTACCGGTGATGCAGACGCTGATGAGGAATATGCAAAGGCAGATGTTATCCAAGGCAACGGCAGCTATAAATTTGCCGAAGATACTTCCATCAACGTAAGCGGCGAAGGCGCTAAGGGTATGAATTTTGTTAAGGGCACTGCAATTGATGCCAGCGGCAAAACTCTGACCATTAATGTAACCGATGCCAGCAAGGGTAATGCAGGCATTGCACAGGATATAGATGTGAACAGCTCTGTGAAGGCTGATAAGCTGGTTATTAAGCTCGACAGCACGAAGAGCGGCCAGGGTGCACAGGGTATTCGCCAGACTAAGGGTAATCTTACTGTTGACGGCAATGTAGATATTGATGTTAAGGGCGATAATTCTACTATGGGCGTATACAGCCATGCAGGCAGCACAACGATCAACGGTGATGTGAAGGTTAAGCTGGACGGCAACCACGGTGGTTTTGCCGAATATGGCGCAGCAGGTATTTATGCACATGCAGGCTATGGCGGAGCAGTAGGCGGTACGATTAACGTCAACGGCAATGTTGATATCTCCGGCGTAGGCAACGGTCTGTTTGCTAACATCGGCGGCGGCACCATTAACGTTAACGGCGGCAGAATCAATATTATTGACGACAATACCGATACTGGCTACAGCGCAATTTACGCAACCTGCGGTTCCATCAATATGAATACCGTTAAGGACGAAAAGGGCAAGGTAATCGGCGCAGGCAATAACAAGGTTGATATTACCGGTAACGTAGTTGTATCCGTAGGCGCAGTAAACTATGTGGATTGCTGCACCGAAACCGAGGTTAACCTTGGCCTGACCACTAAAGATTCCCAACTGACCGGTGTTATTTATAACGAATTCCCTGAAGGTGGTAAGACAGCTTCTCAGGGTGGCAACAAGAAGCTGTTTACCGGCGAAGCAAACCTGTGGCTGCAAAATGGTGCAACCTGGACCAACGAGCAGCAGGGTACTCTGGCCAACGTATATCAGGGCGAGAAGTTTACCGGCAGCCGTGTTGCTAAGCTGACCGGCGGTGCAACCGCAGAAGCTGCAGGCAACATCTACCAGAAGGAAAGCGGTGCGCTGACCATTGATAATTACAGCGGCAACACCAATATCTTCTACGAGCATGCAGGCGACGGCGTAACCTTCAACGCAGGTGATACCGTTATCAGACATGCGGAAAAGGATTCCGTAGTTAACCTGATTACCAGCAACAAAGGCCTGAGCATCAATGCGGAAACTATCAACGATACTCTGAACGCATTGGCAGGCAAGCTGACTTATACCAGCTATAAAGACGGCGAGAGAAACCTTGACGGTAAAGTGAAGATTGCCGGTGGTCTGACCAGCGACAGCGTAACCATGGCCGTAGGCGACATCCTCTTCAACGAGGCTGACGGTAAAGGCACCGGCGTAACCAATCTTAATGTTCAGGCTCCCGACCATCAGGTTGCTGCCAGCTTCAACAGCACTCTGACCGGTGATACCGAGGCTGACCTGGAATATGTATTGGGCGGCGCAGTTAAGGACGGCAGCTATAAGTTTACCGAAAATACCACTATCAATGTGAACGGCAAGGATGCAAGAGGTATGGATTTTGCCGAGGGCACTGCTGTTGATGCAAGCGGCAAGACCTTGACCATCAACGTAACCGACGGCACCAGACTGAATGCAGGTATTTCCCAAAACATAAATGTTGACAGCCATGTGAAGGCCGACAAGATTGTTATTAAGCTGGACAGCAAGGATGCCAGCGGTACAACACATGCAATTCACCAGGATAAAGGCAACCTGACCATTGACGGTGATGTAGATATTGATATTACAGGCCAAAGACATACCGTAGGCGTATACAGCCATGCAGGCAGCACAACGATCAACGGTGATGTGAAGGTTAAGCTGGACGGCAACCACGGTGGTTTTGCCGAATATGGCGCAGCAGGTATTTATGCACATGCAGGCTATGGCGGAGCAGTAGGCGGTACGATTAACGTCAACGGCAATGTTGATATCTCCGGCGTAGGCAACGGTCTGTTTGCTAACATCGGCGGCGGCACCATTAACGTTAACGGCGGCAGAATCAATATTATTGACGACAATACCGATACTGGCTACAGCGCAATTTACGCAACCTGCGGTTCCATCAATATGAATACCGTTAAGGACGAAAAGGGCAAGGTAATCGGCGCAGGCAATAACAAGGTTGATATTACCGGTAACGTAGTTGTATCCGTAGGCGCAGTAAACTATGTGGATTGCTGCACCGAAACCGAGGTTAACCTGGGCCTGACCACTAAAGATTCCCAACTGACCGGTGTTATTTATAACGAATTCTCTGAAGGTGGCAAGACAGCTTCTCAGGGTGGCAACAAGAAGCTGTTTACCGGCGAAGCAAATCTGTGGCTGCAGAACGGTGCAACCTGGACCAATGAGCAGCAGGGTACTCTGGCCAACGTATATCAGGGTGAAAAATTCACCGGCAGCCATGTTGCTAAGCTGACCGGCGGTGCAACTGCCGAAGCTGCAGGCAATATTTATCAAAATGACAGCAACAGCCTGACTATTGATAATTACAGCGGTGTTACCAATATTATCTATGCTCATGGCGGTGACGGCACCAGCTATGCTGCAGGCGATACTGTTATCAAGCATGCGGAAGCAGGCTCTGTTGTCAATATGATTACCTCTAATCAGGGCGTAACCGATATCAGTGCAGCTTTGAATGCATTGGCAGGCAAGCTGACCTATTTGAATTATGCAACTGCCAACGGCAGCGAGCGTAACCTGAACGGTTATGTGAAGCTGGCAGGCGGTCTGACCAGCGACAGCGTAACCATGGTAACCGGTGACATCCGCTTCAGCGAAGAAACCGGTAAGGGCAGCGGCACTGATAACATCAAATTTGCCGATGAACCGGACAACCAGACTGCCAAGACCTTTAACTCCACCCTGACAGGCGAAAGACTGAAGGATCTGGAATATGTAATGGGCGGCGTAGTTAAGGACGGCACCTATAAATTTACCGAGAATACTGCAATCAACGTAAGCGGCGAAGGCGCTAAGGGCATGAACTTTGTTAAGGACACTGCTGTTGATGCAAGCGGCAAAACTCTGAGCGTTAACGTAACCGAAGCAAGCAAGGGTAATGCAGGTATTTCTCAGGACATAGATGTAAACAGTACCATTAAGGCTGACAAGCTGGTTATTAAGCTCGACAGCGAAAAGAGCGGTAAGGGCGCGCAGGCTATCCGTCAGGACAAGGGTAATCTGACCATTGATGCCAACGTAGATATTGACGTTAAGGGCGATAACTCCACCATGGGCATTTACAGCCATGCAGGCAGCACCACCGTTAACGGCGACGTGAAGGTAGTACTGGACGGCAAGCGCGGCGGCTTCAACGAATACGGCGCAGCAGGCATTTATGCACATGCAGGCTACGGCGGAGCAGTTGGCGGAACTGTTAACGTAAACGGCAATGTAGATATTTCCGGCGTAGGCAACGGACTGTTCGCTAACATCGGCGGTGCAACCATTAACGTTAACGGCGGTAAAATTAATATCGTTGATACCGATAAGAAAAACGGCTACAGCGCGATTTATGCAACCTGCGGTGCCATCAACATGAATACCGTTAAGGACGCAGCAGGCAAGGTAATCGGTGCAGGCAACAACAAGGTTGATATTACCGGTAACGTTGTTGTATCCGTAGGCGCAGTAAACTATGTAGATTGCTGCACCGAAACCGAGGTTAACCTGGGCCTGACCACTAAGGATTCTAAGCTGACCGGTGTTGTCTATAACCAGTTCCCCGAAGGCGGCAAAACCGTATCTCAAAAGGGTGACAGCAAGACCTTTACCGGCGCTGCCAACCTGTGGCTGCAAAACGGCGCACTCTGGACCAACGAGCAGCAGGGTGAATTACCGAGCGTATGGAACGGCGAGCAGTTCAACGGCAGCTTTGTTACTAACCTGGTTGGCGGTACCAATGCTGATAACGCAGGCCAGATTTACCAGAAGGACAGCAACAATCTGACTATCGATACTCTGTCCGGCAGCATCAGAGTTATTTATGACCATGAATTCGAAGATGCCGTAACCCGCGCAGCTAATGAGAAGAAGATTGTTTATAAAGCAGGCGACACTGTAATCAACAATGCTAAGGAAGGCAGCCAGGTTATCATGGCAACCGGCTCCAACGGCATCAACACCTTCGATAGGGATTCCGTTGAGGATGCATTCAAGGGCCTGGCCAACAAGCTCATCTACAAGGATGCAGAAAAGAACCCCGGCAACCTGAAGGCTGAGCTGCAGCTTGGCGGCGGTCTGACCGGTTCTAACGTAAGTTGGAGCGGCGAGATTGAATGGGACGGCAACAACGGCTCCTACAAGCTGGATTCCGCAGAGCAGAGCATTAAGCTGCTGTATGATGAGGATGCGGTAAGTAAGGATACCCGTGCTGCTATTATGAGCGGCATGGTTGGTTGGCGTAATGCTGCAACCGATACCTACAGAGCTCGTGCCGGTGCATACGGCGAAGATAACCAGGGCGTTTGGGCAAGAACCTGGGGTGGCCAGAATAAATATACCGGCAACAACACCTCCTTTAAGAACAGCTACTGGGCAGGTCAGGTTGGCTACGACAAGACCTTGGGCAACGGTTGGAATGTAGGCGTAGCCTTTGACTACATGACCGGCGACGATTCCTACTATGCAGGCAGCGGCGATACTAAGACCTACACATTGGGCCTCTACGGTAGTAAGGAACTCAGCAACAATGAATTCATTGATCTGACTGCTAAGGTTGGCAGAGTTTCCAATGATTTCGAAACCAAGGATATCCTTGGCAGAACCGTTAAGGGTGACTACAAGGCTAACGGCTTCAGCTTCTCCGGCCAGTACAGCAAACGCTTCGGCAGTGAAGCAGCAGGCTACTTTGAGCCTCAGGCACAGCTGACCATCGGCAGACTGGGCAGCTGCGACTTTGACAGCACCGGCACTCTGGAAGGCCACATTTCTCAGGATGCCTTCACCAGCATTGTGGGCAGACTGGGTATCGAAGCAGGTCAGGCAAGTGAGCATGGCAGATACTTTGCCCGTCTGAGCCTGTCCCATGAATTTGCCGGTGACGTAGATACTCACTTCAGCGATAGCTCCGCAAGCATGACCAGAGAGTTCAACCTCGACGGTACTTGGTGCGACCTGACTGTCGGCGGTACCTATGATCTGAGCGACAAGGTTTCCTTCTACGGTGATGTAACAAAGACCTTGACCGGTGATTACAAGCAGGATTGGAAGGTTAACGCAGGCTTGAGATTCACTTTCTAAAATAATTTTACAGGCGGGGGCGCTAAGCCCCTGCCAACCATAAAAGTAATCAGTGACAGGAGATAGAAAATAATGGCTGAAGAAATTAAAGATACAGAAGCTAAGGAAGAAACCGCAGAAGTAACCGCTGCAGCAGAAAAGGCAGAAGAAACCCTGGCAATGAAGAAGCTCACCGCTTTAAAGGAATTTGCCGATGCACATGAAATCAGCGGTCTGCAATATCTGCAGATTAACGAGGCAAACCTGCTCGTCAACACCAGACTGCTGGTTGAAGGCCAGACCTTGCCCCTGTTTATCGTGGTAAACAATTCCGTTTACACCTATTTGCAGGCACATCTGGTAACTCTTACCGAGGAAAAGAAGGCTGCAACCTTAAGCTATCTGAACGAACTGAACAACGAATTCAACATGCTTAAATACAGCATCAATCCGCAGGGCAACGTAATTCTTACCTTCAGTATTCCCGCAGGCGACGATAAATTCGACCCGGCATTGGTATTTGCCCTGGTTGACCAGCTGAAAGCACATTTGGATACGCATTATTCCGCTCTGATGGAAAAAATCTGGAGCAAATAATTTTTTGATTGTTGAGAAGGTATATCGATGATGAGAAACTCTTATAAAAAGAAATTTTGTCTGGCAGCAGCAAGCTCCATAATGGCTATGAGCTTTGCCGGTTATGCTTTTGCTGCCGATGCTACGGCAGATGATGCGGATACTATGGAGTTTACGCTTGACTCTATGGTTGTAACCGCAAGCCGTATCCCGACCAAAATCACCGAAGCTAAGGCCGATATCAGCGTTATTACGCGTAAGGATATCGAGCAGATGCATATGAGCAGTGTGGAAGAGGTACTGCGTACCGTTCCTGGTGTGCAGTTCATGAACTACGGCGGCAACGGCGGCATGAACGCTAACATGAGCGGTATCCGTATCAACGGCAGTAAGGAAGTTGTCGTTCTGGTTGACGGTGTCCGTGTGAACGAATTTCAGGGCAGCGATTCCGGCTACTTCTTTGCGGCTTTGACCAATAATACGGATAATATCGAACGCGTTGAAGTACTGCGTGGCGGTGCCGGTACGCTTTACGGCAGCGGTGCTAAGGGCGGTGTTATCAATATCATTACCCGCAAAATCAACGATAACAAAACCAGCATTGATGTTTCTGCCGGCAATTTCAGCACCAGACAATATAAGCTGAATACCCAAGGTCGTCAGGGAAAAGTGGGCTACCACGTTTATTATGATGATAAGCACAGCGGTGACTTTAAGGATGGCTCCGGTAAAAAATGGCAGAGCGATATTGACAGCAAATCTGTCGGCCTGAAGGTAAATTATGATATTACCGCGGATCATAAGCTGAGCCTGAGCTATGACAGGACTAAATCCGATTTTAACGGTTATGATTATATTTACCATAACAACTATAGGGGCGATTATAAAAACGACTCCATTACCTTCAAGGATGATTTAACCTTGTCGGATAAGTGGAGCAACAGCTTTACCTATCGCCGTAGCAACACCGAAGGGAAGTATGCGCAGAATAATCACACTCTGTTCAATGCCGATGCCGATTATACCTATGACTTTATCAGTGATCAGGTAACATATCTCACCAACAGACATAATGTAGTTTTCGGCGTGGATTATGCTCACGGCAAGGACAACGCTGCTAAAGCGTTGGTTGGCACAAGCGGTAAGCCTGCAAACTTCAAGATGAAGAACACTTCTTATTATGTGCAGGATGACTGGAAAATCATTCCGCATGTAACCTTGTCCGGCGGCTTGCGCTATGATCGCCCCAGCAACAGCGGTCAGACAGGTGCAACCTTGGAAAGCCATACCTCCAAGAGCTACAAGCTGAGCTGGGATATTACCGATAAGGATATTCTTTATGCAGGTCGCAGTGATTTCTTTATTCTGCCCAGCATGTATCAGCTGACCAACAGACAATACGGTAACGCATCCTTGAAGCCTGCTTACGGCCGTACCTCTACCATCGGCTACAGCAAGAGCTTTGATGACTATAATATCTTCACCTTCAACTGGTTTGAAACTAAAACCGAACGCGGTATAGGTCTTACCGCTGCCGGCTATGTTAACACCAGAGGCATGTCGCGTGGCTGGAATGCACAGTTTATGACACAGTTGGGCGAGCACTGGAATGCCAATATCGGCTGGGGACATCTGTACCAGTACGAAGATGAGGATACCTATAGCTATGGTTATTCCCCGAAGGATTTGGCTACCTTCGCCGTATACTACGACTATGCCAAGGTTAAGGCAGGATTGGACGGCTACTACTTCTTCCGTCGTGTAAATCCGAATTACCCGAACGGCTGGCCGGCAGATGATTATGCTATCTTCAATATGAGTGCAAGCTATGCACCTACGAAGAATATCAATATCTACGCTAAGGTCAACAACCTGTTTGACAAGATGTATTCCGAGCGTACCCACGTTATTTATGCAACCGGCCGTCCCGGTGATTGGTATTCCATGCCGGGCCGCAGCTTTGTACTTGGTATGCAGGTTACCTTCTAATCTTAATTTCAGCTCTCTCATATTTTTCATACTCAGCTGCGGTGCTGCCATGGCAGCGCTGCAGCAACCTCAAAAACTTATAAAAAAACAGCTCCGGCATGCGCAGTGCATTCGGAGCTGTTTTCGCCGTGCGCCCAGCATGGGCGATAACTAGGTGGTGAAAGTCCACTACGCGCTCGGTAGCAGGAAGCGTTAGCCGAAGGCAAGGGTGTCCATCGTGAGGTGGAATCTGAAGGAAGCCGGATGCTGTTGCGGAAAATCGACAGCGGGCAAAGTTCTGAGCCGACGAACAGAAACCTTATAAAAGGCTGAATTAGAGTGGATAAGTCTGCGACACAAGATGAAGTCCAATGCTACCCGAACTCTATACAGTAAATAAGGCGGCTACATGGAATGAAAGTTATCGTTCTTACCTGGGGAGATCTCATAGACGTAAAGTAGGAAAATCCGAAATACGGAGTAAAGCTTGCTATGAGAAGTCAGCAGAGGTCATAGTACCGTTTTTTTTTACGGGAAGGACTGAACAAATATCAGTCTTGAGTAACTGGAGAAAGGAGACCAACACAATGAAAGCAGAATACCGAAAGGACTGCCTGCAAAGAGATAGCGTGGAACGTGAAGGGTATGCAGGAGTGCCGAGTGTTGGAACTCGGGACAACAGAGAAAGAGACAATGCAACGCAGGATTTACTGCGAGAAATTCTTCGGGGCAGAAATTTACTCGAAGCAATGAAAAGAGTCAAAGGCAACAAGGGAGCCGCGGGAATCGACGGAATGACTGTCGATGAAATGGAACCTTGGTGCACCGAACATGGTCGAGAACTTGTATCTGACATATGGTTCGGAAGATACAAACCGAATCCAGTAAGACGCAAGGAAATCCCCAAAGCAGACGGGGGAGTGCGAAAGCTTGGTATACCAACTGTCATAGACAGAATGGTACAGCAGGCAATAGCACAGGTACTGCAACCGATGTATGAAGCAACTTTCTACAAAGGAATCTACGGCTACCGAGTATGAAGAAGTGCACAACAGGCAATGGAAAGCGTGAAAGAATATGCGGAAAAGGGCTACCGATACGTAGTAGAAGTAGATTTATCCAAGTATTTCGATACGCTGAACCATGACTTACTGCTTAACATACTTCGCAGGAGAATAAAAGATAAGAGGCTGATAGAGCTAATCAAGAAATTTCTCAAAAGCGGAGTCATGGACAACGGAGTAATAGTAAAGACAGAAGAAGGCTCGCCACAAGGCGGACCATTGTCGCCACTACTGGCAAATATTTACCTGAATGAGTTTGACCGAGAAATGCTCAAGACGATTACAAGCGAAAAGAATTTTAACAAGACACCAGTTGTAGAAATCTGGCATAATGA
>ENA-UEYF01001044-UEYF01001044.1-human-gut-metagenome-genome-assembly--contig:-NODE-1044-length-25013-cov-6.243383_pt1 | contig 25013 bp, 22 predicted proteins | sample MGYA00242902_ERZ507920 | MGnify/ENA primary metagenome ERZ507920 (study PRJEB26167, sample SAMN06115402) | human gut metagenome | host: Homo sapiens | place: China:Jiangxi | collected 2016-07-05...
CACCATTCAGTCTTATAATAATGATATATAATCAAAACCGTGAGGTAACTTTATGAACGTAAAATATTCTAAAATAGCCTGCATCATCCTGGCGTCCGGCGTAGGCCGCCGCTTCGGTGGCAACAAGCTGCTGACAGCCATCGACGGAGCGCCCATGCTGCAGCACATCCTTGATATCAGCCAAGGACTTTTCGCCAAGCGTATCGTTGTTACACGCCACAAGGAGGTTGCGGAAATATGCGCGCAGCAGCAAATCCCCTGCCTGCTCCACGACAAGCCCTATCTGAGCGACACCGTGCGCCTGGGCACAGCTTATATAGAGCAGCATCTGCCTCAGGCCGCAGGCCTGCTTTTTGCCGTTGCCGACCAGCCGTTATTACAGCAGGCAACACTCATTCGCCTTGCCGACAGCTTTTTAGCGCAGCCGCAAAAAATTCATCGCCTGTATTACGAAGAAGCTCCCGGCAATCCCATTATCTTCCCTGCAAAATTTGCCGACGAGCTGCAACAGCTGCCGCAGGACAAAGGCGGTTCCGTACTGACAAAAAAATATCCTGAACTGGTAGTAAAAGTACCGGTTCAGGATATCAACGAGCTGCTGGATATAGATACCCAACAGGATAAAACTAAGCTTGAGCGTCTTCGCCCCTATTCAGAATAACATTCAGCAGAATTGCTACAAAGGCTGCCGGAACGATACCGGATTCACCGAACATCATACGCATAGCCTCCGGGCAGTGTGCCAGGATGCCGGGTGTAGCGCCCATGCCGTAGCCAACGCCTAAAGCAACGGAAATAATCGTCAGGCTGCGCGGGTTAAGCTTCTCTTTAGTAACCAGCTGAATACCGCTGACAACAATCGAGGAGAACATCATTACGGCAGCGCCGCCCAGAACGGATTGCGGCATAATGGAAACCAAAGCGCCCAGCTTAGGAATCAGGCCGCAAAGAATCAAAAATACAGCACCGGTTGCCAACGCAAAACGGTTAACAATCTTCGTCATAGCAACCAAGCCTACATTCTGAGAGAAGGAAGTATTGGGCAGTACGCCGAAGACAGCAGCAATAGCAGAGCCAATGCCGTCACAAATAACACCGCCGGACAATTCCTTGTCCGTAGCTTCACGGTTCAGACCGCTTTCGACAACGGCAGAAATATCACCGACAGTTTCTACTGCGGTAACAACAAACATAATCAATACAGGCATAATAGCACGCATATCAAATACGATATCAACCGGCATAAGCTGAGGCACAGCAAACCAGGAGGCGTTCGCCACCTTGTCCCAATGCAGTACCCAGGACTTGGTATATTCCACGCCGTCGGGAGTAACTGCGGTTGTAGGCAGCACAAAGCCCATGAAAATCGCAGCGATATAGCCTGCAATAATACCAAGCAGAATGGAAGAAGAACTCAAAAAGCCCTTAGTGCCATGCTTGAAGAAAAGAATAACACAAAGCACAAACAAGCCAAGCAGCAGGTTTTCGATAGAACCGAAGTCCTTAGTCTTGAAGCCGCCGCCAAAGGAATTGATACCTACGGAAATCAGCGACAGACCGATAGACAGTACAACAGTGCCGCAGACAACAGGCGGGAAGAAGCGACGGATGCGCTTGAGCACGAGGCCGAGCACCGCTTCAAAAACGCCGCCGATAATCGAGGCACCCATAATAGCGCCATAGGCGACAACACCACTGCCCAAGGTTGCAACGATACCGGCAAATACACCGATAAAGCCAGAGCTTGTACCCATGATAATAGGCACCTTGCCGCCGCAGGGACCAACGGAATATAATTGCAGCAATGTTACCAGACCTGCAACAATCATTGCATTCTGAATCAAAACAACCTGCAGCTGTTCAAAACCGGCACCGCCGACAATACCGCAGGCACCGCCAATAATCAAAACCGGTGTAAGATTGCCGACAAACATAGCCAAAACATGCTGCAGACCTAAAGGAATAGCCGAGCTCAAAGACAGCTTGCCTTCAAACTTGTAGGCTTCCTCAGACAGTTTAACAAACTTAGACATATAAGCACCCCTTCATTTTTTCATGCATATATTTTATCGCATATCAGGCAATATTGTAAAGAAAATTACAGAGAAAATCCGTATAAATTTTATCAGATAGCCTTTTTTGTTCGCAATTCAAAAGAGAAATTAAAAAATGAGCACCGACGGCGTACTTTTGCTACGTTGAAGTGCTCATTTTTATATAGATAAAGTATGTGGTGCATTACCTTTCACTCATCAGCAGAACGCGGAGAAGGTATCAGAGACGAAGAAGGAGCACCGACGGCGTACTACTGCTACGTCGAGGTGCTCCTGATGAAGTATATGATGCCTTATACGCGTTCTGAAGCTACGTCGAGGCCCTCTCGATGATGTATAATGATGCCTTATACACGTTCTGCTCTATTTTGGATTAACTGTGCTGCAATACTCACCGCAATCTCCGCCGGCGTCTCACTGCCTATGTCGATTCCGATGGGCGTGATAACACACGCGAGCTGCTGCTCACTGTAGCCATCTGCCAGCAACGCTGCTCTGGCCATGGCTGCTTTATTTTTACTGCCCATAATGCCTATATAACCCACAGGCGTAGTCAACAGATAACGCTCCACATTAGCGTCATGCACATGACCGCGCGTCATAACTACCGCATAATCCTTTGCCGTCAGGCTGCAAACCTCCTGCAGCTTAGTAAAATCAACCTGCTGTATATGCTCCGCCTGCGGAAAGGCTGCCGCATCCGCAAACTCCGCCCTGTCATCCAGCACGATGCATTTAAACCCGAGATGACTCAAAAGCGGCACCAGCTCACGCGCAACATGACCGGCGCCGAAAACATATACCGAACCGTCATAATCATACTGCTCCGCATAATAAGCGCAGCCATCTATACTGATTACACCTCTGTGACCTGCAAGCTGCAGGTCCTTTTTTATTTGCGGCAGTGCGTTGCCTTCACCCAAAGGCAGTAAAAACCACCAGGGAGCACGCTGCTTCATTGCACTAAGAGCTTCCTCTGCCAAATCCCCCGTTTCTTCCCCCACAGGCAGGTAGCAGAACTGCACCTGACAGCTGCCTCCACAGGCCATACCTGCTACCGGAGAAAGGTCAAACGTTTTTACAAAGCTGCCGCCACCGCAGCGCAGACGCTGCTGCGCCAGCTGCTGCGCCGCATATTCCATACCGCCGCCGCCGATGGTTCCGTAAAGCAACCCCTTTGCTCCGACCAACATGCAGGCACCGCCGGTACGCGGAGTAGAGCCTTCACTTTCAATCAATGTAACAAGATAGCAAGGCTGAGAATCCAAAGCCTGCGCCTGTATTCTTTTCATTAAATCCTTCATTTTTGTTTCTCCTGTGCATAGCGGCAGACTAATTCCAGGACGCTGCCGGCAATGCAGCGCGCCTTATCCGAAATCGTAAAGCAGTTGGCCAGCTCTTCTTTACGCGGGTCAATATCGGCAATTTTAAAGCCTTTAGTAACAGCAAAGCCATCGCGTATCATACCGCGAATAAGTCCGGAGAGTGTTGCCGTTACCGCCACCTGATTACTGCCGTCAGTAATAGTTGCAATAGTTTCGCCCTTTTCCACAATGCTGCCTATATCATGAACAACATGCAGAACGCCTGCGCAGGGTGCGTGCAGCACACGCTCCTTGCTATAGCCTGCGATATTACCTGGTACACCGCTGTTAGGTGCAGCACTGCCGCTGCGGATAATGCGTCCCAGGTTATGACCGCGCTTCGTTTCTACAATCACGTCGGCATCAGCGCCCACGCTGAAGCCGGGGCCCAAGGCAATCACAAGCGGCGCCATTGTATTGCTTGTACCAAGATTGCGCTTGGCGATAATCGCATCAATCACAATATCAGGTGCAAACTCACGCACACTGTCCGCTGCTTCGTCAACCAGCACCGGTACTTCGCCACGCTCCCAGACAGCGTCTGACTCAGGCAGTGAGCTTATCAATCTTGCAGTCAGACCTTCTACCTGAGCGCTGCCCTGATACACCGCCTCGCACAGCGCTACCTGTCGACGAATTGCCGCAGGCTTGGCACATTCCAGCACTAAAACTTTGAAGCCCGCTCCCCACAAGCGATGGATAACACCTGTTGCCAGGTCACCGCCACCGCGTACAATAATCTTCAGCATTTGCTATCTCCCCTTTCACGAAGCCATATTCTTCGCTCGTCTATTCCTTCACTTACTAACAGCCGACGCATTTCCTCCTGCTGCGCTGCCTTTAGCAGGTCACATTTATTCAATACAATATAAAAACCGCGTGTACCGACATTTTTGCGCGCTCCCTGCTCCGACAGCAGCAAAGCCACCAGCATTTGTTCATCAATGACAGAATCTAAGCTGCAGCCCAAAAGCGCTGCTGCCAGCTGTGGACGCTGGCAAGCCTGCGCCAGCGGGCAGCCCAAAGCATCCATCCCTACAACAGCCAGCACTATGTCACTGTCAGGCAAAAGTACAGGCTCATGCGCTGCCGGTGCTTTGCACGGATGATGCTTGGAGCCGTCAGCTTCACACAAAATCACGTCTGCCTGCAGCTGCAGCGCTTCATATAAATCTTGCGGCGGCGCCGTCAGCTTACCGGTAGCAAACTCCGGTGTACCGATAACGGCATAGCGCCGCTGCTGCCACAAATTATGTACTGCTGCTGCGTCCGCAGCAAACCTACCATCTGCAGAGCACAGGATATGCGTACTCGTCAACACCAGCACCTTGCGTCCGCAGGCTGCCCAAGCCGCTGCCAGTTCATACATAACCGTCGTTTTACCACCACCGCCGACAAGGCAGATAGTATGTTTTTTCCCGTCAGTAAAAAAATCAAAGGGACAGTGTGCCATCCGCTTCACCTCGCCAAAAATGTACTTATATTATAACACACTCACCAAAAAAGGCCGTCGCTTGCCTGCGACAGCCTTCAATAACATTAGTCTTTATTTGCCTTGAGCAACAGCAGCGATAACTTCTTCAGTCAGATCCTTGCCACCGAATACAACAGCACTTGCATCAACTACGTTAGCAATGCCATGAGCCTTTGCTACCTGGCCGATAGTTTTGCGGATTTTTTCACGGATAGGATTCATCAGGGAAGCTTCCTTCTTATCTACCTGAGCGGATAATTTTTCGCCCAGCTCGCGTCTGCCCTTGTCGTCAAGGTTCGGAGCCTTTTCGTTGAATTCATTTTCAGCCTTTTGGCGCTCCAGGTTAATAACGCTCATAGTAGTCTGAATATCAGGATAGCTGCGGAAAACACGTTCAACATTTACATATCCCAATTCTTCGGCAGCAAACGCGCTGGTTGCGCAAGCTAAAGCCATAACCAAAGCCATAATCAAAGTCAGTAAGCTCTTTTTCATTAAAACAGTAACCTCTCTTCTTAAGATTTTAATACTAATATTATCTTACACTATTTCCTATAGAAAAGCAAGCTGTTTATAATTGGCCGCTCTGCCACGTACGTTTGCGCAACGGCGGTGCAGGATAAGCCTTGCGGCTTGTTTTGAGTCCCTGACGTACAAGGCATTCCGCCAGCGCCACAGGTGCCACCGCCGGGTCAACAACAGGAACGCCCAGACGCTCACTGAGCGGGTGCGCCAAACCTAAAAATGATAAGCAGCCCAAAAGCAGTACCTGTACTCTGCCTGCCGCCAGCAACTCTCTGCCGGCTTCCGTAAGCAGGTCTAATACATGCTCACGCTCTGCCCACAAATCAACCCCACGGGCCTCAATGCCACCAATTGCAGAAATACGCGCAGGATCAACACCGCACTGAGCGACAAAAAGCTGCTTTTCCGCATAACGCGCAGTATCTGCCAGCAAAAGCCCGGCCTGCCTGCCTACCAGCGGTGCCAGAAGACAGCTTGCCTGACCGCCGCCTACTACAGGTATGCTTACCACCTCACGGCAGGCATCCACCGCGGGGTCACTGAAGCAGTACAGCACGACTGCGTCATAGCCTTCGCTTTCCGCACGCACAGCCATTTTGATAATCTCGGGCGCAGCAAGCGCAGCATCAAGAGCAGAATCAATTTCGATATGATTTTCAACAAGGCACTCCATATGCAGCTCCACATCAGGACCTACATACGCACTGAGCAGATGACAGCGTGCTGCCATCTGCTCAGGAGTAACCCCAAAGTCAGGATTAATTATAAATATTTTCATCTGTATTTCCTTATACCAAAACAGAAGCAAGGAACTTCTTCGCGCGTTCCGTTTTCGGATGGTTGAACACTTCATCCGGCGTACCGCTTTCAATCAGATAACCGCCATCCATGAAATAAACGGTATCCGATACGTCCTTGGCAAAACCCATTTCGTGGGTAACCAGAACCATGGTAATACCGGTATTGGCAAGCTGCTTGATAACATCCAGTACCTCCTTGACCATTTCCGGATCAAGTGCGGAGGTAGGCTCGTCCAAAAGCAGTACCTTCGGCTCCATCGCCAAAGCACGCGCAATTGCCACACGCTGCTTCTGGCCGCCGCTAAGACGGCTGGGATATTCATTGGCTTTATCGGAAAGATTAACCTTAGCCAACAGCTTCATAGCCTTTTCCTTTGCCTCCTGCTTGGAAACGCCGTTGACTACGCGGGGAGCGTAGGTCATATTCTCCAGAACAGTCATATTGGCAAAAAGATTAAAATGCTGGAACACCATGCAGGCATTCTTGCGGATATCTTCAATTTTAATTTTGGAATTTACGATGTCCTTACCTTCGAATAAAATCGCTCCGCCGGTAGGCTGCTCCAACAGATTAATACAACGCAGCAGCGTAGATTTTCCTGAACCGGAAGAACCGATAATGGTCACAACCTCACCTTTTTTTATTGTCAGGGAAACATCCTTAAGGACCTCCAAATTACCAAAGCTTTTAGACAGGTGTTGAATCTCAATCACTGACGCGCACCTTCTTTTCTAACAAACCGCCCAAAAAGTTCAGGGCCATAACCAAAACATAATAAACAGCAGCTGCTACGATAAAGGCTTCAAACGCACGGAAGGTTTTGGCCTGAATCAAATCTGCCCAACGCAGCGTGTCGGCAACGCCGATAACGGAAACAAGGCTGGAATCCTTCAGCAGCATAATGCTTTCGTTTACCAGTGAAGGCAATGCATTCTTAATAGCCTGCGGCAGAATAATATCCAGCAGGAAACGATGCTTAGGCACACCCAAGGACATTGCTCCCTCCCACTGACCTTTGTCGACAGCAAGAATACCGCCGCGCAGTGCCTCGGAAATATATGCGGCACTGTTCAGGCCAAAGGAAAGCACGCCTGCCTCCAGGGCAGAAATAGTATAGCTTGTCAGCTGCGGTGTCGCAAAGTAAATCAGCATCAGCTGTACTAGAAGCGGTGTACCGCGGAAGACAGAGATATAAACCTTCGCCAGGAAGGAAAGAACTCTGTTTTTGGACAGGGTTATCAGCGCCAGGATAAAGCCGCCGAAAAAGCCCATAATTGTAGAAAAGAAAGTAAATTTAAGCGTAATCCAGACAGCGGTTGCCAAAAGCGGTATATAAGGTTCCAGAACGGAAAAATCTAACATCTGCTCAATTCACCTCTTACAGCTTAGCAATATCCAGGTTTGCAATTGCAGCTTCATATTCTTTAGTGCCTTCTTCACCCAGATGAGCTACGAGAATTTTGTGCAGCTCGCCATTGGTGCGCATTTCCTTCAGGATTTCGTTGATTTTTTCAACATCCTTGGAATCCTTCGGCAGCGCAATAGCAAAGGTATCGTCTTTTACTACAGTTCCCTGCAGAACGTGCAGCTCCAGATCAGGATTTTGTTTTACGAAAACAGCAGCTTGGGAAGAATCAAACAGACCTGCAGCCAGACGACCGTTTTTAATATCCTGAACAACCAGCGGAGTAGTATCCATTTCAACAACTTCGATACCGCCGACAGCCTTCAGCTCTTTAGCATAGGTAGTACCCATAGAAGCACCGGCTTTTTTACCCTTCAGTTTATCCATAGCGTCATAGCCTGCACCCTTTTTGCAGAGAATAGCCTTCATCGGGAAATAATAAGGCTTGGAGAAGGATACAACCTTTTCACGCTCGGAAGTCGGAGAAATTGCGGAGATAATAACATCAGCACGGCCGCTTTGCAGAGTAGGTACCAGAGAAGCGAATTTCATATCGGTGAATTCGATTTTCTTGTTCATCTTCTTGGCGATGTAGTGAGCGATATCAATATCAACACCTTGGTAATCCTTGGTGCCTTCCTTTACGGATTCAAACGGCGGGAAGGTGGAGTTGATAGCAACAACCCATTTGTCACCCTTGCCTGCATCAGCTGCAGCATCTTTTTTCTCGCCACCGCAGCCTACCAGCATCATAGCCAGCATTGCAGTTGCCAGGAAAGCAAAAATACTTTTCATTGTAAACTTTTTCATTAGAAAAACCCCTCTCAATTTTTAATATCTGTTTACTCCGTACATTTAATGAGTAAACTTGCTCATATAATGAATTATTATACCATAGAATCAACGACACTGCCAACAGATTTTTTTCAATCAGTAATGAACCTCAATATCATAGCCCTTCTGCTTTAAAACATGTTTAGCGCAGGCTTCGTCAGTAGTAATCCAGGCTCCATTTTCTTTTGCATAATGAATAAATGAACGCAATGCACGAACATATCCCGGACGACCGATAAACTGCGGATGCATAACAAAGTTAATGATGCGGCCCTCGTCTGCCAGGCCGTCAAACTCATCCTGCCAAATCTGCACCATTTCGCGTCCGCTGCGCAGATAATAATGCTCCGGATGCTGCAGAGTATACATATCATAGGAGGTATCATCAACAATGCCGTCCTTCGGCAGCTCAACGATAGGTATTTCCTTGCCGTCTATTTGCAGCAGGAAAGGCCCGTCATTGTTACGCCAGTTGGAGGAATAGATGCAACCGCGGTCCAGCCACAGCTGCTTATGAAAATCATGCAAGATACCATCAGGCATACGCACACCTATGGGACGTTTGCCGGTAAGGCTGCGGAAGATAGCATCAACCTTATCCATCAGCGCATTTTCTTCTTCATAGGTATCCTTTACTTCATGCAGATAACCGTGATAGCCGATTTCATGTCCCTGCGCTGCAATGTATTGAATGATTTCCGGATGAATCTCAGCAGTATAGGCAGTAGTGAAAAAGGTTGCCTTAAGCCCTTCCTCCTCCAGCATCTTCAGGATGCGCGGCAAGCCCTGCTTCGTGGCATAAAGACCGCGGGACATGTGCACCAGATGACGTTCATTGATATCGTTGCGTGTAAGCCACAGCGTTTCCGCATCGATATCAAAGGAAAGCAGTAAAGCAATGCGCTTATTATCAGGCCAGTTCCAGTTCATCATGCTTCGCCTCCTTCCGCACGTTTAGCATAAAACTCCTTTACGTAACGCGCTACATCTTCGCAGCTTGCAAGCCATGCGCCGTTCGCCTTCATATAGGCAATAAAGCGTTCCAGCATGCGCACGCGGCTGCTGCGGCCGATAAGCTGCGGATGCAGCTTGAGCACAAAAATTTTGTCGCCCTCATTGGCAAGCTCGTCAAAATTATCCTTCCAGATATCGTAAACATAGTCCACCGGATAACTACAGGTGATAGTAGCTTCATCAGCATAGGAAAAATAGAACCAGGAGAAATCATCCAGCGTAGGCTCAGTAGGAAGCTCCACAAGCGGGTAGTCCTCATGCACATACGCCCAGTCGCAATCCTTAAGTGTAGAACCGTATAAATATCCACGTTCAGCCATCAGCTGCATTGCGCAGTTAGGCAACAAATCCAGCGGACCGCGATAGCCGACAACCTTACGTCCGCTTATTTTTTCCAACAGTGCCTCGCTCTTGGCCATATTTTCCCTTTCCTCATCAGCAGGCATATCTACAGAGGCTTCGTGCAGATAGCCGTGATATGCAAGCTCATGTCCTGCATCCGCTATTTGCTGAACTTTATCTGCATAAAGCTCCGCAATGCGGCCGGGAACAAAAAAGGTAGTTTTGAGCTGTTGCCGTTCAAGCATATCCAGACAACGCTTCAAGCCCTCATCAGGACCATACTGACCTCTACTTGTATCGGAAAAGCCGATTGTTCGCTTGCCGATTACAGATTTACGCAGCAGCTCCGCATCAAAATCAAAGGTAACCATCACGGCGATACGCTTGCAGTCAGGCCAAACCATACCGTCACCATTTTTTAAAGTAAACATTCTTGCCTCCTTGGTAATTATTCAAACTTATTCAGTGAAATGAATCCATATTCTTGATAACTATTTAATTATGTCACTATAAACAGATAAATGTCAACTCATAGAATTAAAAACGCAGGCCTTTCGACCTGCGTTCACTTCGTTTTGCTGATGTAAGGTATTGGTGGGCCCAGTAGGGTTCGAACCTACGACCAGCCGGTTATGAGCCGGCGGCTCTACCACTGAGCTATAGGCCCATGCAAGCTACCAAACAGTATTATTTTATAATAGATACGGTTGTTTGTCAACTATTATTCCAAGAAGTCCTTCAGCTTTTTGCTGCGGCTGGGATGACGCAGCTTGCGCAATGCCTTAGCCTCAATCTGACGGATACGCTCACGGGTAACGCCAAAATGCTGGCCAACCTCTTCCAAAGTACGGCTACGGCCGTCCTCCAGGCCAAAGCGCAGCTCCAATACCCGTTTTTCACGGATAGTAAGCGTTTCCAGAACCTCCTCCAGCTGCTCACGCAGCAGAGTAAAGGAAGCAGCGTCGGCAGGTGCCGGTGCATCGTGGTCCTCAATGAAATCGCCCAGATGCGAATCCTCTTCCTCACCGATAGGAGTTTCCAGAGAAACAGGCTCCTGCGCAATTTTCATAATCTCGCGTACTCTGTCAACAGAGGTATCCATTTCCTTGGCAATTTCCTCCGGCAAAGGCTCGCGGCCAAGCTCCTGCAGCAGCTGGCGGGAAACACGGATGAGCTTGTTAATGGTTTCCACCATATGTACGGGAATACGGATAGTACGTGCCTGATCGGCAATCGCACGGGTAATCGCCTGACGAATCCACCATGTAGCATAGGTACTGAATTTAAAGCCCTTGTTATAGTCAAATTTATCTACAGCCTTAATCAGGCCCAGGTTGCCCTCCTGGATCAAATCCAGGAACAGCATACCGCGACCGACATAACGCTTGGCAATACTTACTACCAGACGCAGGTTGGCTTCGGACAAGCATTGCTTAGCTTCGTCCCCCTGATGCGCAACTGCTTTCAACAGCTTTTCGAAATCCTCATCCAGATTGCAGTAGGCTTCAACAACAGCGGAATCCTTTTCTCTGCCGTCACTCATACGCTCTCTGAGCTCATTGAGTATCGCCTTAATCTGGTACAGCTTATGATCATCTATATCGCTTGTTTCACGCGTTACTACGAACTGCTCACAGCCCGGAATCAGACATCTTTGTTCTGCCATCAGGCGCTGCAGATGCAGACGCTCGTCCTTGGTAAATTCAAAAATCAGGTCCTCGTAATCGTCAACAGTATAAGGCTGACCTACGCTCTGACGCTTTTTAATCATCTGCGCTACACGGAAAACAGAACGCATATTGGTAATCTGCCATTCCTCTTTCAAGCTCTCGCGCAGCTTTTCAATCAATGCGCTGCCGCTGTCCTCAGCAGTAAAAGCAGGCTCCTCCAGCTCAATCATTCTGCCGCGCTGAATACGCTCTGCCTGACGGCCCTTATCCATACGCTTAGCGAGCTTAACCTCATCCTCACCGATAAGCAGCGGTACTCTGCCGATTTCCTTAAGGTACATGCGTACAGGATCGTCAATGCTGATGCCTTCGGGAACGCTCATGTTTTCCAGCTCGCTGCTGCTGGGCTCATCATTATCTTCGTCGTTTCCTACCAAAGGCAGTATATCTTCGTCGGAGGCATTGTCATCATCAACAAGCTCCAGACCTTTACGTGTAATAACCTCGTAGATATGCTCAACATCTTCGGGCGTAATATCTTCCAAAGTATTGGTGAGGTTCATTACATCGCCATAGGTGAGAACACCCTTATTAGCTTTACCCTTGCGGATAAGCTCATCAATTTGCTCCTGCGTTATTTTAGTAGCTGCAGCCATGGTGTCCCCTCCTTCCTTATTTATTTTGGTTTCCATAGAGTTTTTTGATTTCATTCTTTATCCTTTGACTTTCCATTAATTCACTGAGAAAACGCTCATCTGCCGATCTTTCGTATTCATCTGCCAACAGACGATGCTTTTCATATTCTTTTTCCAGACAAAGCCGCCGCATCTGCCTGAGGCAGTCCTGCATAAGCTTATCCATATCTCCCTCCGGAAGCTGATGTGCCAAAATACGCGCCAACGCTGTCTGCGCCGCATCGTCCAGGACATTATTCAGCTTATCCGTTGTATAAGCGGTGCCAAGCTCGCACAACCTGTCAAACAGCTGTGCCAGCACAGCATCTTCAAAGCCTGTTTCCTTTACCTCCGCACAGCATTCGTCACACAGCTGCGGCTGCTCCAAAAGCAATCTCAGAAGCAGTTCTTCCGCCTGCTGACCGATACCGGCGCTTTTTTCCTCTGGAATCACCGTCGGCTGCCCAGTCTGCTGTCTGCCGCCTCTGCGTGCTGCCTTGCGGTATTCTTCCGCAATCAGGCCTTCATCAATAGTCAGCCGCTGTGCCAGCCTTCGGATATGCTCCGACGCTTCAATTTCATTTTGACATTCTAATAGGAATGGTAGTATATTCGACACAGCCTCTACTTTTCCTGCTAAATTAGCAATATTATTTTGCAGGATAGTTTCATCTATTTGAAAATCAATACCAGTCTGCGCCGCCGCCAGCACCTGTGCAAAAGCATCATTACCATGCTGACGTACATATTCGTCGGGATCCTTGCCGTCAGGTACACCTGCTATGCGCACCTTCAAGCCTGCTTCCCGGGCAATGCTCACGGCACGCACCGAAGCCTTGCGGCCTGCGCTGTCGCTGTCATAGCAGAAGATTACTTCATCCGCCAGACGCTGCAAAAGCTTAGCCTGCTCCTGGGAAAAAGCCGTTCCCATAGATGCTACAACATTATCAAAGCCTGCCGCATGCAGGCTGATAGCATCCATATAACCCTCGACAACTACAGCCCGACCGCTTTTGCGGATAGCCTTCAAGGCTATATCCAGACCAAAAAGCAGCCTGCGCTTATTAAACCACTGCGTTTCCGCTGTATTCAGATATTTAGGTGTGCTGTTGTCCAGCACTCTGCCGCCAAAGCCGACTATACGTCCGCGCGCATCGCGGATAGGAATAATCACACGGTTGCGGAACTTGTCATAATAGCTATCGCGCCCACGGGCCGCCAGTCCGGCAGCCTCCAGCACCTGCGGCTGACAGCCGCGCTTAGCAAGAGAGCTGACAAGCGCGGTAAAATTATTCAGCGCATAGCCTATGCCAAAGCCGGCAATAATTTCTTTGCCGATTCCGCGCCCTGCAAGATAAGCCAGGGCAGGTTCACCGTAAGCAGTTTTTGTAAGACAAGCCTGAAAAAATTTTGACGCCAGTTCATTAGCACTATAAATGCTGTCCCTTTGTTTCTCGCGCGCAATTTCGGCGGCCGTCTTCTGCTTTTCCGGTATCGGAATACCGTATCTGCCGGCCAACAGCTTTAATGCATCCATAAAGCTGCAGTTTTCGATTTTCATAATAAACTTAAAAATATCTCCGCCCTCATGGCAGCCAAAGCAATAAAACATGCTCTTGCCGGGGTTCACCGAAAAGGATGGTGTTTTTTCTCCGTGAAACGGACAACAGCCCCAGTAGTTCTGGCCTTTCTTTTTCAACGGCACGTAACCGGAGATTATTTCTACCATATCAGCTGTGCTGCGCACCTGCTCTTTAAAGTTTTCAAAATCTCCGTGCATTACCCTCTCCGCCTCCAACTACTATATCACACATAATTTATATTCAATGTATAAAGGAAAAATCCTCTTTTTTTCTAAAAAAATCTTTTTTAACGCTTGCGCCGATTCTCTAAAAATACTATAATAAAGAGTACACTTAAAATTTCTCCTGTTTTTCATGCTACAAGAGGTGATTTATCCATGAAGAAATTACTTTTAATATTAACTATGCTTGTTATGATGCTGCCTTCTATGTGCTTTGCCGATCCGGTAATCAAGAGTGACAGCCGTACCTTTAACCCGCTCACCGGTGTATATGACCTGCAGGGAAATGTTTTTGTACAATTCCCCGCACATGACACTACCTTAACCATTACCGGCGATGCCACTAAGGTATATCTTTATGCTATGGAGGTTCACGGCCAGGGCAATATTCGTCTGAGCTTCGGCGATATGAGCTTCGCCTGCGATAAGGTAGATGTATATCATTCCGACAGAACTGCCTATGTAAACGGCAATCTTGTTTTTAATGATAACAGCAATAAAATTACCGCAGACAGCGGCAGCTACTGCTGGAAGACTAAAATTGCAGCCTTCCATGGTAATGTTACGGTCAACGGTCAGCCGCATGACGGTGATATCGCTTATAACGTTATGGAAAAGAGAATAACAGCTCAGTAAATTCTGTACAGACAAAAAATCAGCCCATGCTTTACGCTAAGTAAGGCATGGGTTTTCTGTTGTCAAAAAAAACAGGCTGCCGAAACATCCGACAGCCTGCATAAGCTTTAAAAATATTCGTTATTGTAAGTGCGGCATTTAGGGAAAAGCTCATCGAGCAGCTGCAGCTTTCGCACGTCGCTGCATTTAATATGCCCTGCTTCCCATAGCTCCGTAGCGCTGAACGCACCAAAGTAAAGCTGGGTAAAGGCGCCCATATCCATGGTAACCTCCTCCTGCTCCAGCGTGCTGACTGCCTCCAGCTTGCCCGGTGACGTGCGCAGCTGCAGCAGATGATTATTACGCTCAATCATCTTATCCGTAAGCAGCATGACAACGCTGCCGCTGCTCATGCTTGCTGCTACCGGCAGCTTGGCGAGCGCCAAACGTGCATCAAGACAGCGCGCCATCATAAACGGCTGCAGCCTGCCTGTAAGCGCCTGGTCCGCAAAGCTAAGATATGTTTTATCCCAAGGCTCCGCCAGCCAGCAAAACTCCTGCGCTTCGCTTCTGTGTCCTGCGGCATATTGCAGCAGACGGTTCTTCGCCGCAGCATCCTGCGTAAGCAGCTCCTGCACGTTGAACGTGCCGTCAGTCAGTGAGTAAAGCATATAGCCAACTGCTTTCCCCGCGCGATAGACAACAGCGCACAACACGTTTTCCTGCGTAACTACAGACAACAGCTTGCGCCATTGAAAAGCAGTGCGCTGCGGCACGCCGTTCCACGCTGCGGTAACACTTGCGTAAATATCTGCCAAAGGATTGCAAGGCTGAGCTTTTTCCTCAGTCACAGATTGCAGCAAGGAAACTAAATCCAGACGTTCTGCCGACAGGTCATCACCAATTGCAGAAATTTGCAGCTTTGCCAAAGGCATTTTATATTCATGACGATAATAGCAGTAAGCAAATTCATACGGCAGATAAATACCGGCACTTATAGGCATCAGCGTCACAAAGGGGAAGCCCTGCGAACGCAGCACCTCAAAGGCAGTTTCCAAAAGCGGACGCAAAAGATGCTGCCCGCGTGCTTCCGGAGCGGTGGCAATGCCCACGAGATACGGCACCAGCATATCCTGCCCGCGCAAATGCAGCATATAAGGATTTACATGCAGCATCGTGCGCAGCTTTTCTTCCTCGCCGACTTTATCAAAGCCACCGATAACCATATTGTCCTTGCCGCAGTACTGCTCAAAATAGTACTGAAAGAAAGGCTCCGTCTTTTTTTCAAAGCAGTAATCCCAAAACTCCTCTGCCTGGTATATGCGCTCCTTGCTCAAGACACGGTAAATCATAAGCTACCTCACCCAATAATTACATTATATTTTTTCACCATAAATTCCGGATGCAGCGCCAGCTTTGCCTCACGCAGACCGGGATGTCCCATATCCTCCTCACGGTTGAGATATTTTACATCCGTCCAGGCATGAGCGGCGAACTCCTTGGTAATAGCAGTATACAAGCCGCGTACATCATGACGCGCCTTTTCTACATGCAGCACCGCTGTATCGTTGTTAATCTTCTTGCCAAAGCTGAAGGCCTGAATTTTACCGTCGAAACGGATTGCACCGCCGCGCAGCTCCAGCTGTTCAAAGCTCAGAAAGGCCTCCTGGATAGCATATTTTTCACACAGCAGCGAAGGATCCTCCGCCATATGCTCATCGCACCAGCGCTCGCCGAAGTTCAGGCATTCCATCATATTATCCATAGTAATCGGCTCATAAACGAAATCCGGATGCGCCTTGACAAAAGCATTGTAGTGATTCTTCTGCCCGTGCAGCTTGCGGCCGGAAAGCGTTGCCAGCTTTTCCTGCAGATATACATAATCCCAGTTATCGCGGTCTTCTTCATATGTCAGACCCGGCAGCACGCGCTCAAAGCGCTCCTTGGTAAAATCATAGATACCATGCATCTCAAACGGTTTGCCCTGATGCTCCTCCTTCAGCTCCTGCATCAGACGCGGCAAATCCTCATCGCGTCCGCCAAAAGGCTGAATGTAAAAATCAACGTTGTTGCGTTTAACCTTCAGCAGCAGGAAATCGTGCGCTACGCACCAATAAATATGATAGCAGTCACGCCATATAAAAAGATTGGAAAAGGCACATTCGCTGCCATTTTGATGTGATTTTGATATATAGCTTTCAAACAAAGGCTTTTCCGCCAATGTTACAGGTTTAAATTCTAAAATACTGATAACCCCCTAAAACTCATTACTGCTTGTATATTATAGCATATGAAATATAGCTTGCGGCACTGCATTGGCATTTTTAACATTAACTTCACAAAATAAATAACTACTATCCATTGCCTATATTATAATATGCTGTTTCAGCTTTTCTGTAAAGTATGCACAAAAAAGTGCTTCAGTTACCAAAAGGTTACTGAACATTCTTAAGCATAAGCACAAAATAACCGCTCAGCTTTTACACCGGCGGTTATTTTCGCTGTCGGTTGAATACGACACGCATAAATACATTATATTATTACAAAACCTGTATTAATCAAACTGACGCAGGCGCTTTTTGACCTGCTCTGCCAACAAAATACCGGCAACAGCCGTCAGCAGCTGCGGTACGCTCATCGCAAACATAACCGTCTTGCGCAGCGCAGGATTCGGCAGCGCCAAGAAGCTCAGCGCAGCCCAGGCTGCCAACAGCATAACACAGGCCTTCGCCACAGGCGGCACACATAAAGACAGCTTGCGACTGCCCTTAAACTGACGCACAAGCAGCACAAAGATAAAATTGCCCAGCCAAATTACAGGAATCAGAAACGGCAGCAACACCTGCCCCTGCACGTAAGCAGTCAGCGGCAGCAGAAACGCCAGCAGCAGTGCTGTCTTCAGGCCGCCCAGCTGCAGCGTGAGCACCAGCATCATATGCACCAAAGTACCGATGATAAACGTAGAAAGCAGCTGCGGCATCGGCAGCACCAGACGCAGCGATTGCAGCGCCAACGCCAAAGCCACCAATAACGCTCCACGCACCAGCTTGCTGTTATTCATGCTTAGCAGGGCATTCCTTAGCTACAAATGCCATGTATGCATCCTGCAGCTTTTGTGTCAGCTCGCCAACCTTATCGTCAGCAACGAAGCTGCGGTCGATTTTGGTAACAGGCATAAATTCGCAACGCGGTCCGCAGAGGAAGGCTTCGTCTGCTTTGAGTGCGAAATCCTTATCAAAGGCTCTTTCGATAATCTGCAGGTCCAGGTCCTTGGACAGGCGTTCCATCAGCAGTCGGCGGGTAATGTTTTTATGGATAAAGTTGTTTTCGGGATGAGTCCACAGAATACCGTCTTTATAAATGAAGAAGCTGGCTTCCGTGCTTTCGGTAATTTTGCCGTCGCGAACAAACAGGGAATCAAAAGCATTGCCGATAACAGCCTTCTGTTTAGCCATTACCTCCGGCAGACGGTTCAGAGTATTGATATCGCAGCGCGCCCAACGTACGTCCTCAACAGTAATAACATTTACACCCTTAGCACGCTTTTCAGCCAGTGCCTCGCGGTCAACCGGTACAGCATACATAGTCAGATGCGGAATGCTCTGCTCCGGATATGACAGTGCATAAGCACCGCTGCCACGGGTTACCTGAGTATAGATTTCGCAGTCCTTCAGACCGGTTGCGGCCAGCAGGCTTTCATGGAACTCTACCAGCTCTTCAATCATATAAACGCCGGGGATTTTTACCGCGATTACAGAATCAAATAAATTGTTCATATGCGGCAGCAAAGCAAAGCAACGGCCGTTATAAACCGGTACAATTTCAAAAACACCATCGCCGAAATTATGGCCACGGTCGTTAACGTCAATAAACGCTTCAGCTTCCGGCATAATCTCGCCATCTACCAAAACTAATTTTTCTTGTTGATTTTCGTTCATCTTTATTCCTCCAAATGCGATTGTCACAATAAATTAACATAATAAAGCATTATTTATGCAATAATTCCAGTCAAAAATATTGTATAATATATATTGAGATTATTTGTTTTGCAGTCTGCAGGGCTTGTAAAAAGCTAATGACTACATTGCAATTATTATACACCATTTAAAGCCATTTTGGCAAAAAATATCGCAAAGGAGATTCCCATGACTCATCTGCCTACTATTATTAATGATTTAGCAATGATTTTGCTTGTAGCCGGCGTCACAACAATTCTTTTCAAGAAAATTAATCAGCCGTTGGTGCTTGGTTACATTGTTGCCGGCTTCATCACCGGTCCGCACTTCAACTTCTTCCCGACGATTACCGATAAGGCCAACGTCCACGCCTGGTCCGAAATCGGTGTTATCTTCCTGCTGTTCGCGCTGGGACTGGAGTTCAGCTTTTACAAGCTGAAAAGCGTAGGCAGTACAGCCTTCATCGCCACCGCGGTAGAAATAGGCGGCATGCTAGCCGTGGGCTACTTCGCCGGTACGCTGCTGGGCTGGAACCATATGGACAGCCTTTTCCTGGGCGGTATGCTTTCTATGTCCTCCACCACGATTATTATCAAAGCCTTCGACGATTTAAAGCTCAGGGCGCAGCGCTTTACGGAAATAGTTTTCGGCGTGCTGATTATTGAAGATATCGCCGGTATCGTGATGATGGTGCTGTTGGCAACCATGGCCGTAGCCAGCGCCGACGTTTCCACGATGGAGCTGCTGCTCAGCATCGGACGCTTGATTTTCTTCCTCGTTTTATGGTTTGTTCTGGGTATGTATCTTGTCCCCAGCTTCTTTAAATGGGCTAAACAGCTGATGAACGAAGAAACTCTGGTAGTTGTTTCCATCGGCCTGTGCCTCGGTATGGTTGTGTTGGCAACTCAGCTCGGCTTCTCCTCCGCTTTGGGTGCCTTCATCATGGGCTCTTTGATTGCCGAAGCACCTAACGCAGAAAAAATCGAGCACCTTGTTGCTCCTATCAAGGATTTGTTCGGAGCTGTCTTTTTCGTATCCGTCGGCATGATGGTAGACCCTGCTATCCTGCTGGAGCAGGCACTGCCTATCTTCGTGCTGGTAGTTGCAACTATTATCGGCAAGCTGATTTTCTCTACCGGCGGCGTACTGTCCGGCGGTCAAAGCCTGAACACCTCCGTACACTGCGGCTTCAGTCTGGCACAGATCGGTGAATTCTCCTTTATTATCGCTTCCCTCGGCATGAGCCTGGGCGTAATCAGCAGCTTTTTATATCCGATTATCGTAGCGGTATCCGTAATTACCACCTTTACTACTCCCTTCTGTATTATGGCAGCCGAGCCATTTTACCAAAAGCTGCTTAAGCTGCTGCCGTCGCAGGCTAAAAGCTGGCTTGACCGTTACACCGGCACCAATACCGATGATGACAAGGATCAGGACTGGAAGAATTTGCTTACCGGTTACACCATGCGTATGCTGATTTTTATCACGCTTCTGGCAGCCATCGCCCTGGGTGCGGAATATTACCTGCTGCCTTATCTGGGCAACACCTTAAAGCTGCCGTACAGCAGATTGCTGACCGCAGCAGCCACCTTTATCATCATGTCACCGATTTTGCGTGCGGTGCTTGTTAACCGTGCCGGCAACGGTGACTTATTCTCCAAGCTTTGGTTCAAAAAACGCGCTAACCATCTGCCGCTGATGTTCCTGGTATTCGGCAAGCTGCTCGTTGCTTCTGCTTCGCTGTATTTCATCTTCCACACCCTGCTGAAGCTGCACGGCTTTCTAGCCTGCGTATCCATATTGCTGGCAGCGTACTTCATCTCCTCCTCCGATTGGCTGATGAGCGAATACCTGCGTATCGAATCACGCTTTTTGGTAAACCTCAACGAAAAGCACATGCGTAAGCATCGTGCAAACTCTCCCGATGACAGCCGTACCTGGTTCGATGAGGATTTGCAGCTAGTTTATTACGATTTGCAAAATGACTCCTCTATAATCGGCAAAACTCTGCGCAGTCTTGGCTTCCGCGAAAGCTACGGCTGTAACGTACTGCAGCTTTTGGGCAGCAACCGTACTGTTGATATGCCCGGCGGTGAGCAGATAGTGGAAAAGGGCGACAAGCTGCTGCTCATCGGCACCGCCAGCCAGCTGCAGGTTTTTGCTGCTGCAGTAAGGCAGCGCAGCTTAGGCCTGGAGCGCTGCGACCTGCCGCAAAGCCTGCGTGAATTCATGCTGGATAACCACCAAAATAAACCGGAGCAGCAATTCCTCTCTTTGGCGATTACAATTGATAAGCATTCCCCTATTTTGGGAACCTCACTGAAGGCCGCGGATTTGCGCAACAAATGGAGCTGCCTCGTTGTCGGTCTGGAGCGTGGCGCCTTTACCATTACCAACCCCCACGTTTCACTCGTTTTCGAAGAAAACGATTTGCTTTGGGTATTGGGCAAGCAAAAGATGATGAACACGTTAATCAGAGAAGAAATTTTGTAATATTGTTTCACAGTTTATCTGTATATATTAAGCCGCTGTTTTTCGCAGCGGTTTTTTTCATGCGATTATTCCTCGCAGCTGCAAGGCCTTTACCGCATCCTCCATCGTCTGCATGCCGTAGCGCGCGCCGGTCTGCAAATAAGACTGCAGCTGGTGCGTGCGCCCCTCACGAATTAAATTGCGCATGGCAGGCGTCGCAACAAGCACTTCAAAGGCTGCCACTCGTCCAAATTCATCGCAACGCGGCAGCAGCCTTTGGCAGCAAATCCCCAACAGGCAGTCGGCCAGCTGCGTACACACATGCTGTCTGTCCGGCAGCACGTCAAGAATGCGGTTCACCGTACCTGCAGCATCCTGCGTGTGTAGCGTTGCCAAAACAAGATGACCTGTTTCCGCCGCCGTCAGCGCTATACCTATTGTTTCCGCATCTCGCAGCTCACCTACTAAAATAACATCCGGGTCCTGCCTGAGCGCGCTGCGCAGACCGCTGGCAAAGCTCCTTGTGTCGCGCCCAACCTCGCGCTGGTTAATCAGCGCCAATCCTGCAGGATAGACATATTCTATCGGATCCTCCAGCGTCAGAACGTGCACAGCGCGCGTTTGATTTATCTGCTGCACCAGCGAAGCAAGCGTGGTGCTTTTGCCGCTGCCGGTAGCACCGGTGACAAGCAGCAGCCCCTGCCTGCTCCCGACAAGCCGACAGATGATTTCAGGCAAGCCCAAGCTGCGGCAGTTGGGAATATTCTTCGGCAGCAGACGAATCGCCGCCGCATAACCGTTGCCAAGGCGGTAAATATTGACCCGGCAGCGCTCCTGCAGTCTGTCACTAAAAGCAGTATCAATCTCACCTGTCTGCAGCAGCTGCCGCTTTTCCTGCTCCGGCAGCAGGGCAAGCAACGCCTGCTCCAGCTTTTCCCGGGAAATAATTTCGTTTTGCAAAGGCTGCAGGCTGCCAACTACGCGCACCATCGGCATTCCCTCAGGTGTAAGATGCAGGTCACTGGCTCCCATACTTTTTGCCTGCAGCAGCAGCTTATCAAGCATAATCAGCCTCCCCGGTGATACCGACGCGCCACAATTCTTCAACCGTAGTTGCCTCCTGCAGCACCTTCGCTACTGCATCGGCGTACAGACTGCACCAGCCCTGCTTACGTTCCTCCCGCAAAAGCTCTGCTTCATCGGCGCCGTTTACCAAGAGCTGCTGCATACGTTTATCAAACACAATCAGCTCATGCAATGCCAGACGCCCTCTGTAGCCTGTGCCGTGACAATGCTCACAGCCGTGAGACTGCACCACTTGCAGCCTTTCATCCGCTCTGCGCCCCAGATACTGCAGCTCCGCTGCCGTGGCCAAGCGCCGTTCGCCGCAATAGCGGCACGGACGGCGCAGCAAACGCTGTGCCAGCACACCGCGCAGGCCGGCAGCCAAAAGATAATCGGCAATCCCCATATCAAGCAAACGGTACACAGCGCCGATGGCATCATTTGTGTGCAATGTGCTCAAAACCAAATGACCTGTCAGCGCAGCATGCACCGCCATAGCTGCCGTTTCTTCATCTCTGATTTCACCCAGCATGATAACATCCGGATCCTGACGCACAACAGAACGCAGTCCTGCGGCAAAGGTAAGTCCGCTCCTGCGGTTTACAGCCACCTGATTAATCCCCGCCAGCTTATATTCCACCGGATCCTCCAGCGTTATAATATTGGCGACCGCAGCATCAAGCTCCTGCAGCGTGGCATAAAGCGTTGTCGTTTTGCCGCTGCCCGTAGGGCCCGTCAAAAGCACCAAGCCGTTCGGCTGATGAAAAAGCTGACGGTAACGCTGCAAATTACTTTCGCTGAACTGCAGCTGCTCCAGCTGCAGCAGATTATCTTGACGCTGCAAAAAACGAATCGCCAGCTTTTCACCGTTCACCGTAGGCAGGCTGGCTAGGCGCAAATCCACCTCGCTACCTTCATGCTCCAGCAAAAGACGCCCATCCTGCGGCACTCTTTTTTCGGCAATATCCATACCGCTCCACACCTTCAGCTGCGTCAGCAGCGTGCTTTGCTGTGTACGCGGCAGCACACACAGCTGTTGCAGCAGGCCGTCAACACGGATGCGCACACGCACGCCCTGTCCGTCAGGCTCGATATGCATGTCACTGGCACCCTGAGCCAATGCAAGATGCAGCAAATTCTCTGCCAGCTTATTATTACGCAAAACTTCCATTGCACCACCTCATTTTTTCTTATGTTGCATTCATTGTAGCATAAAAAAAGCGAAATGCAATACAATAATTTAAAATTTTCTCTATTTTCTAAATTTTCACTTGAAATTATTCTCTGCTTGCGCTAAAATGAAAAATGAAATTTACTATGCAATGCTTGTTGTCGTCATCTTAACGGATAACACTGAAAGGAGCCATTATGCTAAAACGATTTTTCCCGTTAATACTCAGCAGTCTGTTGCTTGCCTTAGCTCTGCCCTGCAACGCTCAAAATAAGCTCAACAATCCCTTTTTGCCTTCCCACGCCAACGTCGGCCAAACTGTTGCAGTAAACGTTCCCGCACTGCCGCAGCCCGTCAGCGAACGCTTGGCCTGCTATTCTCTGAGCTACGCCCGCGCCAAGGACGTGCAGAAAGCGTTGACGCCACATTTCGGCACCAAGCTGGGGCTAGATACTATCACCAACAGCCTCATCCTTTTGGGAGATGAGCAAAGCCATGCACGCTTAAGGCAGCTGCTGCCCAAGCTGGATATAGCAACAAGACAGGTAACGCTGGAAGCCAAAATCATCGCTGTCAGCCGCGAGGACAGTAAAAACCTAGGTGTGCGCTGGGACTGGGATACAATTCCCCAACGCAAGCAGGAAACGAACGACAATAACAGCGACAGCAGCAATTATGACGGCAGCTTCAAATTTTGGCGTGGCTTTGCCTTCCGCTTCAACGTTACGCTGAACGCTCTAATCAGCAACGGCAAGGCGCGTATTTTGGCAACGCCGCGCATCATCACCATCCCCGGCAAGGAGGCCAGCATTTTCATCGGTGACCACATCCCCGTGCAGACAGAAAAGCACGACAGCAGCGGCAGCTACACGGCAACGGAATATCTTGATGCCGGCATCAAGCTGCAGTACGCGCCTATCATCAGTGAGGATGGTAAAATGGTTACTGCCAGTGTCCACACTGAGGTGAGCACGCCTGTGCTTATCAGTGAGCTGAAAAATTACCGCATCACCAGTCGTACTGCTGACACCAACGTGCGCATGTACAGCGGTGAAACGCTGGTGATTGGCGGATTGATAAGCGAGGAACAGCAGCGTACTATGCAGCAGGTGCCCTTTTTGAGTAAAATCCCTATTTTAGGCGAGCTGTTTAAAAACCGTTCGCGTTCACACAGTAAGACAGAGGTTTTGCTGCTTTTAACGCCACACATTACAGAAGCTGGCGCTTCACCGGCGATTTATAACGAGAGGCTGATGAAGGAGGAAGGGAAGTAACAACCAAATACGTCGGATGCTTACAACCTGTTTTCGCCGTAATCTGTATTTTGTCAACCACCATTCCTCAAAAAGAGCGAGTAAACTCCATGTCGTTCTCACATGGAGTTTAGCCTGTAGACAGTAACTCCAGATGCTAGCGGAAAAGAGTATATCCGTAACCAGAAATTCCACAAAAAATAAGTGACTGGGCAATTTGTTTACCCGCTAATGTTGATCAAGAGCAAAAAAAGACCACCGCCAGTGGTCTTTTTTTCATGTAGGGACGTTTTAACGGTTGACCGTTTGACGCTTACGAAAGGACTTAATTATACAAATCAGCCAGCGTCACAAGCGTCACTTCGCCACGCTGCGCTGCTTGCAGCAAGCCCTCAGCAGAACGAAGCTTTATACAACGACCGCCAGACAAAACATCTTGCTTCTTCAATCCTTCAAACTTCAATGATAAGGGCTGAGCTTTATCGGAAGTATTGGCTACTTTCACTATAATCTCTTTTTT